>Ga0209347_1004766_pt1 | contig 13669 bp, 14 predicted proteins | sample AutmiccommuBRH23_FD_187382 | JGI IMG/M metagenome (GOLD analysis project Ga0209347, IMG submission 187382) | Deep subsurface microbial communities from Mt. Terri, Switzerland - Autotrophic microbial communities BRH/23 (SPAdes) (version 2) | ecosystem: Environmental > Aquatic > Deep subsurface >... | reverse complement strand
TCAATCGAGTAACGGTATGCGAGCCTTTTCTATATTCTGATTTCATTCATCTAAAATATAAATTTTTTCGTAATACTAAAGTCCTGCACTTAAAGTGCAGGGTTTAAATCCCCTTTCTGTGACCAATAAATTTTTAGAAACAAAAAAACCTGTGCAGTGCACAGGTTTTTTTTGATGTAAGTATAATATTATTTTTTTTCTTCTTCTTTTTTATCTTCTTCAGCGTCTTCTTTGGTTGCTTTTTTAAACTCCTTAATGCCACCGCCAAGACCTTTCATCAACTCCGGTAATTTTTTTCCGCCAAACAATAACAAGATTGCCAAACCGATAATTATCCATTGCCAAGGGCCAACCATTCCTAAAAATATATATAATGCATTCATAATTTTAAAATTTTAGAGATACAAAGATAGTAATTAATTCAAAACTATCATTAATTTTTATCCATAATGGTACCTCCGATAGTTATTTTGGTTTTTAATATTTCTGGAGTTCCTTTGTAAAAGATGGATCCGCCAAATCGAACACTGGCATCCAACAATTCAGAAACTTTAACTTCAACAGTGGCTCCTGAAGATGACATCGCAATTGCCTGTTTGCTTTGTAAATCAAAACCACTGTAAATACCACCTGTTGTGGTTTCAATGGTTTGATTTTCAGTTTCCCCGCTAAGATAAATTAATCCTCCTGAAACACTTTTTACACTCAAATATTTTGTGTTAATGTCCAAATCAATTTTTGCGCCTTCTTGGGTTCTCACTTCCAGATGTTGTTGTTTTATGGTTTCCTCCGAAATAATTGACGCGCCTTCATTTGCATCTAAAACTGAAAGATCCTTGTCATAATAAAGCACAATTTTTATGTTTTCAGCAACAAATCCCTTTGGAAATTTTAATCTAATTTTTAAGGTTCCGTTTGAATTGTTAACCGAAACATCTTTTGCCTGGGATCCCGATATTTCAATTTTTGAACTGTTGGATTTTTGCAGTTCAACGGTCAATCCATTATACACTTTTACAGTGTTAAAATCGCCTAGCTTTGTGGTGATTGTTTCCTGAGCAAATATTATTGCGGAAAATAACATAAAGAATAAAGCCAATTTTTTCATGAAAATCATTTTTGTTAATAACCAACATTGGAAGCAAAAATTGTACCTCTCCTGTTAATTATTTATTAATCTTTTCCAACAAGGTAAAATCCAAATGTTTGCGTTCTAAATCGGTATGTTTTACTTTGATTAAAACCTGGTCGCCGAGTTGGTAAAGGTTGTTGGAAGATTGTCCAACCAAAGCATACTGTTTTTCGTCGAAAATGTAAAAATCATCGGTAATTTCACGAATTCTGCACATTCCTTCACAGCCATTTTCAATAATTTCAACATAAATTCCCCATTCTGTAACGCCGGAAATAACTCCTTTGAACTCTTGGTCCATGTGTTTTTCCATATATTTAACCTGCATATACTTGATAGAATCACGTTCGGCACTTGTGGCCAATTGTTCTCTTTCTGAAGAATGCTTGCATTTTTCTTCATAACCTTCGGCTTTTGGGGATTTTCCGCCCGATAAGTAATGTTGCAATAAACGATGCGTCATCACATCGGGATATCTTCTGATAGGTGACGTAAAATGACTGTAATAATCGAAAGCCAATCCGTAGTGACCAATATTATCTGTGGTGTAAATTGCCTTGCTCATGGTTCTTACCGCCAAGGTTTCAATCATATTTGCTTCGCCTTTTCCGCTCACATCGCTCAATAATTTATTTAAGGAAGCTGCGGTTGATTCTTTGGTGGTTGTGTCAATTTTATTGGTATACCCAAACTTGCTTACTATGGTTTGAAGTGCTGCCAGCTTATCAACATTGGGTTCATCGTGAACCCTGTAAATAAAGGTATTTTTGGTAGGAACTCCATTTTTTCTGCCCACAAATTCGGCAACTTTTCTGTTGGCCAGCAACATAAATTCTTCAATTAATTTATTGGCTTCTTTGGCTTCTTTAAAATAAACGCCGGTTGGTTCTGAATTTTCATCCAAAATAAATTTTACTTCTGCCCTGTCAAATGTGATGGCGCCTTGCTGCAATCTTTTTTTACGAAGAATTTTAGCCAATTCATCCATTTTTAATACTGCAGAAACAATTTCTGGCGTCACAGTATATGATTCACCAGTGATAGAAATTCCTTGTGAGATTTTCCCTTCTTTTGATTCAATGATTTCCTGTGCTTCTTCATAAGCAAAACGTTGGTCAGAATAAGTCACGGTTCTTCCAAACCATTCGTTGATGACATGCGCTTTATTATTTATTTCAAAAACTGCTGAAAAAGTTAGTTTTTCTTCATTTGGACGTAAAGAACAAACGCCGTTTGATAAAACTTCGGGAAGCATTGGCACAACGCGATCTACCAAATAAACCGAAGTTGCCCTATTGTAAGCTTCGTCATCCAAAAAAGTATTTTCATGCAAATAATTGGAAACATCGGCAATATGGATGCCTATTTCGTAATTGCCGTTTTCCATAATTTCAAATGACAAAGCATCGTCAAAATCCTTTGCATCTTTTGGATCTATGGTAAACGTGAGGTCTTTTCGCATATCCCGACGCTTGCCAATTTCTTCCTTAGTAATTTCAAAAGGCAATTTTGAGGCTTCATTTTCCACTTTTTCATCAAACTTGTAAGGCAAGCCGTATTCTAAAAGGATGGAATGAATTTCGGTATCGTGATCGCCCGGTTTTCCTAAAACATCCAAAATTTCTCCAAAAGGATTTTTAGAATTTTCAGGCCAATCAACCAATTTTACCAATACTTTATCGCCATGTTCGGCATTTTTAAGTTTATTTTTCGGCACAAAAATATCAGAATACATTTTTGAATCATCGGGCACCACAAATCCAAAATTATTGCTGAGTTGCAGAACTCCAACAAATTCGGTTTTAGCGCGCTTGATAATTTCAACAACATCACCTTCTTCCCTGCTATTTTTTTTACGATGGTATAAATAAATCTTTACGGTATCTTTATGTAAGGCTCTGTTTAAATTTCGTGCAGGAATGTAAATATCATGGTCAAATTCATCAGAAATAAAATAGCCGTTTCCGTTGGAAGTTGCGTCAATGGTTCCGGTATAATATCTTGAAAGCGCCGCGATTTTATATTTTCCCGGTTCTGTTTCCTCAATGCTTTTTTGCGATTTTAATTCTTCTAAATTCTTAATAATCTGGCTTTTGCCGATTGCATCGTTGATTTGTAATTTGGCGCAAATTTGGCGGTAATTGAAACTTTGGCCAGGAGCCTGATTTAATATTTTTGATATTTTTTGGGTTAAATCTTTAACCTCATTTCCTCTCTTTTTGTGGAATTCTTTTCTTTTCGACATGTGTTTATTTCACTATTATTTGGTTCAAAAGTACGATTTTTTACCCTAAAGTGATTATTGCAAGGTTATATTAACAACAATTTGTATTTTTCAAACTTAAAATTAGTCGATAATTATGGGCGCTACATGGTTTGTTATTATAAATCCGACATCGGGAAATGGCGCTGCAAAAAAGCAATGGAATCCTATTTATGCTGAATTGAAAAAACAGCAATTCAATTTTGATTTTAGTTTTACCGAACATAAAAAACATTCGGTTGAACTGATTGAAAAAGCTTTGGAACAAGGTATCACAAAATTTATTTGTGTAGGCGGCGACGGCACATTACATACGATGGTGAACGGAATTTTACATTTAAATCCATCAAATTTATCAGAATTAAAACTAGGAATTATTCCTATTGGAACCGCTAACGATTGGGTAAAAACGTATAAAATTTCCAATGATTATAAAAAAGCCATTCAAATTCTTAAAAACGAATTTATCATAAAGCAGGATATTGGAAAACTGCATATTTCTGAAAATAATTCAACAGTTTTCTTCAATAATTTGGCTGGAATTGGTTTTGACGGTTATGTGGTGCATAAAGTGCATAAATTTAAATATTTAGGTTTTTTAGCTTATTTAACAGGCGCTATATTAAGTATTGCCAACTATAAAAAAAGTAAGTTGGAAATTAAATTTAACAATCTTGCCATAAATGAAAAAACATTGATGTTGTTAATCGGTATCTGCAAATATTCAGGCGGCGGAATGCAACTGACACAAAATGCCAATCCAACCGACGGACTTTTTGACATTTCCCACATCAATAAAATTACTTTAATAACGCTTTTAAGAAATATTAACGGATTGTTTAATGGTAACATCACCCATCATAAATTGGTTAAAAATTATAAAACATCTCAATTAAAAATTACAGATTTGGATGTTCAAAAAACATTTATTCAGGCCGATGGAGAATTGGTTGGTTCAGGAAGTTTTGAAGCTGATATTATATCGGGCGCTTTAAATTTTATTGTTCCTAAGTTTTAATTTTTAATGTTATCAACAGCTATAATTATAATAAAAAAGTTTTTTTAAAAATTTATAAATTATTTGTGGTGATGATAGTGTGTTGACAAGTACAATAAATTTATGGGTAAAAATTTTTCTGGTGCACTTATCAAAAGATATAAACAGTTTATGATTTTATAATGACTTAAAAATCAAATAAATTAATTAGGTTATAAACAATCTTTAAAAAGTTACAATTAATCGTTTTATTGATAAGTATTTCATTTCAAATTGTTCATAATGGACTTAAAAATTGTTTAAAACTAAATTTAAAAAATGATAAAAATAGTTGCACAACAAATACCAATTTTAGCACTACAACATTAAAATTACATTTCAAAAATTAGTTTTCACTTTTAAGTATTTAGTTATTCACAATTTTACGTTATCATAAAGTAGTTGTAAATCAACACATTAAAAAATGCAATTAACAAAACTATTTTTCACTGTTAATAACTATGAATTTGTATTTTTGTAACCTATAATGTACTAAAAAACTGACTTATGACCATTGCAATAGGAAACGATCACGCAGGAACACAATACAAATATGAAATTATTAAACTGCTGGAAAATAAAGGGCACAAAGTATTAAACTTTGGAACCGATACAGATGAAAGCATGGATTATCCAGATTCCGTACACCCGGTTGCAAATGCTGTTGAAAATGGTGAAGCGGATTTTGGCATTACCATTTGCGGAAGCGGAAACGGTGCTCAAATGGCAGCAAACAAACACCAGGGAATTAGGGCCGCACTTTGTTGGAACAACGAATTAGTGGCTTTAGCAAGAGCACACAACAACGCTAATGTATTGAGTATTCCTGCACGTTTTGTTACCGCGCAACAAGCTTTGGATTTTGTGGATATTTTTTTGACAACCGAATTTGAAGGCGGACGCCACCAGACAAGAATTGATAAAATACCTTGTTAACAGATAAGTTAGATATTAAATAGTAGATATTAAAAGTTAAAAAAATCAATTTCTTAAAATAAGAAAAATTTGTCTTGGATAATTAAATTTAAACTCCCTTTCCTTGGGAAAGGGTTGGGGATAGGATAAAAATTGTAAATCGTAAATATAAATGGGTCAAAATCATAGCCACGACCATCCAACGTTAACCGGTAAAAATTTACTGTTCTCCATCATTTTAAACATTGTAATTACGGTTGCCCAAATTATTGGCGGCATTATTTCAGGAAGTTTGGCCTTAATTTCTGATGCTGTCCATAATTTTTCTGATGTTGTTTCCCTTATTATAAGCTATGCGGCCAATGTACTTACCCGAAAAAAATTGCAAACGCTCGAGTATACTTTTGGCTACAAAAGGGCCGAAATAATTGCCGCTTTTTTTAATGCGGCAACTTTAATTGTGATTGGTGTTTTTTTGGGATATGAAGCGATAAAACGATTTTCGGAAGTTCATGAAATACAAAGCGGACTGGTTATTTGGTTGGCAATTTTAGGAATTGCGGCAAACGGATTAAGCGTTTTGTTGCTTAAAAATGACGCAAAACGCAATATGAACATGAAAAGCGCTTACCTTCATTTATTAACGGATATGCTGACTTCAGTGGCGGTTTTAATTGGCGGATTGCTTATGAAATTTTATCAGATTTATTGGATTGATGCTTTGTTAACGCTGATAATTTCTATTTATTTAATTTTTATGAGCTGGCGTATTTTGGTTGATTCCTTAAAAATATTGATGCTTTTTGCGCCTTCACACATCAAAATAAAAGAAGTTGTTGAGGTAGTTCAAAATGTAGCAGGGGTAAAAAACATCCATCATATCCATATTTGGCAATTGAACGATCACGAATCACATTTTGAAGCACATTTGGAATTTAACGATGATATTAAGTTATCGGAATTTGATTTGGTTTGTGAAGAAGTTGAAAAATTGTTGATGGAAAAATTTCATATCCAACACTGTAATTTACAGCCAGAGTTTAGAAGAAACGACCTTAAAGAAATTATAATCCAAGATTAAAATGCTCAAAATTATAACAAAATCCTTTGCCGAATTGTCTACCAAAGAGCTTTATGATATTTTACAATTGCGCTCAGAAGTTTTTGTGGTGGAACAAAATTGCGTGTATCAGGATATCGACGGAAAAGATGAGAAAGCGCTGCATATTTTTGGCTTTAAAAACGATAAAATTGTGGCTTATTGCCGAATTTTTAAACCCGGCGATTATTTTGAAAAAGCAAGTATCGGCCGTGTAGTGGTTGCGGCCAACGAACGTAAATTTGGTTATGGGCACATCATATTTCAACATTCAATGGATGCTGTTGAAAAACATTTCAATGAAACTTCCATAAAAATATCGGCGCAACTTTATTTAAAAAAGTTTTACGAATCGCACGGATTTCATCAAGTTGGCGAAGGCTATTTAGAAGACGATATTCCGCATATTGCGATGATAAAAAAATAATAAATGAACAATCCGAGAGTAAAAATCATTGACATCAAAAATTTGTCGAAAGCGCATTACAAACTTGATAAAGTTGATTTTGAGTTTCAAACCAATAATGGCACATGGCAAAAACAAACCAGGGAATGTTATGATCGCGGCGACGGTGCTGCGATTTTATTGTACAATCCCGCTAAAAAAACAGTAATTCTCACCAAACAATTCAGGATGCCAAGCTATTTAAACGGAAATTCAAGCGGTATGATGATTGAAGTTTGTGCAGGAATGTTGGATAAAGACCATCCGGAAGCCTGCATCATCAAAGAAGCAGAAGAAGAAACAGGTTTTAAAATAACCCATCCAAAAAAAGTATTCGAATTGTTTTCAACCCCGGGAGCCGTCACCGAAAAAATACATTATTTTGTTGCTGAATACAGCGATGCCATGAAAATAAGCGATGGCGGCGGTTTGGAAGAAGAACACGAAGAAATTGAAGTGCTTGAAATTGATTTTGAAACCGCTTTAACAATGGTGTCAAAAAGCGAAATTAACGACGCAAAAACAGTGTTGTTGTTGCAATACGCAAAACTGCAAAACTTGGTATAAAACATATTTTTTGTTCATACTTATTTTTTTAATATGGTAAAAGCTACCATACTTTTTTATAATTTAGCAGCAAACTATTTTAACTCATTTTATTATAATTATGGCAGAAGACAAAGAAAAAGTGGCGAAATTAAAAGCGTTACAATTGGCGCTTGATAAATTAGACAAAACCTACGGAAAAGGAACAGTGATGAAAATGGGCGATGTTGCCATCAGTGATATTGAAGCCATTTCTACGGGTTCTTTAGGTTTGGATATAGCTTTGGGCGTTGGCGGTTATCCGCGCGGAAGGGTTATTGAAATTTATGGACCGGAATCATCTGGTAAAACCACATTGGCCCTGCATGCCATTGCTGAAGCCCAAAAAGCTGGAGGTATTGCTGCATTTATTGATGCGGAACATGCTTTCGATCGATTTTATGCCCAAAATTTAGGGGTTGATATTGACAATTTAATTATTTCCCAACCAGATTACGGAGAACAAGCATTGGAAATTGCCGACAATTTAATCAGTTCAGGTGCCATTGATATTGTGGTTATTGACTCCGTTGCCGCTTTAACACCAAAAAGTGAAATTGAAGGCGAAATGGGCGATTCTAAAATGGGATTGCACGCGAGATTGATGTCGCAAGCGCTTCGTAAATTGACAGGAACCATCCATAAAACAAATTGTACCGTTATATTTATCAACCAATTGCGTGATAAAATTGGCGTAATGTTTGGAAATCCTGAAACAACAACAGGTGGTAATGCACTTAAATTTTATGCATCTATTCGTTTGGATATCAGAAGAAAAACGCAAATTAAAGATGGTGAAAAAGTAATAGGAAATGCCACAAAAGTTAAAGTGGTGAAAAATAAAGTTGCCCCGCCTTTCAGAACCGCCGAATTTGATATTATGTACGGTGAAGGCATTTCTAAAGATGGAGAAATATTGGATTTGGGTGTTGAGCTTGGCATTGTGAAAAAAAGCGGCTCCTGGTTTAGTTACGGCGAAACCAAGTTAGGTCAAGGTCGTGATGCGGTGAAAGTTTTAATTAAAGACAATCCTGAATTGTCCGAAGAACTGGAAACAAAAATCAAAAATGAGATCAATGCAATAAGTAAAAAAGATTAGGAAACTTATTTTTTTAAAATTGGCTTAAAAACAGAAGGAAGTGAGTTATTGATTCACTTCCTTTTTTTGGCTAATAATCCTAGAAAAAGAGCTCAGAACCCAATTACAAACACCTGAAAAACAAAAAATTTCAAAATATTTTTAATAGCCAATAATAGTTTAACTTTGCGAAAAATAAAACACAATTCAAAATATTTTTTTAACATTAGCCTTTCCTGTTTCTTTTGAAAAAAACTAGCGTAAAAACATTGATCGGGAGAACAGACGTTGTTGACTTTCCCAAACTTGAGTTGTTTAATATTGATATTAAAGTCGATTCGGGCGCCTTTACCTCTAGTTTTCATTGCCATAGCATAGCGGAGGAAAATAATGTGTTGAAATGTCAGTTTTTAGATCCTAAACATGAAAAATACCACGAAAAATATTTTACATTCGCCGAGTTCACCCAAAAAATGGTAAAAAGTTCTAACGGAATTATCGAAAACCGGTATCTGATTAAAACTGAAATACTTATTTTTAATGAAATTCATATCATTGAACTTACTTTAACAGAAAGAGGTTCTATGAAATTCCCCGTGCTGTTGGGAAGAAAGTTTCTGACAAAGAAATTTGTTGTAGATGCTGCAAAAAAAAATCTGTCATTTAAAAATATAGTGATTAAAATTTAAGAAAACACATCGTATGAAAATTGTAGTTTTATCAAGAAATCCAAATTTATATTCAACAAAAAGACTTGTTGAAGCCGGAAGGATTCGAAATCATGAAATGCTGGTGGTCGATCATTCGAAATGTGATATCATTATTGAAAAAAAGAAACCGGCCATAAGATATAAACATGAATTATTGTTGGATATTGATGCCGTAATCCCTAGAATTGGCGCTTCCGTAACTTTTTTCGGTACGGCCGTGGTGCGTCAATTTGAAATGATGAAAGTTTTTACCGCCATTGAATCTCAAGCCTTGATGCGCTCAAGAGATAAATTGAGAAGTTTACAAGTATTATCACGCGCCGGTTTGGGTTTGCCAAAAACGGTATTCACCAACTATTCAAAAAACGTGAAAGATGTTATTAAAGATGTTGGCGGAACACCTTTGGTGATTAAATTATTGGAAGGAACGCAAGGTTTAGGCGTTGTTTTGGCCGAAAATGACAATGCGGCCGAATCGGTGCTGGAAGCTTTTAACGGACTTCAGGCAAGGGTAATCGCACAGGAATTCATCAAAGAGGCCGGAGGTGCAGATATTCGCGTATTTGTGGTAGACGGCGTGGTTGTTGGTGCTATGAAAAGACAAGGGAAAGAAGGCGAATTTCGTTCAAACCTGCATAGAGGCGGAACTGCCGAACTCATAAAATTATCTATTGATGAAGAAAATGCAGCTTTAAAAGCAGCCCGAATTATGGGTCTGGGAATTGCCGGGGTAGATATTTTGCAATCAGCAAGAGGTCCGCTTATTTTAGAAGTTAATTCCTCACCTGGATTGGAAGGGATTGAAGGCGCGACTGGAGTTGACATCGCGGGAAAAATAATTCATTATATCGAGCGGCATGCCTAGTGATTTTAAAATTCTTTATCAAAAAATTGGATATGGTGAAACGGTTCAAATTAAAATGGACATTGCCCGTTTAAACACGCATTCCAAAATTGAAGTGCCTATAATTATTTCAAGAGGACACACAGACGGGCCTTGTTTGTTGTTAATTGGTGGAATTCATGGAGATGAAACCAACGGGGTTGAAATTGTACGCCAAATAATTGCCAGCGGACAAAATAAACCGCAAAAAGGAACGGTTATTTGTATTCCATTATTGAATGTCTTTGGTTTTTTGAATCAGAATAGAGAATTTCCTGACGGAAGGGATTTAAACAGGGCATTTCCAGGTTCTGAAAAAGGTTCCTTGGCAAGTAGATTTGCCCATCATTTAATGAGCAAAGTAATTCCAAAAGTAGATTATTGCATTGATTTCCATACTGGAGGCGCCCAACGATTTAATTATTCTCAGATTAGAATTGACATTAATGATGAAGATACCTTAAAGTTGGCCAATGTATTTGGCGCTCCATTTATTGTACATAGTAAAACTCAAGAAAAAACATTTAGGAAATCCATGGTTGATTTGGGAAAAAAAGTGTTGTTATTTGAAGGCGGAAAATCGCTTAGTTTGGATAAAAATGTTACAAAAGCAGGTATTCAGGGTGCTATTAACATTATGCATCATTTGGGATTGAGAGACTTTACTTCAAAAATTTCCAAACCAAATCTGGAACCCGCGCCAATTATTATTAGGAATTCAAGATGGATAAGAGCCACTTATTCCGGAATGTACAGGTCATACATTAGTGTTGGCCAAAAGGTTGAAAAAGGCGCTAAACTGGGAAGCATTTCCGATCCGTTTGGGGAATTTGAAAAATTTTTTAGAAACAAGCAGGAAGGCTACATTTTAAATTCAAACCATTCTCCAATTGTCATTCAGGGCGATGCGCTGTTGTATATCGGATTCGAATAAAACCTGTGTTAAAATTAGCAAACATATCATTTGGGTACACTTCAAAAGAAGTCATAAAAAATATTGGTTTCAAGGCCAATAAGGGCGATTATATTGCAATTCTCGGTGAAAGCGGTTCTGGAAAAAGCACGTTACTCGAAATTATTTACGGACTGCTGCATATTGAAAAAGGCACAGTTTTTTGGAATGATGAAAAGTTGCTAGGGCCTAATTTTAGGTTAATTCCCGGAGAAGATTTTATGAAATATTTGCCTCAGGATTTCGATTTAATGCCTTATACAACGGTTGAAGAAAATATAGGTAAATACATTTCCGGTCAGGATAAAAACAAGGAAAAACGCATTAGAGAATTATTGAAAGTGGTTGATATGACCGAGTTTTCCCAAACAAAGGTCAAAAACTTGAGCGGCGGCCAAAAACAACGAGTTGCCATTGCCAAAGTGATGGCCAAAGAGCCTGAAGTTTTATTGCTCGACGAGCCATTTAGCCACATCGATAATTTCAGAAAAAACAAACTGCGAAGAGATCTTTTCAAGTATTTAAAATCTAAAAATATTTTGTGCATTGTAGCAACGCACGACACCACCGATGCACTTTCTTTTGCTGATAAAATCTTGGTGATCAGAAATGGAAAATTAATTGCAAACAAAGCTCCTGAAGCATTGTACACAAATCCGAAAAGCGCCTATATCGCTTCTTTTTTTGATGAAATAAATAAAATTCCTGTAAGTGAAATTGATCCAAATGACATTTCTAAAAAATCAGTTTTGTTATACCCAAATCAGATTAAATTGGCAGAAAAAGAAGGGTTTAAAGCGACAGTGATTGCTTCTTATTTTAAAGGAAGTTATTATTTAATTGAAGCTGTTTTAAACAAAACCACCTTGTTTTTTGAACATTCTTCAACATTAGAAAGCAATCAAAAGGTATTTTTGGAATTCATAAAAAAATAACCAATTGGCCATTTATTTATTTTCGATTGGCAATGAAACAAAAACGCGGGTTCCATTATTTTCATTGTTTTCAATCCAAATAGATCCTTTGTTTATCGTTAAAAATTCTTTACAAAGTTTCAATCCCAATCCGGTTCCTGTTTCTTTGTCAGTTCCCAAAGTTGAGACAAGGTTGTCTATTTCAAAAACTTTTAATTGAGCATCCTTTCTGAGGCCAACTCCGTTATCAACAATTGCGATGGTGCAGCTGTTATTGATTTCATCAATTTTATCCAAAATAATTTCAATTTTTCCGCCGGTTGGCGTAAATTTTATGGCATTTGAGATAAGATTTCTAATAACGGTATCTATCATATCAAAATCGGCATAAACAAAAAGTTCGCTATCAAAATTACATTGCAACGTGAGATTTTTCAACCTGACTTGGGCATTAAATAGGCGTATGTTGTTAGTTACAATTGCATGAAGATTTATTTGTGTAGGCTCATAAACAATCAATCCGGAATTTGCGTTGGCCCATTTCAATAAATTATCCAATAATGAAAATGTATTTTTGCTGTTTTGGTAGAGCGCATTGGTCAATTTTTCTCTTTTGTCATCACTAATGTTATTTAACCAAAGCAGTTCTCCAATTTGTTGCAGACTTCCTAATGGCCCTCTTAGATCGTGCGCAATAATGGAGAAAAATTTGTCTTTGTTTTTGTTTAATTCACTAAGTTTTAAATTGTCATTCTCAATAATTTTATTGTCGACTTCTTTTAAGATAAAAAGTAACAATAAAGGAATGATAAAGTTAAGGATCAAGAAAAAAACAAGAGGTATTACCAGCATATATTTTGTGGAAGTCATATCAACACCAACGTCTAAAAACGCTCCCAATGACCGCATTAAAAGGACAAAAGAAATTAAACCCAACAGGTAACCGGTGATATGCTGTATTTTGGTTTTCCCTTTTTCCGTTAGCAGGATGTAGGCGATAAATGCATAGATAATTGAAGCACTTAATGACACGGCAGTCATTCTATTGCTAACAGAAGCTGTGCTAAAAAAGCTTAATACAATGGAAAGAAATAACGGGATTAGAAGAAATCGTTTAAAATGTTTTGAATCAAATTTGCGCTCTATAACGGAAATAGAATAGATTTCGTAAAAAACAACAAATAAAATGACGGTGGTATTCACAATTATTCCTATGGGTTTTGGCAAACCGTCACGCAATGAAAGCATCATTAAAAATATAATGCCCAATACCCTTGCGAGCATAAAAATGTTAATAATAGGGTTTTTTACTTTGTAAAGTTTAACGTAAGTGGCAAACAGGGAAATGATAAATATATTTGTGGCTGCCGAAAAAAGGAACAACGTTTTTACATCAATATCTATCATAATTTCTGATTTACGATTTTAGTTTTGGGTTTCAGGTTTCAGGTTTCAGGTTTGTCGAAGCCTAAATAACGTTGACCGAATTTGACATTAATTTATTGTTTAATTCTCCTTTAAATTTTTAAAACTTCTGTCCCCATAGCTATTGGGTGAACTTCCCTGATTAGTGTTGACCGGTTTTTATTAATTTTTCGTTATCAAAAATAGTAAAAATTGGTTTAGGATTAAGTTGATTATTTAACCATTTATTTTC
>Ga0209347_1004765_pt1 | contig 13670 bp, 12 predicted proteins | sample AutmiccommuBRH23_FD_187382 | JGI IMG/M metagenome (GOLD analysis project Ga0209347, IMG submission 187382) | Deep subsurface microbial communities from Mt. Terri, Switzerland - Autotrophic microbial communities BRH/23 (SPAdes) (version 2) | ecosystem: Environmental > Aquatic > Deep subsurface >... | reverse complement strand
CGCGTTGAGGCTTCCCGCTCCGTAGGCGCTGACGGCGGAGGAGAGCGCCTGTTCGGCCTGAACCAGGAGCACGTCATCAAACAGAACGATCTGGCGCCCGGTCAGCTCGATCCGCTGGGCGAGCTCCCCGAGGGAAGCATCAATCGAGGCGACAACGGCTCGACGCATCTCCTCGGCGGCGTTCCGCCGCGCGATCGCTTCCTCCACACCGGCCTCGAGCCGCTTCCGCCAGATGGGGAGATTCACGCCCGCGGAGACTCCGAAGATGTCGTCGCCGTTGCCCGCGGGAGCCGCCATTCCCGCATCGAGATCCGTCCTCGGCCCAACCATGGTGTAGGTGATCCCGGCCGTGATGTCCGGAAAGTATTCTTTTTTCGCGAGCTCGATGGCTGCGCGGCACTGCTCGATCTCCGCATCGGCGCGGCTGATCTCGGGCCGCGACACCAGAGCCTCATCCCGCCAACGCTGCAGGTCGGCGCTGACTGCGACGGACGCCGGCAATTCGATCCGCTCGATCGGAGCCGCACCCGGCAGGTCGCGCAACGCGTTGATCGACGCCACCAGTGCGGCGCGGCGGTTGGCAATCTCGAGGAGCCGGTTCTCGGCCTTCGTGACCTCCGCCTGCAGCTTGATCGTCGCCTGCTGGATGCCGATCCCGGCGGAGTAGCGGCTGCGCGCGAGCTCTTCGTAGTGGATCAGCGTCTCCCGGTCGAGCCGAACCGCCTCTTCCCACGCATCCAGAAACGCCAGCTCCCAGAAGAGACGTTGAGTTTCAGTGACGAGCGCCAGCTCCTTCGCTTCGACCTCAGCCCACGCTGCGACGGCCCCGGCCACGGCGGCCCGTTCGCGCAGGGTGAGCTTGCCGAACCACGGAATTCGCTGCGCGAGTGTCGCCATCCCTCGCTGCGGACCGACGCGCGTCTCGGGGGTCATCAGATAAACGGCGATCGATGCGGTCGGATCGGGAAGCGAACGCGCCTGAGGTGCTCGCTGATCCGCCGCCCGAGCCCGCGCCACGGCGGCAGCGGCCTCGGGATTGCGCCGCAGAACCTCCGCGAGCAGCGATCCGAGCTGCGGCGTCACGGCGGCCGCCGCGATCCTCTCGGCCGGTCCGGGCGCGCTCCGGCCGACTGTTATTTCGATCTTTTCCGAGGCGCCCGCTTCGACGGCCTCGGTCTGCCCGAAGGCTGCGACCGCGCCGACCAGCAGCGCCAGAATGATGATTCTTCTCAAGTGATCCTCCCAGTTCATCGCCACCGCGTGCGAACACACGGAGGCCCACACCGATCAAAACGGAGTGCGGGAGGGGAATCAGATGAGGAACTGGGAGTTGAGCAGGTGGAGGGGTAGTGCGGGGGTTGAGGCGGCGACGATCGGCTCGACGCTCACCACGAAGTCCGCCGTCGAAGTTGCTGCAGCCGTGTCGACCGGCGAAGTCGAGAGCTCGACACCGAACACTCGCAGCTCGTCCTTTTGAACGAGTGCCGCGCTCGTGCCGGTCTGCTCCTCCTCGACGGCGCATTGGGACTCGGCCATCGGGCAGTGGCTGTCGCAGCAGTCCATCGGCGTGGAGGCGAGCTGCGCGGCGGGCATCGTCATCGACGAAGTGGAGCAACCGAAGAGGCAATGCGGAGTGAGCGCAACGACCAACAAAGCCACGAACAACCCCGATAGCAGTCGCCGAGGTGCTCTGTGAGTGGCTGGCTGTATGGAGAATGCGCTCATGGGACCTGTACCTGATACGGCCGAACCCCATCATAGGTTCCGTGAACCCATGCATGTATGACATTCGTCACATCGGCATGTGAGCCGGAGTACTGGGCCCTGCTCCTCTCCCAGGGCGGGACTTCCGTTTGCACAGCGAGGGGCGAGGAGGGAAGAAGCATGAGCAGATCAGTCTGGTTCGGAGGAATCGAGAGCCCCGAGTTCCCGCGGTTCTCCGGAAGCGCGGATGCGGACGTCGCGGTCATCGGCGGGGGGATCACCGGCCTCGCAGCCGCCGATCTCATCGCGCGGAGCGGACGGAGCGTGATCGTCGTCGACATGCGGCAGCCGGGAGAAGGAGAGACCGGGCACACCACCGCCCACCTCACAGTCGCATTCGACCGCGGCTACCAGACCGTGGCGAAGAAGATCGGCGAACAGGCTGCGGAGCTGATCGCGATTGCGAGCGCCTCCTCCATCGACTGGCTCGAGGCGCGCTCCCGGGCCCTCGGCTCCGGCCGGTTCGAGCGCGTCGACGGCTGGATCTACAGCGAGGCGGAGAAGGACGTGAAGTGGCTCGTAGAGGAAGCAACGGCCTCGGTCAACGCTGGGCTCGACTGCCGATGGGAGGACCATGCGCCCCTCCCTTTCACGACGAAGGGCGCCATCCGCTACCCGCGACAGGCGCGCTTTCACCCTCTCGAGTTCTGCTACGCGCTGATCGACGACCTGCAGAAACGGGGGGTCACATTCCACGGGGACTCGAAGGTGGTCGAGGTGGAAGACGGCTCGCCCTGCCGGGTGAAGATCGAGGGAGGGGGTGAGATCACGGCGAGAGACGTGGTGGTCGCGACCAACGTCCCGGTGATCGACCGGGTGGTCATGCAGACGCGGCTCTACGCGTACCGGACGTACGCGATCGCCGTCGCCGCGACCGGCGATGATCCCGACGCGCTCTTTTTCGACACCATGGAGCCGTACCACTACATCCGGATCCAGGATACGCCGGACGGGAAATTTCTCATCGTCGGCGGGGAAGATCACCGCACCGGGACCGAGACGGAGACCGAGCGGCACATCGAAAACCTCGAGGCGTACACGACGGAGCGGTTCGGAAAACGGGAGACGAAGTACCACTGGTCGGGGCAGATCATCGAAACTCCCGACGGCCTTCCGTACGCGGGGCTGAACCCGGGAGCCGAGCACGTCTACGTTGCGACCGGTTACGAGGGGCAGGGATTCACCATGGGCGTGGCCAGCGCCGGCACGATCGCGAACCTCATCCTCCGGGAAGAGAATGCGCTCGCCGAGCTCCTCTCGCCGGGGCGAATTGAAATCGCCGCTGGCGCCTGGAAGTACCTCAAGGAAAACCTCGAGTTCCCGCTCCACTTCCTCCCCGACCGCCTGACCAGGAGCGACGTCAACGCGCCATCCACCGATGAGGTGCCGCGGGGCGAAGGGCGGATCGTCGCCATCGATGGAGAAAAGTGTGCCGCGTTCCGCGACGAGGCGGGCCAGGTCCATCTCCTCTCCCCCGTCTGTCCGCACCTCGGATGCGACGTCCGGTGGAACGGTGAAGAGTCGAGCTGGGACTGCCCCTGCCACGGCTCGCGCTTCGACCCGAAGGGAAAGGTACTCAACGGACCGGCAAGGCGGGATCTGTCGAGAAAGTAGCAGCGGGCGCGGCCGATCCGATCTCGCCGAAGAGGTCCCTTTCCGCTCGAAGAGTCCGCCGTCCGCGGCACGTTCATTGAAAAAGGAGTGCTCCCGGACACGCGCACCACGAGCACGAAAGGAGACACTCCGTGGCATTCAATCCCCTGGAACAGAAAGGCATCCCCGTCGAAAAGCAGCTTCGCAACTGGAAGGAGCTGAATTCGAAGCCGGTCGACAAGGATGCCGTCGACGCCTACACCCGCTGCCGGATCATCGTGATGAACGGCGCCGAGATGGAAGGCATGTGGTTTTCTCATCAGTTCGCCCGCCACTCCGCCGATCCGGACGTCAAACGCTACCTCGCAATGGGTCGCAGGATCGAATCCCAGCAGCAGAAGGCAGTGAACTGGCTGCTGCCGGGCGATGCCACGGTTCTGGAGACGACGATCGGATACGAACAGGTGGCCATCGACCTCACTGCCTGGCTCGCCCGTAAGGAGCCCGACCCCGCGCTCAAGCAGGCATACGACTTCGGGCTGCTCGAGGATTTCGATCATCTCTACCGTTACGCCGACCTGCTCGATTACCTCGACGGGAAAAAGGCCGAAAAGATCGTCGATCAGCTGACCGAGATCATGCCCGGCCGCCCGACCATCGCGGAGCATCGCCACCCGCACGACGACATCCGCAATCCGATGGACGGCAACACGGCCGACCCGTTCTCGGTGCTCCACATGATGACCATCGTCGCCGCCGAGCAGCAGACGCTCAACTTCTACTGCAACGTCGGCAACCTCCCGGAGCATCCGCTCGCGCGGGCGCTCTACCTCGAGATCGGTCAGATCGAGGAACAGCATGTCACCCACTACGAGTCATGCCTCGATCCCACCACATCCTGGTGGAAGCGCGAAGTGCTCCACCAGTACAACGAGTGCTACCTCTACTATTCGTTCCTGCAGACCGAGACGGACTCGAGGGTCAAGAAACTGTGGGAACGGCACCTCGACATGGAGCTCGGACAGCTCCAGAAGGCGATCGAGATGTTCAAGAAGCACGAGAAGGAAGATCCGGCCGCGTTCCTGCCTGAGGAGATCGCCGAGCCGATCACCTTCGAGCCGAACAAGGAGTACGTCCGGAACGTCCTCGCGAACCAGGTTCAGCTCACCGCCGACGGGCCGAAGTTCGTTCCGGTCGACGAGCTGCCGAAGGATCACCGCTATTTCGAATATCAAAAGACGGTGAACGAGGGTGGCGTCCCGACCGAGCAGATCATCGAGGAGTACAGGAAGAAGAACGGGAAGGACTACCGGCTCGAGACCGAGGGACCGCACCCGATCGAGGAGTACCGGCAGAAGTAGGGATGACGGGTGCGTGTCTCACCATGCGCACCCCTTCATTCGCCTCCTCGCAGCAGCACAGTTGTGCGCAGGCGGGCGAATTCGACCGCGAGCTGTGTGGGAGTGAAGTGGGCGTTGAGTCCACTTGGATTTGGAAGAAGCCAGACCGGAGTGTCGGCGATCGGGCGCGGTTGGAGTCCGATCGCCGCGCCGGGAGCATCGAATCCGGCCCGGAACGCCTGAACACCGAGGACGGCGAGATAGCGGGGACGCCTGCGAGCAAGCTTCCTGCTGAGCCGATGGGCGCCGGCCACGAGCTCACCCGCGTCCAGCTGATCTGCGCGCGCCGTGGCTCGGGGCACCAGGTTGGTGATTCCCAGGCCCAGCCCGAGGAGCTGGACCTCCTCGGAAGGAGCGAAAAGGCGCGGCGTGAAACCGCTCGCATGGAGAGCCGGCCAGAAACGGTTTCCAGGGCGGGCGAAGTGATGCCCTACTGCGGCGGTGTAAAGGCTCGGATTGATCCCGCAGAAGAGGACCTCGAGCTCGTCGGCGATCACGTCCCGGATCGTCTTTCCTTCCGCGGCTCGGATCTCCTCCGGCGTGGGACGTCGATCCTTCTTCATTACGCCAGCTCGACCGAGCGGGTGCGCATCTCCTCCCCTTCCCGCTCCCGTTCGACCCGCACGCGAATTCCGTGCTCCGCGTCGGTGCCCCGCAGTGCATCGACCACACCCATCGTTGCTTCGGTGTCGAGCGGGACGAGCTGTCCCGCGTCGGTCACCAGACCGAACCCGCTCTCGATGCAATGCGGCATGAGGGCACAATCGCGCGTATGGCGGCTCGCTCTCTCCAGGATTTCCTTCGAGGGGTACTTGCGCAGGCACGCGATGTCGACGACGAATCCTTCCAGGGTTTCTTCAGTGGGTCCCGGATGTTCTTCGCTCATGCCCTGTGACATTTCACGCACTGTGCCGTGTGTCATCCCGAGCGTGGTTTGGGCGGCCGGCGCCCTTTTGGCGACCTCGAGCGAGGTCGCTGGCGACGCCCGGACCATTTTCCGACGCCGGATCAAGTCTGAGGTCCGCGGAGCGTGGCGATCGCAACCTCGGCGAGCTTGGGAGCTGAAACACCTCGCGAGGCCGGCCGGTAACTGGCCGGCCTCGTAAGATGATGCCGATCACCTCATCCGCGGCAGCAGGAGGAAATCGCCGGAGGGGCGCTGCTGCAGCAGGCGCCCTCCTTTTCAACACTGACCGTGAACCGAGATGGATCAGAGTCGAACTTCTTCTTGCAGGCTGCTGCACAAAAGTAATGCGTCGTTCCCTCATGGACCGAGGTGCCCGCAGCATGTGCCGGTTGGACCGCCATCCCGCAGACGGGGTCGGTGAATGTCTGATCCTTCATTTCGTCTAATTGATCACTCATCAGTTTCCTCCATTCGACGCGGTCCAAGCCGCGTCACTTACAAATCCGGAGGTTAAAGGTTCCAGCGATGGAAAGGTCAAGCGACTTCTTTGCGAAAGCTCGCGACAGCGCTTTGACGGAAGGGAGACAGCAATAGGAGAGGAACCGGAGCGACTGAAGATCGGCCAAAACAAAATGCCCCGGCGGTGGGCCGGGGCACGGTATTGCCTTTCCTGGTTCGTTCGTTCGGCCGCTCAGTGGTCGCAGTGCCCTTCGTCGAGCATCCCCTCGCCGGAGAGGTCGTCGAGGATCGGGCACTCCGGCCGGTCGTCTCCGTGGCAGTGATCGACCAGGTGCCGGAGGGTCCGCTTCATTGCTTCCATCTCGCGGATCTTCTGTTCGAGATCGTCGACATGCTGCTGCGCCACCTTCTTCACCTGGGCGCTCGAGCGGCGCCCCTGCCAGAGCTGGAGGAGGTTCTGGATCTCCTTCATCGAGAATCCCAGTCCCCTCGCGCGGCGGACGAACTGGAGGGTGTGCACTTCGGCCTGCGAATAGATCCGGTAGTTCGAGAAGGTGCGATCGGCCACGGGAATCACGCCGATCTTCTCGTAATGGCGGATCATCTTGGCGCTCACTCCCGACGCGAGCGCCGCGTCTCCGATGTTGAAGAAACCCTGCTACTTCGCATCGCTCACCTCGAGCGTGGGCCGCCTCTGTCTCATCTGGTGCCTCCTCTCCTGGATGCTCATCATCATAAACCTTACCCATATGGGAAGGTCAAAGCCCCTCCCCTCCGGACGGCAGCGAGGGGCGCGTGCCGGCGGCCCGCAATAGCTCGGCGGCGGCTCGCCGGTGGGAGGCGACCGCGTCGATCCGCGCCATCTCCGCACGAATTGAGGAGCGCCGGGCTTCCAGAACCTCGTAGTAACCGCTCTCCCCCTCCTCGTACCGGAGCTCGACCAACTCCGTGGCGCGGCGCGCGTGCTGCACCTGATCGTCGGTCGCCCCGAGAGTCTCCTGCGCGGCGCCCAGCGCGCTGAGCGCGTTTTCGATCTCCTCGACCGCGACCAGCACGGTCTGCTCCCATCCGGTCAACGCCGCATCCGCCTCGGCATCCGCAGCGCGCACGCGGGCCCGAACCCGCCCGAGATCGAGGATTCCCCACGTCAGCGACGGACCGCCGAACCAGGAGCGGCTTCCGCTGCTCCCGAGATCTCCGGAACTTCCGGCGAGGAAGCCGAGGAATCCGTCGAGGCGGAGTTGCGGAAAGTAATCCGCGGCGGCAACTCCGATGTCGGCGGTGGCCGCGGCAAAACGGCGCTCGGCCGCGATGACGTCCGGCCGATGGCGAATCAGATCCACCGGCGCGTCCAGGGCGAGAGGCTCGAGCGTGAGAGGTGTCTGGTCGCCGAGAAGCGGCGGCTCCCATGTGCCGGGGATCTCGCCCACGAGCACGGCCAGCGCGTGGACCGCCCCCGCAGAGCGGGGACGGTTGGCTTACTCATTTCAAGTCAGGCGCGGCAGCAGGAGACCTCCGCGTCGCGACTGCTGCCGCAACACGCTCTGGCTCGTATAGTCCGCGGAGAACCCGACTGGGTCGTGATCGACGTCACACATTGCGTTCTGGCCGGGGGGGCTCACAGCACGCCGCCGCGCCGCCTCCGGGCCCCTGGAGAACGGCTTGCGCCGAGCCCGGCCCGCGACGTTCAATGGTTCTGATGCGGAGGACGAGTTTCAAGATCGCGAAGATGGATTGCGCGTCCGAAGAGCAGCTGGTCCGCATGAAACTCGAGGGACGACCCGACGTGCATGCCCTGACCTTCGATCTCGCGACGAGGCGCCTCGATGTCGCGCACTCGACGGACCCGGCGACGATCGCGCGGGAATTGGAGACCCTCGACCTTGGCGCGTCGATGCTCGACGAGGGACCGGTTGCGCTCGAACTCGTGCCCGGTGATGTTTATGACGAGCGGCGACTGCTGTGGCAGGTGCTGCTGATCAACCTCGCCTTCTTCGCGGTCGAGGTCGTCGCCGGCTACTTTGCACGTTCGATGGGCCTCGTCGCAGACAGCCTCGACATGCTGGCCGACGCGGTCGTCTATGGGCTGGCGTTGTACGCAGTCGGTCGGACCGCGCGGCAAAAGGGCGGCGTCGCGCTCGTCAGTGGCGTGTTTCAGTTGGCGTTGGCGCTCTTCGGAGTCGCCGAGACGGTGCGCCGCTTTGTGAGCCCCGCAGACGCACCTGCGTTTGGAGTGATGATCGGAGTGTCGCTATTGGCACTCGCCGGAAACTCGGCGAGCCTCTACCTGCTCCAGAGAAGCCGCAGTCGGGAGGTCCACATGCAGGCGAGCATGATCTTCACTTCGAACGACGTCATCGCGAACATCGGTGTGATCATCGCGGGACTGCTGGTGTTCGCTACCGCGTCGAAATGGCCGGACCTCGTGGTCGGCGTGGCGATCTTCTTACTGGTGGCGCGTGGCGCTCTGAGGATCCTGCGCCTCTCGCGAACCTGACATACCCCTCCGTCTCGGGCCGACGCGCCGTCACAAGTGGGCCTCACATTCGCGCCAGCCGACCTGCTCGATCTGGATCGTGACGTGCGCGATGGGGAAGTTCTTCGTGATCATGTCGTGCACGGCGCTGAGCACTTCGGCATCCGTCTTCGAGTCGTCGACGACGACGTGCGCGCTCATGGCGTTGACCCCGGACGTGAGCGTCCAGACGTGGAGGTCGTGTATTTCACTGACACCGCCCAGACTTTCGACCGCTTCGCGGATCGCCGCCAGGTTGACGCCGGAGGGTGTCCCTTCGAGCAGGATTCCGACCGTTTCGCGCAGGAGAATCCAGGTCCGCGGCAGAATGAACAAACCGATGCCCGCGGAAATCAGTGGATCGGCGTAATACCAGCCGGTGGTCATCATGATCACGCCCGCGACGATCACGCCGACGGATGTGAGCATGTCGGAGAGCACCTCGAAATACGCACCCTTCATGTTGAGGCTTTCTTTCGAGCCCTTACGCAGGATGATCATCCCCACGATGTTGATCGCGAGGCCGATCGAGGCGACGACGAGCATCGCTCCGCTCTCGACTTCGGGCGGATCGAGGAATCGCTCGTAGGCCTCGTAGAGGATGTAGAGCGAGATTCCGATCAGGACAACCGCATTCGTGAGCGCGGCGAGGATCTCCATGCGGTAGTAGCCGTAGGTCCGCTCCGGCGTGGCCGGACGCTCGGCGAACTTGATGGCCATCAGCGCGAGGCCGAGGCCGGCCACATCGGTGAGCATGTGGCCGGCGTCGGCGAGGAGCGCGAGGCTTCCCGTCATCAGACCGCCGACGACCTCGGCGACCAGATACGTCGCCGTCAGGCCGAAGACGATTGCCAGATGCTTCTTGTTCGCGCCTGCCGCGCTGTTCGTATGTCCGTTCCCCATCGTCTACAGCCTCGGCCCTTCAGTGCCGGTCTCCATGGGAAAACCGGCGTTTTGCCACGCCTCGAGGCCGCCTACGAGTGCTGCGACGTTCGTGATCCCGGCTTCCTTCATGATGAGCGCCGCACGGGCGCTCGATTCCTCGGCCGGTCACGTGCAGTACGCCACGAGCATCTTGTCACGCGGAAGGTACTGAATCTGGCTCTCGATGAACGACAGAGGAATGTGCATCGCACCATCGATGTGTCCGGCGGCGTAGCTTTCGAGATCCCGGACGTCAATGACGGCCGCCTGGCCCTCGTCGATTGCTGCTCGAAGTTCGACAGCCCCGATCCGGCAGACCGACGATTCCGCGGCATGATGGTGATCTTCGGCGGGAGCTGTTGCAGCAGGCCACGTTGGGGCCGGCGCTGGCGCAGCGGATTCGGTGCGGTCGGACCGGAAGGCAACGAATGCTACGAGCGCGAGAACGACGACGATGAGGCCGCCACCGAGTAAGATTTGATCCATTTTCTTCGTCATCTGCGAGCTCCTGTTTGAATTTCGTTCTCTCTCATCACGTTTCTGCCGCGCTCAGAGTGCGGATTCGGCCGTTTCACCAGTCCGGACACGCAGCGCCGCTTCGATCGGCCAGACGAATACTTTTCCGTCGCCGCGATTTCCCGTGTGCGCTACCTCCGCGATCGTCTGCACGATGGATTCGACCAGCGCATCCTGTGCGGCCACCTCCACGCGCACCTTGGCCGTAAAATCTACTAGATCCTCCATGCGACTGTGCTGCCCACTCTCCTCCGTGTGCGCCTTCTCGCGGCCGAACCCCCGAACGTCGGTGACGGTCATGCCGGGAAAGTCATCGATCTCCTCGAATGCGCGTGTGAGCTTCGTCAACATGAACGGCTGGATGATTGCGGTGACCATTTTCATAGTTTGCTCCCTCAGTACTCGACTCGGTTGCGCTCGAACCACCCGTACAGGGTGGGCAGAATGAGCAGCGTCAGAACTGTCGACGTGATCAGCCCCCCGATGACGACCGTTGCGAGTGGGCGCTGCACTTCGGCTCCCGCGGACGTGGCGAGTGCCATCGGAATGAAACCGAGGCTCGCCACGAGCGCCGTCATGAGAACGGGGCGCAGGCGGATCGAGGCGCCTTCCCTCACGGCGTCGTCGACATCCTTTCCTTCTTCGCGGAGGTGATTGATGTAGCTGACCATCACCACCCCGTTCAGCACCGCCACCCCGAACAGCGCGATGAAGCCCACCCCGGCCGAGATCGAGAACGGCATCCCGCGAATTGCGAGCGCAATGACCCCGCCGACGATCGCGAACGGAATGCCGGTGTAGATCAGGACGGCCTGTTTCACCGAGTTGAACGTCGTGAAGAGCAGCACGAAGATGAGGAACAGCGCGATGGGGACGACGATCAGCAGCCGCGCGGAAGCCCGCTGCAGATTCTCGAACTGTCCGCCCCATGTGATGTAGTACCCTGGCGGCAGCTTCACCTCGGCGTTGATGACCTTCTCGGCGTCCGCGACGAAGCTGCCGATGTCGCGGCCGCGAACGTTCAATTCGACCGCGATGCGTCGACGCGTGTCTTCGCGTGAAATCTGCGCCGGGCCTTCGACCACTTCGATGCTGGCGACTCGCGAGAGCGGTACCAGGACGCCGTTCGATGCGGGAACGCGGAGGTTTCGAATGCTTTCGAGGTCCCGGCTCGCCACGTCACCAAGCCGCACGACCATGTCGTAGCGCTGTTCGCCCTCGTAGACGATACCCGCCGGCTTGCCCGCAATCATCGTCTCCACGAGATCATTCACGTCCTCGACGTTCAGACCGTAGCGCGCGATGGCCTCGCGATTCGCCTTGATCTGCAGCTGCGGCAGACCCGTCACGGCCTCGACTTTGACGTCGGCGGCTCCCTCGACGCGGGAGATGACGCGACTGATCTCGTCGGCCTTTTCCTTGAGGATATCGAGATCGTCTCCGAAGATCTTCACCGCGACGTCGGACCGCACGCCGGCGATCAGTTCCGCGACGCGCAGTTCGATCGGCTGAGAGAAGCTGAACGTCGCCTGGGGCACCTGCTGCTCCAGACGCTCCGCCATCTTCTCGACGAGCTCCTCCCGCGTGCGCGCCGTCGTCCACTCGTCGCGCGGTTTCAGCGACACGAACACGTCCGCGATGTCGATCCCCATTGGATCGACCGCGACCTCGGCGCGTCCCGTCTTCGAGACGACCCGGGTCACCTCCGGAAACTGCTCGAGAACCCTTTCTGCCGCCGACGTCGTGGCGGTCGCCTGCGTCAGCGACACGCTCGGCACCTGAAAGATCTGCAGCGCGATTGTTCCCTCATCCAGGCGAGGGAGGAACTCCGACCCGAGGAAAGGGAAGATCGCGCCGCTCACGATGATGAGGATGAGCGCCGCGGCGAGCGCCTTGCGCCGATTGCGGATCGTCCATTCGAGAGCCGGGGCATACCACCGTCTCGCGATCCGGATGAGGGGACTCTCCTTCTCGGAGACCTCGCTGCGCAGGAGGAGCGTCATGGCGGCCGGGACGTACGTGAGAGCCAGCAGCAACGAACCGATCAGCGCGAACACCACGGTGAGCGCCATCGGTTTGAACATCTTCCCCTCGATACCCGTCAGACTGAGGATCGGGAGGTAGACGATCGCGATGATTGCCACAGCGAAGACCACCGGACGGCCGACTTCCAGGCATGCATCGAGAACGGTCCGCTCGGGAGCTTCCTTCGAGCCGTGGTGTTGTGCTTCCGCCCTGCGGCGCACCACGTTCTCGACCATGACCACGGCGCCGTCGACGATGAGCCCGAAATCGAGCGCCCCGAGGCTCATGAGATTGCCCGATACGTTGAAGATCCGCATGCAGATCGCCGCGAAGAGCATCGACAGGGGAATGATGCTCGCGACCAGTGCCGCTCCCCGCCAGTTGCCGAGAAGCAGGACGAGCACGATGATGACGAGGATGGCCCCTTCGACGAGGTTCTTGACCACGGTCCGAATCGAGCGATCGACGAGCTCCGTGCGGTCGTAAAAGGGAATGAGCTCGATCCCTTCGGGCAACGTCTTCTTGATCTGCTCGACTCGTTGCTTCACCCGTTCCGCAACCGCTCGCGAGTTCTCGCCCTTCAGCATCATGACGATTCCCACGACGATCTCGCCTTCTCCGTCGGCGGTGACGGCACCTTGGCGGACCGTGGCGCCAGTGACGACCTCACCGACGTCTCGGACGAACACCGGCACTCCTTCGGCGCCGGTCTTCACGACGATGTTCGCGATGTCCTGCGACGTCTCGACGAGGCCGATGCCGCGCAGAAGGTACTGCTCGGATCCGTGCTCGATGTACGCACCTCCGACGTTCGCGTTGTTGCGAACGACGGCATCGAGCACATCCCGGAGTGACAGCCCGTACGACTGCAGCTTGTTGGGATCGAGCCTGACCTGATACTGCTTCGCGAACCCGCCGAAGCTGTTGACTTCGGTGACACCGGGAACTCCGAGGAGCTGACGGCGTACGATCCAGTCCTGGACCGTGCGGAGGGCCATTGCGTCATAGCCGCTGCCGGGTTTCGCCGCGAGCTCGTACTGGTAGATCTCGCCGAGTCCGGTGGAGATCGGGCCCATCTCCGGCGAGCCGATCGTCTCAGGGATCTGCTCGCGAGCCTCGGCGAGCCGCTCCATGACCAGCTGGCGGGCGAAGTAGATGTCGACGTTCTCTTCGAACACGACGGTGACGAGCGACAGTCCGAACTTCGAGACCGAGCGGACTTCATCGACGTCGGGCAGACCGGACATCGCGACTTCAACAGGAAAAGTGATCTGCCGCTCGATCTCGAGCGGTGCAAGCGATGGCGCGCCGGTGAGAATCTGCACCTGGACGTTCGTGACGTCGGGGACTGCGTCGATGGGGAGGGTGCGGAGGCTATAGACGCCCGCGCCGATCATCATTGCAACGCCGAAGAACATCAGGAGACGCTGCGATACGGAGAAGCGAATGAGTGCGTTGATCATCAGTGACCGTGCTCCCCAAGGTCGCTCTTGAGCATCTGCGTCTTGAGAACGAAGCTTCCCCTGGTCACGACGCGCTCGCCCGCAGTGAGGCCGGAGATGAGTCT
>Ga0209347_1004764_pt1 | contig 13672 bp, 9 predicted proteins | sample AutmiccommuBRH23_FD_187382 | JGI IMG/M metagenome (GOLD analysis project Ga0209347, IMG submission 187382) | Deep subsurface microbial communities from Mt. Terri, Switzerland - Autotrophic microbial communities BRH/23 (SPAdes) (version 2) | ecosystem: Environmental > Aquatic > Deep subsurface >... | reverse complement strand
GCTACTGGACGCACACCCAATACTGAACGGTTGGGTCTGGAACAGATTGGCGTGAAGACAGTGCGTGGCGCGATTCAGGTGGATGGGCGAATGCAAACCAACGTGCCAGGCATCTATGCAGCGGGCGATTGCACCGACCAACCGCAGTTCGTCTATGTGGCCGCCGCCGGAGGCAGCCGGGCCGGGGTCAACATGACCGGTGGCGAGGCCATGCTCGATCTCAGTGCCATGCCTGCGGTGATTTTTACCGATCCGCAGGTGGCGACTGTTGGCTTGACGGAAGAACGGGCGACCACGCAGGGGTTGCAGGTTGATACCCGCGTGCTCGATCTGGCCAGTGTGCCGCGCGCCTTGGTGAATTTCGACACCCATGGCTTTATCAAAATGGTGGCCGAACAGGATTCAGGCCGCTTGCTGGGAGTGCAGGCAGTTGCCGCCGAGGCTGGAGAGCTGATCCAGACGGCAGTAATGGTGATGCGGGCCAATATGACCGTGCAGGAAATGGCTGAAGAGCTGTTTCCCTACCTGACCATGGTGGAAGGGCTCAAGCTCTGCGCCCAGACCTTTACCAGAGATGTGTCTCAATTGTCCTGTTGCGCCGGGTAAGGCTGCGTTCACGGCTCAGTCGGCATTCCTGATCAGGCGCGGCAGCCAGCGCAGATACGCCACCATGCCGAACAACTCGATCAGGGACTGGAACACAATGACAACGACGGCGGCACGCCAGGGCTCCGGCAGTGACAGCGCCAGCGGCAGCATGACGAAGGAGTTGCGGGTACCAAAGCTGAAGGTGAGGGTGCGGCCGATAGTGGGCGTGAACCCGAATAGCTCACTGAGCCCCTTGCCGATAATGGCGGCGGCAATCAGGTAAAGCACAAAAACCACAAGCGCCGACCACAGCAGGGCGCCACTGTCGATCACCAGGCTGACCTGGGAGCCGGCAATCAGAAACACCACCAGCGCCAGCAACGGCACGGGCAGCCACCCAAGCCAGTCCACCAGTGTTTGCGCGCGCGGGTGTTTTTTCGTCAACCGTTCGGTAATCCAGGCCGGGATCAGCGGGGTGACAATCAATCCGAAGAAGGCTGGCAGCAAGTGGCTGCCGACCGCCAGTTCAATGGCGATATTGCCCATGAAGAGCCAGATATAAACGGGTAGTAAAATGAGCTGCACAATCAGCAGGATCGGCGCGGCCGCGATGGCCCGGGCACCGTCCCCACCACCGAGATGGGTAAAACTGATAAACCAGTCCGTACAGGGCACCAGCAGTACCAGCAGTACGCCGAGACGAATAGCGGGATCATCCGGTAACAGCCACAACAGAAGACCAACGACCACCGGTATCAGGATAAAATTGCCCGTCAGCAAAGCGGCCAGAAAGCGGCGATCACGAAATGCCGACCTGAGATGTATCAGTGGTACCTGAGTGAAAGTAGTGTACAGGAGAACACCCAGGGCCGGCCAAAGCAGCGCTTCCCAATGACGAGTCTGCTCTGGTGACATCCAGCCGATGGCCATGCCGGCCAGGATGGCAACCAGATAAAACCAGACCTGATATTGTTCTAGGCTGTTACGCATTTGGCTTCTTCCACGATGATACCCGGACTCGGCACCTGTTTGTGTGGGCCGGATAGTACCATGGGAGTCCTGTGAGTCACGGTGTTGTCAGCCAACGTGTCTGTGGGAGTTCCTTCCAACCCCAGCAAAGTACTACTGCATACGCTGAGATATGCCCCAAGTTACCGGCCGATTTCTTAGGGAAAATCTGGGGCAATTTGATCGCCAAACTATGCCATTTCAGGCCATATTGCGTAGTACGGTGTAGGCTTCCTACGATGGTGATAATAAAAGAAAATACGTATTTTTAGCCGTTTGGCGTTCAGTCTGTCCCCACTCTTGGAGAATGGTCATTAGGGTTCCGCCTTATTTGATTTCAGCCTGGTGATAATCTGGCGTCGATTTGCCACCAGTTCGGCTGCTTCCCGCACCGGATCGTCCTCGACATGAACGTATCGCATGAACATGGTCACGGTTTTGTGAGCGGTCAGTGCCATACCCACTTTGATCGGGATGCCGGAATTGGCGATGTCGGTGGCAGCGCGATGCCGGATGCCGTGTGTGCCAACAAGGGGGATGCCGGCCCTTTTCAGTATGCGGCGCCAGGCGCCATAGTAGGCGTTTTGGGTCAACGGCTTGTTGGGATCTTCCAGAGCAGGGCAGACGTACTCCGATTTGCTGTGGATTGCGGCATCAGAGAGCAGTTCGTAGGCTTCCGAGCTGATAGGTTTGGACATGTCACCGGTTTTGCTGTCGGGCCAGACTACTCGGCGACCGACCAGGTCTACCCACTCCCATCGCAGCGCCAGGATTTCGGACATTCTGGCGGCAAAGGCAAATTGGAGCCGAATGCCGAGAATCGGAGAAGGGTGTTCAAATTCCTCCTCTTCTGTTTTCTCCAGTTGCCTGAATAAGAGGATCATCTCCTTGTCGGTAAGTAGTCGAGTTTTGCCTTTCTCTGGGAACTTGGTCACGTGGCGGCAAGGATTGGTGCCATCCGGGCGGTACCCCCACAGTTCAGCCAGGTTGAACATTTTGCGAACACAAGCCAGTATCCGGTTAGCCTGGGTGGGTGTTTTTTCCAGGCGCTTCATGAGAGCCAGAATATCGGCTCGTTCTACCTCGTGGACTTTCAAGGTGCCCATAGAGGGGAGAAGATATTTATCGATATGGTACTGGTTTTTCTTTTGGGTAAGTGGTTTGTTGTGCGGTATACAGTGATCTTCCATAAAGCGTTTGCATAAATCTTTAACCGTCGGGGCTTGCCGATTCCTGGCTTTTTGGCCTGAAGGGTCATTGCCCCGGCGTACATCCGCCAGCAAATCCTGAGCGAGGGTGCGGGCCTGTTCGACAGTCAGCTCGCCAAACAGGCCAAGTGACGGCTTGCGTCGCTTGCCACTGTTTGTGCGATACTGGAGCATGAAAACCTTGCGTCCAGTTGGGGTGACTTTGCAGAAAAATCCGGGTACGAGGGTATCCCTCAATTCAATGTCGGTTTCTCCCGGTTGGGCACCGGCAACGATGGTTTTTGTGAGCTTTACTCGCGGCATTTCTGGACTCCTGAAACCTCCGGTTCCAGGTCTTATCCAAGGAGCAAATAGGAGCCTCGGGAGAGCGAACCAGAGCGATTAGCATCAAACTCCGGCATATGATCCCTTTTTTTAAGTCTTTGAAAAACCAGCTGAATCGCGCCGTATACAAGCAGGGAGTACCCCGGAGTGGAAGCCAGACTACCGCTTAAAATCCCTCGACCGAAAGGTTGTACCGGTTCGACCCCGGTCCCGGGCACCAAACAAAACAATTACGTACGGCCACCTTTCAGGCACAAAACTCTTTCAGCTCAGAAGTGTATCTTTGTCAGTAGTTTTGCATTGATAACAAAGCTGTGACCCTGTGTATTTATTGATGCAAGGCAAAGATCGGGCACTGGCGTTTTTAGCAGGCTGATACTGATAATTCATGTTTTTTCGCTGCCAGGTACTGTGAGTATTCCAACAATCTGGAACTTGAATGCGCAGTCAGAAATTTTACGGCTACCTGAAAAATGGTTGTAAGTATTAGCTGAAAAGTTCAGGGACGAATTTCGCTCGAGATTTGACTTGTGCCCGCTTGGCTGGATACTGGCTCCCAGTAGTTCCAGTGCTTGAGGAATCAGTCCTGCCGCTTGTGCCGGTTTAGTCTCACAGCTTAAACGCGCAAAGGAGTATCAAATGTCCGCTCCATTCAGCCTGGCTGCTTTGGCCGCCAATCCCTCTCCCGTGTGGCGCTATGGGCTGTATATAGGCGTGGTGGTGGTTTGCGTTGTCGCCTGGGTGGGGTTTTTTGACGGCCAGGCGGAGCTGGAAATTGATGAGGCCTTTACCCGTGCGGGGATTATCTACGGGCTAGCGCGGGTGCTGAACGGGGTGATTTCGTTTATTCAGGATGTGGATATCAATGTGCTGGTGCTGAGTGTGTCGCCGGGTGAATTCCTCGATCCGCTCAACGATCTGATCGAGCAGTTCTCGCAAGTGATGACCTTTGCCCTGGCTTCACTCGCCTTGCAAAAGGTGTTGCTGCTGATCACCAGCCACCAGGTTTTCAATGTGCTGCTGACCCTGGCGGGGATCAATGTGCTGGGGGGGCGCTGGATTTCGCCCGGCTACAGTCTGTGGGCGCTGAAGGTCTTTATCACCCTGTTTGTGCTGCGGCTGTCCCTGGTGCTGATCATCCTGGCCAATTCGGCTGTTGATGCGCTGTTTCTGGCTGACCAGACGCAGGTGCATCAGCAGAGCCTGTCGAGCCTGGAGCAGGATCTGTCTGCCATTGCCGACAGCCTCAATGATGGCAAGGCAGCAGCGCTAGATGACGAACGCACACAGGCGCTGGAGGCACAGCTGTCTGATCTGGCAGAGCAGTCGCTGGCTATCAGCCGCACCATCAAGCAAAAGCAACAGGCCATCGCCCAGCAGCAGGGGATTATTCGCAGGATGAACTCGGATGCCGGTTTGATCGACAGGCTCAATCCCTTCCGCGAGGAGAAGGATCCCCGCGTGCTCCGAGCAACTGCCGCTATCAATAGCCTGGAGACGGAGATAGACAATCTCGAACGGCGTCACAAGGATGTACGGCAACAGCAGGATACGGCCAGGGAAGCCCTGGACTGCGAGAAAAGGCGCGCCGCTGGCGAGGCCTGTTCGGTGACGGAGTGGCTGGGCAACAAGACCGGTACAGCGGCCATTCGCGACCGGATCAATCGCATTGAGCAATCGGCTGAGGCAAAAATCGACAGTGTGATTTCGCTGCTGACTCTGATGGTTTTGAAAACCATCCTGCTGCCGCTGCTGTTCTGGTGGCTGATCGTTCGCATCCTGAAACTGTTGTGGCGGGATGACCGCTGGAGAGATGCGAGAGGATTCGATGAGGGACGGGTGGAGCAGGAGGCAACAGTGCCTCGTTAATCCCGACGATGATTGTCGGCGATAAGCGCGAGGCGGGCAGTTTGCCGTTTCAGTCACGCCAGAAAGTGGATTTGTGGCGTGACTGAAAGGGCAAGTTGTTTGCTATTTCCTGAAAAACGCCATAAACGCTCCGGCAACAAGCGCTGCTGCACCGCCTATCAGGAAGAATACAGTGTCGTCGGTAAAGCGCCCGGTAAAGGCTTCCGTCAGCTGCTCACCTACGGATTGCGATGCCTGCCAGCCGAAATAGAGCAAAAAAATCCCAACTACGATCAACACAATGCCCAGCAGTTTCTGGCTTCCCATTGTTATTCTCCTGTTGTTGTGCGCCGTTGGGAGTACCCCGCAGGTCTGCACAACCATAGTGAGGAAATGGCATTTGTGCAATGTTGTTTACTGATGTTGTCGATCACTGGGAATGATCAGCTCAGGGATATTTCTGTTTGACATTTCAGCCGATAGTGATGGGGCGAAGAATCCTTTTGCGATGCTTTTCCACAATATCTGTGGATAAGTCTGTGGTTGGCGTGTGGGCGATGGCCCAGGCGCCAGCAACTGCGCGGGGTGGTGAAAAGTGCGCTAAAAATAACCACTGCTGCAATGCAGCGCAGGCGAATTTGGCGCCTCGTGACAATGCCAGTATTTGCAAGTGTTTTGATGGAAAAAGATCGGCGATTTTAGCCACAGCAGGTTGCCACCCATGACCGTCACCATCTGTTAACCTTGGCGCCTCCACACGGGTGTTTTGCCCATTCATTGCGGATTTATTTGATGAAGCTTTCCATTCTTGATCTTGCCTTTATTGCCGCTGACTCAACTGCCGGTGAAGCCCTCAATGGCACCCTCGACCTGGCGCGCCATGCCGAGGAGTGGGGCTATGAGCGTTTTTGGCTGGCCGAGCACCACAATATGGTGGGCATTGCCAGTGCGGCGACGGCAGTGGCCATCGGCTATGTCGCCGCTGGCACCAAAACGATTCGTGTCGGCGCCGGTGGCATCATGCTGCCCAACCATTCACCGCTGGTGATTGCCGAGCAGTTCGGCACCCTGGAAAGCCTCTATCCGGGCCGTATTGATCTGGGGCTGGGTCGCGCGCCGGGCAGCGATGGCCATACCACCAGGGCGCTGCGGCGCTCGCCCGCTGCTGCGGAAAACTTCCCCCAGGATGTGATGGAGCTGCAAGCACTGTTCGGGCCGGTGCAGGAGCACCAGAAGGTGCAGGCAGTGCCCGGCACTAACCTCAACGTGCCGCTGTGGATTCTCGGTTCCAGCCTGTTCGGTGCGCGCCTGGCGGCCATGCTGGGGCTGCCTTATGCCTTTGCCTCCCACTTTGCCCCGGCGGCGCTGATGGATGCCCTGGCGATCTATCGCCGCGAGTTCCGGCCTTCGGCGCAACTGCAACAGCCCTATGCCATGGCCGGGGTGAATGTGTTTGCCGCTGCAACAGACAGGGAAGCGCAGCGCCTGTTCACCTCGGTGCAAAAGCAGTTTGCCAATCTGGTACGGGGCGTGCCGGGCCAATTGGCGCCGCCCATCGACGATATTGAGGATTACTGGTCGCCGGTTGAAAAGGCTCATGTGTCGTCGATGCTGGCCTGCTCCTTTGTGGGCAACCCGGAGCGAGTCGGCGACGAATTACAGCAATTTGTGGAGCAGACCGGGGTGGATGAAGTGATGGTGGTGTCGGCCATTCACGATCACCACGCGCGGCTCGAATCCTACCGCCTGATCGCGCCACTGTTGGGGTGAGGGCTGTCACTGCATGGTTTACACCGGCAACGCATGATGCATGTCAGCTGATCGGCTGTTGATCCGGTTTCGGCGCTTGTTGCCCGGGGGTGGCAGGGCTAGACTGAAAATACAGTCAGTTATTGTTGTCCCAACCAACCTTGAGGCGAGAACCGATGATGAAGAATTGCCTTCGCAACCTGTCACTGCTGGCACTGCTTGCCGTTTTGCCAGCCCATGCTGCTGAATTGAAAACCGAGTGGATTGAACCGAGGGAGGGGTTTGCAGAACAGACACTGGGCGCGCGAATCAAGAGCGTTGAGACCATGCCCGGAGATCAGGGGCAGCGGGTGACCATTGAAATCCCCCGCGGCTCCATGACGGAGGAAGAGAGCATGCAGGAAATTGTTGTCACCGCCCGCCAGCCGGACCAGAGCGAAAGCGAGATCGAGGTGCGCCACGAATGGGTGAAGGACTACCAGAACGATTTCTACGGCCTGGTGCTCTACCTCGGCAAGAACAGCAACTTGCCTATCAGAATTTACCTGAAAAGCAGCGAGCAGCCTGACACTCCATAACCTGCCAACTCACCATTCCCCGCAAAATTAGCCGGGGAATGGTGTGACTTAGCGGCCAGTGTCGTTGCTATCAGGAGCGCCATTGTCATCGGGGCCGGGGTTCGATTGGTCAGGGCTGACATCCGAATCAGTGGATGGCGTCGCCCCGTTCTTGAGCAAATCTGTATTGTCTTGCCGCACACTCATCAGTTTTTGTTCCTGCCCGGTGACACTGCGAATATGCACATCCATCTGGTTGAAGGCGATGCTGATGTTGTTTTCCCTGAACAGCACATCAATACGGCGATTGATCTCGTCGATAGCAGCGTTGCGGTCCATCAATTCCCGCACATGGATGCGCAACTCGTGATCGAGTGTGCTGGCGCCAAAAGATAAAAACAGCACCTGGGGTTCGGGCTCGCTCAGTACCCGGGCGTTTTCAGTGGCGATCTGCATCAGCAGTTCGCGGGTTTTGTCGAGATCGGAATCGTAGGCAACGCCAATCCTGACTGTCACTCTGGTGATGGTGTCATTCAGGGACCAGTTGATCAGCTGGTCGGTGACAAACACCTTGTTGGGAACAATGATTTCCTTGCGGTCGAAATCGGTGATGGTGGTGGCGCGGATGCGAATGCGGCTGACAGTGCCCGACAGGTTGCCGATGGTTACCACATCGCCAATGCGCACCGGGCGCTCGAAGAGGATAATCAGGCCCGAGATAAAGTTGGCAAAGATCTCCTGCAAACCGAAGCCCAGGCCCACGGACAGTGCCGCCACCAGCCATTGCAGCTTGTTCCAGCTGACACCAAGAGCCCCCAGTGTGGCGACAAAGCCAATGCTGACGATAATGTAGGACAGCAGGGTGGTGGCAGCATAGGCGCTGCCCTGGGCCAGGTTCATTCGCGACAGTACTGATACTTCAAGCAGGCCGGGAATATTGCGGGCCAGGATCAGGGCAATAGCGGCAATCACCAGCGCGCCGATAACCTCCCTGAGGCTGATCGGCACCAGCGTGGGCGCCTCACTGGTACCGCTGTTGTATTCGTAGAGGGTGATATTGTCGAGGTAGGCAAAGACAGTGATCAGGTCGGCCCACACCCAGTACAGCAGCCCCAGGAACAGGCCCAGCAGGGCGACACGCATCAAGCGCAGGGATTGCTGGTTCACTTTTTCGATATTGAGAATGGGCTCCTCAACGGGTTCTGGCCCTTCCACACCCTCGCGCACCGCAGATTCATGTTTTTTGAGGATGCGCTGGTAGGCAAGGCGCTGGGCGGCCAGCGACAGGCTGCGCACCAGGGTGGCTTCCACCAGGCGCCAGATAATCAGCAGTGACAGGGTGTCAATCAGGCGCCCCGTGAGCTTGAGAGCCGTGTAGTAGTAACCGGCCACCACTGCCACGATCAGGGTCAGGGGCATCAGCCCAAAAGCGGCCCCTATCAGCCAGCGCATGGCTGACAGGCGCTGATCGGCCTTGCGGAACCAGAAAAGCTTGGGCAACAGCCACACCAGCAGGCCATAGCCGACCAGCACCACGATAGTGCCGAGAATGTCATTGCCGAGCACCGATGGCTGGTGTTCGGCAATGCTGGCAACAGCAGTCAGCGCCATGGCCACCAGGCCGATACCGAAGATCTGGCGGCGCAGGAACTGGGCACGTTCCCGCGACCAGCGGAAATGCAATTCGGCCACGCCGCCATTGGCAAGCAGCCGGTAGGCGGTGTAGAACACAAGCCACACCTGGGCCGTTTGCAGCAGTGCCATGCCAAGGCTGATGTTTTGCCCCCGCGCGTCCAGCAGCAGCGCAGCACCGCACAGGCCCAGCAGCAACGCGAACGGCAGGCCGTAGAGGATATTGAGCAGGATGGCCAGGGGCGTGTGCCACTGGCTGTCCTGGCGCACATAGCCGATATGGCGGTGCAGGTTTCTGAGCTTGCCCGACATCCAGCTGCGCCGCCAGATCAGCACTGGAATCAGCACCAGCAGCGGCAGGAACACCAGCGGGTAGGCCAGCAAACCGGCCCACAGCTCGGTCAGCACCGAGCGCAGCGGCATCTCCGCCACTTGCTGCTGGAGGCGGCCCGGCAGGCTTTTCAGCCACTGTAAATCGATGCCGCGATTGCTGGGAATCCAGAACAGCTGCTCTTCGAGCTTGCTGCGCAACGAGGCTGCGGTGGTTTGCAGTTCCTTCTGGTTGAGCTGGAGGTTGATGGACTCGTTGAGCAGGGCGTTGAGCTCACGGTTGACGCCATCGATCAATTCGCTGCGCGCAATGAGCACGTTTTGCAGCGCCTCGCGCAGTTCTGGCGTGACCAGTTCAGTGGGCTGGCTGGCGATCAGCTGATCGGCGTAGGCCTCGGGATCGCTGATTTTGGCGCGCTGCTGGCTAATGTCGAACTGATTGAGGCGAATGTCGGCGATCTGGTTGGAGAGGGTGTCGTCGAACTGCACCAAGGGCAGTGCATCTTTCTGCTGGTGGAGAATTCTGGCCAGCAGCAGGCTGCCCTGCAGCACATCAATCAATTCATCCATGGCCTGGTCTGACTGACGCAGGTTGTCCAGTTGCTGGCGCACTTCGAGATTGCGCTGGGTGAGGTTGTTGAGGCGGTCAGTGGCTTCAAGCAGGGTATTCGATAAAGCCAGGTTGGTGGCTTTTTCCCTTGCCAACAGCGAATTGGCATCCCTCTTGCCCGTTTCCTGCCACAGTCCTGCGATGATTTCTTCAGACTGGTCGCGGCGACGCTCGTTGATCAGGGTTTGGAGGGCCTGAATTTCAGCTTCCACACGGCTGATACGTTCGGTCAGCAGTTCGCGTTCGGCCTGGGCAATTTCCTGCAACTGGGTGATACCTGCCAGCTCCTGGCGCAACAGCAGGTTTTTGCTTTCCAGCGCCAGTTGCTCAGCCATCAGGGCATCGCGCTGCTCGGGTGTCATGCTGCGGGCGCCTTGCTTGCCGTTTTGCAGCTGGCTGCTGATGGTGGCGATCCGGGTCTGACTGGCGCCAATCTCGGCCTGTACCCGCTCGGGCCGGGTCTGGGCACTGATGATTTGGGTATTCACTTCGCCCAGGGCTTGCTGCCATTCACTGAGCTGACCGTTGCGTTCAAGAAAAAGCTGTTCCAACTTTGCCAGGGATTCTGAACCGTGGTTTTTGACTATGTCGGCTGGCGGTGTTTTCGTGAGCCGGGCCAATTCGGTGCGGGCCCTGGTGATAATTGCTGGCGCCTGTTCGATACGTTTGTTCAGTTCCGCCAGCCGCTGCCTGTTCTGCTCCGCCAGCTGGATCTGTGACAGGGCCTTTTCCAGTGCTTCGCGGGCTGCTTTTTGCTCAGCTTCCGGCAGTTTGCGCTCGGCAAGCCTGTCCAGTTGCGACTGGACTTGCGCCGAAGTCAGGTTTGAAGCCGTTTGGGCCAGGGTGCCGGAAATCCACAGTACTGGCAAAATCGCGAGAAGCAGAATGCGCAACACATTCATGGTGTAGGGGTGTCCCAATTGCTGATTATCAGGGTGCTAGTATAGGGAAGCTGAGCAGTTTACGGGTATTCAATTGAGCATTAACGCTTGTGGCCGCTATTGGCTTGTATCCAGCGTAGTTCCGTAAAACCGTGAGGCAATAAAAAGCCCGGCGTCGCCGGGCTTTTTATCAGTGCCGGGTGCGCAGACCCGGCAAATTGGCGGAGGGACAGGCCGTATTTTTGGGACTCCATGCGATTGCATGAGACGCCTATAACTTATTGATTCAAATACTTATAAAAAATACTTGCCTCAAACTGTCTTATCCAATATCTTCCAATTGTTTTTCTTATGGCGGGAATTTAGGTGGTAATTGTGTTCGAATCCCTGTGGGGAAAAAATTCAACCGCCTTATGGCGGGGTATATGGCAGTGCCGCCCACAAATTTCTGATATTCGGAGTGTTTGGAATCCCAGGTTCGAATCCCTAAAGGCCGAAATATGCCCAAAAAAGCCAAAGAGCTGACAGCCAAGCAAGTGCGAGACCTGAGCACGCCCGGCACCTATGCCGTGGGTGGAGTGGACGGCCTCAATATCGTGGTCACCCCCACTGGGGCGAAGTGCTGGATATTGCGCGCCAAGACAGGTGAGCGTGTTGGCAATGATGGCAAGGTGCGCCCAGTCCGGGCTGAAATCGGCTTGGGTGGATTTCCTGATGTGACCCTGGCCCAAGCCAGAGACCGTGCAAGAGGTCACAAAGACGATATAAGGCAGGGTGTCCACCCGCTCGAAAAGAAACGCGCCGCCCGGTTGGCCCTCTACCAGTCACAGGCGCGCGGACTGACGTTTGCCGATGCCGCGAAACAATGCCACGCAGTCAAATCTCAGGAGTTCAAAAACGCCAAGCATTCAGCGCAATGGTTCAGCGTGCTGGAGAGCTACGCCTTCCCAACCCTGGCCCGTTTGCCTGTGGCTGATATTGATACACCGGAAGTGCTGGCTGTACTCAAGCCCATATGGTCGGAAAAACCAGAAACTGCCAGCAGGCTACGCCAGCGTATGGCAGCCGTCTTTGATTGGGCGCTGGCAGCGAAGGTCCGCACTGCTGCGAATCCTGCCGCATGGAAAGGTTGCCTTGATGCGCAGCTGCCGAAAACGGAAAAGGTGAAAAAGCGCATGGGTAACGGCAGGAAACACCATCCTGCCCTCCCTGTTGCCGAACTGCCCAGGCTGATGGCTGACCTGGCCACACGCGACAATACCAGCGCAAAGGCGCTGAGGTTCACTATATTGACCGCTGCAAGGTCCGGAGAGGTAAGGCTTGCGACATGGCATGAAATCGACATGAATGCCCGCGTGTGGCGCCTGAGCGCTGACCGAATGAAGGCGGATAAACCCCATGCTGTACCGCTGTCCGATGCGGCTGTGGCCATACTGGAGAGCCTGCCCAGGGATAACCCCGCAGGGCTTGTTTTTCCATCCGTCAGAGGGATTGAAATGTCGGATATGACGCTGTCAAAACTACTGAAAGATGTTCATGCCGCTGATGTGAAGAGAGGTGAAGCCGGGTATCTTGATCCTGTACAAGGTCGAATTGCCACGCCCCACGGCACAGCAAGAAGCACTTTCAAAGACTGGAGCCGTCAAAATGGCCGCTTTCCCGATGAGTGGTCTGAATTGGCCTTGGCCCACGTCAATAGCGACCAGACGCGAGCCGCCTATGCGCGTGGTGAGCTTCTGGAGGAGCGCCGGAGCTTGATGGAGGCGTGGGGGCGGTATTGCGAACCGCCAGACGCTCAGAGCGGTGTGGTATCACTGGACAGCCGCAGACTGTAAACGGTAATAGGGGGATGTATGCGTGAAATTCTCACAATGTTGACGGCCAGGCGGGCACGACTGGATTCTCTGCCTGGCGGAATACCTGCAATCACGCCGGTTATGGTGGCGAGCGCTTGCAAGGGGCTGCGACCGTTGCTGTATTACTACGCCCTGACAATGATCAACCACGACAAGGAGGCGCTATCGTTATTGCGTCCCTTGGTGCGCCAGGAAGCCGCTACCCTGCTTGGGGATGCTGTGCTCAGTGATGGGGTGGTGATGCTTGCCGACATGGCCTTGGAGGGTGTCTTGGTGCCACAGTATTGCAACCGATGCCATGGCAGAAAGTACACCAGAAACCACAAGGCCTGCCCTGTATGTAAAGGATCCGGCCTTCTGCGGCCACTGGCTGCGGAGCGCAAACAGGCCGAACGTGCCAAGCTACCCAGGGCGGCATGGCGTAAGCAGTATGGCGAGCCTTACAAACGACTGGTTGCACATTTCCAGACGTTTGAAAATGAAGTTTCCCAGCATCTTTTCAGAGCGCTTTACCAGGCCAGAGATCCAGAAGCTTGCGGGGGGCGCAAGTGAAAACAATATCTCGCTGGGCTACACAAACAGCGCTCACGGAACGGGAACGACTGGAAATTGCGAATATATTGCACCTTGATCCATTGGACCCCGTTGTTGGTCTAGCTGAAAAGGCTGTTATCAATGCAAGGATCCATTGCAACCCACCGGGAAGTAGTACCGACTTGAAAGACCTTGCTGAAAACTTCCACTCGTTAAAGACCGCACTGGAACGCATGAAGAAAACCCTGCGTTTTATGGATAATGCTCACTACCTCGATGATCATTTCTATCTGGCCAATAATAGCGCAACACTTCTACAGTTAAGCGAATCGACAAGAGGCGGGCCGTCTGGATTCGAAGCCATGACTGGACAGCTATTGGCGGCAGTTAAAGATTTCGAGAGTGAAAGTCTGGAGCCTGTAGGCAGAGGACGGCGTCCGGACACTAGCAGGCTGTTGAAAAACCCCTGATATGGGATAATACACAGAACAAATTTCGATGAGCAATAACTATGCGCGGCGAAGTGACTCTCCAGACATCCATGTTC
>Ga0209347_1004763_pt1 | contig 13672 bp, 14 predicted proteins | sample AutmiccommuBRH23_FD_187382 | JGI IMG/M metagenome (GOLD analysis project Ga0209347, IMG submission 187382) | Deep subsurface microbial communities from Mt. Terri, Switzerland - Autotrophic microbial communities BRH/23 (SPAdes) (version 2) | ecosystem: Environmental > Aquatic > Deep subsurface >... | reverse complement strand
CTCCCCGCAACCGTTCCAGCTGCGGTGAGCTTGTCGTCGATTCCGATATCGTCATGACCCTTCCTGTGTGGCGTCAGGGGGTCAGTTTTCCGTGACGCAGGGGGTCAGTTTTCCATGTCGCCCGACATGCGCACGGGCTTCGACCGGTGCTTCCTCGCCGCGGCGCTATACCTGCGCCAGCCAATGGTCGGCCGGTAGCCGATGGAGGACCCGTGCGCCTGTCGGCCTATCCGTATGTGCTGGTCAGGATCGGCTGCGATCGATGCGGGCGCTTCGGCCGATACCGGCTTGCGCGCCTAGCGGCCAAGTACGGACCCGAGGCCACGACGGACACCGTCATCGACGCCCTGACGCGGGATTGCCGGTATCGCGCGGACGACAGCCACCGGCGACCGATCCCAGGTGCCTGCAGGGCTCGTATGCTCGATGCGCGCGCGCCGCCGCCGCCACCTGATCTGCCGCCAGCGACAACGCGCTCCCGAGCGGCCAGTGCGGGTGTGCCGGACAGGTAGCGATGAACCAGACGGAGGCCTCGGGATGTCCCGGCGCAAGGGCGAGATCACGCGAGCGCTGGCGCTTCGCGCATCAAACGACCCGCCCCGCCGTCGAGAACTGTAAATGGAATGAGCCACTTCGGCAAAGAGCCGACATGCACTTCGGCGTAGTCCGAGAGCGGCCTCGACCGACAGATCCCTGCGGTCGCAGAAAGCATCCCCCTGCGCCGAGGGTGAGGCTGGTCCCATCTCCGATCGTCGCCAGCGACACCGGCTCCGCGTCAGCAACAGCGGCACTCAGATCGACGAGGCCGTCGGGTCGTTCCGAGCCCCAAACAGCTTGCTCCAGGCGATCATAGCTGCCCTCTTCCTTCGCCGCCCGGCCGTGTCACGGCCTGGACGTGAGACGTCCCTGCCGGCCCTCAATGCCAAATATGCGTGGGCCGTGCGCGATCTCGGCGCTCAGCAGGATCGGCCGCGATCGCCGGACGGCCCCTCAGGCGAGGACGGCTGATGCCGGGCAAGCGACCATCCCACCCCGCTCTCTGGCTTGCTGCCTCGAGCCCCCGTCGGTGATACGGTTGGCGATTGCTCCAACCACGTTCCGCGCCGGCCGGACCTCAAAGCAACAACTGGAGGGACACGATGACGACTTTCGGGCCTGCCGACCTCATGCAAATCACGGTGCGGGTGGCAGCCGCCTACCTCTCCCGAAACCCGGTCTCGCCAGACCAGCTCGCGCAGATCGTGACGGACATTCACGGCAGCCTCGGGGCGTTGGGCCGCGAACAGCCGATACCGGAGACCCAGAAGCCCGCCGTGACCATCAAGAAGTCCGTCACGCCGGATTACATCGTCTGCCTGGAGGATGGGAAGCCGCTGAAGATGCTGAAGCGCCACCTCCGAACGCACTACGACATGACGCCTCAACAATATCGAGCCAAGTGGGGACTTCCGGCCGACTATCCCATGGTTGCACCGAACTATGCGAAGCATCGCTCGGAGTTCGCCAAGAAGATCGGCCTGGGGCGGCCGGCCGCCAAGCCGGCCACCAAGCCGGTCGTCACCCGCCGACCCCGCGCGAAGAAGGCCGCCGCGCCCAGCGCGTAGGCGCCGCCGGATGACATCCAGCCGGGACTAAGCATGCTATGCTTGGCGAGACGGCGGCGCAGCCAAGCAGCATGTGTCCGCCCCAGCAGGAGGTCGCTTCAGGGAGCGAGGCTCTCAGGCCAGCGCGGCCCTGAAGAGAGAGCACTCGCTTTGTTGGGATCGACATGAACAAGGCAGCCGGGACACCGAGCAATAGGACCGCAAGGGTGCTGCTCGCGAAGCATGGATGTCCTGTGCCATTCCATGCGGTGCGCACGCGATTCCTGGGAAGCATCGCCACACCCGTGCTGTCGGCCTCGCCGTTGTGGATCGTCAAGAGCCTGTGGGGCGGGGAACTGCCGGTGTTCGAGAGCACGGATGAGCTCAACGAGTTGATCCAATCCCTGGTCCACGGCCTATGGAACGACCTCACCCGTCATCAGAAGCGCAGCCACCCGTTCCGGCTCACCCTCGTTGCGTTGGAGCCGAGGGTCGCGAACCTCGGTCACTTTAGCCTTGTTCGCCGCGAGGAGCTGGACGGCTTCATCGAAGGCCTCTTCAACGGCGAGGACGTCATCGACCTGCCCGAGCGCGCCCACATCGCCATTGGGCACCTCCGCGAACTGCGCGCCATGATGGCCGGCATCTGCGAACTCGTATCGCGCGGCCCCGATACAGAAGACCACGCGCAGATCGGGGCGATATGCAAGCAATTGCGCGAGCTGTCCCGGATCACGGAGACCGAGATCAACGAAGCCGTGCTGTCCTGCACCCGCGCCCGGCGGCAGATGCTCCAAGGCATCCACACCGAAAAGCCCGTGATGCACTGATCCACATTGTCGATCGGCGCCGGAACGGGACCCAGGGTCGGCGCCAACAGCATCTTCCGCCTCGAGCCGAGCTCCGACTACCGCGTGCTGTCCCGGGTGACGCAGTCTGACGTCTTCGCCTCTCTGGCCGGGGCGACAAAGCTCATCGAGCTGGCGATGATCGCCTACGACCTCCACGAGCGCCGCCAAGTGTGCCGAGTATACGATCACACCCAGGCGTTCAGAGGCCCTGGCCACCTGATCCCGCGGCATCATCGGCGCGACGGTCGCCGGCAAGGCGATCGATGCGGGCACGGTGGCGGGGATCGTGGAGCCAGTTGCGGTTGCGATCGCCCACAACGCGGACCGCACCCTTTCTGGTCATGCGCGGCCGACCTGCTCAGTCCTGTTGTTGCGCCGTGTCGGTCGCGGGACCGCTGGCGCTCGGCAGGGACCGGCCATCGGCGTCGAACCAGCGGCTGCGCCGCCCGGACGCGCTCAACAACGAGGGCGCGGTCAGGCCGGTGCTGTCGGGGACCGGCACCGCAAGCGCAATCACCGCCGACGGCGTACCCGTGCCGTAGCACAGTGGCCATACGACCTGCTCGAACACCGTGTGCCCGCGCCGTACCTGGCCGTCGATCGCCAGGGCGACCGCAACGTGGGCGCCCGCTGGCCGACCCGAGACGACGACGCCGTCGACCCGCTCGCGGATCGCGCGCGCGATCTTGGCGGGCCAGGCCGCCAGCGGCCGACCGGTGAGATCGCGGCCGAGCGATGTCGCCCAGTGGGTGCCGAACAAGCGGTACCGATACTCGCAGGTCTCCGGGTCCCATTGCAGGATCGCCAGGGCGCCGGGCCGGCAAGGGCGCAGGCCCAGTCGGCGAAGGCGGCCGCGGTGGATGTCACCAGAAGCCGCCGGAGCCCGGCGATCGACGGCAGCGCAGGCCCGCCGACCGCTGAGGCGTCGGTGGCCGGCCTCCCAGGCGGGTCGATTTCGACCGGGTCCATGGCGCTCCCTCCCTGCGCAGAGCATGGCACGGTCGTGGTTCACCGTCGCTTATTGCGAGCCTGGCATGCGTCAATCGATCGGGCGCCGCTCGCCCCGCCGACCCGGGACAACCCGCGTTGCCCCGCTGGCACAGGCCGGCGGCGTCGATCGGCCGACGCGATGCGCGCATCCAGGTGTTGTGGGAAACCACACCCGAGGCCAGGATTACCTTGAAAAGTTCAGTCCTGGATATCATAGTCCAGTTCTGGACTACGGAGGCTGCAATGCCAATCCCGGCACGAGAACAGCACCAGGCGATCGAGCCCGGCCCCCTCATCCTCGAGGCCGACCGGTTCGCTGGCGGTAACCGCCGGCGCCTGAGCGGCCCGGGCATGCGCACGTTCCTCAGTATTGCGGACGTCTGGGGCCTGAGCGAAGCCGATCGCCTGCGTGTGCTCGGATTTCCCGGCAGGTCCACCTACTACGGCTGGGTCTCGCGCGCGAGGGCAGGGCAGGATCTTGAGCTGTCGGTCGACACCCTGCTGCGGATCTCGGCTGTCCTCGGCATCTGGAAGGCGCTCAGTATCCTCTTCGACACTGACGCCGACGGCGTCGCATGGCTCACCGGCCCCAACGACGCTCCGACCTTCGGGGGTCAGCCGCCCATGCGCCTGGTGACCGCCGGGACCCAGGACGGGCTGCTGCTCGTGCGCCGGTACCTCGACGGCATGCGCGGCGGGGTCTTCGCCGCACCGAACGCGGCCGACGCCGCCTTCGAGCCGCTCACGGACGACGACATCGTGTTCGTGTGATGGTGCTCGCGACTGCCGAAGTGCCCGGCCCGACCTTCCGGCTCATCCCGTCTCAGTTTCCGCCGATCGCAACCTTCGACGTCGTCACATCAGCCGGCGACCTTGAAGCCGTCATGGAGCTCGAAGGCTGGACCAACGACCGGCTGGTCGTGGAGCGCCTGGACAGGCTTCCCAGAGACCAGTGGGTGTTCGGCGTTGCGAACGCGAGCATCGTCATGGCGTCCTTCCTGCACGTCTCGCCCGACGGCATGCGCTTCAACACCGGCGCGCTGGGCGCCTGGTACGCAGCCCTGGCCCTATCCACGGCGGCGGCAGAAGTCGCCCACCATCTTCGCCGCGAGGCCGTCTTCAGGCGCCGACGCGAGATCCGGCGGAAGTACCGCACCTACGCGGCAACCCTTGACGGCTCCTACGTCGACATCCGGGGTCCCGGTGCCGGCCATCAGGACGCCCTGAGCCCCGGCTCCTATGCCGCCTCGCAGTCGCTCGGGGAGACGGTCCGAGCGAGCGCGCACGCCGGCATCATCTATGACAGCGTTCGCCACGCCGGCGGCACCTGCGTCGTCGCCTACCGGCCCCGCAACGTTCGAGACGTGACGCTCAGCACCCACTACGAGATCACGGCACCGCTCGAAGGCCGGATCGTCGTCAGGACTCTCAACCGGTCATGAGCGATCCGCAGGACAGCGAAGCCCTGGCCAGGCGCCTGGAGTGCGACCTCGACTACCGGGTGCTGCGCCGGGTCACCGCGCGCGACGTCTTCGCTGCGCCGCAGGGCGAGACCAGGCTTGGCCTGCTGCTCGACACCGAGACGACCGGGCTCGACCAGCGCGAAGACCAGGTCATCGAGCTGGCGATGATCGTCTTCGAGTACGACGACCGCGGTCAGGTCTGCCGGGTCGTCGACCGCTTCCAGGCACTCAACGATCCTGGTCGCCCGATCCCGGCGGAGGTGGTGGAGCTGACCGGCATCACCGACGCGATGGTCGCCGGCCTTGCCATCGATCCGGGCGAGGTAGCGCGGATCGTCGGCCCCGCGGTGGTGGTGATCGCGCACAACGCCGCCTTCGACCGCAAATTCGCGGAGCGTCTGCACCGGGTGTTCGCCAGCAAGGCCTGGGCTTGCTCGCTCTCCGAGGTCCCCTGGCGCGAGGCAGGGATCGGCAGTGCCAAGCTCGACTACCTGGCGATGCGCTACGGGCTGTTCCACGACGGGCACCGCGGCCTCGCCGACTGCGAGGTGCTGCTGGAGATCCTGGCGCGGCCCCTGCCCGGCTCTGTGGAGCCGACTCTCAAGCGCCTGCTGGACACCGCACGCCAACCGACCTGGCGGGTCTGGGCGCTGGACAGCCCATTCGACATGAAGGACCGCCTGAAGGCCCGCGGCTACCGCTGGAGCGACGGGTCGGACGGCAACCCGCGGGCCTGGTATCGCGACGTCCTCGACGCGGCCCTCGAGGCCGAGAAGCAGTACCTGACGGCGGAGATCTACCCCCGCCACTACATACCCCGGTGTGTTCGCGTCACCGCCTTCGACCGCTTCTCCGAGCGGGTGTAGCCCCGGCCGGCCGATGAAGCGCTCGCTGCGCAGCAGCCCGACGTGCCGTGTGCGCCCGCCTCGCCGGTCGCCTGCAGCCGGACCGGTCCCACGGCGCGCGCCGCGGGCGTTATGGGAAACGGCGCGACGATGCTGCCCACCCGGCCGGCATCCGTGGCCACCTACCCGGCGGATCGGCGACCATGGGCAGGGTGACGCGCAGCCGATCCGGTGCTGGACAGCGCCAACGCCACGCCGACATCGCATTGACGATCATCCGCGCTGGGCTGCAGTCTGTGGTTGCTGCACAAGGGCAACGGGACGATGAAGCGCAGTCCGCAATACACCCAGGGCTATCGCGCCGCCACCAAGCACGCGGTCGAGTGGCTGCATCAGCGTGCCCGGGAGATGAACGACGGCCATGCCAAGCGGATCTTGGACTCGGCCGCCTTCTCGTTCAGTCAGAGCCGGGCGGCCGACAAGCGCGCGGCCGGACGACCGGCTCCGATGCCGGGCGCTGACGACGACGCCGGCGACCGCGAGTGGCCATGAGCACGACAGCGGAAACCGGGCGCACGCGTCGCGCCGGCGCCGATCGCCCGGCGCCAGCAGTGGTGCATACCCGCGCATGACGATCCCCGACTATCAGAGCCTGATGCTGCCGGTGCTGCAGATCGCCGCCCGCGGCGAAATACGCGTGCCGGCGGCCGCCGAGGTGCTCGCCGACGAACTCGGCCTCACCGCCGAGCAACGCGAAGAAATGCTGCCCAGCGGACGGCAACGCCTGCTGCACAACCGCATGCACTGGGCAAAGTTCTACATGTTCAAGGCCGGGCTGATCGACCAGCCACGGCGCGGCCGGTTCGTCGCCAGCGACGCTGGCCGGACATTGCTGGCGCAGAACCCGGCGAGGATCGACGTGAAGCTGTTGCGTCAGATCCCGGAGTTCGAGGCGTTTTACCAGACCGCCATCCTGGGCCGCACACCGGACGTCGCCGAAGCCGAAGCAGGTCCTGATGTCCCTGGCGACGCCATCGCCAGCGCGACCCCAGAGGAGCAGATCGAGGCCGCGCACCAGGCCTTGCAGTCGGCGCTGCGCGCGGAGCTGCTCGAGCGCATCCTGCAGAACAGTCCCGGCTTCTTCGAGCAGGTGATCGTCGATCTGCTGGTCGCCATGGGCTACGGCGGATCCCACCGCAACGCGGCCGAGCAGCTCGGGCGCTCCGGCGACGGCGGTGTCGACGGCGTGATCAACGAGGACCGACTCGGCCTCGATCGTGTCTACGTCCAGGCCAAGCGCTACGCCCCGGGATCGTCGATCGGGCGCCCCGACGTCCAGGGCTTCGTGGGCAGCTTGGTCGGCCTCGGCGCCACCAAGGGTGTGTTCGTGACCACCTCGTCGTTCAGCCAGCCGGCGATCGAGTTCGTGCGGCATCTGAGCCAGCGCGTGATCCTGATCGACGGCGCACGGCTGGCCAACCTGATGATCGAGCACGACGTCGGGGTCCGGTTGGCGCGCGCGATCGAGTTCAAGCGGCTCGACGAGGACTTCTTCTCTGAGGACTGACGGTGCTCCGCCGCCGTCAGAACGCGGCGCGCTCGCGGTTCAGCGCGGGCTGGCTCCTCCAGGCATATGCCGTCTCAGCGCAAGCTCGATAGTTCGTATCGAGCTCGGCAGCGAGCATTCGGATCTTCGCCAACCGCCGCGCTGTGTCACGGAAATACCCCGTCTCAGTAATGGATAAAGGGCGACCGAGGATGGTGCGTTCCCGGTACGACAACCACTTTTTAAGTGGCTGGAATCCACCAACAGTGAACTCCCACACGTCACCGGGTACATTGCGCCAGTAAGCGTCGTCATTGAGGTACACGTCGAACGTTCGCTCTCCCAGCGAAAGCGCTTGATCCAAGCACGCCTGCTCTACTTCTGAGTATTCTCGCTGTCGAAGCTTACCGGGACCAGGCATAACCTTCCGCTTCGCATCCAATGCGCCCCATCGCACTGTCAAGGCGAGATCCTCGCCAGACACCGAGTTCCCGCCCTCCTTGGAAAGGACCGCAACGGTTCGCAGTGGCGGCTCGATGTCGCCCACGGTGACCCCGATCATCGCTGTGTCGGGATCTAGCAGGTCAGCAACCTGCTTGCCGAGGGTGGCCGACTTCCTCAGCAACTCGGGGTCCGCCGGTAGCGGAACGTGCGGCCAGTCCTGGAGAACTGCCTCCTGATTCTCCTCCAGCCATTCGGGCGAGTAGGTGATGGCAAGGGCGTGCCACCAAACTGCCGCCGCGTCAGCGTTGCCAGGCTCCAACCAAGCCTCTAGGCCAAGGCGGCGCAGGTAGTACTTAGCTGCCGCCGACAAGTTCGGGTGCGGCAACCCGCCGTCGAGCGCCATTCCTCCCTCAATGACGTCCCGATGCAGGACAACCGGGAATGGATGGGTGTTCGGGTCGAGCAGGTGGTCCCCCGGCAGAGCCCGCGTAGCGAACACTGGGAACCCCTCATCGGCCTTCCGTGCCTGCGCACGAGTGGCTATGAACGTATTTCCGGCGCGCTGCTCAGCTTCAACCCGTGGGCGCGGCTCGTTCCAAATCGGTCGGACGTTCGTATGAAAACACCAGCGATGATCGAACGGATGTAGCGCGATCGTCACAAACCGGCCGGCCGATAGTCCTCCTTCCCGGAGCAGGTTCGCTCGAGCCACCGCGGGATCGAATCGAGCGGCTTGCTCGACTGGCCCGATCCGCTGCGCTGTCAGCTGTGCAATCGTGATCCCGGGATCGCAGTACTCAGCCATTCGCTGCTGAAGCGGCGGCAGGTCGTGGGCTATCAGGGCCCCCTTTCGCTTCTCGACGACGCCGCTCCAGTCGTCACGTTCCGAGAGTTCCACCAGCGACGGCCAGTGCCGATAGGCTTCTGTCGCGACGTTAGGCAGCAGGGTGAATCGGTTGTCCGCTGTTGGTTGTGTTACCTCGTACGTTGCTTCGAACGCGTGTGGCTCGAGTTCCAGAGTCGCCACGAGGTCCGTCCGCTTGCTGGCTCCCCAGAAATGACGGAACCGTATGCTGGCCGCCTTTGGACCGTTGTCACGGCGCACCATCAGTGTGATCGCAGTACCGACCTGGATGCCCTCGGGGTTGCTTGGAGTTGAGAAGACGGATGGATCCGGTCGACCGTCCGGCGTGACCTTCCCCGTCTGCCGGCTATCTCCATTCATGCTGTCGATCCAGATGTTGTCGAACGACAGTACGAACCGTTGCCGCATCACCACAAAGGAACGGTAGGCCAAGTACGAGAAATTCGTGATGTAGCAGACAATACCACGGCCGGTCGTCTCGGCGATCCGTCGCTCGGCGATCCGCAGGAACCGAACGTAGAGATCGTCCAGGTTGTATTTTCTGACCTTCCAGATGTTCCTCAGGCCCTCTTTATACGGATCGACCAGCCCACCCTCCTGGGCGGGACTGGTTCCATCGAATGCGCTGTAGGGAGGGTTTCCTAGGACGACCAGGATCGGTTGCGAGCGCTTCACTTCTGCCGCAAGATCGCGCTCCGTCTCCATCTCTGGAAACGGCAGGTGCGGATCCGGTCCATCCGACTGCCAGCCAGTGAGCGCGTTCGTCAGGTACACGGCGGCCCGTTCGCCAGTTGCTCCGTCCAGGGGTGCGCCTGCCTGGCGCAGCAGGTTCCCGATTTGCCAGTGGGCGACAACGAATGGCGCCGGCATGATCTCGAAGCCCGCGACGCGGCGGACGGCCGCCGCCTTGAGCTCGGCGGCAATCCCGGCTCCCTCCGCCAATGACCCCGTTCCGCCATTTTGCTGGCGTTTCGGGCGGCGAGAAGTGCGCTCCCAAGCCGAATGTGTACCAGTCGGCGGGACCATGCAAGGACCACGGCAGCGGAGCGGATCCGGCCGTTCTCCTGGGTATTCCGAGCCAGCCGCGCGCTTGGGTACCGGCCTCCGTCGGGGCCGATACAAGTGTTGAAGATCTGGCGGAACAGCGAATTCGACCGGCGTGCGGCCGCCGATAAAGCGGCCGGATGCCCATGCGCCGCATCAGCGCTACCACCATGCTATGCCCGATGGTCACCACGTCCGTCCGGACCCGGTCGCGCAACACGCGTCTGCCTGCGAACAAGCCTGTAGGTGCAGTTCGTCCAGCCGGCGCGTCGCCGCCAGTTCGGTCGTCGGCCGCGGCCAAAAGCTTCGGGCCAAGCGCGCAGCTCCGCCTGCCGCAGAGCCGGCCGCCCCAAAGCCGAGCCCCAAGAGTGGCCCCGGGCGACGGCCGACCTGGTCTCGAAGTCGCTGATCGTAGCAAACACTGTCGGTCCAAAGACGCGATACGTCCTCCTGGAGACGACCCGCGCTTCCGCGCACGCCAAGCTGGCGGCCAGCGGCGAGTTGGACAAGGTTTCGCGCCAGCATGCCGAATACTACATCGGGCTTCTCGAGAGAGGCGCGAATGGGATGTCCCAGCTCACGGCCGTGGACTGGCGGGCACGATCGGAGCCGGAGGTCGGGAACGTTCGCAGCGCCCTTGAGTGGTCGTTCTCTGGAGGCGGCGACCCGGATACGGCCGTCGAACTCACGGTCGTCGCCGCGGCGTTCCTGACCCACATGTCCCCACTGGGAGAGGGCCGTGCCCGGACGAACCAGGCGCTCGCGTTGCTCACTGAGCGCCACTTCGGGGACGAGCTTCACGAGATGAAGTTGAACGCGGCCCTCGGCTCGAATGCCCTGCATCTTTCGGTGGGCGGTGAGGAGATGTCGCGATCATGGGGCCGGGTCAGGGAGGTCGCGGCCGGCTCTGCGGACGAACCGGTCGGCGACAGGCTGGTCGGGGTGACCCTCTATTTTCTGGGCGAGCTGAGCCGTGCGTTGCGACATCTGGACGGCGCTCTCGGTCGTACTGCCGATCGGACCCGCGGTTCTCGTTGAGCATTGTTCGGCAGATATGGCGCCGCCTCGCGCATCTCCCGAATTGATTCTCCATCGAACACACACGGGCTTTCCGTCAAACTTACGGTACGGGGAGAAACGGTGCCCTGGTCGCCGCATACGGGCAGGTGATGCACCGTACTCCAAGCCAGGGGGAACAGATGAGACACGTGCTGACGCTCGCATTCGCCGGTCTGACGCTGATGGCGTGCACGACCACCCCAGTGCCGTCGCAAGCGGCGGAGCCGACCGTCCTGGTCATGGGCGAGGACTGGGACAAGGACACCATTCCCTGCAAGACGCGCGTCTTCGAACGCGTGATCGATGCCCTGTCGAACCAGCTCACGGCAGACGGCTTTCGGGTCGTCAACGAGACCATGGCGAGCCAAGCCAACTTCACCCAGGACTGCGCCCGGCGTACCGACGGCGAGCTGTACAAGGTGGCCAAGGCGATCCGCACGCCGCCGATCGATGCCGTCGTCAGCTTCAAGATCTATCCGCGCTTCAAGCCCGGCAACGCCACGACCTGGATGAACGCCCTGGTCACCGGCCGGCTGCTCAACACCTCGACCAACGAGTCGCTCGGGAGCTTCGAGGTCAACTTGCCCGAAGACGTCGCAACCGAGCCGGGCTGCCACCAGAACCGGGAGTGCGCGCTGGAGTATATGGGCCGCCAGGCGCGGATCCTCGGCCAGGACCTGGGTGCGGCGCTCGCTGCCAAGCTGCGGCGCGCCACCTTCGCCGCCGCCGCCCCGGCGGGTGCTCCGTCGGGCGCGCCGGTCACGTCCGGCGGCCAGCCGGAGGGCCTGGTGCGCGCCTACAAGCTCACCTTCGACGGCTTCGGACCGGAGGAGGTCAACGACATCGAGAGCTATCTCGTCGCGTTCGGAGGCTACAAACACCACCGCGCCCTGCAGGTCGGCGCCCGTTATGCCGAGTTCTGGTACGAGACCACCGCCGAGGACGCCAAGCTCAAGCGCGACCTGCGTCGGATGCTGGATTTTGTTGGGGTCCAGGGACAGGTCTCCTGCGTCAACGTTACCTGCGTAACGAAGAAAATCTGAACGCTTCCCACACGGTGTTGCGAGGGGCGGCCCCAGGGCCGCCCCTCTTTCGTTACAGATCTCCTCACGGCCCGGCGGTTCCGCCTCCTGCCCGCTTCATACCCTGGTCGGGAAGACGGCAAGGGAGCCGCACGATGGGCGATACCGGACAGACCAACGCCATGGCCGAAGTCGCGCTGGCGCTGGCCATGGGGTTCTTCAGCATCATGGTCCTGACCATGGTCTCGATGGGCGCCGGGGCGCCGGGCGAGCCGGGCGACGACAGCGTCGCCCTCGATCCGGGTCTGCGGCTGGTCGCAGCCGCCGGCCATGCCTCGGCCGGCGTCGGGCCGTCGGAGGCAGTCCGGCGTGAAGACCTCGTGCTGTTCCACGACGGACACTTCCGCGACGGCATGCTCATGCCGCTCGACCCGGCCTCGCTGCGGGGCCGGGAGCGGATCGTCCTGGCGGTCGGCCCGGATCTCTCGCTCTCGGACGCCATGGCCGCCAAGGCGGCGATCCCGGCGTCCGAGGTGATCGTCACAACCTTCGGCCAGGAATGGCTCGAGCGACTCGAGGAGACCAAGCGATGACCAGGATGATCGGCAAACTGACGACCCTGTGCCTGCTGTCCGCCCTGGCCGTGGCGCCGGCTCTGCCAGCCGTCGCCGCGACCCGCACCGAGGTCAAGCGCATGGTGCTGGAAGAGGCGGCGAACAGCAACGTGCCGCCCGCCCTGGCGATGGCGGTCGCCAAGGCCGAGTCCGACTTCCTGGCGACGGCGCTCAGCACCGCCGGCGCCCGCGGCGTCATGCAGATCATGCCGAAGACCGCCCGCGGCGTGTTCGGCGTCGACGCCGACGAACTGTGGGACCCGCGGCTGAACATCCGGCTCGGCATCGACTTCCTGGAGCAGCTGTACGAGCAGTACGGCGGCCGCTGGGAGCTGGCGCTGTCGCACTACAACGGCGGCACGCTGCGCGGCGGCCGCGGCGCCGACGCGAAGCCGCACGGCTACACGCGGAAATACGTCGCCGGGGTCATGAACTGGTGGCGGACCTACGACGAGCAGGCCCGGGTCTGGGCGGCGATCGACGGCGTCCCGCTGGCCGACGGAACGGTCCAGCTGGCGAGCGCCGGACCCGCGGCCGCCGGCAGCGACGCCGCAGCAGACCCTCGCCGGCCGCGGGCCGTGGTGCGCTGGCAGGACGGAGCCTCACCGATGGCATCCGATTTCAACCGCTCGGGCTTCTGGGACCGGCTAGCGGCGGTCCGCCGGTCGCTGGACGACTTCTCGCTGCCCCGCATCGGGCGCAGCGGCGGCTGAGCGACAGAGTAATATAAGCCGGTTCCACACGACCGGCCTGCCTGTTGCTGGCAAGGCAATTCGGCCGGTTTTCGTAAGATGCGAGTCGTTCGCTCGTTGAGTCATCGATCCGTTGGAGGAGCCCTTGTATTGGGCGGTCAGGGTGGAGCAGCGCTGCGCAACCTGTGGAATGACCAGTGCAGCGTATCGTCCGCTTGCGAGCGGCTCTGTTGCAGTTGCTACTGGGTTGCGCGGTTTGCTTGCGGACGATTAAGGTTTGCATTGACGGTGGCACGGGGGTGGGGTCTTTGTCTGGCGCGGCCCGGCATCTGTTGATCTGCATTGTGGTGCTGGCGAGTGTGCTCGCGGCGGCGCCCGTGCATGCCGGCAAGCGTGTCGCACTGGTGATCGGCAACGACCGGTACGCTACGCTGCCGGACCTTGCGAACGCCGGCAGGGACGCCACGGACATGGCGGCGAAGCTGGGAGATCTCGGCTTCGAGGTGATCCTGCGGCGCAATGCCAGCCGGCTCGACATCTACCGGGCGCTGGGAGAGTTCGAGCAGAAGCTGCGGGACGGCGATGCGGGCCTGATGTTCTACGCCGGGCACGGGATCGAGGCGGGCGGCCAGAACTGGCTGATCCCGGCGGATG
>Ga0209347_1004762_pt1 | contig 13673 bp, 10 predicted proteins | sample AutmiccommuBRH23_FD_187382 | JGI IMG/M metagenome (GOLD analysis project Ga0209347, IMG submission 187382) | Deep subsurface microbial communities from Mt. Terri, Switzerland - Autotrophic microbial communities BRH/23 (SPAdes) (version 2) | ecosystem: Environmental > Aquatic > Deep subsurface >... | reverse complement strand
GCGCCCGTCTGGATGCGGCGGGCTTCGACAGCCTTCCCAGCCAGCAGATCGTGCTGACCGGCGGCGCCAGCCAGATCCCCGGGCTTGACGGGCTGGCGGCGCGGATCCTGGGCCAGAACGTGCGCCTTGGCCGGCCGCTGCGCGTGCAGGGGCTGCCGCAGGCGGCGACGGGGGCGGCCTTCGCCTCGTCCGTGGGCCTATGCCTGTTTGCCGCGCATCCGCAGGACGAGTGGTGGGATTTCGAGATCCCGGCCGAGCGCTACCCGGCGCGGTCGCTCAAGCGGGCCGTGAAGTGGTTCCGCGACAACTGGTAACAGCTAGATACAGCGTCTTCGGCGAAATACCGCTGGGGGCGCCCCGGCGCGCGCTATATTTTGCGGTGAATTTTTGTTTTTTCCGTGACGTTCTGGCCAAGGAGCGTTAGAATCAACCAGTGCGGGGTAAATCGGCCGGACGTCGGGGTTAAATCGGCGGCAGAGGTCGGGCAGAACAAGACAGGCGGACCAGACCGATGACATTGAACCTGATGATGAGCGATCATGAAGAGCTGAAGCCGCGGATCACGGTCTTTGGCGTCGGTGGTGCCGGCGGCAACGCCGTCAACAACATGATCGACAAGCAGCTGGAAGGGGTCGAGTTCGTCGTGGCGAACACCGACGCGCAGGCGCTGCAGCAAAGCCGCGCCGCCGCCCGCATCCAGATCGGCATGAAGGTGACCGAGGGTCTGGGCGCCGGTGCGCGCCCGACGGTCGGCGCCGCCGCTGCCGAAGAGTCGATCGAGCAGATCGTCGATCATCTGGCCGGCGCGCATATGTGCTTCATCACCGCTGGCATGGGTGGCGGCACCGGCACCGGCGCCGCCCCGATCATCGCGCAAGCGGCGCGCGAGCTGGGTGTGCTGACCGTTGGCGTCGTGACCAAGCCGTTCCAGTTCGAAGGCTCCAAGCGGATGCGTCAGGCCGAGGCCGGCGTCGAAGCGCTGCAGAAGGTCGTCGATACCCTCATCATCATCCCCAACCAGAACCTGTTCCGGCTGGCGAACGAAAAGACCACCTTCACCGAAGCCTTCGCCATGGCCGATGACGTGCTCTATCAGGGCGTGAAGGGCATTTCCGACCTGATGGTCCGCCCGGGCCTCATCAACCTCGACTTCGCCGACGTCCGGTCCGTGATGGACGAGATGGGCAAGGCGATGATGGGCACCGGCGACGCCAGCGGCGAAGACCGTGCCGTTCAGGCGGCCGAGAAGGCCATTGCCAACCCGCTGCTGGACGAAATCTCGCTCCGCGGCGCCAAGGGCGTGCTGATCAACATCACCGGCGGCTACGATCTGACCCTGTTCGAGCTGGACGAGGCCGCGAACCGCATCCGCGAGGAAGTGGACCCGGACGCGAACATCATCGTCGGCTCGACCCTCGATCCCGACATGGAAGGCACGATGCGCGTGTCGGTCGTGGCAACCGGCATCGACGCCGCGCCGCAGGCTGCCGAAGTGCCGGTCCCGCGCCGGGGGATGGCCAAGCCGCTGCAGCCGCAGCAGCAGCAGCCCGCACCCCAGCCGGCCCCGCAACAGCGCGCGCCGCAACCGGCCGCGCAGCCGGTGGCTGCCCAGGCCCCCGCGCCGCAGCAGGCCCGCGCCGTCGAACAGCATGACCCGCAGGAAAGCTTCCACGGCTTCGCGCCGAAGACCTTCGAGGAAGAGCTGACCGAGCAGTTGGCCGAAGACGAGATGCCGGCTCCGGCCTACCGTCCGCAGCCCGCCCCGCAGCAGACCATGCGGGATGTGTATGTCGATGACGACGCCTCGGCCTTCGTCGCCCCGCGTCCGCGCTCGCCCGGCACGCCCTCGCCCGAGGCGCTGGCCCGTCTGCAGGCCGCTGTGCAGAAGGCCCCCGCTGGCGGTGGCACCGCGCCCCGCGGCCCGGTCCAGCGCGCTGCCGCACAGGCGCCGCAGCCGCGGACCCAGCAAGCCCCGCAGCACGCGCCCCAGCATGTCCCGCAAGCTGACAAGCCGCGCTTCGGGATCAACTCGCTGATCAATCGCATGACCGGCGCCCCAGCCGAACAGGTCGAGCGAACGGCCCCCGCGATGCGGCACCAGCCGCCGGTCACCTCGGCCTATGATGACGAGCAAGACGCCGATCCCGATCAGGACCGCATCGAGATTCCGGCCTTCCTGCGGCGCCAGGCGAATTAAGGCGATCACAGATGATGTGACGAGAGGGCCGGAGCAATCCGGCCTTTTTGCTTTTTAATCAAAGACTTGCCGCGCTGCGGCGTGACCCCGGGCAGATTGCCGCTCAAACCCTTCGTTAATGTTTCATTACGTTGCAAACAGTGAATTGTGCTGACGCCGGCCCCGTCATAACTCCAGTCTTGCCGCAGTCACTCCGGAGACAGCGCAGCCCGCGACGGGGGAAAACTCCGCGCACCAGACCAGAGGTAAGAGCCGTGCAGACAACGATCCGTTCCGCAGTGACCTTCCAGGGCGTCGGCCTTCACTCCGGCGCGCCGGTCCGCATGACGATCCACCCCGCCTCGGCCAATTACGGGATCTGGTTCCGCCGCACCGATATCGACAGGCTCGACCCGCTGATCCCGGCCCGGTGGGATGCCGTGGTCGCCTCGCGTCTCTGCACCCTCATCGCCAACCGCGCCGGCACCACGGTGTCCACCATCGAGCACATCATGGCGGCGCTGGCTGGCACCGGCATCCACAACGCGCTGATCGAGATCGACGGGCCGGAAGTGCCAATCCTCGACGGGTCGGCCGCGCCCTTCGTGTCGGCGATCATGGCCCGCGGCCTGCGCGAACTGGACGTGCCCGTGCGCGCCCTGCGCATCCTTGCCGCCGTGGAAGTGCGCGACGGCGACGCCGTGGCGCGGCTGGAGCCGGGCGGCGACGCGCTCGACATGCAGTTCGACATCGACTTCACCGACCGCGCCATCGGCCGCCAGACCAAACAGCTGACGCTGGCCAACGGCGCCTTCGTGCGCGAACTGTCGGACAGCCGCACCTTCTGCCGCCGCGCCGATGTGGAAACCATGCAGGCGAACGGTCTCGCCCTCGGCGGTACCTATCGCAACGCCGTCGTCGTCGATGGCGACCGGGTGCTCTCGCCCGGCGGCCTGCGCCATGCCGATGAGCCCGTGCGCCACAAGATGCTGGATGCGCTTGGCGATCTGGCATTGGCGGGCGGCCCGATCCTCGGCAGCTATATCGGCCACCGTGCCGGCCACGCGCTGACCAACCGTCTGCTCCGCGAGCTGTTCCGCCGCCCCGAGGCCTTCTGCATGGTCGAACTGGGCCGCGATGCCGAGTCGTTCCTGCCGGGCGCAGGCCTGTCGATGGACGACCTTCCCGCCTTCGCCTGATCCCCGCATCACAAGGCGCGAAAGGCGTTTTGCGCCCCGGATTTTTCTGTGCTAGGACGGTGCGGAACGGCGTTTGCGGGTGCGTGGGGCACCCTGGAAAGGCCGCGGGAACAGGCCGCGAAGGCTGGATAACGTGAAGCAGGAACGGGATAGGCAGGTCATGGCGCGCGGGCGGAGAGCGGCAAAACTTGCGGCGGGCCTTGTGCTTGCAGCGACCTTGGCAGCATGTGGCGGTGGCCGGCAACGAGAGGTCCCGATCGAGGACCTTTCGGCCGAGCAGATCTACCAGAAAGCCGAATACGAACTGGAAAACAGCGGCAAGCCCGATGAGGCTGCGCGGCTGTTCTCGGAAGTCGAGCGACTGTACCCATATTCCGAATGGGCCAAGCGCGCGCTGATCATGCAGGCCTTCGCCTTCCATTCCGACCGCGACTATGAAAACAGCCGCGCCGCCGCACAGCGCTATATCGACTTCTACCCGGCCGAAGAGGATGCCGCCTATGCGCAGTACCTGCTGGCCCTGTCCTATTACGACCAGATCGACGACGTCGGCCGCGATCAGGGCCTGACCTTCCAGGCCCTGCAGGCGCTGCGCGTGGTCATCGAGCAATATCCCGACAGCGAATATGCCCGTTCGGCGATGCTGAAATTCGACCTCGCCTTCGACCATCTGGCCGGCAAGGAAATGGAAATCGGCCGCTACTACCTCAAGCGCGGACATTACACGGCGGCGATCAACCGTTTCCGCGTGGTGGTCGAGGAATTCCAGACCACCACCCACACGCCCGAGGCGCTGCACCGGCTGGTCGAATCCTACCTCTCGCTGGGTCTCACGGATGAGGCGCAGACGGCGGGCGCGATCCTTGGCCACAACTTCCAGTCCACCGAATGGTATCAGGACAGCTACAAGCTGCTGACCGGCCGCGGGCTGAGCATGGAAGCCAAGGGCGACAGCTGGCTCTCGTCGATCTATCGGCAGGTGGTCAAGGGCGCGTGGCTGTAAGCCGGGGGACCGGGTCGATGCTGCGCACGCTCGACATCCGCGACATGCTGATCATCGAGCGCCTGTCGCTCGATTTTCATCCGGGCCTCAATGTGCTGACCGGCGAGACCGGGGCGGGTAAGTCGATCCTTCTGGATGCCCTTGGCTTCGTTCTGGGCTGGCGCGGCCGTGCAGAACTTGTGCGCGCCGGGGCCGCGCAGGGCGAGGTGACTGCCGTCTTCGACCTGCCGCCGGGCCATGCCGCCCGCGCCGTGCTGGAAGAGGCGGGCCTGGCGCCCGAGGATGAGCTGATCCTGCGCCGCGTGAACGCCGCCGATGGCCGCAAGACCGCCTATGTCAACGACCGCCGCACCAGCGGCGAAGTGCTGCGGGCCCTCTCGGACACGCTGGTCGAACTCCACGGCCAGCATGATGACCGTGGCCTGCTGGACCCGCGCGGTCACCGCACCCTGCTGGACAGTTTCGCCGCCACCGATCCGCTGCGCGCCGCCGCCCGCGCCGCCTGGTCCGCCCTCGCCGCCGCCCGCAAGCGCATGGCCGCTGCCGAGGCGGCGCTGGCCGCGGCCAAGAGCGAGGAGGATTACCTCCGCCATGCCGTCGCCGAACTCGACAAGCTGGACCCCCAGCCCGGCGAGGAAGCCACGCTCGACACCCGCCGCCGCGCCATGCAGGGCGCCGCCCGCATCCGCGAGGACGTGCTGCGCGCCCTCCACGCCCTTGGCAATGACGGCGCCGAGGGGCTGATGCGTGACGCCTCCCGCTGGCTCGACGGCGCCGCAGAGGCGGCCGAGGGCCGGCTCGATGCGCCCATGGCCGCGCTGACCCGCGCCACCATCGAACTGGCCGAAGCCGCGCAGGGGGTGGAGGAGGCGCTGGACGCCCTCAGTTTCGACCCCGCAGAACTTGAGGTCGCCGAGGAACGCCTCTTCGCCATCCGCGCGCTCGCGCGCAAGCATGGCGTCCTCGCCGACGACCTCGGCGGCTTCGCGGCTGACCTGCGCACCCGCCTCTCCGCCATCGACGGCGGCGAAGGCAACCTGCGGGCCCTGTCCGCCGAGGTCGCCGCCGCCACCGCCGCCTATGATACCGCCGCCGCCGCCCTGACCGAGGCGCGGCGCGAGGCCTCGGGCCGGCTCGACCTCGCCATGGCCGCCGAGCTTGGCCCGCTCAAGATGGAACGCGCCGTCTTCCGCACCGACGTGACGTCCGGGGAGGCCGGCCCCGAAGGCCGCGACACCGTCGCCTTCACCGTCGCCACCAATCCCGGCGCGCCCGCGGGGCCCCTCAACCGCATCGCCTCGGGCGGCGAGCTGTCGCGCTTCCTGCTGGCGCTGAAGGTGTGCCTCGCGCAGGGCGCCGATGCCGTGACCATGATCTTCGACGAAATCGACCGCGGCGTCGGCGGCGCCACCGCCGATGCCGTCGGCCGCCGCCTCGCCCGCCTCGCCGAGGGCGCGCAGGTGCTGGTCGTCACCCACTCCCCGCAGGTCGCCGCCAAGGGCGCGCAGCATTGGCGGGTGGAAAAGCGGGTGACGGGCGAGATGACCACCTCCAGCGTCGTGCCGCTGTCGCCGTCAGACCGCGTCGACGAACTCGCCCGGATGCTCGCCGGCGAAAGCGTCACCGACGCCGCCCGCGATGCGGCACGTGCGTTGCTGGCAGGGTAGGGCGCCCGCTTCCGCCTTTGCCTTTCCCAAGTATCCCGGGGGTCCGGGGGCTGGCCCCCGGCTTTAGCCAAGTCCGGGGGCAGCGCCCCCGGCGGCCGACCCAGCCTCACCCCTCCACGGTAAAGCTCGCCGACACCACCTCCCAGCCGTGTTCCCCCGCCACCATCACCGCGTTCAGCACCGCCCCCACACGGCCCGCATCGCTGCCATCGGCATGGCGGATCCCCGACAGCACGAAGCGCTGCATCAGCACCGCGCCCCCGGTCCCAAGCTCGCGCAGCTTGGTGCGCCCCGTCACCAGCTTGGCGCGGGCGAAGGCCCCCGCCAACTCGCCCGCCAGCACCTCGGCAATCGCCTTGCGCCCCTCGGCCCAGGCCCCGGTCAGCGTCAGCAGATCCGCATCCTCGGCAAACATCGCCGCCAGCGTGCCCACATCCCGGCTGCCCCAGGCCAGCGAGAAGGCGCGCGAGAACTGGTCGGGCCCCCCGAAGCTCATGGCCGGTCCCCCGCAACGATCTTGCCGGGGTTCAAAACCCCCAGCGGATCCAGCGCCGCCTTGATCGCGCCCATCACCTCCCAGCCAGGCCCATGCTCGTCATGCATCAGGTGGCGCTTGCCCATGCCCACCCCGTGCTCGCCGGTCATGGTGCCGCCCATCCGGTGCGCCCGCGCCGCCATCCGCGCCGCGATCCACTTGGCGCGGGTCAGCTCCTCGGGGTCATTGCGGTCCACCAGCAGGATGGCGTGGAAATTCCCGTCGCCGACATGGCCAAGGATCGGCCCGATCATCCCCTGCGCGGCGATGTCCTTGCGCGTCTCCTCCACCGCTTCGGCCAGGCGCGAGATCGGCACGCAGATATCCGTCACCACCCCCATGCTGCCGGGGCGCAGCGCGAGGCAGGCCGGATAGGCCCCGTGCCGCATCTTCCACAGGCGGCTGCGGTCCTCGGGCAGGTCCGCCCAGGCGAAATCCGCGCCCCCCAGCTCTGCCACGATCTCGCCAAAGCGCTCCGCCTGCTCGCGGACCCCAGCCTCGGTGCCGTGAAACTCCACCATCAGATGCGGCAGTTCCGGCAGGCCCGCGCCCGCATAGGCGTTGAACGCCGCCGCCGTCGCCGCATCGACGAATTCGATCCGCGCAATCGGAATCCCCATCTGGATGGTCGAGATCACGGTATCCACCGCCGCCGCCAGATCGGCAAAGGCGCAGACCGCGGCGCTGACCGCCTCGGGCTGGCCCTGCAGCTTCAGCGTCAGCTCGGTCATCACCCCCAGCGTGCCCTCCGAGCCCACGAACAGCCCGGTCAGGTCATACCCGGCCGAGGATTTGCGGGCGCGGGTTCCGGTGCGGATCACCCGGCCATCGGCCAGCACCACCTCTGCCGCCAGCACATTGTCGCGCATCGTGCCATAGCGCACCGCCGTGGTGCCGCTGGCGCGGGTGGCGGCCATGCCGCCAAGGGTCGCATTGGCGCCCGGGTCGATGGGGAAGAACAGGCCGGTATCGCGCAGATGGCTGTTCAGCGCCTCGCGGGTGATGCCCGGCTGGACGACCACCAGCATGTCATCGGCCAGCACCTCCAGCACCGCCGCCATCCGCCCCATATCAAGGCTGATCCCCCCCTCCGCCGCCAGCGCGTGCCCCTCCAGCGAGGTGCCGGCGCCCCAAGCCGTGATCGGCACGCCGTTGGCCGCGCAGATCCGCACGATCTCGGCCACCTCGGCAGTGGTTTCGGGGAAGGCCACCGCATCGGGCAGCATCTGCGGGAAATAGCTTTCGTTGGCGCCGTGCTGCGCGCGCATGGCCGCGGTCAGGCTCAGCCGGTCCCCCAGCAGCAGTTTCAGGGCGTCCAGCGCGGTGTTCAGGGTCATGGCATCCTCGGCTTTCGGGAGGCGACATTAGGGCCGCGGCGGGGCCGGGAAAAGCCCTTGTGGTGCGGGGGAGAGGGCTTCGGCTGAAATCCTCTTTCCGGTGCCGTGGGCAGGCATCTTGCCGCTCTTTTTCCTTGCCCGGAATCAAGGCGCCTTGGCGCCGCCGGGCAGCGCCCGTCCGCCCCCTCGGGCGGGCGCTCCTCACCGCCAGTGCCTAGAACGCCGGTGGGAGGTGCCGCACCATAAAGTGCCCAGAACTGAGGTTGCTCGCCCACCCGGCGGACGGGCGCTGCCCTCTGACAGTGAGTGTGGCGGGGCCAGACCCTAAGGTCTCCCCTAAACCCGCTCCACCGTCACCCGGCCGGTGTCGAAGGCGATATGGCCGGCGATGCGCTCCGCCTCGGCCAGCGGCGCGGGATAGCTCCAGCCGGCATCGGTCAGCACCGCGCTTTTCAGCGCGATGGTGAAATACTCCGCCTCGCCCTTGCGCGGGCAGCTGCTGCGCCGGTCCGAGGCGTCGAGGAAGGCCATCGCCAGATCGTCGCGCGGGAAATAGATCACCGGCGGCAATGTGCCCTCTGTCAGCTCCAGCGCGGCATCGCTCTCGCCCAGAACCGCGCCCCCGGCGCGCACGACATGGGTGCCCGGCAGCTTGCGGATATAGATCTGGCTATTCATGGCCATCGTCCCCCAGTGTTGTGTGATCCCCGGCGAACAGTATCGCGCCGGCTTTGTAACAGGCCCGCGTCAGATCGGCGCAGTTGCGTTCCTCAGCCACGCGCGGGCGGCGTCCGTCACCCGCGGCGCAATGCGCGCGGCCACCTCGGCATGGTAGGCGTTCAGCCACTCCCGCTCGCCCGGCGACAGCATCCCCGCGACGATCAGCCGCCGGTCGATCGGCACCCAGGTCAGGGTGCGGAAGGCCAGCATCGCCCGGTCATCGGCGCCTTGCAGGGCCGGGGCCTCTTCCACCACCACCAGATTCTCGATGCGGATGCCGAAGGCGCCCTCGCGGTAATAGCCGGGCTCGTTGGACAGGATCATCCCCGGTTCCAGCGGCACCTCGGAGACGCGGCTGAGGCGTGCCGGCCCCTCATGCACCGACAGATAGGCGCCGACGCCATGCCCGGTGCCGTGGTCATAGTCCATCCCGGCCAGCCATTGCGGGTAGCGCGCCACAGCCTCCAGATCCCGCCCGGCGCGGCCCACCGGCCAGCGCAGGCGGCTGATGGCGATCATGCCCTGCAGCACGCGGGTGAAGCATTCGCGCTCCAGGGCGCCGACCTCGCCAACCGCAACCGTGCGGGTGATGTCGGTGGTGCCGTCGATATATTGCCCGCCCGAATCCACCAGCAGCAGCTCACCCGGCCGCACTGGGCGGTCTGTGCCCGTGGTCACGCGGTAATGCACGATGGCGCCATTCGGCCCCACGCCGCAGATCGTGTCGAAGCTGATGTCACGCAGCGCATTGGTGGCGCGGCGGAAGCCTTCCAGCGCGGTGACAACCGCGATCTCAGTGAGGTGCCCCTTCGGCGCCTCGGCATCGAGCCAAGCCAGGAACTCGACCATCGCCGCCCCGTCGCGCAGATGCGCCTCGGAGGTGGCGGCGATCTCGGCTTCGTTCTTGCGGGCTTTGGGCAGCAGGCAGGGATCGTCGCCATGGGCGACCGGGATGCCGTCGCCCTGCAGCCGCCCGGCCTCTGCCAGCTCCTGCACCACCCAGACCGGCACCGTGGCCGGGTCGATCCTGACCGGCCCGGTCAGCCCCTGCAGCGCGGCGCGCAACGAGTCCGGGCGGTGGGTGCGAACGGTGGAAGGGAGGGTCACGCCGTCCAGCTTGGCGGGGTCGATGAACAGGTCGAGCTTGCCACGCGAAGACAGGATCGCAAAGGCTTGAACAACCGGGTTTTTCGGCACGTCCGAGCCGCGGATGTTCAGCAGCCACGAGATCGAGTCGGGTGCCGTCAGCACCGCCGCCTCTTGCCCCGCCTCGCGCAGGATCGCGGCGATGCGCGCCAGCTTGTCCTCGGCACTTTCCCCAGCAAATTCCAGCGGTTGCAGGGCGATCTTGCCACAGGCGGGCGCGGGCTGATCCGCCCAGACCGCATCCACCGCATTCAGGGCTGGCACCAGCCGGATCGCGCTGCCTTTTAGTCCTGCCTCCAACTCCTTGATTTCTTTGGGCGTATGCAGCCAGGGATCAAACCCTATCGTCGCATCCGCCGTCAGTTGCTGGCGCAGCCAGTCGGCCGCCCGCGTCTCGGGCCAGGGCACCGGCGTGAACGCCGCCAGATCGACCTGCGCCTTCACCTGCACGCGGTAGCGCCCGTCGATGAACACCCCCGCCACCTCCGGCAGCACGATGCAGAACCCGGCCGAGCCGGTGAAGCCGGTCAGCCAGGCGAGGCGTTCGTCATGCGGGCTGACATACTCGCCCTGCCAGGCATCGGCGCGGGGCACGAGGAACCCGTCGAGCCCCTTGGCCGCCAGATGGGCGCGCAGGGCGGCAAGGCGCGGCGGGCCATCCTCGGGGCGGGTGGGGGCGTCGAAGCTTTGGAACATCTACCGCCCGCCGGCGTAGCGCTTGATGCCCATCACCCGGGCGCGGGCGCGGGGGTCGCTGTCGAAGAGGCTCGCCAGCTGTTCGGTCATCGCACCCGCCAGCTGTTCCACATCGGTAATGGTCACGGCGCGCTGGTAATAGCGGGTCACGTCATGGCCGATGCCGATGGCGATCAGCTCTACCGCGCGGCGCTTTTCGACCATGGCGATCACGTCGCGCAGGTGTTTTTCCAGATAATTCGCGGGGTTGACCGACAGGGTCGAGTCATCCACCGGCGCGCCATCGGAAATCACCATCAGGATCTTGCGCACTTCGGGGCGGCCGATCATCCGGCGATGCGCCCATTCCAGCGCCTCGCCATCGATGTTTTCCTTCAGCAGCCCTTCCTTCATCATCAGCCCGAGATTGGGCCGGGCCCGCCGCCAAGGCGCGTCGGCGGATTTGTAGATGATGTGGCGCAGGTCGTTCAGGCGGCCGGGCTGCTGCGGGCGACCATTGGCCAGCCAACGCTCGCGGCTTTGGCCGCCCTTCCAGGCGCGGGTGGTGAAGCCGAGGATTTCGACCTTGACCTGGCAGCGCTCCAGCGTCCGGGCCAGCACATCGGCGCAGATCGCGGCAATGGAGATCGGGCGGCCGCGCATGGAGCCGGAGTTGTCGAGGAGCAGAGTCACCACGGTATCGCGGAATTCGGTGTCCTTCTCGATCTTGAAGGACAGCGGGGTGGTCGGGTTCGCCACGACGCGCGCCAGGCGGCCGGCATCGAGCACGCCCTCTTCCAGATCGAATTCCCAGCTGCGGTTCTGCTGGGCCTGCAACCGGCGTTGCAGCTTGTTGGCAAGGCGGCTGACGGCACCCTTCAAAGGCTCCAGCTGCTGGTCGAGATAGGCGCGCAGGCGTTCCAGCTCTGCGGGTTCGGCCAGATCCTCGGCGCGGATTTCCTCATCGAAATCCGTGGCATAGACGGAATAGTTCGGGTCGGCCGCCGAATGCGGGGCAGGGGGCGGCGGCTCCATCGGGGCGTCGCCGTCGGGCATCTCTGCCTCGTCGCCATCCTCCATGTCGGCCATGTCATCCATGCTGACCTGGGCCTGGCTGGCGTCCTGCTGCTGCTCCTGGCTGCGCTCGGGCGAGGCGTCGCTGTCTTCGGGGTCTTGCTCATCCGATTGCTGGCTGTCGCCGGTGTCGGGGTCCTGGTCTTCGCCGGGCTGGTCGGCGTCGTCATCTTCTTCCGCGTCGGGGTCGTCGCCAAGCTGGTCGCCATAGCCAAGGTCGGCGATGACCTTGCGGGCGAGGCGGGCGAAGGCGGCCTGATCCGACAGGCTGCCGTTCAGGCCATCCAGCGTGCCGGCGGCCTGCTGTTCGATGAAGGGGCGCCAGAGTTCCATGACGTTTGCCGCGGAAGCGGGCAGGTCGCGGCCCGTCGCCAGATGCCGGACAAGGTAGCCCGCGGCCTGCGCCAGCGGCGCATCGGCGGCGGCGCGGATCTGGCCATAGCCCTTGCGATCCGCCTCATGCGCGATTTTTGCGTCGATATTTCCGAGGGTTCCGGGCATGTCGCGGGCGCCGACAGCCTCACACCGCGCATTCTCCATCGCCTCGTAGAGGTCGCGCGCCATCTGGCCTTGCGGCTGATAGCGGGCGGCGACGCCGTCATCATGGTGGCGGCGGCGCAGGGCGAAGGCATCGGCGGTGCCGCGGGCCAGCAGCACCTCGTCTTGCGTCATCCGGCGGCTGACCTGCGGCAGGCGCATGGTTTCCGCGGTCATGCCCGGCGGGTCGACCGAGTAGCTGACGGTCACATCCCGGTCGTCGGCCAGCGTCTTGGTCGCCTCGGCCAGCGCCTTCTTGAACGGATCTGCCGGGTTGTCCGAAGGTTTCATTTCGGCGCCTCCAGCGCATATGGAAAGCGTATGGAACCTGTATGGTTTCCATACATACGTTTGCCCTTAGCGGATGCTCTTGCTCGCGGCACTTTCCGGCAGTTCCTCGGCAAAGCAGCGCTGGTAGAATTCGGCCACTGTCTGCCGTTCCAGCTCATCGCATTTGTTGAGGAAGGTCAGCCGGAAGGCATAGCCGGTGTTGCGGAAGATCTGGGCGTTCTGCGCCCAGGTGATGACGGTGCGCGGCGACATGACGGTGGAGAGGTCGCCATTCATGAAGGCGGTGCGGGTCAGGTCGGCGACGGTCACCATCTGGCTGATCTCGCGGCGGCCCTTCTCGGTGTTGTAGGTCGGGTTCTTGGCCAGCACGATCGCCGTCTCGGCATCGTGGCTGAGGTAGTTGAGCGTGGAGACGAGGCTCCAGCGGTCCATCTGGCCCTGGTTGATCTGCTGGGTGCCGTGGTAGAGCCCGGTGGTATCGCCGAGGCCGACGGTGTTGGCGGTGGCGAAGAGGCGGAAGCACGGATGCGGGGTGATGATCTCGTTCTGGTCCAGCAGCGTCAGCTTGCCATCGGTTTCCAGTACGCGCTGGATCACGAACATCACGTCGGCGCGGCCGGCATCGTATTCGTCGAAGACGATGGCGGTGGGGTTGCGCAGCGCCCAGGGCAGGATGCCTTCGTGGAAGACGGTGATCTGCTTGCCATCCACCAGCTTGATCGCGTCCTTGCCGATGAGGTCGATGCGCGAGACGTGGCTGTCGAGGTTCACCCGCACGCAGGGCCAGTTCAGCCGCGCCGCCACCTGCTCGATATGGCTCGACTTGCCGGTGCCGTGATAGCCCTGGATCATCACCCGGCGGTTGTAGGCAAAGCCGGCGAGGATCGCCAGCGTGGTATCGGGGTCGAACTTGTAGGTGCTGTCGATATCCGGCACCCGGTCCGAGCGGTCGGGGAAGCCGCGGACCTTCATCTCGGTGTCGATCCCGAAGACCTCGCGGACCGAGATGTCTTCGGTGGGTTTTGCATTCTGGTCCAGCATTCCGTCCGCCCTCTTTGCCCTTCGAGCCGAAGGGCGCGCCATCAATCCGCGCCGCGGGGGCGCTTTGGTTAAACGCCCCGCGGGCGCAAGTGATCCCCGGATTGATGGAACATATCGCACGGGGGTGCAAGGGCGAGGCGGCGCGGCATGGCGGCCCGCATCGCCGCTGGGCGGTCAGTCGCGGAAGTTGCGGCTGTCCTTGATCTGGTCCCAGGCCCAGACGACCTCTTGCAGGCGGTCCTCGTCGCTGCGGTCGCCGCCGTTCATGTCGG
>Ga0209347_1004760_pt1 | contig 13682 bp, 7 predicted proteins | sample AutmiccommuBRH23_FD_187382 | JGI IMG/M metagenome (GOLD analysis project Ga0209347, IMG submission 187382) | Deep subsurface microbial communities from Mt. Terri, Switzerland - Autotrophic microbial communities BRH/23 (SPAdes) (version 2) | ecosystem: Environmental > Aquatic > Deep subsurface >... | reverse complement strand
TTTCGGGACTGGTCAGACGGCAGTGGTTTCATTGCTGTGCAGGCCAATATTGAGGATACCAGGCTGGGTGTACATGAATATGCTTTGGAAAAACTCGGCGTAGAAGCTGTTGAAATAAAATGGGGGCAAGGGGCAAAGAATATCGGGGGCGAGGTTAAGGTCAACACCCTTGAGCGCGCCAGGCAGCTGCACAGCCGCGGTTATATCGTCCTGCCCAACCCTGAAGACCCTGAGGTACAAATGGCCTTTAAGGGCGGAGCCTTTGCCGAATTCGAAAGGCATTCCCGGGTAAGTATGGTCACTGAGGAGGGGTTCCACAGGCGGGTTGAGGAACTCCGCGGCGCTGGGGCCAAATATGTGTTCCTGAAGACAGGTGCATTTAGAGCTGCCGATTTGGCCCTGGCCATCAGGTATGCCTCTGATGCCCGAATCGACCTGCTGACAGTGGACGGGGCCGGTGGCGGTACAGGTATGAGCCCCTGGAGAATGATGAATGAATGGGGTATCCCGGCTCTTTATATCCAGGGACTGCTGAACAGGTATCTGGACAGACTTGCTGCCAAGGGCGATTTTGTGCCCAGGGTGGCCATTGCCGGTGGATTCGCTTTGGAGGACCAAATATTCAAAGGCATTGCCATGTCTGCTCCCTATATCAAGGCTGTCGGGATGGGCCGCGCGCCGCTTGCAGCCGCCATGGTCAGTAAGAACGTCGGAGAAACTATCAGAGCCGGCAAAGTACCTAATGAGTATAAAAAATACGGGGATAACGTTGACCAGATTTTCATCTATGCTTCGGAAATCAAGAACCGGCTGGGCAAGGATTTCGCCAGGCTGCCGGTTGGAGCAGTTGGCGTTTACACCTACTTTGAACGCCTGTCCCAGGGCCTCCGCCAGCTGATGTGCGGTGCCCGTAAGTTTAGTCTTGATTATATCGCCAGGGATGACATATTTGCCCTGACCAGGGAAGCTGCCGAAATTACCGGTATCAAGTATGTCATGGACCACGATGCGGAAGAGGCTGAAATGATTATTGGTTAAGTCATCTTTGGTTAATCTGCTACAAATTTATTGAGGCGTCTGTATAAAGGCGCCTTTTTGTTTTATTAATTATTATCACTGAGTGGCAGGAAACTTTGACAAAATATAGTATTTTATTACTAAGAGTTATTATTTTTGTCAAAAAAAGGGGTGCCAAATGAGGCTGGTATATGTTGACAATGTAAAACCCCAAACAATTTTGGCTAAAACGATATATGATGATCAGGGCCGGGTTTTATTGGCTAAAGGTACACAGCTTAATGAGCATTATATCCGCCGACTTGGCGACCTGGGAATCTGGTCTTTATACATACAGGACGACATTGCCGCTTCCATAGAGATTGACGATGTGGTTTCTGAGCGGACACGCGTTCAGGTGATGCAAACCACCAAGGAAGCGCTGCAAAAAGTACAGGCCGGAAGGTCGATTGAATCAAAAAAGATCAGGGAAGCCGTAGGAGGCATAATTGACGAGATTCTTCAGACCCCGGACATCATCATCCATCTCACTGATGTCCGGTCACTGCAGGACCATACCTTTGGCCATGCTGTCAATGTCAGCATCCTATCGATGATTACCGGGATGGCTATCGGATATAATCAGTTGAAGCTTAAAGATTTGGGAACAGGAGCGCTGCTGCATGATGTCGGAAAAGCCATGATTCCCCAGCATATAATCAACAGTCCCAAAGTTCTCAGCGCTGAGGAGTACAAGCTGGTTCAGACCCATTCCGCGCTCGGATTTGAGGCCCTCCGCAAGTCGGAGAATATATCAACTGTGGTGGCCCATGTTGCCTTTCAGCATCATGAACGGTTCAATGGGAGCGGGTATCCCCGTAAACTGGCCGGCAAAGATATTCTGGAATATGCCAGGGTTGTGGCGATAGCTGATGTTTATGATGCCCTGACGACAGACAGGCCGTATCGTAAGCGCCTGTTACCCCATGAAGTGATTGAAATGATCCGGGATGGTCATGATTCTGATTTCGACGGGGAGATGGTGACGGAGTTTATCCGCAATATCGCCCCTTACCCTAAAGGGAGTATCGTAATACTTAACTCAGGCCATAAAGGAATAGTGGTGGATGTTAGAAAAGAATTGCCGACCCGTCCCAAGATACAGTTGTTGTATGACAGTAAAGGGGTGAAGGTTCCAGGGAACCCAATTGTAGACTTGATGAATCATTTGACGGTTTTTATCCAGGATGTCCTCAGGGAATAATCTCTACGAAAGGGCTGTAAACAGCCTTTTTTTGTTGTAGTTCTAATTTATTAGCTAATGTGGTAAACTTATCAATACAGGATCGGCTTGTTCGCTAACAGACGAGAGCGGGGGGAGCACATGGATCAAATCCGGATAGTTATTGCTGAAAGAGACCAATCATTCCGGAAAAATCTTAGAGAAATGCTAACAATGGCCGGTTATCAGGTTATCGGAGAGGCCGAAGACGGCATTACAGCATTAAAAATGGTCCGCTCACTGCAGCCTGATATTGTCCTGGCGGCGGCGAACCTTCCTGCCCTGAACGGCCTGGAACTGACCAGAATTATTGAAGAGAGCAGACTGGCTGCCTTTGTGCTGATGGTAGATTACGGAGATAAGGACCGGTTTTACAAGCCTGGGGAAAGAACCTCCATCCCTATAATTATCAAACCCTTTGACGATGTATATTTATATTCGATTCTGCAGTACTCCTACGCGGCGTTTTGTAAAATGGCTGACCTCGAGTCTGATATCAGGCGTCTGAAAGAGGATTTGGAGACGAGAAAACTTATTGAAAAAGCCAAAGGAGTCCTAATGAAGGCGCGGGGCATATCAGAAGAAGAGGCCTTTAAGAAGATACAGCACCAGAGTATGAATAAAAGAACCACGATGAAAAAGATTGCCGAAGCCATCATAACTGCACATGAGGTGTCGAATATTTAATTTCAACGCATGGTTGTGATAGTAACAACAAGAACCTTTAGGCCACAGAGCGGCCTAAGGGTTTTTTTGTAAAAACAAATTTATTTCAGTGAGACGAAGGACGGCAGGCGGCTGTAAGTAATTATAAAAAGTAAAAATTTTTTTTAATAAAAGATTTGTCAAATAAAAGCGAAATTGTCAAATGGTTATCCACGGGCTGTATTTCTAGATATTAGCGAAGATTATGCGATACAGACTACCTTGAGTCGACAGAGCCATCAAAAGCAGTATAAAAATATTGTCGAAAAAGAAAGAAATAATGAGCTTTAATGACGAAGAAAGGCGCAAAAAAGAAAAACTTGAATTTTATCTGTCGACAATTATTTTACGACTTCGACAATGTGTAGGAGTTATAATGTGAATCGAGGATAGATAATATCTAAAGATAAGAAAATAACTTGGTTGGGCGTTTAGGTGTTGCTCCATATATACGCAACGTGGTATGCCCGTATAGTGAAAAAAAGCACAAGCGCAAGGTTTTTAGGTTTCTAAGTTTTTGAAATGTATTACAAAATGCGGTTACTCATAGGTTTTTCGTAAAGAGTCGATTAACGAACAGGGTAACGCTCGGTAAAATCAAATAACAACTATTCCCGCAGCAGAAATAATTTCAGCAGAAACTATGGGAGGAGCGACGTGAACAAAGAATTACTGACAAACAAAAGAGTACGGTTCGTCGTTATCCTGCTTGGTTTACTGTTTTTTATACCTTTCATTATATATAAAGCCACTATCGGGAATTCAGGGTTCTGCGGCCTTTGCCACATGATGAAGCCTGAGTATTATACCCACAAGGCCTCCACCCATTCCAGAATCAGCTGTGCGGCCTGTCACATTGCACCAAATCCCCAAAGCATCCTCGATGCCGGAAAATCTGCAGTAGAGAACACTTTTAGAGCAATAACGGGCACCTATGTTGCCCCGATCAAAATGTTAAGGCCAATTGATGACAGGGCCTGTGAGAGATGTCACAACATGAATACCCGGGTCGTTTCCTCTTCTGTGGAAGACCTGGTTATACCACACGATAAACATAAAGCCAAAGGCATCAACTGCAATAAGTGTCATTCCGGAGTAGCTCACGGCAACATAGCCAACCGCAGGGTCACCTACGAAGCAGATTATAAGAGGTGGGACCCGGTGCTGGGTGAGACCCTGATGGGTGAGCCAAGGCAGTTGATCCCCACTATGGATGCCTGTATGCGCTGCCACGAGCTGCGTAAGGTGACCAAGGCCTGCAGCGCCTGCCACCCAAGCGGCATGATGCCTGACGACCATATTCCGCCGGCGTTCAAGAACGGCGGCCACGGTAAAGAGGCAGCCAAGGACCTGGAGTATTGTAACTCCTGTCATGGTTACATGTCCAATAAGGCTGTAGAGGTGACCAAAGAAGTCTCGGCTGTGAAAAAGCTGCTGGACCAGAAGATGAGCCGGACCAAACCGAAGCAGGCCGGCGTAACTGTAAATACCTATGCCAGACAAAACACCTTCTGCAAGGACTGCCACGGAAAACGTCCGCCCAGTCACAAACCGGACTACCCACAGACCCACGGGCCTACAGCAGAGACTAACAAACAGCGCTGCGCCACCTGTCATGACAACCAGTTGGGGTCAGCTCCCGACGGCGCCAAGTTTGCCCAGAAGCCGGAGGACGCAGTAACCATGACTACCTGCGGCCAGTGCCATCCCAGTTCACATTACGACAATCTGCAGTGGAAGCAGTACCACCCAATTGAAATGCCCAAGCCGGTCAAGCTTATTAAGCTGTGCTACGACTGCCACAACGATGAGTCCTGCGGCGGTTGTCACGGTAAGATAAAATAAATGGATGCACCTTCAAATCAGCTAACAGGAGGGAAAGACAGAATGGCGGTAACCAACACGGATGTTAATCAGCAGCAGGGAACGGGAAACACGATTTCAGTCAGGAAGAACAAGAAAGAATACTTCACCTTCCTCCAGGCAGTCCTGATGATTATTCTGACCATCGCAATCAGCACCGGAGGATGGTATGTGATCGGTAAGAAATTTATCTGGACCGGGCTGGACCGGAAACGGGTCAATGAGCAGCTGGAGTTCCTGCAGAAGAAGGTTGAAGCCGAGCCCAAAAACAACGAATACCGCACCGCACTCGGGTATACCTGGTTCCTGAAAGGGGAAAACGACAAGGCTGTCAGGGAATTTAACCAGGTCCTTGAAGTAGACAAGAACTATTACGATGCCCGTTATAACCTGGGTCTGGTTCTGGCGGACGAAGCAAGGTTCGATGACGCTCTGGACCAGTTCCAAAAATGTATAGAGTTAGCGCCCAAAGACTACAAGGGATATATGCAGAAAGGGATTGTTTACCGGAAGATGAAGATGTATAAAGAGGCTGTTGAGATGCTGGATAAGGCCACAGCCATGATCCCCGGTAAAGCTGATGTCATTTATGAACTCGGCAGGGTATTGGAAGATATGGGAGAGAAGAAAAACGCTGCCGACATATATAAGGAAGCTTTGGCCCTGGATCCGTTGTACAAGGATGCAGCAGAAGGACTCAGGCGAGTTCAGTAGAAGGACTCAAAGGAGTTCATAAATAACAGTGATTAAAATAATTGTGCTGAAACGGAGTGGATTAAATGGAAGCGGCTAGCGCAAAATGGGCCTTTAAGAAGAGAAATGTATATAACCTGATGGCACTCATCTTCCTTGCCATATCAACAGCTTTTGGATACCTTTTCTTCACCCAGACGGAAGTAAGCTCCATTCCCCAGATGGTCAACCCCAACGGTCCGCCGACCTTTAACAGAGCGATTTACGGCGGTTTCGGCGAAGACGCTATCGCCAAGGGTATGGATGTGGCTGTCACCGACCAGTTCATGTATGTTACAGATGCCAAGAGCCACAACATTCAGGTGTTTGACCTGGGCGGCACGCCGGTTTTCAAATTCGGCGAGCAGGGCGCCGGGCCCGGTAAGTTCCAGTTCCCATACGGGATCTGCGGAGACGGCCAGGGCAACGTCTATGTGGCCGACCTCTATAATGGCAGCATATCTGTCCATGACACCAAGGGTAAATTCATCAAGTGGTTTGGCGAAAAAGACCCCAAGGAGAAAACCATCGAAAGCCCCGGAGGGCTGCGGATTATAGATAATAAGGTATATGTCACCGATATCACCAAATCTAAGGCATATGTCTTTGACATGACTGGCAAAAAGCTCCTGGAAATCGGCAAGATAGGCCTCAAAGACGGCGAGTTCCGCGCCCCCAACGCCATAACGGCCGACCAGGACGGTAATATCTATGTGGTTGACACCGGCAACCAGCGGGTGCAGGTATTTGACAAGACAGGTAAGTTTATGAGGATTATCAATGGCTCTAAGGACGGCAGAGGCACCAGCAACCTGGTTAATCCCAGGGGTATAGGCCTCGACTCACAGGGCCGCATATTCGTGATTAGCAACTTGACCCATTACATTCATGCTTTTGATAAAAACGGCCAGCAGTTGTTTGTGTTTGGCGGTAACGGCAGTTCCAACGGCCAGTTCAGCCTTCCCAACGGCCTGCTTACAACTCCCAACGGAGAGATTTATATAACCGATACCATCAATCAGAGGGTTGTGGTGTTTGATTAATCCCAGCAAGCTCTCCCAGCCGGAATTTATATATGGAAGGGGGTCTGTATCAGTTCTCGCTCAGGCTGGGTAGCGATAATAAACAAAAAAAAGAGAATTACAGGAGGGAAAATTTAAAATGCGTAAATTACTTGTTGTGCTGTTCTCCATGCTCTTCCTTTTGGGCATTACTACCAGCGCCTACGCTGCTTACTCCGGAACTGTACCCCCGGACACCATGGGCGCCCCCAGTTTCTCAGCTCCGCTGACCTCAGGCGACTCCTATGACAACGGTATCGGAAACGCTAACTCCACCGGTCAAGGTGTAGACGTTAACGATGGTACCACTGTTAACGATCTGATTAAGTCCGACGGTATGGTTAAGAATGACGGAACCGTTGGAACCCAAAGAACTCACGGCGAATACCAGACCAATACCAACTCCTGCGCAAGCTGCCACCAGACACACACCGGCGCCTCTAAGGACCTGCTCTTTAAGCAAGGCGTTTACAACACCTGTACAGCTTGCCATGACGGTACACTCGGCTTCTACAACGTATTCACCGCATCTTCCGCCGGTACCTTTGGCGGAACTGTAATGGGCAACGCTTCCGTTCACCTCGCTGACGGAACTATCCAGCACAAACTGGCTCCTGGCGGTAACTTAGGCGTTACCGGCACTGCCAATGGCTCCTGGACCGAGAACTTTGACTGCGCTTCCTGCCATGCTCCCCACGGTTCTTACAGTGACCGTCTGCTCCACTACAGCCCCAACGGTATGGGTAACATATCTGTTGCTAACAAAGGTTTGAAAATCATAGGTGCTACCATAGTTAGCACACTTCCCGATGCTGCTCTGCCAACTGCTGTTGCTAATGTAGTGTACAGGACCACTGCCGGCGCTGTAGGCATCACCGGTGAAGCCGCTACCGAGCCTGTAGTTGTAGTTATGAAAGACGCTGGTTCTTCCTATGTACTTGATACCACTCCCTGGCTCTATGGTTATGATTTTAATCCTTATCCTAACAAGGTTTACTGGACCACTCTTAAGGATGCTGCTGGTGTTGCAATTCCCCATGATACTACCAGCGAATACGAGTATGGTAGGGCTTACGTAAAAGGTACCGCAGTTGCTACAGCTGTTAGTATGGACGTTGCCCGTGCCTATGTAGTTAAACTGGGTATCCAGGATGCTGCTACCGCTCCTTATCCTGCATCGGTTATCGCTGATTTCGGCGGTATCAATATCTATGCTGTAAATTCCAACATCTATGACGAGGCTGGCTATGGTGTTGCCATCGGTAACTACTGCGGCGCTTGCCACACTGATTACAAAGCTAAATCAGGTACAGCTACCGGTATGTACACCGTTGCCTTCCGTCACACCACCAACAATGATAGCTACAACTGTCTGAAGTGCCACTTCGCTCATGGTACTGATGTAACTGTTATGAAGGACGCATTAGACAGGAATGTTACTACACTTGTTGCAGGTGGCATGACTCAGGCTGATGCTGAAGCATTCCTTATCGACAAGAACCCCAGCTCCGCTCTGAAGCGTTACACCAACATGGCCGTATGCTGGAAGTGCCATACCGACTCCAAGGCTTCCCAGTTGAAGAACAACACTTACTACTGGTCAGGCGCTGAAGTTCCCCACGGCCCCAACAACTGGTAAGAATTGATTTTTAAACTCGTGAGCTGACAGGCGCTATGTGCCTGTCAGCCACCTAAGCAGTAATGTATCAAAACGGCTAAGGTATTATGGCTATCATAGTACCTTAGCCACTTTATCCTTTTAACCGGAATTTCTCTGATTTTGCTCCAATAAGTTGAACTCTGTCGATTTAAACACTAATGAATGTTCGGAAAAAATACGATATTCAATAGAGGTAAGTTTTTGCAGTAGGGGGGATTTATATGAAACAGCGTAAAGTGCCCGTTTTACAGTTACCAGTACTAATTGCCGCCGCGGTTACCTCCCTTTTTGTGCTCGGTTCCCTGATTCATTTTGCTGCCGAAGCGGCAGGCCCCCTGATTACTATCACCAGGCCCACAGACGGCCAATACCTGAACAGCGTCACACCCACTGTCTATGGTACCACTTATGATGCGAATGCAACGGTTAACGTTTACATAGATGATATGCTGGCCGGCTCTACAACTTCCGCCGGTGACGGCAGCTGGGACCTGACCCCCGGCCCCCTGGCCGAAGTCAGCCATACTGTATATGCAACCACTGAATCGGGATATACTTCTGCCTTAGTTAACTTCACTGTTGATGTAACCCCGCCGCCGGTAACCATTACTTACCCGGAGGCCAGTTCATATGTCAACCTGCCCTTGATTGAAGGGGTGACTGAACCGGAGACCCAGGTCACGGTTTCTGTCTATGGCCGGCAGGCCACTGTGACCTCCGATATGCTGGGATACTGGTTTTATTTTGATGAAACCCTGCCGGAAGGAACTCATGAGGTCCGGGCCAAGGCTATTGACAGGGCCGGTAATGAAGGTTTTTCTGCCACACATTCCTTCGTTTTAGATATGACCAGGCCGGTGGTATCCACCAACCTTACTCCGCCTGATGTGATGACCAGGGTGTACCGGGAACAGGTGGTCAGCATCCAGGTCTATGATGATTCACCCCTGGACCAGGCATACATGGCATCTGCCTTATCTATGTATAAAATAAACAGCGCTGATGGCACTGTGGATACTTCAGTCTATGGCACTGTTTACGGAAGCGTCTATTTTAACGCAGATACCAAAGAGATATCTTTTACCCCTGATGCTCCCCTAGACCCCATGACCAAGTATTATGTGACCGTGGACCCGCTCCTGGCCGATATTGCCGGGAACCCCATCTATACCAGGTCATGGACCTTTACCACCATGGGTGATGAGTCGACGGAAAAGCCGCATGGGAACTATATCGAGAACGTGAATGTCTGTGTCACCTGCCACCGCCCCCATAATTCGGATGGGCCCAAACTGAACAAGTCCAGGTTTTCGGTGACACAATATATTGATAACTATTGTACAGCCTGTCATGACGGTACAGTAGCCCCGATTCCCGAGAAGTGGCAGTCAGACCATAAGCATAACTTCGAGGTCAGCATCGACGGTACTACAGGGACGAACTCCTGTGCTTCCTGCCATAACCCGCACCTGACCTGGACCACAGATAACCCCAACCTGCTGCAGGACTATGATATGTACCTGCATAATGACCCCACTAACCCGTACCTGCCCAGCACCAGCGAACAGGCCCTGTGTGAATCCTGCCATACCCCTGACATCAAGGATGATCAGAGAGTTAGTTATGTTAGGTATCGGTATGAGACCTGGCATACAACGAGCGGGACATTGGAAGACTACGGGCTGTGCCTTCGCTGCCATGACGGCGGGAATGCGGTAAATATTGCCCAATATTACAGCGGCCCGTCCAGGCATATGACTGTGGCCCTTGATGAAAGTCCCCTCAATGGGCATCTGGCCTGTTCAGACTGCCATGAAACCCATGGGTCTTCAAACATCAAAAATCTGAAAACCAGGTTGGGGCATAACAATGCCCAGGCCTTCCAGGCCGGTTCTGTCTGGGATCCTGCGACAGAACGCCTGTTTTGCACCTCCTGCCACAATAACCTGACCGAGCTGTACGGGATTACCGTAGAATTTGACACCACCATCCCGGGACACGAAGCTGAATATCCGGATGGATGCAGCAGGTGTCACGGCGGGTCACCCAGGGCTGCGGCCCACGCGCCCAGCTAACCAATTGATTTACCACCAGATATCATCATTTTCTGACGTTTTCTTGCAAAATATTAATGATGGTATTTGCAGGAATTTATTGGACTTGAGTTAAATAATATATAACGTAAAAAACGCTTGGCAGGAGCGTGAAAAATGTTTACCAGAAAGGGAGGGTGGTTAGTTTTGGACTGCTGTAAAAGAGAAACAAGTGGGGGGTTGGAACATGGATTATGAAGGTAAACTAAATAGTAAGAAAATAACCCGTTGGAATTACCGGATTATTCTGGTGATTCTTACGGTTGCTGTCCTTTGCGGAGTAGGTATTGCATTTGCGGTTGGCGACGCGGTCACCGGCCTGTCAGTCACCCCCGAACCGGTCAAAATTGGCACTAACGCTTACATTCAGTTTACCCTGGCCCAGGACGCCAAAGTCTCCATTAATATTTACAAAGATACCGGAGAACACGTCCGGACACTTTGGAACAGCCTGTCGAAACTGGCCGGCGCCCAGATTCAGGGTTGGGACGGTAAAGATAAGAACCTTGTCCTGGTAACTGACGGTTATTACAAGATTGCAGTTGAAGCAAAAGATGCCGCCGGAAATCAGATCGGCTACGCCGAAAAAACCGTTAAGGCTGCCCGCCAGCCTGCCATCAGCAGTGTTACTGATACTCCCGACCCCTTTAACCCGGCGTTGGGGGAGCAGTCTGCAATCAATTTTTCTCTGTCCACAGATGCCTTGGTGACTGTATCTATCATCAAGAACTATTCCACCATCAGGACCGTTGTGGCCAACGAACCCAGGACAGCCGGTGTTCAGACTGTTAACTGGGACGGTAAGGACAGCTCCGGAAACCTGGTGGCAGATGGACCGGTTACTTACCAGATTGTGGCGGCCAACCCGTCTGAACCGACTTTCAAAAGCACTGTTAGTGGTACAGCCATAGTTGAAAAAGATGATCCCAGCATCACAGGATTTTCAATAACTCCGGACCCATTAAAAATTTCCAGCAACAACATGACTATCATGTATAACCTTAGCGAAGATGCCAAAGTAACTCTCAAGATTGTAGACAGCAATGGCGCCACAGTTAAGACAATACTGAATGCGGTCGCTAAGAAAGCCGGCTTTAACAGCAGTGCCTGGGACGGAAAGAATGATGCCGGCATCTACATCTCAGAGGGGACGTATTCAGTTGTAGTAAGTGCAGTGGATTATGCCAACAAGCCTTCAGGTGAACAAGCCAAAACATTTAAAGCCGGTTATCATCCGGCTATCAGCGGCTTCTCCGCTACCCCCAGCATGTTCAATCCTGATGACCTCGCAACCACTACCATCAGTTATGCCATTTCACGGGATGCCCTGGTAACCGTAGAAATCTTCAACGGTTACAGCAAAGTAGCCACACTGGCTGACAATGTACTCCAGATGGCCGGGACCCAGACCTTTACCTGGGACGGCAAGGTCAACGGTGTTGCTGTGGGTGACGCTGACTACACTGTGCAGATTAATGCAGTCAGCCCGACTGTAAATACGTTCTTCAGTACCTATAAAGGATTAGTTACGGTTGAGAAAGGCGCTCCTGGTATCACCGCTGTGACCCTCAGCCCAGAACCTTTTAAGCTTGGTGTTAACGGTAATCTGTCTGTTATGTATTCACTGACGGAAAACTCAAATGTCTATATCAATGTTTACAGGGGAGATGTTCTGGTCAGACATTTGGCCGACGGCCTTTCCAAGTTTACCGGAATGAACTCTACCATCTGGAATGGTAAGGATGACGCCGGGAACGACGTACCCGAGGGGCTTTACACAGTAACTATTATGGGTATGGACAGATTCGGTAAATCCGACCAGGCTCAAGGCAATGTAACCTGTGGTTACCTGCCAACCCTGGGTACAGTTTCAGTTACTCCGGAACTGTATAATCCTCTGGATAACGTAAATGCAGTAGTTTACTATAACCTATCCAACGAGGCCAAAGTAACAATGACCATCCTCAAAGGCACGATGCCGGTCAGGACCATTAATGCAGGTGTTAAGCCGGCCGGTGCAGGCTATGTAGCCTGGAACGGCAAAGATGACACAGGCAACGTGGTTGCTGACGGGCCGTATACTTACCAGCTTGATGCAGTCAGCCAGGTAGTAGACTTCTTCAAGAGTACTTTTAAGGGAAGTATTATTGTAGAAAGTAATGGCCCGGTTCTGTCTGACCTGATGCTCAGCCCGATTACGGCCAAGATTGGGACCAACACTTACTTGAAGTATACTCTCAGTGAACCGGCTGTCGTGACCGGCCAGATCCTTAAGGCCAGTGACAGGTCAGTGGTTCGCGACTTGCCGGCTGACAACAGGACTGCCGGCGGTATGTACACAGTAACCTGGGATACCAAAGACAACCTGGGCGTCCTGGTTAATACCGGCAGTTATATCATGAAATTTGACGCTGTTGACAACTTTGGCAAAACAACATCTGCCGAATTGGGCTTCCAGGCCGCAGCCGTCCCTGTGATTTCAAACTTCTATGCTGCTCCTGCCGATGTTGATGTCTCTATCAGCGGCGAGACAATGATTAATTACACTGTATCCGAAAATTCAATGGTCTCAATAAAAGTATTTGATGCTAACAATACTTTGATCAGGACTCTGGCCACCTTCAAGAGTGTTCCGGCAGGGTCGGATGCTGTGCTTTGGGACAGCAAAAACAGCTTGGGCGATGTTGTAACAGGAGTTTTCACTGCCAAGATTGATGCATCATCAGAGATAGGGTACTTCAAGGCAGCAACGGCATCAGTTGCCATCAACGTAACAGGAACCCCTCCGGCTCCGCCTCCCAGTTGTGTTGACTGTCACCAGACTTTCCCGCAGGCCCACCCTGTGAATAACTGCTTAACCTGTCATAAAGATAATATACTTGTCTATAGTCCCCATAATCCCACACAAATGTGTTCCGATTGTCATGGTGGCCATGGTTCAGAAGCCATCAACGGATGGCCCTGCATCAACTGCCATAATGAGGCTAACACCTGGGTTCCCCAACACAATCCTGACATCAACGCACTTCACACTGCACCGCCGGCGGATTGTTTGAACTGCCACACTACCAAAACCAATATTACCAAACACACCAATCCGGTTACCGGCCAGGCCGATGACTGCAACGTCTGCCACCAGAGCACAGAGCCTAAAGTGGTAACTGCCATCGACACCGGTAATAAGAATTGTGCCGCCTGCCACGCATCGGCCAGCCACGAGCAGGTGCATACACCGACAGGTATTCAGGCTGACTGTACCAAGTGCCACATTGATAATCTGGTCAATGAGC
>Ga0209347_1004759_pt1 | contig 13687 bp, 10 predicted proteins | sample AutmiccommuBRH23_FD_187382 | JGI IMG/M metagenome (GOLD analysis project Ga0209347, IMG submission 187382) | Deep subsurface microbial communities from Mt. Terri, Switzerland - Autotrophic microbial communities BRH/23 (SPAdes) (version 2) | ecosystem: Environmental > Aquatic > Deep subsurface >... | reverse complement strand
GGCCCTGAAAGAGTTGCAGACAGCGCGCACTGGCGTCGAGATAACGGGTTTCACCCAGCAGATGGCCCAAGCGCTGCAGCGCGAAAGCCGCGACGCCGTTGCCTGAAGGCGTGGCATTGTCATAGCCCGGCTTGGGCCGCATGAGCAGTGCTTCGTGATCATGGCTGGTAAAAAAGAAGCCGCCCTGCGCGGTGTCCTCAAAATGGTTCAATAGTGCATCGGCCACTTGCCGTGCCCAGGCCATATCGGTTTCCCGGTATCCCGCCTGCATGCTCTCGAGCAAGGCGTCCAGCAAAAAGGCATAGTCATCAAGATAGGCATTGAGTCGCGCGTCTCCGTGCTTGTAGCTGGCGAGCAGTCGACCGTCGCGCCACAGGCTGCGATGCAGGAAATCCACCGCGGCCTGCGCGGCGTCCACCCAGTCCGGCCGTGCCATCACCCGGCCCGCGTGCGCCAGTCCGGCTATCATCAGCGCGTTCCAGCTGGTCAGCTGCTTGTCGTCGCGGCCGGGCTTCACACGTGTCTCACGGGCGTCAATCAGCGTGGTGCGCGCATTCGCCAGCCAGGTTGCAGCGACCTCCTCGGCCACGCCCAGTTCGCTCGCAATCTCACTGAGGGGCCGAGCCAGGATGGGATTCCACTGTCCATTCTCAAAATTCGACGGCAAATCGAAGCCATACCGCAATGCGGCGACCGCGTATTCTTCGTTGCTCAAAATGTCACGCGCTTCGTCCGGCTTCCAGACGTAAAACTTGCCCTCATGGCCTTCGCTATCGGCATCAAGGGCGGAATAAAATCCGCCCTCGGGGGCGCGCATCTCGCGCAGGGCCCAGTCCACCAGTTCCTCGGCTGTCTCCTTGAACAATGCCTCGCCGGTCAACTGCCAGGCATCGGCATAGAGCTGCAGCAGCGGGCCATTGTCATAGAGCATTTTTTCAAAATGCGGAATCGCCCATTGCGCATCAACCGAATAGCGGCAGAATCCCCCGCCCAACTGGTCGCGAACGCCGCCCGACGCCATCCTGCGCAAACTGAAGAGCGCCATTTCTCGTGCCTGGTCATTGGCACTGCGTTGCGCTTCCCGCAGCAGGAAGAACAATTCTCCCGGGCGCGGAAACTTGGGCGCACGCGAAAAGCCGCCCCATACCGGGTCAAACGCCTCGGCGAGATCGCGCACCGCATTGTCAAATACCGCGTCCCCATCCCCTATCGACGGCCCGGCCTCCGGCGCGGGCTGCTGACGCGCCAGCGCATCGCGAACGGCCTCATTCTGGCTCAGCACATCGGCCCGACGCTCCTGCCAGGCGCGGGCAAGATTTTCCATCAGGTCGGGAAATGCCGGCAGTTGATGACGGGGCTTTTTGGGGAAATAGGTGCCGGCAAAAAACGGGGTCTGGTCGGGCGTGAGAAACATCGTCAAGGGCCAGCCGCCGCCCCGCTGCGTCAACAGCTGGTGGGCGGACTGATAGATCTGGTCGAGGTCGGGCCGCTCTTCGCGGTCAACCTTGATATTGACGAACAGTCGGTTCATCACCGCAGCCACTTCCGCATCCTCGAAGCATTCGTGTGCCATGACATGGCACCAGTGACAGGCGGAATACCCAATCGACAGCAGGATCGGCTTATCCTCGCGGCGGGCTTTTTCGAGGGCTTCTTCACCCCACGGGTACCAGTCGACCGGGTTGTCGGCATGCTGGAGCAAATAGGGGCTGGGTTCGGTAGCGAGACGATTGGGCATGGGTGTTTATCTTGGTGGGCACGCGGCAACGGCACGTGGCGGGTTTCATGGCGGGGGCAGCGGGATGCAAGTCCCGGTGCAGCGAAATTCACAGCCGTCAGTCTGGCTTGCCATCGAAGCCGACGCAAGCGGTCGCCGCCTGCCCGTCATGAATAGTTGATTAAATCAGTCAACAATTGTACGCTTACTGCAATCCGTACATTGCAGGAGCCCGTCATGTCCCAGGAATTGTTCGCCGCCGCCCAGTCCGGTAACGCCGCCCAGCTCAAACAGCTGCTTGAGGCTGGCGCCGATCACGCCGCCACCGATGAAACGGGTGAAACGGCGTTGATGCTGGCAGCCCGTGAAGGCCATGTTGAAGCCATCAAAACGCTGCTTGCCGCCGGCGCCGATGTCAACGCCAAGTCGCCGCAAGGCTGGACCGCCCTCGCCAGGGCAGCCTATAACGGCGAAACCGAACGCGGCTATGTCGATGCGATCGAAACGCTGCATGAAGCCGGTGCTGTGGTCGACGAGCGCATTTTCTTTGGCATCACCCCGCTGATGCTGGCGGCGGGCGGCGGCGACGCGTCGGTGGTGGAATGGCTGATCAATAACGGCGCTGACGTACTTGCTGCCAATGAAGGCGGCCGCACCGCCCGCATGATGGCGGACGACAAGTTTTATGTGGACGTGATCAACCTGCTGCATGAAGCCGAACAGCAGTTGGGCGTGTCCGTCGACGGTTCCTGTTCGTCAACCAAGAGCGTGGTCAAACCGCAAGTCGTCAACCTGATGAAGCCGACCACGCATTGAGTTAAATTACCTCCGGCAAAGCCGGAGGCTTATTGGGTGAGCCCCTCAAAGGGGCCGATAAAACCGTGAGCCGCCTGAAGGCGGCTGGGTTTTACGCCTTCCCCTTCAGGGGGAAGGTCGGGATGAGGGTGGGGTGTACTTTGCGCTTGTTCCCTGCCACTAAAACCCATCCCCACCCCAACCCTCCCCTTGAAAGGGAGGGAGTTACAGCAGCCATCGCCAGGTTCGAAACACAGCAAAAGTCAAACTTTTCAAGTCCCCCGGCATAGCCGGGGGTTTACCTTACTGAATTATTAAGCTGCGATCGGTACGACGCCCCTTTACGGGCGAAGCCAGCCGATCAGACCCTGCCACTGCTCGATGTCGCGCCCGGCGACGTGAGGCGGCAGGTCGAACAGGCTCTTGCCTTCAAACGCGGCATTCACGTAGTGCTGGGTCGTGCGCAAATGGGCGAGCACGGGCAGCGACTGCTGCGCCATGAACTGCTCCAATGTGACGCCCGCGCGCGTCCGCGAATCGACCCGCATCCCCACCACACCAATAAAGTCCGGTTTTTTGCGCGCGGCCTTCTCGACAGCCAGCGCCGCCAGGAATTCCTGGCTGGCGCGAATGTCGAACAGCGATGACGCGATCGGCACGACAACCTGATGCGCCAGTTTCAGTGCGCGCGTCAGGTTCTTGCCATGCAGTCCGGCGGGCGAATCGATCACCAGCCAGTCGCTATTTGCTTTCTGGCCTTCCCGCAGCAAATCAATCCGGGGTAATCCAGGGTCGCGCATGGCCAGCCATTGACTGCTCGATTTCTGCCGGTCGAGATCGAGCATGGCCACGCGCGCACCCTGCGACGCCAGATAGCCGGCCAGATTGATCGACAGTGTGGTTTTGCCGCTGCCGCCCTTGGGATTGGCAACCAGGATAACGCGCATGCTGTTTGTCCTGGCCCGGTCCTACAGGGATTCGGCGCTATAAGTGGCTGTCAGCGTATGGGTTTCGCCGGGTGCCACCGTGACAACATTGTCCATCGCATTGGCCGACTCGACGCAGACCATCTCGCGCCAGCCTGATCCCGATTTGCCACGGCCCAGGTCGCCCATCTGTTCGGCTTTTTCGGTCCACGGGGTCCACACAATGGTGGACAACGAACCCGTCTTGGCAATGCGGATGCGGCGATTCAGGCCCCTGTCCTCGATCACGCATTCGGCCGGGGTATTGATGTAAACCCGGTCGACTTCGCTTTTCAGGGCAATCGCGCCGGACTGTTTTTTCTTGGCGAAATGATCGACCTTGTCGTGATAGGTGCCACGTTCCAGGCCGCTGATTTTTACGTTGTCCACGTCGCTGATCTGCAGATAGGTATGCAAGGCTTCGCCAATCTGGATCGGCTTGTCGCCCAGATTGGTGGTCGCCAGTTGCAGCTCGAGCTTGTCGCCGACGATGACGGTGAGCGTCAGCCGGGTAGCGTGCGGCCATTGCTTGCGGGTCTGCGCGGTCTCCGCCAGTTGCAGCGTGAGTTCGGTTTTCGCATCGTTGCGTTTGCGGCTGCCGACCACGGTCCAGTCAACCGTCCGCGCGAAACCATGGGCGGGAAACGCGGCTTCGCTGGCATGCGCGCCGAACCACGGCCAGCACACCGGGGCACCGCCGCGGATCGATTTTCCGGGGGCGAATTTGGCTGCGTCGGAGACCCATATCACCGGCTGCTGCTGCGATTTGGGGCGGAAGCTCACCACATGCGCGCCCTGCAGGCAGAGTGTCGCGCGACCGGCATGATTGTCGATATCGGCGTAGGTCAGGCCGCCTGCGCCTGCGCGAAACCCGAGTTGACCGGGGATGGCAAACCGCGCCAGCGGGTCGGCGTGCATCTGCGCTTCGGTGGGATGCTCGACCAGTGTCACATCACGCACCGCACCGAATGCCGCCGACGTCACCATCGTGGCGTAGGCGCGCAAGGCAAGCGAAACCTTGCGCACGCGGGTCAGCGGCTTCCAGGCATGGGCGCCTTTCGCGTCCATCGCGGTGCGTCGACGCGCAAGTTCGGCGTCGGAAAGCTTCACATTGATGCTGCGATTCGGAATGTCGATGTCGATGGTGTCGCCTTCTCCAACCAGGCCGATGGTGCCGCCTTCGGCCGCCTCGGGCGAAGCGTGGCCAATCGACAAGCCCGAGGTGCCGCCCGAGAACCGGCCGTCGGTCACCAGGGCGCAAACCTTGCCCAGCCCCTTGGATTTCAGGTACGACGTCGGGTACAGCATTTCCTGCATGCCGGGGCCGCCGCGCGGGCCTTCGTACAGGATGACCACGACATCGCCGGCGACGATTCTGTCGCCGAGAATCGCTTCGACTGCCGCGTCCTGCGACTCGAATACGCGTGCCGGGCCGGAGAACTTCAGAATATGTTCATCCACCCCTGCGGTCTTGACGATGCAGCCGTCGGCCGCGAGGTTGCCGTACAACACCGCGAGTCCGCCGTCTTTCGAATAGGCATGCGCCATGTCATGCAGACACCCATTCACCCGGTCATCGTCGAGCGTGGGAAAGCGGCGGCTTTGCGAAAACGCCGTCTGCGTCGGCACGCCGCCGGGGGCTGCACGGAAATATTCCTTCACGTCCGGGTCGGTCGTGCGGCGGATATCGTAGGTGTCGATCTGCTCACCCATCGACGGACACAATACGGTAGGCAGATCGCGATGCACCAGTCCGCCCCGTTCCAGCTCGCCCAGAATCGCCATCACACCGCCAGCGCGGTGCACGTCTTCCATGTGGTAGGTCTGGATCGACGGCGCGACTTTCGACAGGTGCGGCACGCGACGGCTCATGCGGTCGATGTCCTTCATCGTGAAATCGACGCCGGCTTCATGCGCGGCAGCCAGCAGGTGCAGCACGGTGTTGGTCGAGCCGCCCATCGCGATATCGAGCGCGATCGCGTTCTCGAACGCGTCGAAGCTGGCGATCGCGCGCGGCAATACGCGGGTGTCGTTGTCGTCGTAGTAACGCCGGGCGTTCTTGACGATCAGTCGCGCGGCCGCCAGAAACAGGTTCTTGCGGTCGGCATGCGTCGCCAGCAGCGAGCCGTTGCCCGGCAAAGAGAGGCCGAGCGCCTCGGTCAGGCAGTTCATCGAGTTGGCGGTGAACATGCCCGAGCACGACCCGCAGGTCGGGCATGCCGAGCGTTCGAGTTCGTTGACCTGCTTGTCGGTGAATTTGGGGTCGGCCGCCGACACCATGGCATCGACCAGATCGAGCTTGATGGTCTTCGATTCCCAGATCACCTTGCCGGCTTCCATCGGCCCGCCGGAGACGAACACGGTCGGGATATTCAGCCGCAGCGCGGCGTTCAGCATGCCGGGGGTGATCTTGTCGCAGTTGGAAATGCACACCAGCGCGTCGGCGCAATGCGCGTTGACCATGTATTCGACCGAATCGGCGATCAGGTCGCGGCTCGGCAGCGAATACAGCATGCCGCCGTGGCCCATCGCGATCCCGTCGTCGACCGCAATGGTGTTGAATTCCTTGGCCACGCCGCCGGCCGCCTCGATTTCGCGCGCGACCAGCTGGCCCATGTCCTTGAGATGCACATGGCCCGGCACGAACTGGGTAAACGAATTGGCAATCGCGATGATGGGCTTGCTGAAATCGCCGTCCTTCATGCCGGTGGCGCGCCATAATGCGCGCGCACCCGCCATGTTGCGGCCACGGGTGGTTGTCCAGGAACGGTAGTCAGGCATGATAATCACTCAGGCAATTTATAATCAGCCCACATTTTACCCGCGCTGCACTCACCCGGACACATTATGCTCACCCACCCGCAATTTGATCCCGTCGCCCTGCAACTCGGCCCTGTCGCCATTCACTGGTACGGCCTCATGTATCTCCTCGCCTTCGTGCAGGTGATTTTGCTCGGACGCTGGGCCATCGCCCATCGTCCCTGGTCGGGATGGGACGCGAAAATGCTCGATGACGTACTGTTCTATGGCGTGCTCGGCGTCATCCTCGGCGGGCGGCTCGGCTATGTGCTGTTCTACAAACCCATGGAGTTTCTGGCCCACCCGCTCGACATCCTCAAGGTGTGGGAAGGCGGCATGAGTTTCCATGGCGGTTTTCTGGGCGTCATTATCGCCATGGCGCTATTTGCCCGCAGCCGCAAACTGCGCTGGCTGTCGGTCACCGACTTCATCGCGCCGCTGGTACCGCTGGGCCTGGCGGCCGGGCGCCTCGGCAACTTCATCAACGGCGAGCTGTGGGGCCGTGCCACCGATCTGCCGTGGGGCATGATGTTCCCGCAGGCGGGAGACGGCATCGCGCGCCATCCGTCGCAGCTCTATCAATTCGCCGGCGAAGGGCTGCTGCTGTTTGTCATCCTGTGGTGGTTTGCGCGCAAACCGCGGCCGGTCGGCGCCATCTCCGGCGTGTTCCTGGTCGGGTATGGCGCGTTCCGCTTTATCGCCGAATTCGCCCGCGAGCCCGACAACTACCTCGGCCTGCTGGGGCTCGGCCTGAGCATGGGCCAATGGCTGTCGCTGCCGATGATCGTGGCCGGCGTGCTGATGGTGCGCTGGGCGTACCGGCAGGCGGAACCCCCTCACCCAAAAGCCGGATGACCTCCGATCCGTCCCCACGCATCACGTCCCTGAGGCGGTTATGGACGATGGGCGGCTGGCTCGGCATTGCGCTTACGCTGGTGCTGTCGCTCATGCCCCCCACGCTGGGCAACGACGCCACCCATCTCGACAAAGTCGTGCATCTTTCGGGCTATGCCGTGTTGATGTTCTGGTGGGCGCAACTCGTCATCGAGCGACGCTGGAAACTCGCCGTGGCCGTGGCGCTGTTCGGCGTCAGCATCGAGCTATTGCAAGGTCTCACGCCCCAGCGCATGCCCGATCCGCTGGATGCCCTGGCCAACACGGCGGGGGTGCTGCTCGGCTGGCTGGTCGCGCGGGTCAGCCCCAATCTGCCAGCCTGGTTTTCTGCCCTTCCCCGCGGATATCGCTGACGCTATAATTTGCGCGTCGGGGGGGTAGCTCAGCTGGGAGAGCGCCGCGTTCGCAATGCGGAGGTCGGGAGTTCGATCCTCCTCCTCTCCACCACCACTTAAATCCAGCGCACCCGCTGGAACAGGGGCCATTTTTTGCATCAAAATGCAAAAAAATCGTTCCATTCGGGAGCATCTCCGTAAAAACCCTTAGCCTAAGCTATTTTTTATGGGCAATCTGTAGAGGGGTCTGGACTGCCCCGTGTTCAGTAGGCATTCCCGGCCTATGATCGGACTTTCTGGCTGACAATATCTATTTGAAAGATATCTTGACGGTATCTGCCATACAAGATATTGCGACCCTATCTGTCTTATGAGATATAACAGGATGGACTACCCTGTCTTCTTCGCCCCCAGCTCAGCACGCACCTGCGCTCGTTGCGCGAGGCCTGACGCAGGTACAGCTCGCAGAAAAGCTGGGCGTCGTGCAATCACGGATCGCCGCCATTAAGCGCAAACCAGAAACCGGGAGCGTGGCGGGGCTGTTCGAAATGCTCGCCGCGCTCGACGTCCAACTCGTGTTGCGCGATGCGCGCCCAGGGGCGCCGCCCGGAGACCCTCGCACCGCAAGTTCGGAGCCGAAGGGGTCCTGGTGATCCCCGGGTTTGGGGTCTGGATGAATGGTGAGCTTGCCGGCCGCTGGTATCGCGGCCGCACCGGGCACCACCGCTTTGTCTATGAGGAACCATGGTTGGCCTCATCGAGAACGCGCCCGATTTCGCTGTCGATGCCGGTTAGCGCGGACCGGACCGTCGAGGGCATCACGGTCGCTCACTTCTTCGACAATCTGCTACCCGACAGCGGAGCGATCACCCACCCCGACATGAACAGCGCGACCGCATTCCTGATGAACCCAGGCTGGCAACGAGCGGCTCGACCAGACTGTTCTCCCTGTGGCGCGTCGGATGCGTGAATGGGTGCGCCGAAACGCGCGAGGACATATCAGGGCCACAGGCCCTCCGCCGACGCAGATGCTGCCCGCCTGGTCGCCAAGCAAACCGCTCACCCGGACCATCCGACCGCGCAGTAACCCTGGGGCAAGATGGATAGCCAACGGCTGTCGTGGGCTTGCCTATAAAAAAGTCAACACCTTGGCAGACGCGCGCTCAGCGCAGCGTCGGCCAGTCGGTATAACCTTCCGCGCCGCCGCCGTAGAAGGCGGTGTGCGGCGCGACGGCCAGCGGCGCATCGGTTTTCAGCCGTTCGACCAGATCCGGATTGGCGATGAAAGGCCGGCCAAAGCAGATGAGATCAGCCCGCTCTTCGCGCCGGGTCTGGATCGCCAGCTCCCGGTCATATCCATTGTTCGCCATGTAGGGTCCATTGAATCGCGCGCGCAACGCCTGGAGATCGACGCCAGGCGGAATCTCCCGCGAGACGCCGGTCGAGCCCTCGACGAAGTGCAAATACATCAACTTGTGGACGCGCAGTTGTTCGATCAGGTAGCCGTAGGTGCCCATGACGTCACTGTCCAGCGGAATATTGCCGGCGGCCGGGGTCACGGGCGACAGCCGGATGCCGACGCGCTCACCGCCGCCCCACACCTCGGTCACCGCCTTCACCACTTCGAGCACGATACGGACCCGGTTTTCGACGCTGCCGCCGTATTCGTCGGTGCGCTGGTTGGTGGAATCGCGGATGAACTGGTCCAGCAGGTAGCCGTTGGCCGCATGCACTTCGACGCCGTCAAACCCGGCGCGCAGGGCGCACGCGGCGGCGTGACGGTATTGCTCGACCACACCGGCCATTTCCTGCGTTTCGAGCGCGCGCGGCGTGGGCACGGTCTGCATGCCCGATTCGGTAAACGTCTCGCCGTCGGGCGCAATGGCCGAGGGGGCGACCGGCAAGCCACCGTCGGGCTGAAGCGAAGGATGCGAAAAACGACCCACGTGCCACAGCTGCGAAAGGATGCGCCCGCCCGCGGCATGAACGGTATCGGTGACCTGTTTCCAGCCCGCCACCTGCGCGTCATTGAAGATGCCGGGCGTGTATGCGTAGCCGCGGCCCTGCGGCGAAATGTTCGTCGCTTCGCTGATGATCAGACCCGCGCTCGCGCGCTGCGCATAGTATTCGGCCTGCATCGGACCGGGCACGCCATCCGAACCCACGCGGCTGCGCGTGAGCGGCGCCATCACGATCCGGTTCGGCAGCGTATAGGGGCCGAAGGTGACGGGGTTGAACAGATCGGCTTGCTTATCGGTCATGGCATTCATGCGTTTGGATCCTTAAAATGGAATGTGTAACAGGTCAGCCGCGTAGTGGGGGCACCGGCCTGGCTCAAAAATTCCGGGGCGGTGATTCACGACTAGAACGCCTGCACTGTCGGACGCAACACGATTTCATTGATGTCGACGTCGTCCGGTTGCTCGATGGCATAGGCAATGGCGCGCGCCACGCTGTCGGCGGGAATCGCGATCTCGTAAAAATCGTGCACGGCAGTCGCACTCGCTTCATGGCTGCTGCCATGCTTGAGTTCGGTGGCGACCGCGCCCGGAGAAATCAGGGTGTTGCGGATCGTGCCCCCGATCTCTTCACGCAGGCCTTCGGTAATCGCCCGCACCGCAAACTTGGTGGCGCTATAGACTGCGGCGTTGCCGAAAACCTTGAGCCCGGCCACCGAAGCGAGGTTGATGAAGTGGCCGCTTTCCTGCTTCTGAAAAACCGGTAGCGCCGCGGCAATGCCGTAGAGCACGCCCTTGACGTTGATGTCGAGCATGCTGCCCCACTCTTCAACCTTAAGGGCCGTCATCGGGGCCACTGCCATCAGGCCGGCGTTGTTGATCATGACATCGACACGTCCGAACTCGCGGACGGCCAACTGAACCAGTGCGTCGACCTCGGTCTTGCGGGTGACATCGGTCGCGGCGACAGCAACCTTGCCGCCCGCGCTGCGCAGATCTTCGGCCAGGGCGTCAAGCCGTTCCAGGCGTCGCGCCCCGAGTACCAGATGGGCGCCGAGGGCACTCAGATGGCGGGCGGTGGCCTCGCCCAGGCCGCTGCTGGCGCCGGTGATCACGATTACTTTTCCTGCGAGGGTGCTGCGGGTCATTGCGCGCTCCTTACATAACGACTGGGTCTGGGCCTGAACGATTTCAGGGATTACCTGCAGTATCGGGGAGACGATTTTGCTTGTATATGGAACAGCAACGATTTCACAATTCCTGATTGTGGAATAATAGCGGCGCGAAAACCTCCAGGAGCCAGGCCATGCGCAATCCGATCGAGCTGCTGCGGATTTTTTTTATTGCAGCCGAATCACCGAGTTTCAGGCAGGCTGCAGTACGACTCGGCATTTCGCCGCAGGCGGTGACGCGCGCGATCAAAACGCTGGAAACCCACTTTGGCGAGCTGCTGTTTCATCGCAACACGCGCCAGGTCCGGGTCACCGCTTTTGGCGAACAGCTGGCCGCTCAGGGACGGGAATCGCTGTCCGCACTGGATGCGCTGTTCCACCAGGCCGATGGCCGCACCGAGTCAGCGTCGCCCACGCGGGTGCGCATCACCACGCCGCGCAGCCTCGGCCGCATGTATCTGCTTCCGGCGCTGACGCAACTTGCGCTCGCGCATCCCAACATCATTCTCGATCTGCGGCTGGCCGACGAGATTGCTGACGTGGTGGATGAACAAATCGATATCGGCGTTCGGCTCGGACTCATGCACGACAACCGCTTTGTCGGCCGCTCGGTGGCCAAGATGGCTTTCGTCATCGTCGCGTCGCCGGCCCTCATCGCACGCACCGGCGCGCCCGCAAATCTGGACGCGCTCGCGACGCTGCCGACCACCACATTCGTGGACGGCAATACAGGCCGCGTCTGGCCCTGGTATGTCGACGGCGGAAAACAATTTGTGCCGGGCAATCCTGCGCTACTGACCGACGACCCCGAAGCCGAATGCGATGCGGTGCTGGCGGGGATCGGCTACGGCCAACTCGCGTATTATCTGGCCGCGCCGCACCTGCAGGCCGGCAGACTGGTGACGGTGCTGGACGCCCATGCGCCGACGCCGTGGGATGTCTACGTCTATCGCCCGCAACGGGGCCCGGTCCCGCCGCGGATCCGGCGGGTATTTGATGCCATTGTCGCGGCCTTGACGGATGCCGCGTTTGCCGGAGGCTAGCGCGTAGCGCATCGTCACCCCTGCTGTCGTGAGCAGGCAAGCCGGGACCGGTGAATATCCGGCCGTTAACTCAGCCCAGATGGGGATATAAGGTCTGCGGTCATCTCGTACGATCGCAGGCGCGCAGCGTGATCGAATATCTGCGAGGTGATCATGATTTCATCCGCGCCGGTGCGGTCGATAAAGGCCTGCAATTCGCGCGCGACCGTATCAGCCGCACCGATAGCCGAACAGGACAGCACCTGCGCCAGCATGCCCCGCTCGGCCGGGCCGATACGTTCCAGATAGTTCTCTACCGGCGGCGGCAGCCGGGTGGGATGCCCGGTACGCAGGGCAACGAACGCCTGTTGCATCGAGGTCGCCAGGAATTGGGCTTCCGCATCGGAGTCGGCGGCAAAGACATTGAAGCCGAGCATGACGTAGGGCTGCTCCAAAACGGCGGACGGCTTGAAGTTGGCGCGATACACGGCAATCGCCTCCATCATCTGCGTGGGCGCGAAATGCGAGGCAAAAGCATAGGGCAGGCCCAGCGCCGCGGCCAGTTGCGCGCCAAACAGACTCGAACCCAAAATCCAGATCGGTATGTTCAGGCCCGCCCCCGGCACTGCCAAAACGGGCTGTTTGCGCTCTGACGAAAAATAATCCCTCAGCTCAAGCACGTCCTGTGGAAACTGGTTGGCGTCCGATGTCAGGTTGCGTCGCAACGCCCGCGCCGCAACCTGATCGGAACCCGGCGCCCGGCCCAGTCCTAAATCAATCCGGCCGGGGAAAAGCGTTTCCAGTGTGCCGAACTGCTCGGCAATCACCAGCGGAGAATGATTGGGCAACATGATGCCGCCGGCCCCGACCCGGATGCTGGAGGTGCCGGCGGCCACGTGCCCGATCAGCACGGCGGTTGCCGCGCTCGCAATGCCCGGCATGCCGTGGTGCTCCGCCAGCCAGTAGCGTCGGAAACCCCAGCGTTCCGCGTGTTGCGCAAGCTCGAGGGTGTGGCGAAACGAGGCCGCGGCATCGCTGCCTTCGGCAATCGGGGCAAGATCAAGAACGGAAAAGGGGATCATGGCGTGTGGCCTCAGTAAAGAAAATCCTGCGGCGCACCGCGGAATTCGGGATTAGCACGGCTGCCGCGGCCTGCCTGAGCGGGACCAGGGCTGCGATAGGACCCGCCACGCTGCTGCGGTTACGACGTCTTTGCAGCGAGATTCAACAACACCACGCCCGCCAGGATCGCCGTCAACCCGGCCATTTTGGCCAAGCTTACCGATTCGCCCAGAAAGAGCACCCCGATCAAGGCAATGATGGCGAGTCCTGCGCCACTCCAGATGGCATAGACGATACCGACTTCCTGCGTCTTGAGCACCTGCGCCAACAAATAGAAGGCCAAACCGTAACCCGCCGCAACCAGTACCGAAGGGCCCAGCTTGGTAAATCCATCCGAAAATTTGAGTGCGGTGGTGGCACCGAGCTCCGCCGCAATGGCAATGGCCAGCATCAACCAGGCATTCATTGATTCATTCTCCGTAATCTGCCGATAGCCAAGCCAATAACGCACTGCCACTCGGGCACCGCATGGCATTGACGCGAGTAAGCAGTATGCGGGCACCCGATTGCCAGGCAAGGGGGAACATTGGATTTCAGTATTCCGCCGGATGGAACAGTGAACGGGTTGGGCGGTTCTTGCCGGTGCGAGGCGACTCGGCATGCCACGGGAACACGCTTGCCGATCGTCCTCCGGCTCTCGTCAACAAAAAGCCCCGCAGGTTTCCACCTGCGGGGCGTTGAGCCGGCGGCCGTCAAGCGTATCGACGGCGAGCGGGGTGCGGATCAGAACCGGTTCATTCTGCCCTTGCCGCGGCCTGCATCGCGGTTGTCATCGCGATAAGCCTCGTCACCCAGGTCCTTCTTCTCTATCGGGCACGGCGCGGTGATCATGATGGTGCGATCCACACCGCTGCTCGGGTGTTGCACGTTGATATAGGCAACATTGGGCTTGAACGGGTCGAAATAAA
>Ga0209347_1004757_pt1 | contig 13697 bp, 13 predicted proteins | sample AutmiccommuBRH23_FD_187382 | JGI IMG/M metagenome (GOLD analysis project Ga0209347, IMG submission 187382) | Deep subsurface microbial communities from Mt. Terri, Switzerland - Autotrophic microbial communities BRH/23 (SPAdes) (version 2) | ecosystem: Environmental > Aquatic > Deep subsurface >... | reverse complement strand
GCCGGGACAGTCGCCAAGAAGATCAAGCACTTGAAGAGGGTGTTTCAGCTGGCAGAAGACCGCGGCCAACTCGATCGGCACCCTCTTCGCAAACTCAAGCCGCCCAAAGTCGCCAAGCGAAAGGTCCGGGTATTCACAGCCCAGGAATGCGATGCGTTGTACACAGCGGCTCGGCAATACGAAGAAAAAGGCCGCCAGGTCAGATGGGAGCTTCTCATCCGGATGTGCCTGGCCACCGGCATGCGCCGCGGCGAATCGATGAACACCACGTGGCGGGATATCGACTTTGCGAATATGACGGTCGAAGTTTCCCCGAAGAAGAGCCTCGCCAATATCTGGGAATGGCACGTCAAGGACACCGATCGACGAACGCTCCCGCTGACCGCGGAGTTGGTGAGTTGGCTGGCGACACACCAAGTGTCCCAGCCCGAAGGAAACTCCTACATCTTCGTTCCCATGGCTCGGTATGAGCTGATCCATGAACTCCGCCGTGGCGAACAGTGGAGCGTGGATAAGGGACGATCGCCCCTGTCGAAGTTCTGCCACCACTTCAACAAGATCCGCAAGCTGGCGGGTATCGAGACCGGCACATTCCACGACCTGCGGCGGACCTGTCTGAGCAACTGGGTCGCTCAGGGACTCAGTCTGCACGAGGTCAAGGAATTAGCCGGGCATGCCAGCATTGAGACCACCGAACGCTTCTATCTGGCCGTTCGAAAAGACGTGCTGGACCGTGCTCGGGTAGCCTCGGAGGTGTCACGCAAGGGCGATTCTGTGGCGCGCTTGTTGCGCGCCCCGGACAAATCGGACAAGAATGGGGAGCTACCATGCGCAAGTGCTTTGCAGACAATGCGTTAGAAAGCCACGTCTGATAACGAGGTACAGGTGGTTCCATAACAACCAGAACGGTGCCCCAAGTTGCGCACTAGGAAATGTCCAACCAGGTCAGTAGCTCAACCGGCGTGGGACCCGTTTTCCCAGCCGAATCAATGACCTTCTGGCAGACCCCGATAGCGAAGGGCGAGGTCGCCAGCATCACGATCCGGTCGAAGCCCGCGTGGCGAATCTTGTCGATATTCTCCTTTACGTCGGACTTGCCCGTCTCTACTTCCACGGCCACCATCTCGCCCGGTCGGGTCGCCAGGATGTCGATGGCGCCGTTGCCTTTGACCGGGTGCTCGTAGGTCACCTCGTAGCCTTTGCCCTCGAACCAGCGGGCGGTCTGGCGGACCCAGAATCGGTGCTCCAGACTCTCGCGAGGTTTGGGGCCCGGGTCGAGGCCCAGGGCCGAACAGAGGCCCCTGCCGGAGTCTGTGAGTTCGTACAGGACGACTTGGCCGCAGCGCGTGGCGATGACGACCCGTTCGATCGCGCCGGCGGCGGCGAGGGATTCGCGGACGGCATTACCGCGGCGGCGGGAGAGATTCAGCCGCTGGTATCGGGTCACTGTGGTCGAGAGCGGATGGGCCGCTACATCAGATAGGAAGCGGATATCTTCCCGAGATAGGTTCTTGTCGGGTGGTTCTGGATCGCAATCGCAGGGCTCATCTTCTGCTATCGATTGCCTGGGGGATGGTGGGCGGGTGTCTTTTGTTTCTGTATGGAGGTGATTCCGGTTGTCTTGATCTATCTTGTCCGGCGGTGGAATCGGTGAAATTGCCGGCGGTTGGGTCTGCGGAGGCCTATTCGACCTGGAATCGCTGTGACAACCGCCCCATTGGGCTTGGATCTGGGCATCGGAGACGGAACCTTCCCGCACCGGGCACAGGGGCACTTTGACCAGGAAGGGCTCGGGATGCTCATCCGCCAGACGGACGACGGCGGTACCGATGGCCAGTGTATTGAGGGCTTCCGTCTGTTCATCCGAGAGGTTCATGGCCCCGGCCATCGTCTGGACATCGGAGCGGAGTTTCTGACTCAATGCGAGCGTGGCGTAGGAATTCGCAAACGCCACTTTGCTCAGGAGCGATGCCGATTGATCCACGAACACGTACCCAAGGCCGTACTGGCGGACCATTCGGATGGAGGTCTCCAGGACCGATTCCTTGGACTCGGTCGATTTCTTCAGCAGGAGATTGTGCGCTTCCTCCAGGATGATCACGTTGGTCAGTCGGCTCACCGGGCCCGCCGCCAGGCGGCAGCGGTACAGGTACAGAGTCAATGCCTCAGAGAACATCACCTTGTCCGAGGAGCTCGATAGGCCGTCCATCTCCAGGACCGCATTGTGGTCCAGGAGTTCTGCCACATGACTGTTGTCTTTCGTGTTCAACACGGCGCCGAACTCACCGTAGGTCATCGCCAGAAGTATTCTCTCGGCCGAGGCCTGCCACAGGGCCGCCCTACCCTTGAGCTTGGCGGTACGCAACCATGCGAGCAGATCCTGGATTGTGGGCCAGGCCCTTTGCGTCTGGTCGAAGACGCCGAACTGTGAGTACAAATGGTCCAGTCCTGCGACGAGAAGGCTGATGACTCCTTCCCCTCCGAGGTACGCCGAGGCCATGACATCGACAATCAGCTTGATCCACAGGTGCGGCTCGCAGCCTGCCGGCGGGATCAGAGGATTGAATCGAAAAGGTACAATGTCCCGGCCGATCGTATAGACCCGAAGGTCCTTGTGACGGCTCATCAGGTCCCGGTAGCCTCTCTTCCAGTCCAGGGCAAGGACCTTGATCCCGGAGGCGATGATCCCCTCCATCAGGACAAACGTCAGGTTCGTTTTGCCCGAACCGCTCCTGCCTGCGATCAGGATGTGCTCTTTCAGACGAGAGCTTTTCAAATAGAATGGGTACAGTTCCCTGCCGCCGTAGGACACATTGCCCAGCCGAATCTCGCCGCGGAGAGCGAATTCCTTCGAAGGCGGTGGGAAGGGCGCGCGGTCCGGCTCGTAGCTTTTGCCCAGATGCTTGGCAGCCAGGAGTTCCAGAGTCTGCTCGATATCGGCCTTCCCTCTCATATCCGATTCCGCCAGGTACACCGACCAGAGCCGGTCCACCTTCTTGCCCAGAACGGGCTTCAGTTGCCGGCACAATTCCTGGATGCGGGTGATCACAGGGCATCACCTCGGGTGTCGTCCAGGATCGAGAGCTTGCGGTAGGCGGATAGATAGCTCTGCGCATTCTCAGGCAATAGCTGCCTGAGCTTGGAGACATCCTGCCACAGGCGTACGCGCTCATCGCGCTGCTGCTCATAGAGCTCGTTGACATTCTTGGTGAGGCTGTACGCCTCCCTGGCGTTCATGGCGACGTTGCCCCTGTGGGCGATGACCGCGAGCACGGAGTTACGGGTGTAGCACTTGCCCAGCTCGATCTGGTACATGTTCTCCTGGTAGATCTCGTAGCGACGCTTGATCTGGCCGATCACGTCATCGAGACCCAGCCAGGAGGTGTGCTTCTTATCAGAAATCAGTGCGGTCTCCGGGTCGGAATTGGGAATGGCGAAGTACCCTCTTTGGATCACGTCCTCGACGCTCTGGGGTGCGAAATGGCTTCGTCTGCCGGTCAGATCGGAAGTGAAATCGTAGCCTGCGGCGGGTACAGAATGGTCCTGCCTGGGCGCATTCTTGGCGGGCAGATCGTACCAACTGGCTCGTCCGGAGGCATAGAAGTACGGCACATACTCTGGTCCAGGATGCAGCTTTCCGGGTACTGGGGTTGGGTACATTTTGACACCTCGTATTTCCTCCTGACAGGTAGTAATCGCCGCTGGTTTATATACTTTTCGGTTCCGATTGCCACTGGCGAGTGGGGAATGAACCAGTCCCGCAGCGGCAAACCGCAAGGGTTAAAAAGCCCCGGTCATTCACACATCGCCATGGCAAGAGAGAAGACCTTGAAGGACATCCTCGTGGGCCGAATCGCCCGTCAGGCCGAGGAAGAAGCGCGCTATCTCGCCGGCGAATTCCTGCGGGCGGCGTCCGAAGAGAAGGAGCAGATCCTCGCCGAGATGGAGTACGAGAAGTGGCTGGCGGAGACCTGCTGGGAATCCCTGGGCTAAGGGGCAATTGTTAAAATAGGCAGCTTTTCGCTTCGGACTTCGGCTTTGGATTTCTGTGTTTTTACCTGAAGTCCGACACCTTCTTCTTCCGTAAGTCCTTTCCTACCAACACCTTTTCGGCTTCACAGCCTCCCAAAGTCCCAAACGCCTCTTGCACGATCCGCTTATCCTCATTTCACCCTCACCCTCCGGGCCACTTACTATCCATTTCCATGTTAGGGTGACCTGTTATCCGCAGTCTAACCCCTTGTATTTCCATCACTTACCACCCTCCAAACCCATGTTAGGGTGAAAATCCTCGTCTATCGATCCTTTCTATATGCCCCAGCCCCCCTCCCAGCGCCTCCCTGGCGCCTTCGTTCCTCGTTTCTTTCGTTCCCGGCGACGCGGAGCGGAGCCGGGTCATGACCCGAGCCCAGCCCCAATCGTCCCCATTGGACCATCCCGTTCCAGGCCTTTTCCCATCCTTTCCACAGACCTTCCGCATCCTGTCAAAACCCCGAACCGTATCCGCTCCCATCCCCAATCCAGTCCAGAACTGTACCGCCCTGCCATGCGAACCCGATCCGGATTTGTACCTCGACCTGAGCCGAAACCGTGCCCCATCCGATCCTGTCCGCCTACCATGACAGAGCCCGCCCCTGATCCGACGCCGCCGCCGTACGCGCGCCCCCCCTGCTTTCCAAATCCACGTCGGCCCCGACCGTCAGGGAGGGGCTACCGCCCCAACACGAACCAGCCCCCTACGTCCCCATGGGCAATCCACCCTCCCCACGGTCCCGACCGACAGGAAGGGACACTCGTCCCCACACAAACCTACCTCTATGGAACAGGTTGAACGCGTCATCCGCCCGCCAGAACCGCCCCTCGCCTCGCCCGCTTCGCTTTCCAGGCCCCACCGTCCCTCCGTTGCACACCAACCCCAAACCCGACGCCCAAGAGAGCCCCGACTGACAAGGAGGGGCACACGTGTCCCACACTGAACCCCCTCACAGGGCAACCCAGTTGCTCGGCCAACTCACGCCACGGAGCCGCACCGCGCCGTACGCCGCTGGTCCCCCGCCGGCCGCGACCGACTGAGGGAGCGGCACGCCGCCCCAACACGGACGCAAGCCCCCCACCGCCATCCATCCAGCCGCCTGCACACTCACCCTTTCATGCCAATGAGCCAGCCGGACTACCCGTCCGGCGTGTCCAGCCATGCCCCCATTTGCCTGACTCTCCTGTGCCTGGCAGCCTCCTGGAGCTTGGCTATCTCCTGGCGAAGCCTGACTGCCCGAAGGTACATCTCCGCGAAGAAGTACATCTGGTTGTCCTCGATTTCCCCCAGGTCCAGGATGCCCATCCGAACGTACTTGAGCACCTTGTACTTGGCCTTGCCGGGAATCCTCTCGTTCACGATAGTCAGCATCATCACCAGGTCCTTCAACTGCTCCTTGAGCTTGTCCACCTTGTACCGGGTCTTGTCGAACTGACCCCTGAGCCTGTCGAAATCCACTGTGCCAAAGGCACCGAAGTCCATTCTGCCATCCTCATCGAGACTGCCGTAGAGCGGGTATCTTCTCTCCTTCATCGGGAGCCGGAGAATCGGTCCAAACTCTTCCAGGTACACCATCCTCTCCAACTCATCCGGGTCTGCGAGTTCCTCATCCGGCAGCCCTTCGACGCTACCGTATCGGTTGCGTGGCTCGGGCCTGAGCCAGCGAGATTCCGCCATCCCGGCATCTTCATTCATCCTGCGACTTCCATCTTTTCGGTCCATGGGACCACCTCCGTCTTTCGACACGCAGTGCGAAAGAGGGAGTGAGTAGGTTCGTGCAAGAGGGTCGAGGGTTCTCGCCGGCAAGAAGACTACGGTAAGACCGGTTCGCAGGCATGCGAACTCATGATCCACGCTTCGCAGCACTATGGGCCAGAGGGGAATCCTACCGGCGGGGTTCCTCGACGATGGCGGTGAATTGCGAATTTTCGCCGTAGCGAAACCGCATTTACAGCTTTCGGCAGGTACTTTCGAACCTGGCCAAGGCTTTGGCCACAAGAATCCTGCCGAAAGATCTAAATGGGCGGTTTTGCGTGGTGAAAATTCCCGATTGGAGGACCCCAGAGGGCCTCCAATCTCCCTCGTAGCGCAGCGGCGACAACGCAGCCTCTACTCCACCAACCGATAACCTTTCACACTCTTGCTGTTCTTTCGCCAAATGCTCTCGCTCTCCTGCCGCCAGCCGCTCGTCAGATTGGAGCCCACGAACAGGAACGTCCGGCACCGGTCGCATGCCACGAAGTGCCCCCTGCCGATGTTGAACAGCCGGGTCTCATGGCCATACCGGCATTTGACATCCCCCAACCAGTCCCCCATCAGGAAGTTGCCCACGACCGCGTCATCCATGGCATCATGCGATGCCGTCGCACAGGGCCTCTCATGTAGAGGCCTGCCCTTCCCGTTCATCCCGTTCTTTCGGTTCATCCCCCATCACCTCCATCCGAACCCGCCGGCGGCGGTTCGCTCTGGAACAGCGAACCCCTGTTCACGGTCCTCATCCGATACCGCAACCCGTCCGAAACACCGCATGCATCGAAGCTCCTGGGAATTCGATGCTGCTGACACAATTGTACTCATCCCGCACGCAGGACATACGACGATTCCGCACTGGCGACGCATCTGTCTGCCCGGTTCGCTGTCGAATTCGACACACTCGTGCGGAGCGTCGATATCCCTAAACTGCCTCAGTCGCAAGTCCACGAAGTACCGCGTCGGTCCGCACTGGACCATCGGCAGAACCCATGGTCCCGCGAATGTGTCTCGCTTCTGTGTTTGCATCCTCACACCTCCGGACCGAACCACATTGATGGCGGTTCGCCCCAAAGAAGCGAACCGCCGTGCAATGCCTTTCAAAACACTCTCGATGACTCCATCTCCGTCCGTGACTCGACCACCGGCTTCTTGAACACGATGCAGTATTCGTGCCGGATCGGCACATCCTCCATCCTGCCGTACCGCTTGCGGTCGCTCGTGCAGTTGTGCTGAACCTTGATGATGATGCTGCGGATTTCGCCGCACGGGAAATTCAGGACGTCCCTGACAATCGGCGTGTACCTGCCCGCTCGCCGCACATCGCCAACCAAGACAGCCAGCCTGCCGCCCACCTCCAGTGCCGCGTAGCATCGCCTCAGGCAGACCGTCAGCATCTCCCGGAACCGCTCATAGCTCTCGCAGTTGCTCAGGTCGTTCGGGCCGCTTCCGCACGGCACGATGTTCCAGTACGGCGGATGAATCCAGACGAAATCGAACCTCCCAGGCAGGTCCTGGCGGGTCAGGTCAAAGCCGCTGCGAAGGTCCCCGCCCCAGTACCGGATACCTGAGCCTTTGTACCGATTCAACCCTGTTACGACGTCCCTGCTCGTACCGGAGCCTTCCATCGGGTCTGCGACGCTCTTGGCAGTGTAGCTCTGAATGCACCTAATGTGTACCGCAAACAGCAAGCAGTCCAAGTTACTCATCCCTTTCACCCTCTGGTGGGGTGCGACTTGGAGCTCGTGGCGGTTCGCAACGACCCGGATCTGGCGCGGGTCGACTTGCGTGCTGCAGATGGGGCCATATTGAGGCTTCCCATCCACTGGACGAGCCTAATTCCCCCAGATCCATATGTGGCGATTGCCCAGGGCCGCTCTCTGTTTCGAGCCAAAGAACTTCTGGAGCTCACTCAGTTCATTGAGCGGTTGAAGGCAACGAACAAGCAACGTTCACGAAAGAGAAGGAAACCGTCTGTGTGACGGAGATTATGCCGTATGTGTTACTATAATTATGCCTCATATCTATTCACGACAGCGAGGGCTGTAGCGATATATGTGCATCATTTTGCTATAAATCAAGGAATCGTCCGGATTCTGTCCTTGGCAGCGACCGAAATAGGGAATATAATCATGGTATCACTACAGGGAAATTGTGAAAGGATTCATGATGACGCCCTCAATGAACGGCATCCGCCCCAAGGACAACACGTTGCGAACACATCGTTCTCTAAACCCCCACCCGGAGAAGATAACCGACGATCTGTTTCGGCGCTCCGAGTTCTTCGATTCGCGAGACCTGGCACAGGTCAAGTACGAGATGTTACGACGGGTGACAAGAGATGGATGGTCGGTCGCACAGGCGGCAAGAGCTTTTGGCTTCTCACGCCATGGGTTCTACCGAGTGCGAGAGGCCTTCCAGCAGCATGGGATGGCGAGTTTGCAGCGGGAACGACCCGGCCCACGACGAGCCCACAAATTCACAGACGCGGTTATGGGCTTCATCGAAGAACAGCTCGCGAAGGATCCGGCCCCAACCACCGAGAGACTGCGACAAATGATAGAAGAACGTTTCGAAGTCTCGGTTCATCGCCGGAGTATCGAACGCTCCTTGGTGCGTCGCCGAAAAAAAGGGCGGAACACTGCGCGGTGAGCACGGTCTCCCTTGATCGGGATACAGTGATCAATCGGTATGAACAACTCCGAAGCTATGCGTTGCGAGAATCATTCGCAGGGGAGGTAGGTCTGGGATTGGCCCTGTTCATGCGAAGCGGTATGGCGACATGGGTAGACGCCTGGGCAGAATACACGCCCGCGGCATCGGATAAAGCCGATGCTCACTCCATGGTGGAAAGGGCCGTTCCCGAGTGTCTCATCAGTCAAGTGACCATGCTGATTACGAACATGGCGTTAAACGTTCATCGAAGGGATTGAAACATGATTACACAGGTCAATCCGAAGCTGACGGCCGATCACCTGAGACGTAGCGCCTTCCTGTATGTCCGCCAGTCAACCCTTAAACAGGTTTCCGAACATCGGGAAAGCGCCATACGTCAGTATGCTCTTCAGCAACGGGCAATCGAATTAGGGTGGCCCAGAGCACGCATGGTCATAATCGACAGCGATCAGGGTCAATCAGGCACGTCCGCGACAGATAGAAAAGGGTTTCAACGACTCGTGGGCGAAGTAGCCACAGGCAATGCTGGTATTGTGATGGGGCTGGAGGTTTCACGGCTCGCCCGCAACAATGCGGATTGGCACCGATTGCTGCAGATCTGTTCCATCACCCAGACCCTCATTCTTGACGAAGACGGCCTATATGACCCCCGTGATTTCAATGATCGGCTTCTATTGGGTCTGAAGGGCACGATGAGTGAGGCGGAAATCCATCTGCTGCAATCACGGATGAGGGGCGGTTCTCTCAGTAAGGCACGACGCGGCGAATTGCAGCTGCCCCTGCCGATAGGATTTGTGTACGATGATCAGGGCAAGGTCCTCCTTGATCCGGACAAGCAGATTCAGGACACCATACGGCTCTTCTTTGAGGTGTATCGGAGGGACGGCACCGCGCGGGCTGTCGCGAAGTATTTCCGTAATGAGGGACTCTTGTTTCCGCGTCGCCAGTCTTGTTACAAACAACGAGAAGAGGTAGAATGGCTGCCGCTGAACACCAAAAGGGCCGTGCATATTCTTCGCAACCCTCGATATGCGGGCATTTTTGCCTACGGTCGAATGAAATCAACACGGCAGCCGGATGGGAGCGTCAAAACCGCCACTCGGCCACGGGAAGAATGGCACGCAGAGATTCGATCGGCCCATGAAGGCTATATTTCGTTGGAAGAATATGAGGGAAACCAACGTCGCATGCAGGAATGGCTCCAGGTTCACAATCGAGATCCGCACAAGAACTCATCGCCTCCCAGAGAGGGTCCGGCTCTGCTACAGGGGCTTGTGCTCTGCGGGAAGTGCGGTAAACGCATGAGAGTCCGTTATCACCAGGGGCTAGAACTCATCCCCAGTTATATATGCTTCAACGACATGAGCCATTTGGGAGGGAAGATGTGTCAGGCCATCCCGGGCACGGGCGTTGACAGCGCCATCCGTTCACTTCTCCTGGAAGCAGTCGCACCCATGGCTCTGGATGTTGCCCTGCAAGTGCAGGAAGAGCTGAAGCGGCGCTGCGATGAGGTCAGGGTCGTACACAGAAGACAGTTGGAGCGAGCCAGGTACGAAGCAGAACTTGCTCGGCGACGTTACATGCGGGTCGACCCGGAAAATCGATTGGTTGCGGAATCGCTTGAGAACGACTGGAACGAGAAGCTGGCTGCACTGGAGAAGGCGGAAAAGGAATACGAACAGAAGTGCAAAGCGAACGAACTGGACGTGAATGAGGAAGACAGGAAGACAATCCTGGCTTTGGCTACCAACTTCCCCCGTCTTTGGAACGATCCGAAAACCTCTCATCGGGATCGTAAACGCATGGCCAGGATGCTTATCGAAGACGTCACACTTACCCGAATTCAGGACGGCGGAATAACCATCTATGTCCGGTTCAAAGGTGGCGCGACCAACATGTTCTCCATACAGCGTCCCAAGAGGGTATGGGAACTGCAAGAAACCGATAAGGAAGTGATCGCAGAGATTGATCGCTTGCTCGATGATCACACGGAAGAACGGGTCGCTGCCATCCTGAATGACCGAGGGTTCCGCTCAGGGGAAGGATTGCCTCTGAAGGCGAGAATCATCCGGTACATACAGCGAGGGAATCGCTTGAGCAGCCGCTATGAGCGGTTGAAAAGACAAGGTAAGCTCACGTTGGAAGAGATGGCAGAACGCTTGAATGTGTCTACTGAAACGATCTATACTTGGCGGAGAAAAGGCAAGCTCAAAAGCCATGCGTATACCAAGAACCATTATTTGTATGAACCCCCAGGAGACGACGTATTCCCGAGAATGACTCATCGACAGAGGAATGAATCAGGCCAATTCATGTAATTCGTACAACAGAGGTGTAGTATGAAACACAGTCTTTGCGTGGTATCGCAGAATCAGGTCCTTGAAGAGCCGACCGTCGCAGTTGCCCCTGTACCTGGAATCCCCCCAGAGGGAACATCGGCTCGGATACGAGACGACCGAAGTCATCCCTTCATCCTCGACATAGACATCGTAGAAGCCATCCCCCAGCCGGTCGAGCAAACCGTCCGACACGGCCTCCGATAGCCGGGCCGAATGGTGTGTTCCGGCGTGCCGGGTTTGCGTCGAAGGATTTCGATGTGCATCTGGCGGATGTGGCTGGCTCCATTGGAGTCCACGAACTCCAGGAGCATCGTCCTGATGGATATATCCTGCATGCTTTCACCTCCCCTGCCTCAAGCGGCCAAGGCTCAGGAACTGGACCTGGCCGCAAGAAAGACGTGCGTGAGCGAACCCTTGCCCACGCCGCACTCCGCCGGTACACTCACCCATGGCTTGACTGGGACGATGGAAAAGTCTCGGCCGGCCCGGAGGATCCATCGTGGGAACGACCAAGAAGAATATCATCGACCGCATCGCCGAGAGCACCGGAAGCACCCATGCCCTCGCGAAAACCGTGGTCCAGCAGTTCTTCGATGAGGTCATCCATGAGCTGGCCCAGGGCAATCGCATCGAGCTTCGCTACTTCGGCGTGTTCGACACGAAGGCCACGCCGGAGCGGGTGGCCCAGAACCCCAGGACCCTGGCGAAGATCCAAGTCCCAGCCAGACGGCGCGTGGTGTTCAAGATGGGACGGATGATGAAGGAGAGGCTCAACGGCCGTACGGCAACGCCGCGGGCTCCCCGCCAAGGCAGTTAGGGTCTCTGGTTCTTCGCAAGCCAACTCAGCAGCAGGTCCATCCGCCTGGTCCGTGTCGTTGTCGGTGTGCGATCATTCCGGTCGGGACCGTGCTCCACACTCCAGCCATCCCATTCCCGAAACGCATGGTACGACCAGTCCCAACCATACTCCTCGAACAGCTCGATTACGTCCCGCAGATAATGATAGCCGCTTTCCCCCGGCGCCCACCGGGCCACGCTGAACTCACCGACGTACATTTGCACATTGAACGCCTTCTGGAACTCAATCGCCGGCAGCATCTCTTCCCGCAGCCGTTCCTTGTCCCAAAGCTCCCCATCGATCCGGCCCGGGTATTCAATGCCCGCCTTGTTGTCGTAGACGCCCTGGTGCGTGAAGCTGTGCGGCCGGTACATGTGAAAGCTGTAGATCACCCGGTCCAGCTCCAGCGGCTCCAAGACGTCGAAACCATCCGGCCCGCCCCAGGGACTGGGCTCAAACACCACCGGTTTGCCGGGATCGACTGCCCGGATGGCTTGGACCGCTTTGGTCGCTAAGTCCCGCCAGTTCAAGAGTCCATCGGCTACCGTGCCCTCCACCGCCTCGTTGAGCAAATCGTATGCGTAAACGACCTCTCGACCCCTGTACCGCCTGGCGATCGTGTCCCACACCTGGATGAGCTTGTCCTGGTAAGCCTTCTCCTGGAACATCCGGCAGACGCCGCCCTCCGCCCTGCCGCCCGGAGGCGTGTGAAGATCGACCAGCACCTTGATCCCATACTTCTCGCATGCGGTCAACGCCTTGTCACATTCCGCCAGAGCCTCCTCCAGCCATCGGTCATAGGCATCGAGGTCCTTCGCCCACTCCTCCGCCGCCTTCATCGGCACCCAGTTCAACTGCCAGCGGATCTGATTGGCCTTCCAGTCCTGAGCCAGATCCCTGATATCGTCCTCTTTGAACCTGGGGCCATACATCACGCCCCGCAGTCGCAGCAGATCATGCCCTCTGAACATCGTCTCCTGGCGAAGGCCTTTTCGATCGGGCCGCCCCACCATAACCTCCAGGTTGTCAAACCACGCCCGGCCGCTCACCTCCTCGAGCCCGACCACCAGCGACGCTTTCTGAATCCCCTTAGGCAGTCGTATCGTCTGCGACATCGGCTTCCAGTCGAATGTCCCAACCGGCATCGGGATCTGCGGGTACTGCTTCGAGCCATCTGCCATTTCAAGAACGAGCATCACCTTGATGCCGTTCCAGGATTTGGGCGGCTCGGACACAGCCTCTGCCTTCACCACTGCCCGTAACGTGGCAAACCGGTCATTCAATTGCTCCGCCGCAATCGGGAAGCCTCGGCTGGACGAACCCCGTTCCGCCCGTTCGATCAGCAGCGACCGGCTTCCCTCAAAGCCAGTCACCAGTCTACCCTCATTGTCTCCAGGCACGACGGCGGTGTCGAAGTCACATCGGAAGACCGTTCTCTCCTCCCCCACCGCCAAACCCGACAACAGCACGCAACACAGCCATGCCATCTGCCCCATTGTCTTTCCCGCCTGAATCATTCCTACACTCCCAAATGCTCGTCAGCAGTCGACGCCGATCTCAATGATCCTGCGATCGTGACTCGGGACCCACCCGTGCCCCATGACGTCAAGTTCAAACCATTGTCTCAGTTGTCAGCGAAGATTACCACGAGTTTCTCAGCCAACGTGTTGCTCCCGTAACGCAGGTTCCGTTCTGAGGAAAGGCTTATATACTCCAATCCCCTGCGACTCCGCCATGAACCTCCTCTTCATCTGCAACCAGGGCAAGAACCGCAGCAGGACAGCGGCGGAACTCTTCCGAGGGTCCTTCGGAACCGACTCCGCCGGCCTCTACTGCCCCAGCCCCGTCACCAGCCGACAGCTTGCCTGGGCCGATGTCATCATCGTCATGGAAGACAGACACCGTACCGAGATCGCCAGGCGCTTCCCCCAGATCTATCTTCACAAGCAGATCCTCGTGCTCGATATCCCGGACGTCTATCGCCATGGACAAGCTGAACTGGTGCAGCTATTGAGTGCCCGAATGACCGAGCTACTGCAGCCATTCCTCCATTTGCCGTATC
>Ga0209347_1004756_pt1 | contig 13703 bp, 12 predicted proteins | sample AutmiccommuBRH23_FD_187382 | JGI IMG/M metagenome (GOLD analysis project Ga0209347, IMG submission 187382) | Deep subsurface microbial communities from Mt. Terri, Switzerland - Autotrophic microbial communities BRH/23 (SPAdes) (version 2) | ecosystem: Environmental > Aquatic > Deep subsurface >... | reverse complement strand
ATAAGGAAGAGCTGGCGAGGTTGAAGGTGAACGACCCCAGGGGGTTCAATGCGCTGCTGGATTCAGTGCTCAGTGTGGTAGATTCACTTTTCGCCATGGCACCCGGCAAATTTTTCTTTCCGGAGGGATTGAAAGAGGCCTACTCCACTGTGGGTGGAGCCCATCATCTGGATGGGGAGTATACCGTTTTCGGGGAGGTGACGGAAGGACTGGAGGTGATAGATAAAATCGCTGCCCTGCCTGTCGACGGCAACAGTCGTCCGAACAGTGATGCGAAGATCATCCGGATATACACGGAACCCTGAGCAGACAGCCCCGCAAGGTATAAGCGCACTACAATGGGTATAAAGTGATCTTCGGGTATGTCTGAACAGATCACATTACCGGATATTCTCCCTCACTTCTGTAAGGAAGTGTTTCATCCGTTCAGAATCTTTATCGCCGATAATATCAAGCAGCTCTCTCAGTTTTTTCCGTATTTGCTCCACTTGCCCCGAGGTGTAGGGATTAAAAAGTATTTCGGTGAGCAGGAAATCATCCTCCGAGAGCAGCCCCTGTGCGATGGTCATGTGCTTTTTGAAGGTGGTACCCGGTGCATCCTGATGCTTCATCACAGAGGCGAACACCAGCGTGGAGGCAAAGGGAATAGAGAGTGAATAGGCGATTGTCTCATCATGCTTCCGGAAGGAAAATTCAAACACATTCAGTTTAAGTCCCTGATAGAGGTCTCTGAAAAAAACCTTTCCCAAATGGGATGATTCAGAGATAATAATGGCACTCTGCGTGCTTAAATCACTCAGGCTGGCAAAGGTGGGACCAAACATAGGGTGGGTGGATACAAAGGGACGGGTACGTTCCCTGTAAAACTCCTCCAGTCCTGTTTTCACTGAAGCGATATCACTCAGAATGCATGTCTCCGGAAGATAAGGCAGCACCTTCTCGAATGCAGGAATCGTATATTTAAGTGTGGCGGCATTGATCACCAGCTCCGGCGCTAAATCCTTCACCCCTGCCGGATCGGTCAAACGCTGCGTGTTGTAGATAAAGCGCAGCTTCAGGGGATCGGTATCCAGCACTGCCACTTCATGATCGAAACTGAGTACATCAGCAAAGAATGACCCCATCTTGCCTGCTCCGAGAATTAATATTTTCATCTTTCTCTCTTCTGATTGTTACTTCTTCGATTTCTCCATTACCACCATCTGCTGACGCACCGACTCGGAGTGAATAGCCTCCAGCACTTTTTTGACAAAATCACCCGACATCTCCATCCGTTCACCCTGGTAGGCCCGGTCTGTCAATATCTGATCATAACGTTGTGTCTGCAGGATAGACATGTCATGCTCCAGCTTATAGTGTCCAATCTCACGCGATACACGCATGCGCTTGGCAAGCAACTGCAGCAGCTCATTATCGAGATCATCAATCTGATCGCGCAATACGGAGAGATCTTCGGTTGTCTGCACCGTGTTACGAATAACAATGGTGTCGAGTATCTCCCTGAGGGCAGCTGGTGTGACTTGTTGTGCCTTGTCGCTCCAGGCATCATCGGGTGAACTGTGTGACTCAATGATCAGGCCTGAATAGTTCAGATCCATCGCCTGCTGGCTCAGCTTGAAGATCAGGTTACGGTCGCCGCCGATATGGCTTGGGTCACACAGCATGGGCAGTGTGGGGAATCGTCGTTTCAGTTCAATGGGGATATGCCATTGCGGGATGTTGCGATAGATCGTCTTGTCGGTTGTGCTGAAACCCCTGTGAATCACTCCCAGCCGCTTTATCCCAGCGTTGTACAACCGTTCCAGCGCTCCAACCCACAACTCAAGGTCAGGATTGACCGGATTTTTGATCAGAATGGGGATATCCACACCCTTCAGGGTATCGGCAATCTCCTGCACAGCAAACGGGTTTGCAGCCGTGCGGGCACCGATCCACAGGATATCAACACCATATTTCAATGCTTCATACACATGCTTCTCGGTAGCTACCTCGGTGGCCATATACATGCCTGTCTCTTTCTCGGCCTGCATCATCCACTTCAGCGCGGGGCTGCCTACCCCCTCAAAGCCACCCGGCTTCGTTCGCGGCTTCCATACCCCGGCCCGGTATATCTTCACACCCACAGCAGCCAGCTGCCTGGCCGTGGTCATCACCTGCTCTTCCGTCTCGGCACTGCAAGGACCTGCAATCACAAGTGGTCTCTTTGCATCTATTCCCGGTAGTAAAATTGATTCGAATTCCATATTTTTATTCTTATATTGTTATCATTTCTTCTGAAACCACTGAAGCCATCAGCTAATCATTGAATAGCGCCTGCCAATAAATTTTCCAAATCCCACATCCTACATCCCACATCCCACATCTCACATCCCACATCCCAAATCCCAAATCCCACATCCCACATCCTACATCCCAGTTCTCAATTCCAAAATTCGCTGATAGGCCTCCTGCAGCTTCTCTACCGAAGAACCCAGTGATATGCGGATATAACGTTCACCATTGCTGCCGAAGATAAAGCCCGGTGTGATAAACACCCTTGCATTGTGCAGAAGATCGTTCGCTATAGCTTCGCTTCCCGGAACTCTTTCATTCAGCTTGCCCCATACAAACAATCCTACCTGACGTTTGTCGTAGTTGCAATCCAGCAGATCCATGATTTTTTCAGCCCAAACACGCCGTTCAACATAGATACTGTTCATTTCGCCATGCCATTCGGCGCTGTTCGCCAAAGCAGCAACAGTTGCCAGCTGCATTGGCTTGAACTGTCCACTGTCGATATTGCTTTTTGCCTTGAGCACCCATTTCACGAACTGCGGATTGGAGGCGAGCATCCCCATACGCCATCCGGACATGTTATGCGATTTGCTCAGCGAATTGAGCTCGATACATATATCCTTTGCTCCGGGCAGTGACAGTATACTCATCGGCTTGTCGTTAAGGATGAAGCTGTAGGGGTTGTCATGACAGATGATAATAGTATGCTTCTTCCCGAAAGCGATCAGCTTCTCAAACAGCTCAACCGATGCATTGGCACCGGTAGGCATATTGGGGTAATTGACCCACATCAGCTTCACACGGGAGAGATCCATTCTCTCCAGCGCCGCAAAATCGGGTTGCCATCCTTCATTCTCCAGCAAATCGTACTCGATAACATTGGCCCTAAGCAGATCGGAAACCGATCTGTAGGTTGGGTACCCCGGGTTGGGCACCAAAACACCATCGCCAATATTCAGGAAGGTCATAGATATATGCAGGATACCCTCTTTCGATCCTATCAGCGGCAACACCTCATCCTGAGCCAGCGTTACATTGTATATCCTACTGTACCAATCACAGTAAGCTTTCCTCAGTTCCGGAATACCGGTGTAAGGCTGATAGGCGTGTACATCAGAGCGCCGCGCGGTTTCACAAAGGGTGTCAATGGTTGCCTGCGACGGCATGCAGTCGGGAGCACCCACAGCAAGGCTGATCACATTCTTCCCTTCGGCATTCATGCGGGCAACCTCGGCCAGCTTTACGGAGAAATAATATTCCGATATCGATTTTATATGTTCAGCAGGTTCAATTTTCATCATTCTTCTTTATAATTTGCTCATCAGCAGCATCTTTCTCTTCCCTGTATTCACCCAGCACTTTCAGTCGGCTGATAAGGGGCATTATCGCATCTATCGATTGCTTATAACGATTGTAATCTTCAAACGTAAGGTCGACATAAAACTGATACTCCCACTCGCTGCCTATGATGGGCAGAGACTGTATACGGGTAAGGTTGATACCGTAAAACGACAATACGGATAGTACCCTCGACAGCGTTCCTTCGTTATGCGGCAGCACAAAAACCAGAGATGATTTATTGATATGATTCTCTTTCTGTACTTCGCGCAGCATCTCTTCTCTGGCCAGAATAAAAAAACGGGTGAAATTTCTTTTGTTGGTCTCAATGCCATGTGCCAGAACATTCAGACCATACATCTCTGCTGCGAGTGTGCTACAGATAGTGGCTGTAGACCACAATTCTTTATCGCGTATATCTCTTGCCGCAAGGGCTGTGTCGTCGTGTTCCACAACTTTAATGCCCGGGAGTGTGTCGAGAAAATCTTCACATTGCATCAGTGCCATTGGATGCGACATCACCTCTTTAATATCGTGTAACGAATTGCCTGGAAGAGCTGCCAGTGAATGTGTTATACGCAGCTTGTACTCTCCGGCAATCTGCAGATCATTCATTTTCAGCAGATCGTGGTTTTGCAAAAGACTCCCCGCAATGGTATTTTCAATAGCCATGACACCAATAAGCTTCGGATCTTTATCTGCCTCAGTAAAGATATCCCGGAACGTATTACACGGAATAATCTCCAGCTCTTCGCCACTGAAATAATGACGGGCTGCAATCTCGTGGTATGCACCCGGTCCTCCCTGTATAGCTACTCTTTTCATCCCCGTTTTCATTCATTAATTATGCCACAAAAAAAATCCCGTCGTGTGATCGACAGGATTTTATTTATCTGATATGACTTTTTGACTTCTTCTCATCTTGCATATAAAATCCTGCCTTTACCTACTAAAGTAAAAGTAAAACCAGAAAGAAAATGCAAAACTTGAATTGTTCACTTTGTTATTCTTTTGTGAATTATGGATACAAATGTACAACATTTTTTATATATCCAATTAAAAAGACAAAAAAAATTAGGGTTAATAACTTAAGTCAAAAAAAACCTTCCTGTTTTGGAAAATCAGCCCATGTTTATTGTAGAAATATTCTATATTTGCACATTAAAGCCGTAAGTTAATATTAACCCTGAAATATATTAAAATGTTTAAAAACCATCCTAAAGGATTAGTAGTATTGGCCCTCACCAATATGGGTGAAAGATTTGGATACTATACTATGTTGGCTATCCTCACCCTCTACATGCAGGCCAAATTTGGTTTCACCTCCTCTACAACCAGTATCATATACGGTGTTTTTTTGGCGGTTGTCTATTTCTTCCCCGTGTTTGGCGGGGTACTGGCCGATAAAGTGTTCGGCTACGGGAAAACCATTCTCATGGGCATCGTCATCATGTTTTTCGGGAAATTATTCATGTCGATCCCGGTAGAGAACAATGATTTCGGGAAGCTGATTCTCTTTTTCGCATTGTTTTTGATTGCCGTTGGAACCGGCTTCTTTAAAGGGAACTTACAGGCGCTCGTGGGCAAGATGTACGATGATCCCCGTTATAGCAAGAACAGAGATATCGCCTTTTCCATCTTCTACATGTTCATCAATATTGGAGCCTTCTTTGCTCCCATCGTGGCAAATGGCATCAATAACCAGGTGCTGGCATCCGAGAACTTCGTATACGATGCGAGCGTCCCGGGCAATTTCGTGGTGCTTAATGACGAGAAAGAGGCTGTTGACCGCGACACTTTTATCGCTCAGTTCCTTACCACCGGGCAGCAACAACTGAGCGGGAGGGAGTTCGACAACGCGCTGAGCCAGGCCAAGAAAGAACAGAAGGCAGTATTCACCAATGATATTGACAATGCGCTGTTCAACCTGCGGGCCGCCGGGCTGCATCAATACACCCTGGCAGGTAAAATATCCGACCCATCAATGGCTCTCACCACCCGCGAGTATGAACTGATGCAAAGTCGCGATCCTGCCGATGCTGTAGCCAAGGAGGCCATCCGTGCGAGGGTAGCCTCGGTTCACGTGACAGATGAGACCATCGGGGGGGATGCATCACCCGATGCCTTCGCCCGTAACTTTGGAGAATTCTACGTGTCAGGCTCACTATCAAAATCCTATAACCTTGCCTACCTGGTAGCCGCCCTGAGCGTAGTCTTTTCCTGGCTGGTGTTCTTACTCTTCAAAAAGACCTGGAAGCAATACGACAGAACAGCCAAGCAGGAGAAGGCGAAGCTGGCACACGAAGGCAAAACCGCTATCACCATGTCCAAAGCCGAGGTGAGGGAACGGATGGTGGCGCTGTTCCTGGTATTTTTCGTGGTTATATTCTTTTGGATGTCGTTCCACCAAAACGGCCTCACGATGACTTTTTTCGCACGTGATTACACGGTGAGCACCATTTCGCCCGCCTGGGGCATGGTGTTCAACATGTTCCCGCTACTTTTCTTCATCCTGTTTCTCTATGGTGTTTATCTATCGACCATTGGCCTGTTAGGAGGCAAGCCCAACAAAAAGACAGGGTTGCTGCTCACTGTCGCGGGACTGGCCGGACTCATTGGCTACTACCTCATTAACGTGAACGGAGTGGAGCTGCCCACCAAGATAACCCCTCAGATCTTCCAGCAGTTTAATCCTTTATTCATCATTATCCTCACGCCGCTTACCGTCGCATTCTTCGCCTACCTGATACGGAAGAAGAAGGAACCGTCGGCACCCAAGAAAATCGGGATAGGGATGATCCTGGCCTCACTGGGATTCGTGGTGCTGCTCGTGGGCTCCATCGGTCTGCCTGCGCCGGCCGCCCTCACGGGGGTGTCCGACGTCCTGGTATCCCCGGGGTGGCTGATTGGCACCTATTTCGTGCTCACCCTCGCCGAGCTTTTCCTGAGCCCCATGGGGCTGTCGTTCGTCTCCAAGGTTTCACCACCGCAATATAGCGGGTTGATGCAGGGGGGTGGCTTGCCGCAACCGCCATCGGCAACCTTCTGGTGGGCGTCATGGGCGTCTTCTGGGATAAGATGTCACTTTTCGCATTCTGGGGAGTACTCATCACCTGTTGTATCCTTTCCGCCATCTTCATCTTCTCCATCATGGGACGCCTGGAAAAGGCTACCGGCGATAAATAATATAAATAAGCTGCATCAATTAAAGGGGCTGTCCAGGTGCTGGACAGCCCCTGATGCAGTATGCCTCCGCCATTATCACGTCGCAACATGCAGGCGGAAAAAAATCCTCACCCGTTGATAACTTCTTCCTATTACCCGAAAAAGCTTCCCCATTTTTCAGTATATTTGCCGTACGCATATCCCAATAAACATATATATATTAAGCATGCATCCATTTGTACATTTACATGTTCACTCACAATATTCATTACTCGACGGTCAGGCAAGTATTCAACGACTGGTAGACAAAGCCATGGGTGACGGCATGAAAGCCATCGCACTGACCGATCACGGAGCGATGTACGGCATCAAGGAATTCCTCAATTACTGTAACAAAAAGAACGCACCGGTAAAGGCAGAGATAAAAAAATTGCGGGATGAGATTGAATCAGTGGAAAATAGCGGTGAAAAGACAGTCAAAACAGCGCAACTCCGTGAGCAGTTGACAGAAACAGGAAGGAAATTATTTAAGCCCATTGTGGGATGTGAATGTTACCTGGCTCGTCGTGACCGTTTCTCTCAATCCGACAAGATTGATGGCAGCGGTTGGCATCTTCTGGTGCTGGCAAAAAACCTGAAGGGTTACAGAAACCTGATTAAGATTGTCTCCAAGAGCTGGACCGAAGGTTTTTATTATCGTCCCCGCATCGACAAAGAGCTGTTGGAGCAATACAGTGAAGGACTGATTGTCTCCTCGGCTTGTCTTGGCGGGGAGATATCAAGGAAGGTGGACAGCGGACAGATAACCGAAGCGGAAGAGGCTGTGCAGTGGTACAAGAAGGTCTTCGGTGACGATTACTACCTGGAGCTGCAGCGCCACAAAACAGATAGGCCTGATGCCGACCAGACCACCTTTCCCAAGCAGGAGAGAGTGAATGAGGAGTTGATCCGTATTGCCAAGAAATATGAAGTAAAGCTGATCGCGACCAATGATGTTCATTTTGTGAACGAGGAGGATGCCGATGCACATGACAGGCTTATCTGTCTCAGTACGGGAAAAGATTTTGATGATCCTAACCGGATGCATTACACCAAACAGGAGTGGCTTAAAACGACGGAAGAGATGAACCGTATCTTCTCCGATCTTCCGGAAGTGTTAACCAACACACAGGAGATAGCAGAGAAGGTGGAATTTTACTCCATCGACCATTCGGCATTGATGCCCATTTTCCCTATCGATCCTGCCTTTGGAACAAAGGAGGTGTATAAACAAAAGTATCCGGAGGCGGTGCTTGAAAAAGAATTCGGCAAAGAGACCTTCCACCGTCTGGGTGATTACGACAAGGTGATCGGGGTAAAGCTTGAATCAGATTATCTGGCACACCTCACAAAGATAGGGGCACGTAAACGCTATGGAGAGGTGCTCACGGAAGAGATTACCGAACGCCTTCAATTCGAGCTGGATACGATCAAGAACATGGGATTCCCGGGTTATTTCCTCATCGTGCAGGACTTCATCAGTGCAGCCAGGCAGATGGATGTAGCTGTAGGCCCCGGCCGCGGATCAGCCGCGGGGTCAGCCGTGGCATACTGCCTTGGAATTACAGATATCGATCCGCTGAAGTATGATCTGCTGTTTGAACGTTTTCTTAACCCCGACCGTATCTCCATGCCGGACATCGATATCGATTTTGATGATGAAGGACGTGGCAAGGTGCTCCGCTGGGTGACAGAGAAATATGGCAGCGAAAAAGTTGCGCACATTATCACCTACGGGACAATGGCGACCAAGTCATCAATCAAGGATGTGGCGCGGGTACACAAACTACCGCTATCCGAATCGAACAGGCTGGCTAAATTGATTCCCGACAGGATCCCGAACGTGAAGAAAGTAAACCTGAAGGCAGCGATAGAGTATGTGCCCGAACTGCAGCAGGCAGCCAACAGCAGTGATCCATTGATCAGGGATACGCTTAAGTATGCCGTGATGCTGGAAGGGAACGTACGGAACACGGGTGTACATGCCTGTGGTGTCATCATAGGCCAATCCGATATCTCCGATATTGTCCCCATCAGCACCGCTGAAGACAAAGAGACCAAAGAGAAATTGCTGGTGACACAATATGAAGGATCTGTGATTGAAGAGACAGGGTTGATAAAGATGGACTTCCTGGGACTTAAGACCCTCTCCATCATCAAAGATGCACTTGCCACCATTGAACAGACACGTGGCATCAAGGTGGATATCGATACCATTGATATGGAGGACGAAACCACCTACCGTCTCTATTGTAACGGTCAGACCACCGGCACCTTTCAGTTTGAGTCGGCAGGGATGCAGAAGTACCTCAAGGAGCTACAACCCAGCAAGTTCGAGGATCTTATCGCCATGAACGCGCTCTACAGGCCAGGGCCAATGGATTATATACCCTCTTTTATTGCCCGTAAGCATGGCAGGGAAGAGATCAAGTATGACCTGCCCATCATGGAGAAGTACCTGAGTGAAACATACGGGATCACGGTCTACCAGGAACAGGTGATGCTTCTTTCCCGTTTGCTTGCCGACTTCACGCGAGGGCAGTCGGACGAATTGCGTAAGGCGATGGGCAAGAAGCTTATCGATAAGATGACGGCGCTCAAACAGCAGTTCCTGACGGGAGGGAAGAAAAACGGCTATGATGAGAAGACCCTTCTCAAGATCTGGGGCGACTGGGAGAAATTTGCCTCCTATGCCTTCAACAAGTCACATGCCACCTGCTACTCGTGGATAGCTTACCAGACAGCGTGGCTAAAAGCCAACTACCCGTCTGAATATATGGCTGCCGTGCTCTCTAACAACCTGAACAATATCACTGAGATCACCAAATTCATGGACGAGTGCAAGGCCATGGGTATGCATGTTCTCTGTCCGGATGTAAACGAATCGTTCCTTAAATTCTCCGTGAACAAAGAGGGTGATCTCCGTTTTGGTCTGGCTGCCATCAAAAGTGTAGGGCATGGAGCTGTGACAGATATCATTGAGGAGCGGACCAAAAACGGACCTTTCAAGGATATCTTCGATTTCGTTGAAAGGGTGAACCTCTCCTCCTGTGGCAAGAAAAATATAGAATCGCTTGCGCTTGCCGGCGCATTTGATTCATTACCGGGCATGCACAGGGAACAATTTGTTGCAGTGAACAGCAAGGGGGAAGAGTTTCTCGAAACGCTGGTTCGTTACGGGAATAAATATCAGCAGGAAAATGAAACATCGATGACTTCTCTCTTCGGTGATGATACCTCTTTCCAGATTGCCCGACCGGAGATACCGCAGACAGCACGCTGGTCCGATCTGGAGAAGCTGAACAAAGAGCGGGAGCTGATCGGTATCTATCTCTCGGCCCATCCGCTGGACGATTATGAATTTATTCTGAAGTATGTATGCAATGCCGATGCCGCAAAATTGCAGGATCTGGAGGCTATGAACGGGAAGGATATCACGTTTGGAGGGATCATCACGGCGGTACGCGAGGGGCAGACAAAAAGAGGGTCACCCTACACCATCTTCAAGCTAGAGGATTATTCGGGTAGTTATGATATTGCACTCTTCAGCGAAGACAGTGTCAATTTCGGTAGATATGCACGGATAGGATTATCTGTATATATAATGGCGAAGGTGCAGGCCAAACGATACCGCCAGGATGAGCTGGAGGTGAAGTTGTTATCTATCAGCTTACTGTCGGAGATGAGAGAGAAACTGGTTTCCAAGATCACCCTTCAAATTCCTCTTACCGAACTAGATGACACCACGGTAGCAGAATTATCGGCACTTGTGAAAAACAATTCCGGAAATGCATTGTTATATTTCAAGATAATCGGAGAGGAATCACATATGAATATCCAGCTTTTTTCACGTCCTGCCAGGATACAGGTGAATAAGCACTTCATCGATTATTTGAGGGATAATCTATCTATAGACTTTACAATCAATTAATCATATTACAAATAAAACAGACAGAAAATGGCGCTACAAATTACAGACGCGAACATAGAAGAAGTGTTGAAAACAGACCAACTGGTCGTCATCGACTTCTGGGCAGAATGGTGCGGTCCCTGCAAGATGGTTGGACCCATCATTGAACAGATCAGCGAAGAGTTTAAAGAGAGAGTGACTGTTGGCAAGCTGGATGTGGACAACAACGATGACACCACATCCAAGTATGGCATACGCAACATTCCCACCGTGCTCTTCATTAAAAATGGAGAAGTGGTGGATAAGGTGGTAGGTGCTGGACCCAAAAACATGTTCACCGACAAAATTAACAAACTACTCTAACGCTTGTTATTTTAAAAGTCTATTTCTCACATTGACTTAATATGACACAAAAAAGCATCCCAACTTTACAATAGGGATGCTTTTTTTGTGAGCAGTTAAATCAATACTCGTCCTCGTTAAAGAAGAAATCCTCCTTACTGGGATAGTCAGGCCAAATATCCTCAATTGATTCAAATACCTCTCCTTCCTCCTCAATCTCCTGAAGATTCTCAATCACCTCCAGCGGTGCACCCGAGCGCTGGGCAAAATCGATTAATTCATCTTTTGTAGCGGGCCAGGGAGCATCTTCTAATCTCGATGCCAGTTCAAGTGTCCAATACATTGAAATATCCTTTCTTTAGTTGTTTGTCCCAAATTTTCGGCAAATGTATAAAAAGTTTTCATATATCACCCTGTTCCCAGTAAATTTCTTCCGATGATTTGTTACTTTCCTCTCTTGCAAGGACAAAAAAGTAGTCTGAAAGACGATTCAGGAAGACCAACACCTCTTCGGCAACAGGAAAATCATCGGCTACACGGTACACGTTGCGCTCAGCCCTGCGTGTGACAGTACGGCAAATATGAGCCCGTGATGCTGCCTCGTTACCTCCCGGCAGCACAAAACGGTTTAACCGGGGCAGGGATGCATCTATCTTATCTATCTGTGCCTCAATCCGGGCAATATCATTACCGGTGATGATGCTGGCAGCATCCGGCTGTTTGCTTTCTGTTTCTGTAGCAAGATAAGATCCCACCGTAAAGAGTTTATGCTGGATAAACAGAAGGAAGTCATGATGCTCTTTTACTTTCATCTCACAATTCAACCAACCGATATAGCTGTTCAGCTCGTCGATGGTTCCGTATGACTCCAGACGAATATGGGTTTTTTGTACGCGTCTGCCACCAACAAGCGATGTAGATCCCTTGTCGCCGGTTTTCGTATAGATAATGCTTTTCTTCATTCTTATATTATAAATGTATCACTTCTGATAGTGAACAGTATGAGACAGTATTATACGAAATAGTTTAGTTTGTACCGGGTGAATCGCAAAAACACTATTCCCCTGTTCTTCATATCGAACGTGATCCTTGCACGTTCATCTTTAACGATGTTTCGCCAAAATTGTTTGCTCCATCTGCTGTTTAGTGGATAAAACATCCAAAAACTGTTTTCATGGCTGTGCTGCATCAATGTGTCTATGGATATTTGATTCTTTTCTTTCAGGTTGACAAAAATTGCATCGTAACGTTTCTTCTCGCCGGCAGGGAGCATCGGTATAATCTTGCTATTCATACCGTATTTTTTCTGAAGACCTTTGGCAATGGCAACTTCTTCAGCATCCACCTCCAGACAGGTGCAGTGAATATCGGCAGCAGGAGCAGTGAGGAAAAGGGTGTTCACTCCTATTCCGGAATTGATTTCCAGGATTGTTTTCGCTTTAAAGTGATGCACAAGGCGGTAAGAGAGATGATTGAATTCAGTAATGAGATTCATCTCGAGACCATACTCCGTGAGCACTTTTTCAATATCATGAAAAGCGTAATAGCTGTAGGGAGAACGAAGTATGTTTGTGATCAGATCGTAAGCGAACGGTGAATGAATACTATGCCCCCGCGATTGTTTCATCCGTTTTAACCACCTGGCAAGCAACATCACAATGTTAACTATTTTCTATCAGCACTACTGCGTATGCCGTAATACCCTCTTCACGTCCCACAAAGCCCATTCTCTCGGAGGTGGTTGCTTTAATGGAGATAGCTTCAACATCTACCCCCATCACCTCTGCCAGTTTTTGTTGCATCGCAGGTATATGTGGATTGAGTTTGGGATACTCTGCACATACCGTAACATCTATGTTTCCCACTGAAAAACCGCGTTCCGTGAGTAAGGCGACACACTTTTTCAGAAGTATTTTACTGTCCGCGTCCTCAAACTCCGGCGCGGTATCAGGAAAATGATAACCAATATCACGCAGGTTTGCGGCACCCAACAGCGCATCACAGATCGCATGAATAAGCACATCGGCATCGGAATGACCCTGCAAGCCCATCTTATGGTCAAGCTGTATGCCGCCAATCCATAACTCTCTTCCTTCCTTAAGAGGATGCATATCATAGCCAAAACCGATTCTGATCTTCATGACTATCTCATTAAGTTCCTTATTCCTTCAATATCGAAACCCAGTGAGAGTCGCAATGTCTGGTCCAAAGGGTTTGACTGCGCTGTTGAGAGCAGGTAAGCCGCATCAATCTGGAACGATTTCATTCTGAAGCCGGCGCCAAAGGCAAAATAGCGCCTATTACCCTTGTACTCGTTCTCATTGTAATATCCTGTCCGCAGCGAGAACTGATTGTCGTAGGTATACTCTGCTCCCAGCGACCAGATGACCTCCTTCATCTCCTCCCCTAATCCTCCCGGGGCATCACCAAGCGATTTGAATATCCCGCCAATGGAAGAGATGCTATTATAATCATCGATGCGTTGTTGTGCCTCATCGGGAGTCTCATTATTATCAGGCAACTGTGGCGTGGGTACCAGCAGCTTGTTGAGATCGACGCTTAATGAGATGCTGTTTTTATCATCAAGCGGTAGACCCAATGATGCTCCTACCCTCAGGTTAGCAGGAAGAAACAT
>Ga0209347_1004755_pt1 | contig 13704 bp, 14 predicted proteins | sample AutmiccommuBRH23_FD_187382 | JGI IMG/M metagenome (GOLD analysis project Ga0209347, IMG submission 187382) | Deep subsurface microbial communities from Mt. Terri, Switzerland - Autotrophic microbial communities BRH/23 (SPAdes) (version 2) | ecosystem: Environmental > Aquatic > Deep subsurface >... | reverse complement strand
AAAAAGTTTTTTACAATATAGGCTCCTAAATTCCGGAAGCCTTCCAAATAAATATCCTTAATAAGTAATATTGTATTCATCGGGGGATGTTTTTAATTAATAGCGCGAATATTGGGTAAGTGAGTTGATACCACAATTCAACTCGATAAATGATTAAAAAAAAAGGTTTAATGGTGTTCTACAGAAAAAACATCCTAAATACTTGCGTTTTATCGATTAGCCAAGGTTTAATACAGCACAGATTATCAGCTGTTTATTATCGGTAATGAAACTTCAATTAATTAACTATTTTCTTGATCTAATTTATTATTTCCATCATTTCTGTTAAGAAATTAGTTTATAGGGCACTTCATAAAAAAATTAAGAATCTACTTTTACCTTTATAAGTAGGTTAGTTAAGTTGATTCTAAAACAAAGAATTTTACAGACAATAGGAGGACATCGTGGGGATGTCCTCCTTTCTTTTATGGAGTAATGATTCCTTTATTAACTTTTAATTGAACACAACTTTTGTAAAGTCACTTTCTAAGGTGACTTTTAATTACGGGATAGTGTCACGATTATCTTACCTCTTATCTAAATCCAAATTTTATATACAATTGTGTGTGAAGAATAACCAACATTATTTTATTTTTATGGTTTTGCCTTTAGGTTGGACGGGACTGCCTATTTTGCGGGTTTTGCCCTGTATACAAAACGGCGTTTTGCGCTGCAAGCCCCAATCCCGCTAGCTATCGGGGTTCCCATGACTAACCCTGTTGTGCCTGGCCTGTTACCGGAAAGACTAACGACGCCAGAAGCAAAAAATCGAACCAAAAAACGAATAGCCAAAGCACAGGATTTCGGGGAAAAGTTATCTATGGTAGAATTAAGATCACAAGTAATGCCTTCCGTTCAATTTTTTTTACCGCTTGTACTGGTTTTTGTGTTGGTTAATTTCTTCTTCACTAAGTTTTAAAAAGCGTGCAGCATTGTTATAAAAAATATCTTCTTTCTCCTTTTCCGTGAGAAAACCAAGACCGTTAAGGAATTTGACCGATTTTTCTATGGCATAAGGCCAAACCATTTGGTCAGATCCAAACATGACCCGGTCCAGATATCCGGCATGCTTGATGTTTTTGAGAAACCCGGTGACATACCGTTGTGTGTTGGGTTCTACCCATAGCAAAACGGCAATGTCGGCATAAAGTTGGGGGTAATAGGCCATGAGCCGGATGGCGTGTTCAGGCCAGTCCTCTCCTCCGCCATGCATCAGATAAATCCTAAGTTTTGGGTACCTTACCAATACCTCTTCTATTAAATAGGGGTCACCAAGGGAAAGCCGCGCTTTCGGGGCCCAGGTGTAGGTGCCTCCAGGATCTCCCCCGCCGGTATGGACCGCTACGGGGATGTCATATTTTTCACAGATCCTGAGGTAGGGTTGCCAGATAGCATCACTTAAGGTAGTACCACCATAATAGGGCGCCACTTCACCAAATATTGCAATCTTCTTTTCCCTGACTAATTGTTCAAACTTCGTACTATCCATCCCGTAATCATCCGGGTTGAACATTAGAATGCCTCTAATCACCCGCTGGTCTTGATCCTCCCTGGCCCATTGTTCCACGCTTTCAGGATTTCCGCTGACGACGGCCTTTACAATGTTCAATTTTTTGAAGGCAGCAAAGCATTCCGATCGATGCGTTTGGGCATTGGACGCTCCTTTTGCCCCGTAAAAATCACCTGCCGGTTCGCGTTCACCAAAATCCGAGTCGGTGTACGAATGAACGTGCATGTCAATAATCCTTGTTTGCCCTGCCGCAAAGAATGTTGGAATAAGGAAGATGAATACAAAAAAAATCTTTCTCATAATGATATATTTTTAATTGCGTTTAACTTCCTTAAAATCGTTTTTGAAAACTCATTTTAGGCCATAACAGTTGTAGGCAGTTATCGGATCTGGGAATCTTAAATCAGTTGGTCCGTAATGTGTAAAAGAACTTGCAAAAATGGATGGTCACCTTGCAAAACCCGCGACCTGTACCCGGCTTGTTTCCGCTGCGGTTCCCAGGGCTTCGATAAGTTCGGGTCCGGGCTTGCCATAGATCGTAAAGCCGGTCATTTGGACAACTTCATTGAACTTCTCAGCAAACTCTTCCTCAAATACCTTCATATGAACCATAGCAGCTTCGGTGCTGGCATAGCGCTCAAGAATAGAGCACATGGTACTATCCGGGCTAATGGTCCATTCATAATTCAGAGCGCCAGGTTCCCTGCTTTTGACCACATCCGACATTTCCCTGGCTACCTTCAGGAAATTGTCAAACTGCCCGGGTTTAATTTGAACTTCCACAATGAAAAAGATGTTTTCATCCAGGTTTCTGGTTATTTTTTGAGCTAATGCAAAATGGATGGATAGCATCATGGCGAAAACTGCTGAGCAGATAAATTTTGATTTCATAATTCAGGGTTATTTATTTCTGGGTTAAAATCAGGATGTTTGGTTACTCAGTAAGGATTGCCAGTACACTCAGGTAATAGGGAGTAGGGGATTCCAACCCGTTAACTTGTCTGGAAGCATTGAACTTTGATATATATTGTTAAGTTTTATATTAGTATATAACCCGCTATGATTTATAAGCAATAGCATCCTTTTGAAATTGCTTAAAGGATATTATCAATTGGTTCTCCTTTGAAAAATTTCTTTTTCATTTTAAACTTTATCCAAAGCACAGCATAGATTGCTACAATCCCTACAAACAGGCCGGCATTAAGATAAACATCTTTTGTCATTTCCGGAGAGGGAGAATTATTAATGATCAGATAAATCATCGCGATAATGCCAAGTATTTGCAGCACAGGGTAAAAAGGTGATCGATAAGGGCGATGGAATTGAGGATATTTCCTCCTCAAAATGATAAGGTCTATGTGGGCCATGATATAAACAAGTAGAAATATGGCTGCACAGGATATCATCAAAAGGATAATGACATTCTGCGAGTCCTGAAAAATGATGTAAACGGCAATGGCAAGGCTGCACTGAAAAAGGATACCAAACCAGGGTGTCCTGAATTTCGGATGGATGAGTTTAAATGCAGACGGCAATTGATTGTTCTTCGCCATGCCATACATCATCCGGGAGATAGAGGCTATACCGGTACTAAAACAGGTCGCAGCTGCCGTAATAGCAAGAACGGCCATTAGGAACCTGGCATTTTCTCCAAAGATTGATTTGACCAAAACCCAATGTGGAATGGAAGATTCCACTAATTCTTTTCCGGGCACTTTGTGATAACCGGCTAATGCAACCAATCCGTAAACCAGTAATAAAATAAAACATGAAATAATCATAGCCTTAGGTAAGTTCTTTTCGGGCTGTTTTGTTTCTTCAACCAATGGGCAAACAAATTCCATCCCCAGAAAAGCCCAAAGTGCAAGGACTGTTAGCGAGAGTACGCTCCAGTTCAACGAACCAAGACCCGATAATAAGTTGGCAAAAGGAACATCCTGAATCTCTGAACTACTTACTCCGGCTGATCCAATAACAAATAATGCTGCCAGCATGATGAAAGCCAACAGGTTTTGTACGGAGGCAAAAACTTCTATCCCAAGAAAATTTAAAATAATAATGATTACGTAAACCCAAAGTCCAAAACGGCCAAATGTGTCTGGATACAGAATATCCATCACATAATCAAGCAAAAAAAGATCCGCTGCACCCGCAAAAACGGCAATACCTAAATAGCCTGCAAGAGTTACAACGATCGCGGGGAGGTGCCCCACTGCAACTTCGGTAAAGGTGCTGATACCTCCGGCCCTGGGCATCATCAGGGTAAGTTCGGTAAATGTAAAGACGTAACCGAGTGTCAAAATAAACGCGATAAGCATGGCAACAAAAAATGCCGTTGCATGTATTCCAACACCCTGCAAAACCGTAATCAATGGACCCTGACCAACAACCACTCCAACGCAAACCGCAATAAGGGAAGTGAGGCCTAATGAGCGTTTAAGGACACTGCCTGAGGAGGCCTCGATTTGATTTTCAATGTTATTTAACACTTCTCATTTCTTAAATCTTATTCAATTAGAGATATCGGAATTGGCCAAAAAGGTGTGGGATACCCTTTTGTTAATTGATACATTTTACTGGTAACTGCCAAAATCATTGGCAGTCCTCAATAGTCTTCCAGCAATTGCCGCTCCTTCGCCAGTAGCACCATGCGTTTCATACTGTCGTCTTCTGTATTCAGCTGTTTACCTAGTACAAGGATGCGGTTGGTACAATCCATGAACTTTTCAGACCGCTCCAATTGCTCCAGCCAATGCGCGAAGTCTTCCAGGCCTGCCTGTCCTGCGGTATATGTGAAATTTTTTGCGAATACTGCGGCCTCCTGATTGAAACCTTCATATTTATCTATGGGCACAACAGGCCTTCCGAAGAACTTGTCGAAAAGGCAGGTGTTGGTAAACCAGGTTTCCAGGGCCTTGCGCCGCGCCTCTTTCTCCTTGCTGTTCTTAAAGAGGATCAGCGTCCATTCGAAAAGGAAATCCGGGAAGCCCATGTCGTCCGGAAAGTTTTTCCGGAACCACCGCAGGTATGTGAGGCCACCCTTGTAGTCTTGGAGTTTAATGTACAATTCAGGGGACAAATACCGCAGTCCCCGGCTGTCGCTATACCAACCAAATTTGCGTTTCTCCGCAGCCAGGACTTTTCGGATACCAGCAATTTTGGGTTTGAGCCGTTCCTTTTGTTTTGGTGTTAATTCTTTCACCGGTATACTGCTCTTTTTAAATTTCTAATCCTTTATTTCAAATGGCCTTGACGAATTAAAATAACAAAAAGATGAATTGCAGTTTTCGCTTTAAATTGTTTTTTTAACCTTTTAATCTCTTTCTCAATGGTGCTTACACTGTTAGGACTTATCCCTTGACGTTTCAAATTTTCTGACACTTCCAGCTGTGTATATCCATCAGCCATTTTCCTAATAATAATCCTCTGTAATTTGGTAAGCATATTAGAATAAGTCCTTTTCTATTTATTATGGTTTTCTGTAAAAGCATATCAAGATAACTAAAGGTATTAGTTTTTATTTATAGAGAGAATTAAAAAGGAGGTTAACCGTACTATTTAAACCTGCAGAATTTTACGTAACAGTCATTAGGGATTGTCATCCAAAGTACATGAAACAGGTCTATGATCACTGGATCTGGTATTGCTATTTGAGCCTGCATTGCCCCGTTCAAAAGCCTCATGTTCCACGTTTCCATTACCTGCATTTACAATTAGTGACAGGCTGCCATTGCAAAGTGGCTGACTCATGAGTATATGATCAAGTAGTAATGGATTCTGGCTGGCCGGGATACTGGCTATTTCATCCCGAAATTTCGCCGTCCATCGCAAATGCGCGGGGAAGTCAAAGAGGGCATGATTAAAAAATCGCTCTGCCAGTAGAACTTCGCCTTGTAAATTTTGAATGAGGTCAAAAAACAAATATCGGAACTCAAAATAGTCATTGCCCGGACCATCATTGGCATCGCCCAGGAGCATGATTCCTGGTGAAGGCAGCTGCTCGAATTTGGCATTGATGTACTCCCTTATATTCCTGGCCTCCGTAGCCAGCTTAACTCGGGCCTTCAGCGCTGTTTCCAGATAGGCACCGGTGAGATTGCCGTTGGCATCACGGGTGATAGCCGCCCTGTTGATTTTGGACTTCAGGTGTACCCCTATCAGTTCCATGGCCTGACCATTGCCCAAATCATAAATAAGTACTTGGGGCATTCTGTAGTGTTCATGATCTTCCATTTCTATCTGTCCCCAATAATTGACGTTCCACTTCGGGGAGCCCACGAAGGCATGCCATACGTCCGCTTTCTGAATACTGCATCTTCCATGCTGTGCCGGTTTGACCACAAACCACATCCATTGGGTACCCCTTCCGTCGTAGCCATACTCATCATCCCGGTCACCTATGGCATCACCCTGTTGTTTAAGTAATACCGGAACCCATTGGTTATTTAGTACCACATTGCAAAAATCTATGATTTTTTGTTCGCCTTTGGGTCCCTCAACAATTAGTAATATGTCAGGATCTATTTCTTCAATGGTTTCCCGTATTCTGTTGATCCGATCTGTAATGTTTGGCGAAGGATTCTGATCTAGCAGTTCTGAACTGTGTTCAATGTTCCAGGTGGTTACTTTTAATGGCATGACGAGTTGGTTTAAATGGGGGAACATTTAATAATAACAGGGAATTCGAATGCATGGGATTTACATACAAGGTACAAAATCGGCCACATAGTAAAAACTTAGAAATTCAATGGTTTTCCTGATTGGGTTTTCCAATTCTTTCTCTTTCACCCTGCCATTTAATTCTCCTTTATATGGCTTTTAATGTGCTTGGGTTATCTGGTAGTTTCCCATGCATCCTTTTTGAATCCCCCTTCCGATCCAGCACTGTTTACAGTCCTTTTTTCTAGGCAAAACTACAACAGGCCGTCTTGACGCCGGCATAAAGCCGGTCACTGCGTTCCCTTTTTATACGGCTTGCTCAAGGCGGCCTGTTGTTCTTCGTTCTGCAACAAAAAAAGGTAACAGCGATGGCTCTAGGGGAAGTAAATCAAAAACTGGAAATCATGAAATCAACTACCAATACCGCCAAATCAAGCACATTAAAAGGCAAACAAAAAAAGGAAAACGCTCCGGATAGAATAAGTAAATCTATGATTCGCTCCTCACCGGAATCCAGCCTTTTAAGGTTCACCATATTGGCATCTCGCCAAGTTTCAATCAGTTCTAACCCTTTAAATTTTTCAATTATGAACAAGTTCAGAAATCATGTCCAACTCATCGGTAACATCGGTGAAACCCCCAAGGTAACCAGCCTTGACAGTGGGAAAAAAGTAGCCCGATTCTCATTGGCTACCAACGAAAACTACCGCGACAACAGTGGGGTCAAAGTGCAAAACACCCAATGGCATCAGGTTGTTGCCTGGGGTAAAACCGCTGAAATCATTGAGCAGTACGCCCAAAAAGGGTCGGAGATCGGGATCCAGGGCAAACTCAAAAGCCACAGCTTTAAAGGTCACGATGGCATCCCCCGCTATGTAACTGAAGTTCATGCCGATGAAGTCCTGCTTTTGGGAACAGCTCCTGCCAATGCCAAGGTCAAAAAATCCAAGGTATAAGACCTCTAAAGGGTGCCCCCTTTGGGGTGCCCTTTCTTTTTTTTCAATCATTCATCCTTATACCTCCTGATTATGGAAACTGACAAACAATCCTTTAAAGCAGCACTGGAACAATTCCATGGCACCGAAAACTATTATCGAATGCCAATTTGTGGCACACTGTATACCGATGGCATTCAATTCCTTGCCACCGAAGGCAAAGCCTTTTGGCTGGTAACAGATGCCTCCATCGTCGCTAAAAGCCTGCAGGAAAAAAGCGGGTTTATAACTGTTGATTTTAAGAAGCTGACAACCGATGAAAGGGAAAAACTTGGCTATGCCGCCAAAGTTACCTACAGCGATGGGAACGGGCAGGTTTTTACCACCCAATTTTATCACCTGACTGATTTTCCGCTGGAGACCCTACGCCTCTACTTTATAGACAACATCCTGTTGCTGCCTTCTGAATATTAAATCAAAGAGGGGCATCCCCTGCCTTTAAGGGTGCCCCTCAATTATAACACATTAAAAATGCGACTCCAATGATACAAACTTTAAACGAAATACAGGTAAGCTACCGGGAAAATCCCCAGGATCTTAAGGGTCCCCAGCTGACATCCTCCCAAAAAGTGGCTGATTTGCTCCATACGCTTTGGGATAAGGATACTATCGCCCTGCAGGAAAGTTTTAAAGTCCTCCTGCTTAACAATGCCAATTGCCCTAAAGGGATTTATCAATTATCCACGGGAGGGATTACCGGCACCCTGGTCGATCTTCGCATCCTCTTTGCCGTAGTGCTTAAAACCTTATCCGTAGGGATCATCCTGGCACATAACCACCCCAGCGGGACCTTAAAACCCAGCGAAGCTGATAAAGCCCTTACTACAAAAATCCGAAAAGCAGCTGAACTCTTTGATGTCCGGGTCCTGGATCATCTTATCCTGTCACCCGGTGGAAATTATTTCAGTTTTGCTGACAATGGGCTATTGTAGTTTTAACTATTACATCGCTCACCCTGCCAAAGATTGATCATAAATCCCGGCAGGGTTTTTTATTGGTGGCATCCTGATACCTACTCTTAATTAAATCTTACTATGATCTATTGATTAATGACCACGCTACTTAAGTGACCCTATTAGCCCAATTAACAATATTCAATCGAAACAAGAAATCCTTACCAAATCCCTAAAAATAGACCTGGTACCACTCTTAAATTTTCCACTTTCCTTTTCTGGCCATTCATTCAAATCTACCTTCATATGTGGGGTGCTTGAAGATTTGTGCGGCGCATAAATCGGAATAGCAAGAGGACAACATGGCGTTGCCATGTTGTATTAGTTTGATCTGATTATCATGCTGATAATCAGTAATATATAAAAAAGCAATAACGAATGTAGGAAGAACGAAGTATGCATGATTCTTCATGGATTCTTCCTTAGTCTTCCTCATTCTTCCCTTTACCAGTGAACCCCTGTATTTACAAGGGATACGCAGGAAGAATAAAATTTATGAAATTATAATGAGTGCGAAAGCCAATCTTAAAATGGAGTCGGAAGTGGTCCTGCGATTCCGATCAACAGCTTTCAAATTGGCTCCCAATCAATCGGAAGCGCTCACAGTACTATTGGACTTTTGGGAAGAAAAACATAAAGAAAATGATAATCCAAAATCTGAAATAAACCAAGCGGAAAAAATAATTCCCCATTTAGATAAAGTAGGGAACAGAATAGTATCGATTATAAAGAGCATTGAGAAAGACAAAATAGACCGAATACATGGGATGATGAATATGCTTTTTGGATTGGGTACTGCTCAGGAGAAACTACCCATAAAATCCTCTCCGAAATCCATCGCTAAAAATGATCCATTTGATCCCCAGTACAATGAGGTCTTTGATAAAATTGAACTTAATCATAAAAACAAAACCCTGGAGTGGGAAGTAAAGGAAGTAAAAAAGGCATTCCACCAATTTCTAAACGAAAAAATAACTGTGGTAAATCCCAGGTTAGGGAAGCCTTACCTAAAGGTCCTGGTGGAGCTTGACGAACTTAAAATGCTAAAAGAACTGTATAAAACGGATTAAAATGTACATCACCATTACACCCCAACAGCTTGACGCCACATATGCCCAAAGCGTTTCGGATTACGTGGCTTATCTGGAGAAAGAAAATGAGGACAAAGAACCCGAGCTCCAGGAAACCTTTTATGATCAGTACCATGATCATGTTTCCTCCAAGGAAGTCATTCATGAAATCGACGCCAATACTGATAAACTTAAAAAGACGGAGCCGAAGTTTTATTCACTGACCATCAACCCCAGCCAGCGTGAGCTGTCCGCTATTGGCAATAGCCCGGAAAAACTAAGGGAATATACCCGTGAGGTCATGAAGGATTATGCTGCGGCCTTCTTTCGCGACAAGGCAGTTACAGTTGATCAAATCAAATACTACGCGAAAATTGAACACGAGCGTACCTATTCCGGAAAGGATAAAGAAGTTCGGGAAAACCGGCCCATCCGCGCCCGGATCCTCCAGCTTGAAAATCAGATCCGAAAAGTCGAACGGGGCGAGCTTACCGGTAGCATCAAAAAAATGCAACGTGAAATCCGCCGGTTGGAAGAGAAATATCCCCATACCCTGCAGGGTAGGCCTATTGAGGAAGGAATGAAGAAGCCAGGCAATCAAATGCATGTCCATATCATTGTAAGCCGGAAAGATGTGACTAATACCTACAGCTTGTCCCCCGGAAGCAGATACCGGGAATCAGAAGCTACTCTTAACGGTCAGACAGTGAAACGCGGGTTCAGACGCGACGAGTTCTTCGAAAAAGCCGAGAAAACCTTTGACCGTATGTTCGAATATAACCGCAACTATGTAGAAGAATATAACGCACGAAAAACCCTGGCCAAAGATCCGTTGCTCTATTTTGCAAAATTGGCACACTTGCCCACTTCTGAGCGTGCTCTGGCTATGACGCTGCTTAGCAAAGCCGGGGTAAAGGTTCCTATTCCCAATATCCCTAAATCAAACGTGGAAGTCGCCCTTAAAACCATCCGGCAATTTCAAAAAGGATTGGAGATCTCGCGAAGGGCGGGCTCCATTGAAATCTAACCTATCAATCCCATGGGCTTTTTAACCATTGAATTTAGTTTGCTTGAAGGAATCCTGACTTATCTGGGCATGATCGGGATTTCCGTTTTTCTATTCCGTAAAACATCCTATGCCTTTTTAGCATTGAGCCTGGCTTATGGAATTATAGGTCTTACGGTATATTGGAGTTTTGATCAGAGGGAATTTCTCCATTTGTTACTGGGGTTCATTTTGCCTGGCCAACTTTTCAATGTGTTGATTTATGGCGCACCCTTGGTTAATGAGCAGAACACTTCCAAATCTCCCAGTTACAAAGTTCGCCTGGCTCATCAAAGTGGCACCTTAACGCTTCAGAATATCCGCCGGGGAGTATCCGTAATAGGTTCCGCGGGAAGCGGGAAGACCGAATCCATCGTTTACAATCTGATAAAGCATTTTCATAAAAACCATTTCTGCGGGGTAATTCATGACTATAAAAACTATGAAATAACGGAACTGGCATACCCTCTATATAAAGAAATTGAAGACGTAAAAACAGTTCAAAACGAAGAGACAAAACCTGAGTCGGACAATACATTAAAAAAGTCGGCATTTCACATTATTTCCTTTGATAAGATCTACAAAAGGGTGAACCCCATTGCACCGCATTATTTACCTGATGAAGAAAGTGTTAATGAGGTCTCCAGGGTGCTTTTAGAGAACCTTCTGGAGCAACAGGAGACAAGCCTCAGAGGATCATCCAAATTCTTTAATGATGCCGTGGAAGGCCTGCTGGGAGGCCTGATGTGGAAATTAAAGACCGAGCATCCCAACTTCTGTACCCTGCCTCATTTAATAGCGACTTACCAGCATTTGGATACGCTGAAACTTATCGATTGGTTATCATCGGATGTTACTTCCAGGGCAATGGCAGATGCCTTTATCTCAGGCAGGGATTCCGAGAGGCAGACCGCAGGAGTATTGAGTACGCTTGCCAATGCCCTGAAAAAAATAAGTACCCAGCGTATCTTTATGGCCCTTTCTGCAGATGACATCCCCCTGGACATCAATAACCCAAAGCATCCGGCCATTGTATCCATTGTAAATAATCCCAAATTTGAAACAGCCTACTCCCCAATTGTAGCCACAATAATGCACACCATCATCAAGCAGATGAGCCTCAGGGATAAACGACCCTCTTTTGTTTTGATGGAAGAAGCACCTACCATCCGACTTCTGAATATGCACCGTATTCCGGCAACCCTGCGTAGTTATGATATTGCTACTATTTATGTGCTTCAGGATAAAGCACAGAACGATTTAATGTACGGGGAGAAGGCCAGCAGGGCGATTTTAAGTAACCTCTCCTACCAGTTCTTTGGAAAATCCAACGATCCGGAGACTTCCCGGTATTATGAACAATTCTTTGAATTGGTTAAAAAGCCAACTAAAAGCGTAAGCAAAGCGGCAGATTTTTTTAAATCTGAGACCCGGGTTACCCGCGGAGAACGCGAAGTCAGCAAAGTCCGTTCCGATGCCTTTTTTCGCCTTCGGCAAGGGGAATTTATCGCCTTTGCCGACGGAAAGGACCGGCGGATTCATTTCCCGAAACCAAGGCTTATAAGAGCACTTCCTAATCCAAAGTATATACATGAAAAAGGTGATTTTGAGGCCAACTTTAACAACATCCACGCGCAGATAAGGATATTGTTTAAATAATGGCAATGCTGATGAAATTTGTTGATAACTAAACGTTTATAAGCGTGTTCGCTTTGCATAAACTTAAAGGTTATCCTAACTTTAAGTAAGACCTAAAGTATTCTGTCATGTATTTTAACAACACTAGCTGTGATCTATATATCGGTACGGGAGCCGGTAAAAAGCTAATGGAAGAATTGGCCCAGGCTAAATCTTCCATTAAAATCGTATCTCCCTATGTTTCTGCTCAACTGGCCAGTGGGCTTGCAGCCTTACATCAACAAGGAGTGGCCGTTCAATTAATTACCTGTGAAAATGACTCGTACTCCGAGCTTTTACAAACCCTGGTCAGGCAGGAAGTACATATTGATTCAACCGCCTGTAAATGGCGTAACCGGCTTAATGCTGGCAGTTGGATGGTATCTGTGATACTTTTTATTTCTCTGTTGGTTGTGGTGTGGTCATTTTCCCGGCAACAGATCAGTTGGTTAATGTCAGGGAGCGTTGTTCTCCTGGCATCAGTTCTTATAATGGTTATTCTTCGGTATTTAAAAAAGAGAATCCGGGTTAAAACCTATTCGTATAGTTCTATATTCCCCATAAAGGTGCTCAGGCAAAGAAATGAATACGGGAGGCGGGCTACCTTTTTGCACTCCAAAATCTATATTATCGATGATCAGATCGCATATCTCGGATCGCTGAATTTTACCCGCAGTGGTACGGAAACGAATTACGAAACCCGCATACGGATTACAGATCCATCCGCACTGGCGAAGATATTGGAGGAATTTAACTATCTCCTCAATGAAAATGATTGCCCAAAACTGGACATACAGTATTGGGGGTCATTGCATTTTAGGGAGCCCCTTAACTAATAATGCCATTTCGTTTAATATTGCCATATCCTTATACCGCAGAAATTCATTTCCTGTGGAGATTATGGAAATAAATAAGGGTAATTAAACGGGTTATTAGATTCTCTTTCTTATAAAACCAAAAATCCTATAGTGTACTCGAACTTTTTATACAGCCATTTTTAATATTAAGCATACCGTATGCCAAAAGGCAGATTTTTGTAAAGTAACATAGATTAAAATAGAAGACTTACAGAGGTTCAAAGTGCGAGTAACAATTTATTGATGTTATCCAGGCAATCCATAAGTTTTTCTTCGAGCGTTACCAACTCAAGTTCGTCTGCTGATATAAGGTATTTTTCAAAAGAATCCTCCACGACACTGATATTTACCTCATTGAATTGAGGTCTTGACTCTCCATCCTGTATGGAAATGTATCTCTTATCAACCATCTCCAGACACATCTTACATATCTGTCGGAGTGCCAGTAAATGCATTTTATCACTTTCAATATAAGTCTCTGTAAAGCCAAGTACAGGCGATCGCATAGTCATAATTTCATAATAATGAAGTATCCCCATTAACTCATGAAAGAGCTCCCTTTTTACCTCTATGGGCATAGTTGTTACTTGCTTAACTTTGGGCATTATTCGGAGTTTGCCACAAGCTACAATTTATCCCGATGACAGCCAAGAATGTTAAACAAAATCTATTTAAGGTTCATCATAATAAAATAGCATCATTCCATATGTTTTAATGAAGAATGAGATCAGTGAAGGTACAGCGAATGTAAGATTATACGTGTTATTTTAGTAGTTTTTGTTTACTTTGTTTAATGTTGTAAATCTAATTAATGTTCCGTTGTTCCCCCAATTGGACATGCCATATGCTTGCCAATTAACTGACAATGAATAAAAAAACAGACCTGACTAAATCGGACA
>Ga0209347_1004754_pt1 | contig 13706 bp, 13 predicted proteins | sample AutmiccommuBRH23_FD_187382 | JGI IMG/M metagenome (GOLD analysis project Ga0209347, IMG submission 187382) | Deep subsurface microbial communities from Mt. Terri, Switzerland - Autotrophic microbial communities BRH/23 (SPAdes) (version 2) | ecosystem: Environmental > Aquatic > Deep subsurface >... | reverse complement strand
ACGGCGCCCGCGCGTTGACCGGCGGCAAGCGGTGGGGCGATACCGGCTTTTTCATCGAGCCGACGGTGTTCGTCGACGTCAAGCCCGAATTCAGCATCGTCCGGGAGGAAATCTTCGGCCCCGTCGTGGCCGCGATGCCGTTCGACGGCGAGAGCGGTGCCGTAGCCGCGGCCAATGACAGCATCTACGGCCTTGCGGCCGGCATCTGGACCAAGGACATCGCCAAGGCGCACCGCACGGCACAGCAGCTCAAGGCAGGCTCGGTATGGATCAACCAGTACAACGGGTTCGACACCGCGATGCCGTTCGGCGGCTACAAACAATCCGGGTGGGGCCGCGAACTCGGCCAGTCGGCAATCGACCTGTACACCCAGATCAAATCGGTCAATGTCGCCCTATAAACAACGGAAAACAACGGACGAAGAAAAGGCCGCTCGTCGGTCATCGAGTGGGAGGCTGAACAACGATGCGTATCCCGTTGACCACCAATACATTCCTCGACCGGGCGGAGCGCATCTACGGCGACCGCACCGGGGCGATCGACGAGCCGTCGGCGCCGGACAATCTGGGCCAGTTGACGTACCGGCAGCTAGCGACCCGCGGTAGGGCCGTGCAGGCGGGCCTCGACCGCCTTGATGTGCCGGAGCGCGGACGAGTCGCCGTGGTCAGCCACAACTCTGCGCGTCTGCTCGAGCTACTTCTCGCCGTGCCGTCGTCCGGTCGCATCCTGGTGCCGATCAACTTCCGCCTGCAGCCCAATGAAGTGTCGTACATCATTGACGACTGCGAAGCCGACGTGCTGCTGGTGGACCCGGAACTCGACGGTCCGCTCGCGCAGGTGTCGGCCCCGCACCGGCTTGTTCTCGGAGGCGAGTCCGACGAAGCCCTGCTCGACTTCGCCAGCGAACCACAACCGTGGTCACATCCCGACGAGGACACCATCGCGACGCTGAACTACACCAGCGGGACCACCGGCAAGCCAAAGGGCGTGTGCCTGACGCACCGCAACATCTGGATCAACGCCCTCACGTTCGGCCTGCACATGCAGGTCTCCGATCACGATGTGCTGATGCACGTGCTGCCGATGTTCCACTGCGACGGCTGGGGCATGCCTTATGTCGCAACGGGCTTGGGCGTCGAACAGGTGGTGCTTCGCAAGGTTGACGGGGCGGAGATCCTGCGGCGCGTCGACGCTCACGGAATCACGTTGATGTGCGGTGCGCCGACAGTGTGGAACATGGTGCTCGACGCCGCACAGGACTGGCAGGGCAACATCCCGGGACGTGACCGGCTCCGCATCGTCTGCGCCGGCGCGCCGCCGCCGTCGCTAACCATCGCGCGGATAGAACGCGAACTCGGCTGGGAGTTCAACCAGATCTACGGCCTCACCGAGACGGCGCCGCTCGTGACCGTCAACCGTCCACGCCGCGAGTACGACGGTCTGGAGCTGGGCGACCGGGCCAAGAAGCTGAGCCGGGCCGGCGTACCCTCGCTGGGCACCACGGTGCGCATCGACGAGGAGGGTGAGGTCCTGGTGGCGTCCAACCACGTCATGGCCGAGTACTGGAACAAGAAGGAAGAGACCGACGCGGCCATCAAGTCCGGGTGGTTTCACACCGGTGACGGCGGAGTCCTCGGGTCCGACGGATATCTGACGATCACGGACCGGAAGAAGGACGTGATCATCTCCGGCGGTGAGAATGTCAGCTCGATCGAGGTCGAAGACGTACTCGTCGGCCATCCCGCCATCGCCGACGCGGCCGTCATCGCGACTCCCGACGACAAGTGGGGCGAACTGGTGACAGCAATCGTCGTGCCCCGGGACGGGCAGACCCTCACAGAGGGTGAAGTCATCGACTTTGCGAAAAGCAAGCTGGCGCATTACAAGGCGCCGAAGAAGGTGATCTTCCGTTCGGACATCCCGTACACCGCCACCGGCAAGAAGCAGAAGTTCAAGCTGCGCGCACCGTTTTGGACCGGTGAACGGCAAGTCAATTGATCTGCGTGTGTACGACCCCGATGGCGCGCCCGTCCGAAATGAGCCCGACTGATGCTGAGACAAACACCGAACGGCCGCCGGTGCGAATTGGAGCGTGAGGGGAAGGAGGCGGTTCCGGACGGCGGCGTGAGCGGGGGAGTGGCTGCAATCTTTTCCAACCGCGAGGCTGTCCGTCCGGAGATCGCCGACTCGTGGGAGCGATCGCTGAGATCGGTTGACCCGTCGCGCGGTTGCGCGCCCACCCATACCGAGTGCGCAACAGACCTGTGGAACGCCTCACCGCTGCGGCGACCCATCGACGAGCTGGCTGATGACCTGCAGCAGATTGCCGATGCGGGATTTGTCGTCGGCGTCACTGACGAGTGGGGTACTTTGCTTTGGACCTGCGGCGGCCGGGTGATGCGTCGGCGTGCCGAACGCGTGAACTTCGCGCCGGGGTCACGGTGGAGTGAATCGGCCGTCGGCACCAACGCGCTGGCTTTGGCTCTGCATAATCGGCGCCCCAGCGCGGTGTTCTCCAGTGAGCACCTGGTAGACACGCTGCACGATTGGGTGTGTTACAGCTCGCCGATTCGCAGTCCCCACGGCAAAACTCTTGGCGCGCTGGATTTCTCCACGACTTGCAAGCTGGCCAACCCTCTCGCGATGGCGACAGTGCGGGCGATGGCCGCGTTGGTCGAAACGCGCGTACGCGAACTGCAACCAACCGGCGTCGCGCGGGACTCGGTTGCGAAGGTCGCGCTTCGCTGCTTGAGCCGTACTGAAGTCACCGTCGATGACGCGCCCGTTCAACTCAGCCCGAGGCAGGCAGAAATCTTGGCGCTGTTGACCCTTCGCCCCGACGGCTACACTCCCGCAGAGCTAAGCCTTGCGCTCTACGGCGACCGCCCGGTTACGATGTCGACGCTCAAATCCGAAGTGTCGCGCCTGCGCCGAATGATGGGCGGCGGGATCGCGGCCCATCGCTACATGCTTACCGCGCCCGTAGGCTGCGACGCGGTCGAGGTGCTGCGGCGTCTATCGGCCGGCGACACCGCAGCCGCCGTGGAGCAGTATCGCGGACCGCTATTGCCCCACTCGGAGGCCCCCGGTGTCGTGGACTGGCGACACCGGCTGGAAGTCGCGATCCGGGAAGCGGCGCTGCAGAGCAATGACCCGGACGTGGCGATGATCCTTGGTGAACGGATCGACGACGATCTCGAGCTCCACGAACATGCTCTAAATCTCCTGGGGCCCAATGATAGTCGCACGCCGCTAGTTGCCGGACGTCTGTCCCTATCACGGCGGAACATGGCGTGAAGGGCAACGCGGACTTCGCGGGTATCGACCGTGGCGGCGATGAATTCCGCCGCGAAGACGACGCGGTTACCCGCCTTGCCGTGTCAGCCGGTCGGGGTGACCCCGACGCTCTCGAGCAGTTCGTGAAGTCCACCCGGCGCGATGTGTGGCGCTTGATTGCATACCTGGCCGATGTCGGCAGCGCAGACGACCTCACCCAAGAGACGTTCCTGCGAGCTATCGGTTCGCTGCCGCGCTTCGCCGGGCGGTCCTCGGCACGAACGTGGCTGTTGTCCATCGCGCGGCGGGTCGTCATCGACCAGATCCGTCGCGATCAATGCCGTCCGCGTGCCACCGCGACGAACTTGGACAATGTCGTCGAGCTGGACAGGTTTCTGGGCCAGCGTCGCGCTGGCGCCCAGTTCGAGGAAGTCGTTGAGATCAGGATGCTGCTAGACCGTCTCGACACCGACCGGCGGCAAGCTCTCCTACTGACTCAGGTGTTTGGCTTGTCCTACGCCGAGGCCGCCCAGGTTTGTGGCTGTCCGGTCGGCACCATCCGGTCACGGGTCGCACGGGCTCGGACCGACCTGATCAACGCAGCAGACCGAGGCGATCGCGCGCTCGACGCCGACGATTCCGCCGGACGCTAGCTTCCATCCTCGGTTGCCTGCCCTACACCGGCGTGCCCGCCGCGCGGGTTTGCGGCATGGCTTTCCCCTGACGCGGGAGAGCACAACACGTCGAAACCAAAGGCGTCACTTGTCGGGAACCTCTCGGCGACTTCATCCGACTACTGAACGAAGAAGCAACCCTCAACGCCCGGGCCAGACCCGGGTGTCCGGGCTTGGCGAGAAGGACCACGATGACCGAGAGAAGGACCACGATGACCGATAGGCGGCCCGCCGCTGGCAGGCGACGTGTCGATGTCTTCATCCGCGCATGTCGAGCGGCAGGCGGTACATTACTGCCTGTCAACTGCGGGCCCGGCCGGCGACGGGTTCGGCGAGCTGACGGCGAAATGCGGCGGTGCCGGCAGCCAGCGGCGGTGCCGGTCGCGGTGCTCGCGGCGGTGGCGTTGATGGTGACTTCTTGCGCGGGTAGCGGCAAGGACCAAGCGACCACGGCCCCCACGGGCCCGTCCACCGCTGCGACATCGCCCAGCGGCCAGCACGGCGCCGCTGGTGATGAGTCTCATGAGCACGACGGCGCCGGCCACCAGCATGGTGCCTCGGGTGGCGGGCTAACCCCGGTGCAGGATGGCTTTCGGCTGGCAACGCAGCAGACACCGACCGCGGCGGGCCGGCAGAGCGAGTTGTCGTTCCGCATCTCCGGGCCGTCGGGTGCACCGCAGACCCGCTTTGAGGAAGTGCACGAAAAGCTGATGCATGTGTTTGTGGTCCGGCAGGATCTGAGCGACTTCCATCACATTCATCCGACAATGGCGCCCGACGGAACCTGGTCAGTGCCGTTGACTTTGCGTCGACCTGGTCCGTACAGGTTGGTAACCGACTTCGTGGCCGTCGACGACCAGAACCAGCCTCATCCGCTGGTGCTGGGAACCGACTTTGAACTCGCCGGACCCTATTCGCCGGAGCCGTTGCCGACACCCACCCGCGAGGCCAGCGTGGGCGGCTACGCGGTGCACGTCGACGGTGATCTGGTCGCGGGCCAAACAAGCATGATGGCGGTGCGGATCATCCAGGGAGGTGCCCCGGTCACGGATATGAAGCCCTATCTGGGTGCGATGGCCCACGTCGCGGCGTTCCATGAGGGGGATCTGGAGGTGGTGCACATGCACCCCCAGGAGGCATCAAGCGACGGCGCGTCGCCGTCAGATTTGATGGTGCATGCCGATTTCCCGGTTGCGGGGTTGTATCGCATGTACATCCAGTTCCAGACCGGAGATCAGTTAACCACCGCGCCGATCACCGTTGCGGTGCGATGAGTGCGTTTCTGCGGGCACTACCAGCGCTCGGTGAACAGACCAGTTGAGGAGATGAGTTGAGTAGGCCGAACCTACGTATCGGAATCACCGCCGCGCTGGCTGGCGCGTTGCTGGCGGCGTGCGGCGGGCAGAGCGGTACTACCGGCGCCACGTCCCCGACAAGCAGTGCTCCGGCGGCGCTGACCGCATGGCCCCACGCCGGCGGCGACGGGCAAGGCGGCCACGGCGGCGGGCAGTCAGAAGCCGCCGCTCCGGCGCCATCCGCATCTACACCCGGGGCGATGACGATCGACGTCACGGTGAGCGGTCGGACGGTGAGCACGCCCAAACAGCTGGTGGATGTGCCAGTGGGTTCGCCGGTGGAGCTGGTGGTGACTTCCGACGTCGCCGACCATGTACACGTGCACGGGTACGACGAGATGGTCGACGTGGCTGCCGGCGTACCCGCGCGGGTAGGGTTTACCGCGTCGATTCCTGGCGTGTTCGAGGTGGAGCTCGAGAACGCCAGGCTGCGCCTGGTGCAGCTGAGGGTGCAATGACCGAAGTCGTCCTTGCGCACGGCGTTGGCGGGCGGTCCGATCTTCCGATCCCGGTGTGGCTCGCGATGTACGCCGCGGGTTTCGTCCTGGTGGTCACGTTCTTCGGGCTGGCCACGCTGTGGCGCACCCCCAAGTTGCGCGGCATCGAGGCGGGCCGCCCGGTTCCGGGGTTTGTGCAGCGGATCGTCGACGCGCCCGCGGTTCGCCGGGCGCTGCGAGGGATCGGGGTCGCGCTGTTGGCGATCACGCTCGTGGTGGCGGCGTTCGGGCCCGATGATCCGAGCCGCAACGCGGCGCCGACTTGGTTGTTTGTGTGGCTGTGGGTGGGAGTGCCGTTCGCGTCGATGCTGATCGGCCCGTTCTATCGGGCGCTGAACCCGCTGCGGGCGATCTCCGCCGGATTGACGGCGGTGCTGGGCAAACGGCTCGCGGTCGCGGCGGCGCGGCCGGGCGCGCAGCAGGCGGTCGCCGCCCACAGTTCTGCTGTGGTTTCGCCGGCGCAACCCGACGCCCCGCGGCCGCGATATCCGGAGCGGTGGGGCTACTGGCCCGCCGTGGTGAGCATCCTCGTGTTTGTCTGGCTGGAGCTGGTCTACCGCGACGCGTCGAAGCCGCACACGGTGCTGCTGTTCATCGTTGTCTACGCGGTGCTGCAGGTGGCCGGGGGCGTGCGCTACGGGCAGGAATGGTTCGCCCGCGCAGACGGTTTCGAGGTGTACTCCGATCTCGTCGGCCGGCTCAGCCCGCTTGGGCGACGTGCAGACGGTCGGCTGGTTTGGCGCAACCCGTTGGACGGGCTGGCGTCGGTGCGCCCGCGGCCCGGCTTGGTCGCGGTCGTGTGCACGCTGCTGGGCTCTACGGCGTTCGACGGGCTGACCCGCACCACGGTGTGGTACGCGCTGACCGAGCGCGCCAGTGGGCAGCCGGCCAACGCGTTGCTGGGCACCGTGGGCCTGCTGGCCAGTATCGGCCTGGTCACCGTGATCTACCTCGGCGCCGCGCGCGCCAGCACCGTTGTCGGGCACACCGAATCGGGGCTGCAACCCGCGGCGGTCTTCGTGCACTCGCTGATTCCGATCGTGCTGGGTTATGCGATCGCGCATTACTTTTCGTTCTTCGTGTTCCAGGGCCAGGCCGGTTACATCCTGGCCTCCGATCCGTTCGGCCGCGGCTGGAACCTGTTCGGTACCACAACGTGGCAGATCGACTACCTGGTCATCTCGCCCACGACGATCGGGTTGGTCCAGGTGGGCGCGATCGTGCTCGGTCACGTCACCGGCGTCGTCGCCGCTCACGACCGCGCGGTCGGCTACTTCGCCAAGCGTGACGCCGTCCACGCCCAGTACGCCTTGCTGGGTGCCATGGTGTTGTTCACTTTCGCCGGCATAGGACTACTCGTTGGCTCCGGCTGAACACCTAGAACGCTCATGAGCGACCATAGGAAAGTGGACTGCGATCTCGCCCGCGAGGCGTTATCGGCGCGGATCGATGGAGAGCGGGGGCCCGTATCCGCGGCGCGGGTGGAGACCCATCTGTCAGCGTGTCCGAGGTGTCGGGCGTGGCACGACCGAGCGCTCGATCAGGCAGGGCGTCTGAGGGAGCTTGCGGTGGTGGCGGGTTTGCGCCCCCCGCAGACAGAGGACTCCCCTGACCACGACGGGGGCGAACGATTCCCCGTGCCAGGGGGACCAGTGCGATGGACCTGGGCACGTCGGGCGCTCGGGCTGGTTGGCTTGCTCAGCGTGGTGGTGACGGTCGTGCAGGCGGTCGGGGTGGGGGAGGCCGGTGGGCGCTTCGAGGCGAGGGGCACCCATCTTGTCGGCGAGTCGGTCGCATGGTCGGCCGCCATCGGGGTAGCGATGATCGTTGCTGCCCTCCGCCCAGGCGCTGCCGCAGGTTTGGCCGGCGTGTTGGTCGCATACAGCGCGATGCTCGCGGCATATGTGGTTGGCGACGCGGCCCACGGGACTGTCACCCTGCTGCAGGAGGTTGTCCACCTGCCCGTTGTGGTGGGTGCCGTCTTGGCCCTGCTGGTGTGGCGCGGAACCGGCTCCCGCGACCCGTCGCCGGGGGGCGATGCATCGCGACCGACCAACCACGACGTCAATCGGCATGGCACGTCGAATTCAGCGCGGCGAGCGCACTGGCGGCCGAGAGGCGGCGCCGCGGCCTAGCCAGTAGGGCGACCTCCCGCTGGAGGACCTGTGCCTCGGTTGTCGTGAGCATGAGCGGCGTCATCGCGGCGACACGCGCTCGTTGCAGTTCTGGAACCGGGCCGCTACGCGGTGTCCGATTGTCGGACAGTTACCGACACGCATCAGGGGTGATGATGACAGACACATCCGGCTCCTGGTGTGACACAGGATACGGACGTGTGAGAAGGACGTGAGAAGGACGTGAGAAGGACAAGGAGCGACTCAGTGCAATCTGCCCAAACGGATCGCCACGACACGATTACAAGTAACGTAGGGAGGTAGGTCGACAGATGAGTACGACCGAGCGTGCGAAAGCGCGCACAACGGCGAGCCGCTCGCCAAAGTCCACCAAGAAGGACACCGACTTCAGTGTGTCGCGCGGCGGCAGCTTCGTCGGGATTGTTGTCGCCATCGGTGCAGTCTGCGGGCTGGCCCTGTTCTGGCGGGGGTGGCAGCAGGCATTCGCCTTCAGCCACGGGCTCGACAAGAACCTGCCGGCGTTCACCTACTTCTGGCTGACCCTGCTCGCGTTCAACCTGCTGGTTCTGCCGACCGTGTTCGCCCTCTGGTACCTGCGGATGTGGAAAACGGCCGGCAACCCGTCCGCGCAAATCACCCGCCAGCAAGAGGGTAAGCGGCTGTGGAACCTGTGGCTGTTGACCCTGGCCTTCACGGTCGCCGTGTTCTGGGGTGGGAGCTACTTCGCCGAGGAGGACGCCTCCTGGCACCAGATAGTGATCCGCGACACGGCGTTCACCCCCAGCCACATCGTGCTGTTCTTCGGGATTTTCCCGCTACTGATCTACATCGCGGCGGGAATCTACATCTACGGGCGCACAAACCTGCCGCACATCTACGGTGGTCGGCGGTTCCCGGTTTCGATCGGGCTGATCATCGGCGGGTCGGTGCTGCTGCTGTTCCAGGTCGCGATGAACGAGTTCGGGCACTCCTTCTTCACGCCCGAGGAACTGTTCGTCGCGCCGCTGCACTGGCCGTTCGTGATCTTCGGCTACCTGCTGGCAGGCACGTTCGCGATCTGGTTCGAGACGCTGCCCCGCATCGGTGAACTCGCCCGCCAAGAGCAGCAAGAGCACGCGGCTGGCCAGGGGCAGGCAGTCGAGCAGCGTGCGACGGACGCGGGCGTTTCCGCGACCAGCGGCTCGGCCCCCGCCCAGGCCACCTAGGGCAGCACGGCTGTTCGCGGCCACTGCGACGTCCCTGGGTGGGGCTGGGCGAGGTAGAACCTCAGCCCCACCCAGGGTTTCCACCCCCGCCTCGGGGTGTGGCCCGGCACGCATCACAGTTATGTATTAGAAACGGAGTTCCACAGAAATGACGACCACCGTAGCGAAACCCCCCACGCCGTCGGACCCGGCGCCCTTGGGGAAGGGGCAGCGGATTCTCGGCTGGCGGTGGGAGGTTCTGTTCGCCCTGGCCTTCGTGCCTCTGGTCATTGGCGCCTTCCACCTGAACCAGATGCTGTTCGTCGGCGACTGGTCCTTCTGGGCGGACTGGAAGGATCGTCAGTGGTGGCCCCTGCTCACGCCGGCGCTCGGCATGATCATTCCGGCGGCGGTGCAATACATCGCCTGGAGCCGCCTGCGCGTGCCCATCGGGGCCACCGTGTGCGCGGTGGCCCTGATGATCGGCCAGTGGCTCTCCCGCTACTTCACGTTCGACTGGTGGGCCAACATCCCCATCAACTACACGTGGCCGGAGACCTTTCTCCTCGCCGCGATCATCCTGGACGTCATCCTGCTGGTGAGCAGAAGCTACCTGATCACCGCCGTGTTGGGCGGACTGATCTGGGGCTTCGTGTTCTGGTACTTCAACTTCGTGATGCTGGCGCCCTACCTGCAGGCGGTGGACTTCCACGGCACGTTGCTGACGGTGGCCGACACGATGGGCTTCCACATCACCCGAACGCAGACGCCCGAATACCTGCGCATCATCGAGGAGGGGCACCTGCGCGCGCTCGTCGGTGACATCACCATCGTGGTGGCCTTCTTCGCCGGCATGCTCAGCGTCGCCACCTACGGGTTCGGCTTCTTGATTGGCAAGTACCTGGCGGTGTGGCCGATCGGCAAGTTCTTCAAACTCCAGACCAACTGAGCGTGAGCGAAAGGTTGACACAGATGTCGCAGCTACAGCGCAGCGCCAGCAGCCGACCACCGGAGGGGCACGCGGGCTGGGCCCGCCGACTCGCCCTGACCGCGGTCGCCGTGCTCGTGCTGTTGATCGGGCTTGCCGCCCCCGCCGGGGCGCACGGTGAGGAAGGCCAGCAGGCCTTCGAGAAGACCGCGACGGTGACCTTCTACGATGTCAAGTTCTCCACAGCAGAACTCGACATCGGCCAGGAACTCACCATCACCGGCACCTTGCGAGTGATGGAGTCCTGGCCCGACCACACGCTGGCGGCGCCGGAACTCGGCTACCTGAGCATCAACCAGCCCGGACCGAGGTTCTTCGTCACCGAACGGTGGCTGTCGGACACCTTCACGCCTCAGTCGGTCAAGATCCACAAGGGCGCGACCTACCCGTTCAAGATCGTGGCCAAGGCGCGGGTGCCGGGCACATACCATATCCACCCGACGTTCGCCGTGCACGACGCGGGCACGCTCGTCGGGCCCGGACAGTCGGTGACAATCGCAGACGCCGGGGAGTTCAGTGTGCCGATAGATCTGGCCACCGGCGAGACGGTGGACATGGGCGGTTTCGGGATCGGCAATGTCGTCGCGTGGACAGCAATCTCCTTCGTCATCGCTGCGGCCTACCTGGCTTTCTGGATGCGGAAGGGGCTGCTGTGGCGCGCGTTCCCGGTCGCGGAGGGCCGCGGAGCGTCCATCATCAGCAAAGGCCAAGTCAAGGTCTCAGTAGCCATCGCCGTGTTCGCGTTACTCGTCGGGGTCGGCAGCTACGCGTATGCCGAGTTGACAACCGGACCGAAGGTACCGCCACAGGTGGCGCGGGTGGAGCCGGCGGCCGCGGAGGCCGATCCTCTGGGCAAGCAACTGAAGGTCCACGTCGACCACGCGGTTTTCCAGACCGGCACCGGTCGGCTGGAGTTCACGTTGACGGTGACGAACAACAGCCCTCGGCCGGTCTTGCTGCAGAAGCTGCAGTTCAGCACCTACCAAGCCATGAACCGCGACGTCGCGGCTGGAAGCGCGGCGCCGGATCCCGGTGAGCTGGTCACGGTGACACCGCCTGGTCAGATCCAGCCGGGAGAGACCCGGACGTTGACCCTGGACCTCGACGGTGCCGCGCTGGCCGAGCAGGGCTTGTTGCCGCTCAACGAGGCTCAGGTCCGGTTGACCGGGTTGGTGTTCTTCACCGACGATTCCGGGCAGAGCGCGATCAGCGAGGTCAACGAGCTGACCACGGGCATCCTGCCCAAGTACTAAGAGTCGGTCCTGGCGGTGCCACCGCCAGGACAGGCCGGTGGCCCCGCCAGGACCGATGGAAAGGACCTCGAATACAGATGATGCAGCAGGTATATCTCGCGCACGGCGGGCAGATGACCGGCGACGAAATGGCTCTCATCGGTGTCGGCCTGGCCGGGTCGCTCATCATCCCGATGGCGGCGGTGGCATACATTTTCATGCAGAAGCGGTCCGCCTCCGAGGGCGCCGCCGACGACGCGACGCCATCGGAGTCAGATGCTCCGTTGGCCACGGACTTGACGACCGCCGCCTGGGAGGACGCAGATGACTCGTGACTCGGGGGAAGCGCTGCCCCGTAAGTCCGCGACTGTCGGTTCAGAAGCAGAACGGCGGCGGCAATGACGCCCGATACCTCCACGCTGCTGGCGGCAGGAGAAAACCTGAGTTCACTAGGTGCGTCCAATGGCGTCACGAGTTCTATGCTGATGGTGATTGTTGGCCTTGCGTTGCCGCTGATGAGCATCGCCTTGGTCGTGATGCTCCCGCTGCGGTCCGCGCGTTCATCAGGCGATGATGGCTCCGCCGTCGGGCTGGGGGACAGGAGCCTGCAGGAAGAGTTCTGGGAATTCATCGATGACGTCGAACGCGGTCGGGTAACACTGTCCGACGTGTCGGCGACTCCAGAACTGGGCGCGACCTCTGTCTCAGGCCACGACGCTGGGGGGCAACGGGCCGACGGAGCCTGAGGCTGGCCTCGGCGGCTGCCAACTGCCCACAGGCCAACTTCCCACAGTATGTTCGCGGTCGGCCACGGTTAGACGGCTGTGGTATACCGCGAGCGCTGTGTTCCGTCAAGACCTCAGCGACGTCTACCCGACAGCTGCTGCCGGCTGCTAGAAAGCGACTGATGACCACCGGCAACGTCAATCCGTCCGGCCCCGGGTGATCCCGGCGGCACCTACCCGCCGCGGCAACGCGTTCGGCGACGGGGCCACAGAATCGCCAGGCCATGGGGCCCCGGGCCGGGTGTCTGATTCTCGGACAGTTACTCTGGCGGCCCCGGGGTGATGCTGTTATCGGGTGAGTGCAATGACGTATTCCAGCCGCAACCCATGTGGGCCGTGGACTTGTTTCCCTCGACCGCACATCGGGTTTCGATCAGCCCGACGGCGCGTAACGTATCGTGACAAGGTCACGCGCGCACAGGAACGGGCCATCTACAAGGTCACTGACCGCCTACATCGGGGGCGTACAGTGTGCGTGCCGGGAGATCACATAGCCGCCACGGTGTCCGCATGGTTGGCCGAGCTAGAGGTGCGCAGTCCACTCGTCGAGGACCTCGCCCGCGCCGTAACAGCCGCCGACTGGCCCGCTGTTTACGACATTGGCGACCTGCTGGCGGTGTCCGTCGAAGTCGCCGTGCCGGCATGACATCACAGGTGACCGAGGATCACCTCGGCCTGATCGCGCAGCTGCTGCGACACCGCATCCCTCTTCCGTGGCGAAACCGCCTATCGTGCACCTGCGATGTTCGCAATGTAGACGATTCTGCCTAGTGACCTTCGCCACGACCTTCGCGACCGATCTGGTGACGAGTAGAATGTGGCAAACGCCACACGCCGTGCGCGCAACGGTTCGACCAGCGTCGGCGGAAGGACCAGCGTCGGCGGAAGGGAGGTGACGATGCGGCACCAGCGCACAACTGCGGGGGGAACTCGAACGTGCGTGGGAACGGTTCCTGAAGGGCGAGCCGCCGCTGCCCGGCGCGGATCTCGCTGCGTCTGTGCGACCTGAGGTGATTGAGTCGTGGTCGCGTGCACCGGTTGATCCCGCCAGTGAAAGCGCTCCGACTCTCGCTGACATTGACATCTCGACGAGGTGGCGCGAGTCCCCGCTGCGCCAACCCGTCACGGAGTTATCCGACGAGTTGGGGCGCATCGCCGATGACGCCGGATTCGTCGTCGCGGTGACCGACGAGTCGGGGACTATCTTGTGGACCAGCGGTTGCCGAACGATGCGGCGTCGCGCCGAGGACATGAATTTCGTGCCCGGCGGGTGCTGGGCAGAAGATGCAATCGGCACCAACGCACTCGGTATGGCGTTGCGCACCGATCGGCCGTCGACGGTGTTCTCTGCTGAGCATCTGGTGGAGCGACTACACGACTGGGTGTGCTACAGCGCGCCCATTCATGACCCGCGCGGGCGCCAATTGGGAGTGATCGATCTATCCAGCTGGTTTTCCGTACTTCTGGATCGCCTTTTGGCTCCCCCACGGTCAGGCCGTATAGACGCTGTGGGGGACCTCGAGCAGGTCGAGGACCAGTGCTTGTAGCTCGGTGAGTTCGGGCTGGAAGGTCTGCAGAT
>Ga0209347_1004753_pt1 | contig 13711 bp, 14 predicted proteins | sample AutmiccommuBRH23_FD_187382 | JGI IMG/M metagenome (GOLD analysis project Ga0209347, IMG submission 187382) | Deep subsurface microbial communities from Mt. Terri, Switzerland - Autotrophic microbial communities BRH/23 (SPAdes) (version 2) | ecosystem: Environmental > Aquatic > Deep subsurface >... | reverse complement strand
TGTGGCGCCGTTTCGGGATGTACTCATGCTGGAAGGGCGGCGTGCGCCCGTACCTCAACCCGTCTTCAGGTAAAGTCCTCGACGAGCTTCACCAGGCAACCAGCCGGGTCGCTGTCGTCGGGGCCGAGACGTGGGTCATAGATGTAGAGCGTCGAGCAATAGGGGCACAGGATCTGCCCGTCATCGCCCATGTCGAGATAGACGTGCGGATGATCGAACGGTGGGCGCGCGCCCATGCAGTTCAGCTCGCGCACGCCGATGAAGATCTTTTCCACGCCCTGGTCGTTGGCAAGGTGGGGGACGACGCTTTCGCTCATCTCGGATGCCTTCGCGCGTTTCAGGAGGGATCGGCGCAACCATAGCCGCGCCGGTCTCGAAATGATAGGGGTGAGCCGTCGCAGCTGACCGCGGGAGAGGGCCCTTTGGACGTGAAGACATTCGATTCCGACGGTGTCGAAATCGCCTTCATTGACGAGGGCGCCGGCGACCCCGTCCTCCTGATCCACGGCTTCGCCTCCAACATTGCCACCAATTGGATTGATCCGGGCTGGGTCAGGACGCTGACCGCGGCGGGACGCCGCGTCATCGCCTACGACAACCGCGGCCACGGCGCGAGCGCCAAGCTCTACAACCTTGAGGACTACGGTGCGCCGCTGATGGCGGAGGATGCGCGCCGCCTGCTCGACCACCTGGGCCTGGAGTGCGCCGACGTGCTCGGCTACTCCATGGGCGCGCGCATCGCGGCCTTCTTGGGGCTTGCCCATCCGAGCCGCGTCCGCAGCCTGATCTTCGGTGGTCTCGGCATCAACATGGTGCGCGGCATCGCCGGCACCGGACCCGTTGCGCGTGCGCTCGAGGCGCCGAGCATCGACGAGGTGACGAACCCGACCGCGCGCACCTTCCGCGCCTTTGCCGAGCAGACGAACAGCGACCTCAAGGCGCTCGCGGCCTGCATCCGCTCCTCGCGCGCGCCGATCACCGCCGAGGCGCTCGGCGGCCTCACCTGTCCGGTGCTCGTCGTAGTGGGAGAGAACGACGTGATCGGTGGCTCGCCGGCGGATCTGGCGGCTCTGATCCCGGGCGCTAAGGCGGTCGAAATTCCCGACCGCGATCACATGAAGGCTGTCGGCGACAAGACCTTCAAGCAGGCGGTGCTGAAATTTCTTCAGGAAAGACCGTGAGATAGCGCTGAGCTGGCCTACGAGGCCCCGGCTATCGACAGCCAAACTCGAATACCAACGCGGGGTTGACTATTGAGCAGTGGCCGACTGACAGCCGGGGCCAAGACGCAGTACTAGCGCTCGGGCGCGCGACGAATACGCAGGAACTGAGAACGTCGCAGCCGAGCACCGACGATACTAAGCAATACAACCTCTAAAGGTCTGTGACATTCACCAAGGTGCGGCATTCCGGCTGTGGATAACCGGGTTGATGTGCTTTCGCGGTCTCGGTGTGATTCGCCTGCCAAGAGCCGCAAAACGGCCGGAATGTCCTGGTCTTCAGAGGGTGGGCAAGATGGGAATTGACACCTCGTTAGGGTTATCGCGCGTATCGTTTCGGTCCCATGCCCGCTGCAAAAGTCTGCGTCCTTCTTCTGGCCCTTGTCGGCACCGGTCTGCTGTCCGCCTGCGGCGGCACGGGCCCAAATTTCGTTGCCAAGGATGAACCCTGGCGCGAAGCCGAGGAGCGCTCGTGCGTCGCCTCCGGCGTCGTGCACGAGACCGCCTTCATCCGGTCCCGCTCCGCCCTTGGCGGTCCGAGCGTGTGCGGCGCTGAGCATCCCTTCGAGATGAGCGCGGCCGATGGCGGTCGCATCCGGTTGAAGCCGGCAGCGCTCCTGCGCTGTCCGATGATCCCCCAGGTCGATCGCTGGATTTCCACCGTCGTCGCGCCGGCGGCCATTCATGCCTATGGCGTTCCGCTCGCCGAGATCACTGTTGCCGCCTCCTACGGTTGCCGCCCCATGAACAACGTCTCCGGCGCCATGCTCTCCGAGCACGGACACGCCAATGCGCTCGACGTCTCGGGCTTCATCCTGGCGGATGGCACCCGCATAACGGTGAAGAAGGGATGGAAGGGAGACGTGCGCGAGCGCACCTTCCTGCGCCGCGTGCACGACGGTGCCTGCGAGGAGTTCACGACCGTTCTCGGCCCCAACTACGACAGCAATCACCGCGATCATTTTCACGTCGATCTGGCCCGCCGGGGCAAGACCGGGCTCAATCGCGTCTGCAAGTGAGGCCCAGTCTCAATCACATGGCCTCAGTCATCCTCATCGCAGGGAAGCGGCCATTCGAAGTCGGGCTCGTAGCAGAGCAGGTCCGGCTGCAGGCGCGCGTTCGCCGGAGCGCACAAGACCCCAGCCGTCAGCATGAAAGCGATGAGCGTGCGTATGAGCGGCCGCATGGCCGGGCCCCGACATCAGGTGTGACATCCGACGAGAGAGCAGACGAAATTCTAGCGTTTTGCGCTGCGGGCCACCATCGCTCGCTTAAACCCCGTCAGGTGCGGGTTTTCGGGGCAAAGTGGGCCTGCGCCGGCGCAGGATCGACCCGCATCATCTCCTCGACGGCCTTCTTGCGGAACTCGCGAAACGCCATCACGTCGAGATCGTTCGGGTTGAAGCGCTGCGCGTACTGGAGCGCGATCAGGCCATTGCCCTCGCGCGCGCGGACGTACTTGAAGACGTTGAACTCCATCACGTTGCTGCCGGGAGTCCAAGTGAGAAAGTCTATGATCGCTTCCTCGCCGCCGGGAACGTCCATGATAGCGAAATTGGCATCCTTGTTTTGCTCCTTCACGACATCGCCGAGCGCCGCGGCGGCCTGATCGGGCGTGACCTCCAGATCGGCAAAGTCGTGATAGGCAAAAAGCTTGGTCCAGTTCTCGACCGTCTCGCCGGGGAGCGTGAACTCGACGAAGGGATGCCCCGTTCCATCGGGGCCGCGCTCGGCGTTCTCGAACGTCGGCTGGTAGCTCTGCCCGTCGAACGCGACGTCTGCGGGCTTGGCCCAGGCCGAGAGCGCAAGCATCGCACAAATAGCTGCAATGACGACACGCATGTCCGCTACCTTCTAACAGCGCGTTGCCAGATCCGCTTTTGAGACCATGCGGTAGAACGGCTCGCTGACGCACTTGATCTTGTAGAGCGTGGTGCCTTCCTCGATCTCGATGAGCTGCTCGATCCGGTATTCGCGGGACCGCTCCGCCGCCTTTGCCTTCGCGCGGCTGACGCGCACCGTCGCTCCGACACAGAGTTTCTGGCTCGACATTCGTTTGTTCCCTCGCGAGCAAAGCCGGCCTCGGGCCGCGCGACAACGCCCCGCACGGCTCAGGCCAAAACTACGGCGGGATGCTGAAGAGAACGTATGCGGAGTAGAAACAGATCGAACCACACACTTAATCGGATGCGAACATCGCGAGGCGGTTCGGGTTGTCGTGGGCGCCACCGCGCACTAGGTGTTGGGCACCTTCCAATTGCCCCTCGCTCCCGCGGCGGGGTCCAGCGGCGCTTTTTTCGCGCGGGAGAACGTAAGAAATCTCGCGCCCGAACCGAACCAGAACGCAAAAGGCATCGTTAGAGGTTTTAAGGGGCCCGTCCGCCACGGGCCAGCCACAGCCATCTTCCTTGGGGAGGCCCTCATGCTCCAATCGCCGCCTGTCGAGGCCGAGCCGTCGTCGCGCACATCGGAGCGCCCGATCCAAGAGCCCAAGCTCGTCGATCGATTGCGCGACAGCCGCCGGCTCTCGACCGCGTTGGCCGCGCCCCTGAGCGACGAGGACCAGACCGTCCAGGCCATGGACGATGCCAGCCCCACCAAATGGCACCTCGCCCACACCACTTGGTTCTACGAGGCCTTCATCCTCAAAGAGCATCTGCCGGGCTACCAGCCCTTCTCCGCCGACTTCGACTACTGCTTCAACTCCTATTACGAATCCAAAGGCCACCGCCATCCCAGGCCCAAGCGTGGTCTGCTGACGCGGCCTTCAGCGCAAGGCGTTCGCGACTACCGTGCGCACGTCGATGCCGCCCTCGACGATCTGTTCGCGCAAGGCATCGCCGAGACGCCGGCCGACAAGGTCGGCGCGCTGGTCGAGCTCGGCATCAATCACGAGCAGCAGCATCAGGAGCTGCTTCTCACCGACATCCTGAGCCTGTTCGCCAGCAACCCCCTGCGCCCCGCCTATCGCGCGCCCCAGCCCAAAGTGGAAGCCGTCAGCGAGGCTGCGCGTCTCAATTGGATCTCCTTCGCCGGCGGCATCCGCACCATCGGTCATGACGGCCACGGCTTCGCCTACGACAACGAGAGCCCGCGCCACGAGGTGCTCTTGCGTCCCTATCGCCTGGCTGACCGCTGCGTCACCAACGGTGAGTGGATCTCCTTCATCGAGGCCGGCGGCTATACCGATCCCCTGCTCTGGTTCGCCGACGGCTGGGCCACCGTCAAAGCCCAAGGCTGGCAAGCGCCCGGCTATTGGGAGCAGCGCGACGGCACCTGGCATCAGATGACGCTCGAGGGTCTGCTGCCCGTCGATCTGCGCGCGCCCGTCTCGCACGTCAGCTACTACGAGGCCAACGCGTTCGCGCAATGGGCGGGCAAGCGCCTGCCGACCGAGTTCGAGTGGGAGGCAGCCAGCGAGGGCTACACGCCCGCCGGCAACGATCTTTCCACCAATGCCCTGCGCCCCCGCGCCGCCAAGCCTGCCGGTAACGGCCGCCTGTCGCAGCTTTTCGGCGACGTGTGGGAGTGGACATCCTCCGCCTACCAGCCCTACCCCGGCTATCGCGCAGCCCCCGGCGCCATCGGCGAGTACAACGGCAAGTTCATGGTGAGCCAGCAGGTGCTGCGCGGCGGCAGTTGCGCCACGCCCGGGGGGCATATCCGCGCCACCTACCGCAACTTCTTCTATCCCCATCATCGCTGGCAGTTCATGGGACTGCGCTTGGCCGAGGACGCAGCATGAGCGTGTTTGCACAGTTCCGCGACGGCGCGGTCGATCCCAATTCCGAGTTTGCCCGCGCGCTGCTCGACGGTCTTTCGGCCCGGCAGAAATCGATCCCCTGCCGCTTCCTCTACGATGCGGCCGGCAGCGCTCTGTTCGAGCGCATCACCTCGCTGCCCGAGTATTACCCGACGCGGACAGAGACCGGTATCCTGCGTGCGCGCGCTGCCGAGATTGCGCGCGACGCCGCCCCGGGCAACGTGCTGATCGAGTTCGGCTCGGGCTCGTCCACCAAGACCGAGCTCCTGCTCGCGGAGATGCACGAGCTTCATGCCTACGTGCCCATCGACATCAGCAGGGCCGCGCTGCGCGATGCCCAGGCACGCATCCGCCAGCGCTTCCCCGACCTCGTGGTGCTGCCCGTGTGCGGTGACTTCTCCCGCCCGCTCGCCCTGCCGACGCAGATTGCGCGCCGGCCGCGGCTTGGCTTCTTCCCCGGCTCCACCATCGGCAACCTCACCAACGAGGCGGCCGTCGATCTCCTCGCCAACATGGCGCTGATCTTAGGGACGGGCGCGCGCCTCATCATCGGCGCCGACCTCAAGAAGGACGTGAACCGCCTGCTGCGCGCATATGACGATGCCGCGGGCGTCACCGCCGCCTTCAACCTCAATCTCCTGAAGCGCGCCAACCGCGAGCTCGGCACCGATTTCGACGTCGATCAGTTCGATCACCTCGCCACCTACGACGAGGACAAGGGCCGCGTCGAGATCTACCTCGTCAGCCAGTCCGACCAGACGGTGGACGTTCTCGGCCGCAAGATCCGCTTTGCCGCGGGTGAGAAAATCCACACCGAGGATTCGCACAAGTACGACATCGCCGGTTTCCAGGCGCTCGCGCAGAGGGCCGGCTGGCGCCCGCTCAAGGTCTGGACCGATCCGGACCGGCTTTTCAGCGTGCACGTGCTCGAGTCGGAGTAAACTGCTTCCCCTCTAGTGTGATGATCGAGAAATTCGCCACGACATGCGGCTGGGTTCGGAGCGAATTTCTCGATCTGAATCACACTAGCAAATCAATGATTCTAGTGTCCCTTTTGGTTCCGAAGTTCGCTCCGGGCCCCAGCCGCGAGCTCAAGCGAACATCGGAATCGGGACACTAGAGGTGCGAATTGCGCTAAAAGCCCTCCATGACATGGCACAAGGGCGGCCCTGGCTCACGCCGCGGCTACCACCACGGAAATCTCCGCGAGGCGCTCGTCGCAGCGGCCCTCGATCTCATCTCAAAGAAGGGGCCGGCCGGCTTCACCTTCGCCGATGCCGCGCGCGCAGCCGGCGTCAGCCCCGCGGCGCCCTACCGCCACTTCCGCGACCGCGACGCGCTGATGGCCGATGTCGCCCGGCGTGGCTTCGAAAGCTTCGCCGACGCCTTGAGCCGCGGCTGGAACGAGGGCAAGCCCGACCCGCGCACCGCGTTCGAGCGAGTGGGCCGCGCCTACCTCGATTTCGCCCGCCGCGAGCCGGCGCTGTTTTCGGCAATGTTCGAATCCGGCCTGCCGCTGTCGAGCTATCCCGAGCTGCAGGAGGCGGGCGAGAAGGCCTTCGCGGTGCTGCGCGAAAGCTGCGAGGCGCTGGCCGCCACGCTGCCGAAGGAGCGCCGTCCCCCCGCGCTGATGATGGCGCTGCACATCTGGTCGCTGAGCCACGGTATCGCGGCGCTGTTCGGACGCGGCGATGCCGCGCGCCGTCCGATCCCCATGTCGCCGGAAGAGCTCTTGGAAGCTGCGATCCTCATCTACCTCGACGGCCTCGGCGTCCCGCCCGAGCCCGGTCGTTGACGGCCGCCCGTTATTTCCGCCGCTCGTCATCCCGCGCACCTGCGCGGAGCCCGATCTACAACACGATGACGGCTACGTGGACCATATAACAAACGTCTTTCCCGCGCAGGCGGGAACCTAGGTCGCGTTGCGTGTTCGCAGACGCATGTTTCCCGCACGACGTTTGCCCGCCCGTGTTCTTCGATCTAACGCCCACCTTCCGCAATCCCGCTCCAGAGCGGGATCCACGACAGGTTGAACATGCGCACCGTTGCATGTCTCGCGCGCAGTTCGCGCACCGCATTCTGCGATCGCAACATCGGATGACATCGCCGAGCTGCGCGCAGATGTGCTACTCGTGTGGCGCGCTATGCGTCTGCAATGAAGAGTGGAAGCTACGCCACTCTCGGCATGGTAGAAGATGAAAATGGATAGGTTCGTCGTGATCTCCGGCTGCTCGGGCGGCGGCAAGTCGACATTGCTCGCCGAGCTTTCCAATCGCGGCTTTGCCACCGTCGATGAGCCCGGCCGCCGCATCGTTCAGCACGAGCTGCAGGGCAACGGCACGCGCGCGCTGCCGTGGATCGATCTTTCTGCATTCGCGCACCGCGCGCTCGGTCTCGCCGTCGCCGATCGGCTGGTGTGCCCCGAGGACGGCCGCGTGTTCTTCGATCGCGGCGTGATCGATGCCGCCGTCGCCATCGCGCACGCGACGTCCGCGCCCGTCAGCGAGACGCTGGCGCAGGGGCATCGCTACAACCCGTGCGTTTTCATGGCGCCGCCATGGCCGGAGATTTTCGCCGCCGACGCCGAGCGCAAGCACAGCCTCGAGGACGCGATCGCGGAATACGAGCGCCTCAAAGCTGCTTACCCGTCGTTCGGCTATGAGCTGATCGTGCTGCCCAAGGCCCCCGTCACCGACCGCGCCGACTTCGTCCTCGACACGCTGAAGCAGCGCGAAACGAACTCATAAGACCGTCATCCCGTTGCCGAGCGGGATCTACGCCTGCTTCGACATGCGGGCCGTGGCACGTCTCACACCAAGCGTTCGCGGGTTCATCGATCTCGCATCCACCTCCGTCATCGCGCTGCAGAGCGGGATCCACGCCACCTCGCCAAGCGAGACGCCGCATGTCTCGCACGCGGCGTTCGCTTGCCGTCTTCTTCGATCGCGTAATTATCGCCGAGCAACCCGCAGAAGCGAGACGCACGAGGCACTGACCGCCGCGAACGGGCTACGCGTCCGGGTTCCCGCCTGCGCGGGAATGATGTCTGCTATTTGGCGCATCCAACCATCATCCCGACACCTTAGCGAAGCCATTGCTTCGCATGGACGCCGGGATCCATGCCAGCTCCGGCCTGACGCACCGGCTCCGCCATCAAATCCTACCCATACAACCCTCGAAATCCGCGCCGGCGGTCCCTATGTCTTTTCCGGTCGCGGAGCATTTCCCCCTCCCTGCTCCGCCCATCCTGGAGGCGGGCCGATCCCCCCGACCCGCCTCCTTCCAATTTTTCCGGGCCGCCCCTTGACGGGGCCACAATCGAGTGGCACCTATGTAAATGTGATAAACATTCACATTAGGGAAGGTGAAGTGCGATGACTCAGGTTGTGGCGACCCTCGACGATTACGGACGGCCCGCTTGGCTCGCCGTGATGGTCTTGAGCTTCATCCTGTTCTGGCCGCTTGGCCTCGCGATTCTGGCCTACATGATCTGGAGTGGACGCATGGGATGCGGACGGCACGGTGATATGGCGCGCTGGCAGCAGCGCTGGGCGGACCGGTGGGAGCGCAAGCGCGAGCACTGGGGCCGCGAGATGCGCGGTTTCCATTCGAGCGGCAATGCCGCGTTCGACGAGTACCGCGAGGAGACCTTGAACCGTCTCGAGGAGGAGCAGCGCGAGTTCCGCGAGTTCCTTCAGCGCCTGCGCAAGGCGAAGGACAAGCAGGAGTTCGACCAGTTCATGGCCGAGCGCCGCTCGCGTCCCGACACCGATGGCCCGCAGGGTGCAAGCGTCTGATGCGTAAACGCGCACACACAACGAAATCACGCCGGGGCGGTCCGCCGCCCCGGCTCTTCCTTTGACCGGGTTTCGGAGGGTCGCGCTATGCCGTTCGTGTATTTCGGCCTCGTCTTCGTAGCGATGGCCTGGCTGTTCTGGATCGTGGTGTGGGCGATCGTCTGGGGCATCGTCCTGCTCGCCTGGCCCATCGCGGTCGTGCTGGGCGGCGTCGCCTTGTGGCGCGCCTTCATCGGCCGCTCGTGGCGCGCGCGCTTCAACCCGCCCTTCCGGCCTCGCTTTGGCTCGGTGGCGCGTCGCGACGATACCGATGAGAACACCGCCTTCGAGGAGTACCGCGCCGAGACGGTGCGCCGGCTCGACGAGGAGCGCGAGAAGTTCCGCGAGTTTCTGGAGAAGCTGCGCCGCTCCAAGGACAAGGAGGCGTTCGACCGCTTCGTCGCCGAGCGCCGCGCGCGCCTCACCTGATCGCTTGCGACAGAAAACGAAAGGGCAGCCGGCTCGCGCCGCGCTGCCCTTTTTCGCTATGCGGTCTTCTGCTTGAACCGGATCGAGGACGCCCAGTCGGTCCAGCGTTTCTCGTAGTAGAAGGTCGAGACGTGCGCGATAAGGAACGTCAGCGCGAAGCTGATCGGCCGCTTGATCAGGTAGCGCTCGAAACCGCCCCCTTCGCCGAGCCAGCCGGCCTGGGTCAGCGGATGCCAGACGTAGAGCGCATACGAGATCGTGGCGATGTAGCGCGCGATCGCCGACGACAGTACCGCCAGAGTGAGCCCCGACGCCAGGCTCAGCGAGGTCGCCAGCACCAGCCCGGCGACGTAGGGGCGCAGATACGCGAACGGGTTGTGATAGCTGCTGATCACCAGCGCCACCAATAATGCGAAGAACACGAACGGCGAGACGTTGAGCTTCTTCCAGTCGTCGCAATAGAGCGTCGCCACGCAGGCGCCGGCGAGGATCTCATCGACGCGCAGATGGGTGAGGATGGTGATCCATTCGCCCTCGACGATACGAAGCGTCGTCACCGCGAGACACGCCGGCCAGACCGCCCAAATGCCCCGCCGCCCGAGCATGAACACCACCAGCGCGATCGCCAGATAGAAATGCATCTCCACGCACAGCGACCAGAGGTGCCCGTTGTAGTCGCGCAGCTCGCCCGTGACATAGTTCTCGGCGAACAGGAAGTTGACCAGCAGAAACTTCGGGCCGTACGAGAACGCGATCGCGAGCACCACCAGGTAGAGGTAGGCCAGCGGCAGGATGCGCGCGAAGCGGCGCGTCAGAAACTGGCCGATGTTCTGGTTGGTGATGAGCGCGCGCGTGATCAGAAAGCCGGACAGCACGAAGAACAGCGCCATTCCGGTCGCCGCGATCGGCGCGTTGGCGCCCCACGACTTGGGTCCAAGCGGCAGCATATGCCCGGCCAGGACAAGCGTGATGCTGAGGGCGCGTAAGCCGTCGAGTGCAGGCCACTTGTGCAGGGAAGGCCTCAACCGCTGAATGCTGCAAAAACAAAACGGAACGAGCGACGACATCCCCCGGAGCTGCGCGAGCGTAAGAATGAAGGGCGCAGATCGTCGGTTGCAGATCGAAGTGGTATCGGGGGGTGGGTACAATGCAAAGTGCGTTCGCCAGACATCCTTAACCAAACGGGCGCGCCCGCGCAGGTGGTTGCGGGGCGTGGCTCAGCGTGGCTCGCGCACCTCTTTGGCTTGGCTTAGCGCGTGGCCTTGTCGACGTTGGTGGCGGTCGAAAGGCCCTTCACTGTGTCGAGGCCTTTGGCACCCGTCAGGTTGGCGCCGTAGAGATCGGCACCACTCATGTCGGCATTCGTCAGATCCGCGCCGGTGAAGTCGACCTTCGACAGGTCGGTCTTGGCGAGATTGGCGTCTCTGAGATCAGCTCCGACGAAGCGCGAGAACGTCAGATCCGCCCGGTCGAAGTTGGCATGGCGCAGGTCGGCGCCGGAGAAGTCGCACGACTTCAAAACGTTCTTCATCAGCGACGTGATGGTGCCTTGCCCGGGGCGCGCTTCCAGCGGTGAGAAGTCGATGTTCTCCATCTTGGCGCCGCGGAAGCTGGAGCCGGACAGGTTCGCCATCACCCGCACGCCCGTCATGTTGGCGCCGGCGAATACCGGCGCATCGGCGAGGTTCTGGGTGAGGTCGGAATAGACCGTCGGCCGGAAGATCGTCGAGCCCGTCAGGTCGGCGCCCGAAAGGTCGGCATGAATGAGAACCGAGCGGTTGAGCCGCGTATGCGAAAGGTTGGTGCCCTTCAAATTCGAGCCGGTGAAGTCGGTACCGTAGAGATCAGAGCCCGAGAGATTGGCGCCTTTGAAGTCGAGCCCGGCCAGATCCAGATAGGTCAGGTCGTGGTTGGAATAGTCTATGCGGTCGCCAGGCTTTGCCTTGAACAGCGCCGAGGTGATCTCGCGCACGGTGAAATCGGCATCCGGAGAGACCGGCTCGGTCTCCTCGGCCGCTGCGCTGGCGGCCAGGGCCAGCGCCAGGACCAGTGCGGTCCCGGTTCGAATTGCCGCGTTCGTGCGCTTCATTGTTGTTCTTCTTGAAGTCTTGAACGACCGTCGCACCGCTCAAATCAGTAAGGCGGCACACTATATGATTGGGGATGCACGCTTTGCGCACAAGAGGGCCGGCGCGCAACCTGACGGAATTGTCACGCCTCGTTGCCGGCTTTCCTCGCTTCCAGGCCCGACTTTGCGCCGTTTAGCGGATCGTTCGTTCGAAGTTGTGCGCGGTGGCGAGCCCCTTCACGGTTTCCAATCCCTTGACGCGCAACAGGTTGGCGCCGTCCAGATCGGCGCCGGTCAGGTTGGCGTTCGACAGATCGGCATCCGTGAGGTCGGCCCGCGACAGGTCCGTGTGCGAGAGGTCGGCGCCCGTCAGATCGGCCCCGGCGAAGTTCGCGAACGACAGCCGCGCGCCCTGCAGGTTCGCCGCGCGCAGGATCGCGCGCTCGAAGTTGCAGCCTTCCAGCGCACTACCGGCCAGCGAGGTGACGCCACCGCCGTTCTCGCGCGCCTCTTGCGGTCTGAAATCGGCACCCGACAGATCGGTGCCGTGGAAGTCCGCGCCCGAGAGATGCGCCATGACGCGCGCGCCGGCAAGCGAGGCGCCGGCGAAGCTGGGCGCATCGGAGGCGTTCTTGCTGAGATCGGAGTAGATCGTCGGCCGCAGCAGCGTCGCGCCCGCCAGGTTGGCGCCGGACAGATCGGCCCGGATCAGCACCGCGCGATCGAGTCGCGTATCGGCGAGATTCGTGCCCCTCAGGTTGGAGCCGGTGAAGTCGACCCCGTAAAGATCGGAGCCGGCAAGGTTTGCGCGCTTGAAGTTGACACCCGCCAGGTCGAGATAGGCGAGGTTGCGGTGGGAGAAGTCGAGCGGCTCGCCGGGCTTGGCCTTGAACAGGGCGGTGACGATGTCGCGCACCGACATGTCGGTGTCGCGCGAGACGAGCTTGTCCTCGGCCGTCACAGCAACGGCGCCGAGCACCAGCGCCGCCGTCAGCATTGCGAGCCTTGTCCTGGTCGCTCTCACCGCCATTGCTCCCGGCTCCTTGTTAGTCTCCCGGCGCCTCGTCCAATGATTGGAGATCGGCGCGCCTGGTACAATAGGAGAAAAGCCCGACGTGAGGCATTAACGGCGCCTTTCGCCATTATCGAGGCGCTCGCTCCCTGCCATATCTCGACTATTCGTGCCGCTGTTCACGCCTTCCCGAAACCGCCGCCGGTCGGCGTCACGATGATGATCGCCTCGCCCGCCTCCAGCACCGTGTCGTCGCAGCCGCCCAGGCGCTCGATCGTCCCGTCCCGGCGCCGCACCGCGTTCTCGCCCGCCTCGCCCGGCTCGCCGCCATCGAGCCCGAACGGGCGCACCTTGCGATAGCCCGACAGGATCGCGCAGTTCATGCGCTCCAGGAAGCGGATCACGCGGCGCGTGCCGTCGCCGCTCACCCACTTGCCCTTGCCGCCCGAGCCGCGCCGGATCGAGAACTCCTCCAGCACGACGGGATAGCGCAGCTCCAAAATCTCCGGATCGGTGAGCCGCGTGTTCGTCATGTGCACGTGCACGGCCGCGGCGCCATCAAAGCCCGGCCCCGCCGGCGCGCCCGAGCACAGCGTCTCGTAGTACTGCACGCGCGCGTTGCCGAAGGTGAGGTTGTTCATCGTGCCCTGCGAGGAGCCGAGCGCGTTCACCGCCGCAAACAGCGCGTTGGTGACGACCTGGCTGATCTCCACGTTGCCGGCGACGACGGCAGCCGGATAAGCGGGCCGCAGCATCGAGCCGTCGGGAATGATGATCTCGATCGGCTTCAGGCATCCCGCGTTCATCGGGATCGGCTCGTCGACGAGGACGCGGAACGTGTAGAGCACCGCCGCGCGCGTCACCGGCTCGGGCGCGTTGAAGTTCGAGGCTTGCTGCGCGCTCGTTCCGGTGAAGTCGACGGTGGCCGTGCGCGCCTCCCGATCGACGCTGATCTTGACCGCAATCGCCGTGCCCTGGTCCATGTCGACGCGGAACTCGCCGTCCGGCAGCCGCGCCAGCAGGCGGCGCACGCTTTCCTCCGCGTTGTCCTGCACGTGGCGCATGTAGGCCGTCACCACGTCGAGTCCGAAGTGCGCCACCATCTTGTTGAGCTCGGCCTCGCCCTTGGCATTGGCAGCGACCTGCGCCTTCAAATCGGCGATGTTCTTCTCCGGCTGACGCGCGGGATACTTCCCGCCGGTCAACAGCACGCGCGTCTCCTCCTCCAGGAAGCGACCTTCGGAGACCAGCTTCACGTTGTCGACGTAGACGCCTTCCTCCTCGATCGTGGTCGCGCGCGGCGTCATCGAGCCCGGCGTCAGCCCGCCGATATCTTCGTGATGCCCGCGGCTCGCGACATAGAACAGGACTTCCCTCTCCCCA
>Ga0209347_1004752_pt1 | contig 13718 bp, 11 predicted proteins | sample AutmiccommuBRH23_FD_187382 | JGI IMG/M metagenome (GOLD analysis project Ga0209347, IMG submission 187382) | Deep subsurface microbial communities from Mt. Terri, Switzerland - Autotrophic microbial communities BRH/23 (SPAdes) (version 2) | ecosystem: Environmental > Aquatic > Deep subsurface >... | reverse complement strand
TGCAAATGCATTCCACTTAGATACGTCATCTGCCTTGTAGAACTTGTATCCGGATGGTGCGGTCTTGTCAACAGAAATGATACGTGCTTCAAGAGCCTTGTCGACAACAGACTGGACTACACTGCCGATAGTACCGTTCTTGCCGTTTGCCTTTACGAGGTCGTAAACGACATTGTTCGCGTTAAGACCCTGATATGCAAGACCAAGTAACTGGTGCCTCTCGAAAGGACCAACAGCGTTACCCATCTCGTACATGCCTACCTGTTCGAAGATCGAGGAGAGTGCTGCTGCATTCATTGCCTTCTTGCCGGTAATTGCTGCAACGTGGTTTGTAGTGATGTTCCTCAGTGAGAAACCGAGACCTTCGTTGTTCTGTGGGATGCTGAGGATCGATGCAATGTTTCCGCCCATCATGTCCATGGTCTGTGGGTAGCTTCCCCATACAGCGGACTTGACGATTGGTGCGTCGAACATATCGGTCTTGTACATGTCGATGATTGTCTGAACGACTGCTGCACCGGTTACAGTACTTGCAGATACATAGTCAGCGCCTACAAGTGCCCTTACGCTTGGTACCTGTACAATGAGCTGCTTTCCGCCAGCTAATGACTTTACATGAGTGTCATCGCCGTCTTTTGCCTTGACAAGCTTTGCGATTGCATCCTGGATTGCACCTGCGTTGGCAACAATATCGTACTTGAGTTCCCTACCAAGGATCTTGCGTCCGAGGCCGCCCATCTTTCCGCTCTCGAGAGCCTTCTCGATACCGGCAAGGTTGACTGCAACGGTCCTCTTGGTGTCTTTAATGATGTTTTGAATTGCTGCATTCCTTGTTGGTGCAATATCCATGAGATCGACACCACTTTCGAGCAATTTACCTCTATCGTCGTAAATGTCTATTTTATCAGACACGTGTATTTTCCTCCTATGTTTATTCAGAAATCACCCAACTGGAAATGTACAGTCCGAGTCACTGATGAACAATTACTCTGTACCACATATATCCTGTACGAATATTTTCCACCGGGAATTCTCGGAACTATTAAAGTAACGATGGTGTTTAAACCTTTTGCATCATACCCGTCCAATCCCGTAATCATCAGACGCGAGTAGAATATTTTAAAGAAGTATAAATTGTTTCCCGCGCACTTTTGACCATGCTTCACTTCAGAGCAACACAGGATAGATAATAATGTATCGCAAAAATTTAAGTAGTACATATGGTGTCATAAACGCACTATGGAAATCATCGCAGATGTGGGGGGAAATCCCGGAATAGATTGCAACGGGTTCTGTACTTACTGTTATTTCAAAAAAGTGAAGGAAACACAGCCTTTTGGATGCAAGCACTGTCTTCCTTTCATGAAAGGATGCGACTACTGCACAAGAGGAGTGCGGGAGGCATATTCAGGCTTTAAGCCTGCAGAATATGTATTTCAGGAAACCTACCAGAAGATACGCTTCAGTCATGAGACCATCGACAAGATAACCATCAGCGGAGGAGGGGATGTAAGCTGCTACCCCGAACTTATGCCGCTTGTCGCCAATCTTTCACAGTTTGGCTTACCCATCCATCTGGGATACACCAGCGGCAAGGGGTTCAGTGAAGGGAACGAAGCTGAATTCTTCTTAAGTTACGGAGTTACTGAGGTATCGTTCACGGTTTTCTCAACAGACCCCGGTATACGGGGAAAATATATGCATGACACACATCCTGAGGCATCACTGCAGGTACTGAGAGACTTCTGCAGCAGTTGCGATGTCTATGCGGCAGTAGTGCTGATTCCGGGAATAAACGACGGGCTGGTGCTCGAAAAGACCCTCAGTGACCTGGAAAGCATGGGGGCAAAGGGGACCATACTTATGCGCTTTGCCAACAGGCGCGATGAAGGCCTCATACTCAGCAACGCACCGGTCATGGAAGGGATAGAGAGTCATAGCATAGAGGAATTTGCGGGAATCGTCCGCCGGGCTGCCGGGAAATATAATATGCGGATAACAGGCACACCACTTGAAGACCCTCTTATTGGTTCACCCTTTGCGATCAGGAACAGGGATGACGTACTTGCACAGCTTCCGGCTGTCACAAAAGATGCAACATTGCTTACAAGCAGGGCAGCGGCAGAACGCCTTGCTGCGGTGTTCCGGAAACTGAAGAGCAGTGTCAATGTGGTTGCAGTTGGAAAGGATATCGCCTGCCTTATCACCATAGAGGATCTGGAAACCCTTGATCTTGCTCAGATCAAAGAGACAGTAATAATTCCCGGAAGGGCTTTCGTGCACGACCCTGAGGCAAAGAAAGTGCTCTCAAGGGACGGCGTTGACAGGTTCGTGCGCAGGGGACCGGATATGCTTACCTATGATGGCGAGATGTCCATAGGGATGACAATGGAGGAAGTCCTTGAATTTGAGACAGAGCAGTTTACGGAACTGATACAGGAAATAAACGCCATAGGACTTCCGGTCAAAGAATAACGCATTCACATGAACTCCGAGAGTCCCAGCTGCCTGGACTTGTCGTTCTCGAACAGGGATTTCATGTCCAGCCCTACAAGCTCTATCCTCTGTTTTGTATAACTTGAGACATTATACTTTTGGGCAACTCTTCTGGAAACTTCCAGGTACTTTTTAACCGCACCCTCGTGAACCGTAAGTATCACGTTCCCTCCGCATTTGGGACAGGTTCCTGTAAGTGGCGGGCGCCTGAACTTGGCGGCACATTTCGTACATCTTGTACCCTGTCGTGAGAATGCCCTCAGGTTACCGAACATATCCGGCAGGAAGTGGGATATGAGCACTCTTTCCGCAACATCTGCCGCGTCGACAGCACGGATCTTGTCTGCCAGAGCGAGCTGTGCGTCCATTTTATCCACCATACTGCCAAGTGTCTTGTACGCACAGTTCAGAGGCCCTGCCGCAATATCGGTCGTGTCATGGGTGAACATGAAATTATCATACTGCATGGGAGTACCCAGCCTGCGGCTCACAAGGTCTATCTTTTTCTCGAAATCCTTGGGATTGGGATAAGAGAGGGTCGCCTCATAGAACTCGAGCGGATAATGGTCGCAAACGTCGATATTATGTGCCTCCTTATCGACCTCGCTAGGATCTATCCTCGTAGTCAGCACAAGGGGCGCATCCATCTTCCCGCCCCTCTTATCGGGGAGATAGTCACGCGAGAAGTTAAGAAGTCCGTCCATGAGCAGCATGACACAGTCCTCGTCACCGTCACAGTTGCGCCTCTTTGCAGCATGGAAGAACGGGTGGGCATAACCTACAGAGGCTTTTGTGAAACCCACCAGCCTGCCGAGCACACCTGCAGAGGTATGGGGAGCAAGCCCCATAACAAGCGCACCAACCAGATCCTCGATCACCTCGGCCTTATAGAAGGGCTCCTCCTTATAGTATTTCACGAGCAGGTCATCGATATAGTGGGTCGTGCGCATCAGGTATTCTGCACAGTCATAGGAAACGACTATATCCTGCACCTTCAGGCATACAACCTGATCTTCACTCTCAATAGGTTTTCCGTAAATATCCTCGGAATATCCGAGCTCATGCAGCATCTCTACGGTCAGTCCGATCTCATCGGCCCGGATATGTGTCAGAGGGATGTCGGACATGTCATACCTGACAGTACCGTCCTTGAACGTAAAGATGTCATGCTTTGCTCTCAATATACCTTTTTCCAGAGGTTCCGGCGTCATGTCCCTGGACATCATCCGCTTGACACCCTTGAGCTGCTCTATATTGGTTTCACGCTCTCCAAGCCTGTCGAACGCGCCCTGGTAAATGCTTTTGAAGTCTATGGCCTGCATCTTTACACAAGTGGTCTTTGTACCGCATTTAGGACATTCTGGCTTCTGCACCGATATGCCGCATCTGGGGCAGGAGAGTTTCGGAACGGTGAATTCTCCGCAACCGCACCGGTATTCATAATTAAGGGCACCACATGAGGGACATACCCTGTTACCGATCTCCACACGGATAAGGCCTACCTTCTCATTCATGGATGCCTTATAGCCGGCAGCGGTCTCCAGTTTTCGGGTATTACCGCCAGTATCGCCTATAGGGAATAATACATGGGGAGCTGGCGACATCTTTCTCTTGTTGGACTTTTCAGGCCTTCCCATCCTTGCACCTATTCTCATAGGAGCACGTGCACGGACCGTGAGGCCGCTGACAAGGTTGATCATATCGAGCGTATCCCCGCATTCAGGGGATTCCCATTGCTTCCTGAGGTCTCCATCCAGACCAAGGCATCTAATGAACGGTTCTGGAGTTTCGATAATTATCTTTTCACCCCTCACCTTATGACAGACCAGCAGCTTCTCAAGGATGACCTTGATACCGCCCTCCAAAGACAGTTCAAAGGGAAGTTCAATACAAGTCTCTTCCCCGTTAAGCGATCCGTGCGCAGATATAAAAGAGGACAGCAGCGAGAATTCCTCCACAGTTATGTCATGCCAGAGGTAAGTGAACTTCGGGTGCAGCGGAACACCGTATATCCTGCATAGTTCCAGTGCAAGGTCCTGAGACGGGTCCTTCAGGGCAGGCATATCGGGACCCTTATCAGCTGCAAGTTTCTCATATTCCTGTATCCACCATTCAAAACAGTAGGAAGCAGGGATAAGAGGATGATTGTTCTCCAGGAAGTCACCATAGTTTATGAGGATCTCGCCGATATCAATAATAGATTCAACCTCGGGATGCAGTTCATAAGCGGTCTTCTCATCGTCTATCCTGAGAACATCCCCTGACTTGAGCCTAACAGTCGGTCCCTCCAGAGAATCAACCGGAGCCATGCCTGCTGCTTTTCCAGGACGTTCGACCTTGATCTGTGTGCCTGCAACAATAAAACTATCCAGTATGACCATGCTTGCCGGACTTATTCCGGCCGCAGCAAATGAAGTGTTCCTTGATCTGCCGTACCTTAGCCTGAAACCTCCCGGGCGCATGGGATGCGAAAATACCGGCCTCCCCGCTATAAGGTCAGTAAGATATTTCTCTTTAGGCTTGACACCTTTTGACTCATCTTTGCTGTCATCACCCTTTGTTCCGGATATCAGCCTGTTAAGCCAGTCCCAGCCGTCCAGCTCAAGTTTGTTGACATGTTTTAGTACCTTGGGAGCTTTCAGTGCCAGCCCTTCAGCAAGCACAAGAGCCATACCTCCGCGTACCCTGTTAGTCTCGATCCTTTCCAGGTTACGGTGCCCCTCCACCTCTTCAGCCTCAGTGGGCTCCCCGTCAATACATATAGGACAGTTCTCAACTATGAGCCTGATCTCATCTTCTGTGGGAGTATACTGCAGTGTAGCCACACGCCGGTACAGGAGTATCTCCTCAACATATCTCTCAACCTCTTCCTTGCGGGGCTTGTACCGGTCAATTCCCACGGCGCGCCTCACGTAGTCCCCGACAAGCACGGACAATGCCTGGGCTGTGCCTCCGGCACTGCGTATGGGACCCGCATAGAAGATACTGATGTACTCCGATCCGTCATCGTTCTTACCGATATCCACACGGTCGATACCTTCGATAGGTGCGGCAACGACACCTTCGGTAAGCATTGCAACAGAAACCCGGATAGCGGCCTCAATGGCCGCAGCCCTGGAAGGGAATTCACCGACAATACCTTCAGCAACTGCTTTACCAATCGCAAGGGCGCCTTCCTCACGGGACATGGTCTCTTCAAATATGCGTATCTGCGCAGCCACGCCTTTGACACCTATGAGGTTCTCCACCCTGTCAGCCATATCCTTTGCAAGCGGTATCTCTACCCAGGGTTTTGGGTCCTTGCCTTTGGAGCGTGCCCTGTTGGCAATCTCTATTTCATGCCTGAGATCTGACTCAAGATCCTCAAAATAAGCCTTCATAGAGTCGCTTACAACTATCTCGCCCATTCATAACCTCTGCAGATGACCTGTTTGATCTAGGTACTACGTGCCTGAGGATAAAAAGTATTGTCCTGCTCAAACTCCTCAGTCTTTACAATTATCTAAAACGAAACGTAGGAATGATGGCTTGAATCTGCCGTCAGGGCACCGATACTGCACCTATCCGGCTTTCATAAAGCCTGTCAGGAAATAGAATTGGCCGTTTTTGAAAGCCTTTTACAGCACGACTGCTATTTAGCGAACATCAAGCTCACTTGCAAGGTCTTTATACACGCGTCCCTTATCGGTGGTAACGAACATATTGCCTCTCTGTTCGATCAGCTCCTTGTCTTCCAGCCGTTCCAGATATTTGTTTGCTATTGTTGAATTAAGGTTGGCCCCGTATACGATCTGCGTTTTCTTGGCGCCATTCATAGCGATCTTCAGGATCGCAAGCGTAATATCTAATCTACTTCTTCTGATAAGAATGCCCCCCAGCTTCTTTTATACAGTAAGGTCCCCGGTTGAGTACTCCACGGGTTGATAAAAGTATATTGAGACGCAAATATTTAACCTAATCGTTTTGGAATATTCTTACCAAATACCATTCAAGAACAAAAAGCCGTTCTATATAAAAGGAGCATAAGTAAAGAACTAAAAGATACCAGGCAGCAGGCAGATAATAGATAGATTTATAATAAATACTGCTGTAGAGTTGTCGAAAATCTCAGATTGCGGGAGTAACCAAGCGGCCAAAGGTGGTAGACTCAAGATCTTCTCGCGAAGGCGTTCGGGGGTTCGAATCCCTTCTCCCGCACCATACAGGTGATCTTTTTTGACAGGAGACATTTCTTACGATATTGTGGTGGATTCTGTTGTTGATATATTAAAAAAGGCCCAGACAGGCCTGCCACAGGACGTTATCGATGCCCTGAGAAAGGCCAGGTCGCAGGAATCCTCAGCCATTGCAAGAGAACAGCTGGAAGCCATCCTGAAGAACATCGAGATTGCAGCCAGAAAACAGGTACCCCTGTGCCAGGATACAGGCATACTCATATTTTTTGTAGAGATAGGACGGGATGTGAAGCTGGATTTCAGTATCGAGGCAGCTATCAATGAGGGAGTGCGGATCGCCACTGAGTCCATTCCCCTGCGCCCAAATGCAGTGGACCCTATAACGCGCCATAACACCGGAACAAATACCGGCAGCGGCATCCCTGATATAAAGTACGAGTTCGTTGAAGGCGATAAGATTAGGATCACAGCAGCCCCCAAAGGCGCAGGCTCCGAGAACATGAGCGCACTCAGGATGTTCAACCCCACAGAGGCTGGCCGCATCCGCGAATTCGTGCTTGAGACTGTACTTAAGGCGGGCGGCAAGCCCTGCCCCCCAATCATTGTAGGTATTGGCATTGGAGGTTCTTTTGACAAAGCCGCAAGGCTTTCCAAACTTGCCCTGCTGGAAGATACCGGTAAAATGGATGAATTTGAAAGGAGTATACTGAACGATATAAACACCCTTGGTATCGGACCCATGGGGCTTGGCGGAGATAACACCGCCCTTGCAGTACACATCAAAAAGGCATGCTGTCATACAGCATCCCTGCCTGTGGCTGTCAATATACAATGCTGGGCCAACAGGCACGCGTCTGTGACACTGGGAGGCAGCAAATGACAGAATTCCATCTTACCACCCCTCTGAAGAGAGCGGACATTGAAGAGCTTTCAACAGGGGATATCGTTTACCTTACAGGCACGATCCTGACAGCCAGAGATGAAGCCCATGCCCGCATACTGGAACTTACAGGAAGGGGAGAAGAACTTCCTTTTGACCTGGAGGGTGCTGCCATCTACCATTGCGGACCTCTCATGCAGCAAAAGGAGGAAAGGTGGGAAGTCATTGCTGCCGGCCCGACCACAAGCGCACGCATGTCAAAGATGACGCCCCACCTCCTTGATAAATACAATGTTACCGCACTTATAGGAAAGGGCGGCATGGACAATGTTGCCTGCTCACTTAAAGGAAAATGTGTATATCTTGCATTCACGGGAGGGTGTGCCGCCCTTGCTGCAGAGAACATTTCGCAGGTCATGGCCGTACACTGGCCGGACCTGGGAATGCCTGAGGCCGTCTGGATGCTGAAAGTAGAGAACTTCGGGCCTCTTATTGTAGGCATAGATGCAAAGGGTAATGATCTTTTTTCAAAAATAGAAGAAAAGGCCAGAAACGTCTTTTCCGGCCTCAGATAAAGAATGTGAAGATCACCCAGGCTATCATGGTCATGATAATAGAATGCTTCAGGCCCTGGGTCACAGCACCCTCACCCATCTGTCCTGCTACAAGCCCGCTCATGAAACCCTGAATAACTGCCGCATGCATCATAAGCCTCGTGAACTGGGTAGGATCAAATGAGCGGATGAAACTGGAACCTGCCCCTGAAGCCTGTGCGGCTTTTGCTGCTTCTGCCATGGTCGGGACAAATGTTGACGTAAGCATCGCTATAACGAAAATAAATACGAAGAACGAGATGTAGGTGATCACCACATACATTAGCATGTTCCCTCGCCTTTCACGCTCAAGCAGCTTCACTTCCCGGGCGTCACGGGCAGCGGCTTCCAGCACTGAGGACACACGCCCTCCGGCTCTGCTTGCCTGATTGATCAGGGAGACCGACCTTACGATCACGGGAGTTGGCACCCTTTTAGCGAAATTTGCTAGTGTCTGCTCAAAGGAGATACCCCAGGACATAGATGAATCCATTTGCTGGACCTCTTTTGTCATAGCCCCATATTCACCTTTTGCAACCGTGCTCACAGACCTTGAGAGGGTCAGACCTGCCCGGCTCAGCTCAGAGATATCCCTGAGGAAAGTTGGCAGGTACTCCTCCACTTTGTCTATGTTTGTGAACTTTTTATGATATGCAATAGCAGGAGGAGTGATAATGATAAGTATAGTAAAGATTATAACATCATCTATAAGCGGAGTGCCCCAGGTCATCCTCATTCCAAAAACAAAGACAAGTAAAGCTATTGGCAAACTGATAGCAAGCGTATATTCAGGATGATCATAAAAAGTACTGCCAGGATGTTTTAAGAATTCCTTGAGCGCAAGGTTCTTTTTTGCATCTTCCATCCTGGAGCCGATCAGGCCATCTTCCAGTATGCAGAGTTCTTCCTCTGTCAGGGACACATCAGAGGTCAGACCTTCCTTAATAAAATTCGTTAGCTTCATATTATGCCTCCGGGGTCAAACTGCTTATTAAAATAACATACATGACACTTCCGATCGGGATCAGCGCATAGATGATCAAATAAAGGAATATCATCTGGGCACTGCCCATGATAGACATGATCGACATCACAACTATCAGGAAAAGAGGTCCTGCGACAAAAGCAGTCACATACGTTTCTCCCAGAAGTCCCAGAGTTTCCAGAAACTCTTTCTGATTCTGCCTGTTCTCTACGATATATTGATCTGCCTTTATTTGAAAATAAGTTTCTACCTGACCGCCTGAAGTTACAACGGTTACTGCCCCTTGTAGGAAATCCTGCATCATTAATGAAGGAGTTGTTGCCGAAAGGTTTTTCATAGCCGTTACAAGGTCATAACCAAGCACTTCAAGGTCACGAACAAGAAATCTGAACTCTACGGAGACTTGGCCGTATAAACTATTATTTGCAAGGGATCTGAAAAGTTCGACAGGAAGTACTCCTGCGCCCGACATTGCCGACATGTAGTTTACAGCATACGGGAGCATGGTATCGATGTTGCGTTTTCGGTCACCAGCCATTATTGCAGGATAGAACATAAATAACCTGTAAACTACAAGGAAAACCACACCCATAAGAAGAATACTGCCAATAATGGCAATTGCAAGTGATTTATACACCAGATAAGGTGCTACCCATGCAGGAAGTGTTAATCGGGTGGCTTTTATTTCAGGTACTCCAAGCAGCATAATGATGGCGTTAAAGCCAATAAGGGCAACAACAGAGCAGATAATGGAGCTTAGCAGCGCACCTGAAAGGTAGGTATCATAAGCCAGGTCCATCCTGTTCTTCATCAGGTTATAACGAAGGCCTAAATAGTCGATCCTTCTCTTGGCATAGTACTTACCAAACAGATTGAACGCAAAGGTGAAATAGAGGTTAGACATGCATATCCTGCCTCACCATTTTCATTACTGTTTCAGGTTCACGGTTGTATGCGACCACTATCTTGGCGAAGTCCCTGAAGTAAGTGACTTTCTTATCCCTGGTCCATTCCAGGATCTCCTGGCGGCGTTTCAGCTCATCGCGCACCCTTTCTTCGGTCCAGCCCCTGTTCTCCATTACGCTCTCGATCACATAGGACCTGCCGGAGTACTGGAACATATCTCTTGCTGCATCCCATGAGAACACTTCATTTGTCAGCAATTCGCCTGTACGGGAGTCAACACCCACGATCTCGGTAAGTGATTTACATCTCCTGACACGCTTGTCACCAACCTTGACCTGAACCTGGATAGCCACAAGGTCAAGCGCCTGGATCATTATTCGGGGAACATTGATGGGAGGGTTCTCAAGCCTGTGGATGGCTGAAGCAACAGAGTCGGCATGCATCGTCGAGAAGGTAGTATGACCTGTAGACATTGCCTGGAAAAGTGTCAGTGCCTCTACTCCGCGCACCTCACCCACAATTATGTATTCCGGCCTCTGCCTCAGAGATGCCCGAAGAAGCTCATACATCTCGATAGAACCCTTGTCTCCGCTTCCGAAGGACTGCCTTGTGACACCAGGGATCCAGTTGGGGTGAGAAAGGTTAAGCTCTCTTGTATCCTCTATTGATACTATTTTCATCTCGGGCTGGATGAAAAGAGATACGGCATTCATTGCAGTAGTCTTTCCTGATGCAGTACCGCCTGCGAATATGAGGCTCTTGTTGGAATCCACTGCCAGCCACATATAGGCCAACATGGATGTGGAGAAGGTATGGAAATCGATAAGATTTGCCGGTGTTATAGGATTATCCTTGAACCTTCTGATAGTGAATGTACTGCCACGGGTCGTAATCTCACGCCCGAGGGTGAGCTGTATACGGGAACCATCCGGCATTGTTGCATCCAGAAGCGGGTTTGCTATTGAAACGTGCCTTCCGCATATCTGCGCTATCCGGATCACAAACGAATCGACCTCTTCGTCATCCTGGAATTCTACGCTTGAAGATATGGAATTGTAAACTTTATGATAGAGGTAGATCGGGGTATTCGGGCCGTCGCACGATATATCCTCAAGATTGGGGTCTCTCATGAAGACGTCTATCTCGCCGTATCCTACGAAATTTCGGACAATATAGTACATTATCTTTTCACGTTTCTTCGGAGAGATGTCTATCTGGTACTCCTGAAGGTATGCCATCACTTTATCCCGAAGGAAAAGCTCTGCGTTCTTCCTGGAGACTTCCTTTAGGTTGATATCGAGGGTCTCGATGAACTTAATCTTGATAGTATCCAGCAGTTCCTTTTCCTTGGGAGATAGACGTGGCTCCAACGCTTGATACTGGAACTCATGGGATTCCGGGTTGTAGGCTATCCGTATATATGCATAGGGCGCATTAACTCCGTACAGCTCCACTTCCTTATAAGGGCTGTCTGCATCAATTGTGAAATCGACTATAGGCCCATGCTGTATGATATTGTAGGGACTGATATTGACCTTCGCCCTTACAAAGAGCTTGTTCACACGGTCTTTCAGGCTTTCATGCTCTTCCTCTTCTTCGGAAGTATCCTCTTCAATGAAAGGTATCTCAAATATCTCTTTTAGAACGAGACCCCAGTAAGTTTCTTTTTCTTCAGGGACTTCTTCCTCATATTGCAGGTCCTCAAAAGATACATTTACTCTGCCTTTAAGTTCCTCGATACTTACAGTCTCATCTGCAGGCAATATAAGATTTGCAAGTTCATCCACAAAAGAGTCCTCATTTATATGAGGGATAAACTCATTTGTATTGTCATTCGCGAGATCTTCACAATGTACCTTATCCTCCGAGACGTCATCTACATTCATACCCGAAACAGACTGCACAGATCCGACATTTTCACTACTGTCAGGAACTGCCGAAGCAGTTGTTTTTTCATCTTTGCCTTTACCTGAGTGATGGTCCATTATTACCTGCTCCTGTAAAGATCAGTCACTCTTATTTGCAGAGAGTAAGAGCTTTTTACCCTTCTTTGCCTTCTTCTTCTTATCCTCCTGGAAAGTCGCAACTGGAGGGACCTTTATTCCTGCAACAGATGCGGAGAAGCGATTAAACCCAACCGAAACAGGAGAGCCAGGATATTTGACCACAACAGGAGCCTTAAAAGCCATTGAGTTTTTGACATTGGCGTCTTCGGGCAGGTTCTCAAGCATTTTGATACCCAGGGTGCCTTCTATTCGCTCTGCAGTGAGCTCATTGGAGAACACACCTGTCCGGTTCAGGAAAAATCCAAGGAACTGTTTGGTCATTGATTCTGCAACGGTCTTTACTTTCATTGCACCTGCAAGAGAGGCAATATCCGGATTCACGACCTGTATCACCTCACTGGCCAGGGAAATTGCAGAAATGGAATTTTTAGTGATACCTGTCGGAGAATCCACAATTATGAAATCATAACTCTCCCTGAGACTTTCAACGACATCAGCCAGATTGTCAGGATTTGTGTTCATAAAACTCTGTAAGGAGATGCTCCCAGGTATCACTTTCATATTGTTCGGGCCGTCATAGACTGCCTCTGTGACAGCGGCGCTACCTGCAAGAACGTCATGTAATGTGGCTTTAGTTGTGTCAATGCCTAGCATCAGCCCTATTGTGGGCATCCCTATATCTGCATCAATGAGAAGTACCTTCTTGGCAAAACCTGCGATCGCAGCGCCAAGGTTTATCGAAGCTGTGGTTGAGCCGGTACCACCTTTTCCGGAAACAATTGTATATATCTTTGCGGTCATCGAACACCCCTTTGGAAATGTAATTATATTTTTAATGATGCTTTCATTTAAATTGGTCAGCATATTATGTATTTAGATATAATTATTTAATCAAGGTTGCATAAATATAAAAAGATATCCATGATATATCAGGACCGCTTTCAGCAGACCAATCAATATATACTATTATAAAGACAGGAATGCTCATGGAAGAAACAAAAGAAAATAATGTAAAGCTCTTCATTTACCATGCAAGCCAGTGCGATCCCAAAAAATGCACAGGGAAGAAAATGGCACGTTTTGATCTTGCCCGCCTTTCCGACCAGGTGAACAGGATACCCCGCGGGTCCATTCTCCTGGATCCGATGGCAGAGAAGGCGCTTTCCCCGGAAGACAGTGCAGTTAAAGGAATCACTGTCCTTGACTGTTCATGGGAGCATGTGGAGGAGGTGTTCCCCCACCTCGTCAGGCTCAACCTGCAGCACCGTGCGCTTCCCTATCTGGTTGCAGGCAATCCTGTAAACTTTGGCAGGCCTTTTAAGCTCACATCTGCGGAAGCCTTCGCTGCCGCCCTGTACATACTGGGTAATAAGCATCAGGCTCAGACTGTTATGTCCAAGTTCAACTGGGGGCATACTTTCCTTGAGCTGAATCATGAGCCTCTGGAAGAGTACTCAAAAGCAAAGGACAGTAAAGAGATATTGAAGATACAGAGCGAATACATCTGAATACATACGGAGTGTCCGCATGAAGATGCAGATCGGAGTGATAGGTGCCGGTACATGTGATGCGATCATCGGGAAGGCGGCAGAGGATGTGGGAAGGGAGATAGCAAAGCGAAACGCTTTTTTGGTATGCGGAGGGTGCGGAGGCGTTATGCAATCTTGTGCCCGCGGA
>Ga0209347_1004751_pt1 | contig 13719 bp, 11 predicted proteins | sample AutmiccommuBRH23_FD_187382 | JGI IMG/M metagenome (GOLD analysis project Ga0209347, IMG submission 187382) | Deep subsurface microbial communities from Mt. Terri, Switzerland - Autotrophic microbial communities BRH/23 (SPAdes) (version 2) | ecosystem: Environmental > Aquatic > Deep subsurface >... | reverse complement strand
GTATCAGAATCGAACAGATGCAGGTGAAAAATTGGCTGAACAATTGAAGGATTACCAGGGGAAAGACACGGTGGTTGTAGCTATTCCTCGGGGCGGGATTGTGGTGGCGGCCCCCATTGTTGAAAAAATAGGTGCGGCGTTGGATTTAATAATTCCCAGGAAGGTGGGAACGGTAACAGATCCGGAATTAGCAGCTGGTGCTATCACTCCCGATGGGACAGTGATTTACAATGAACAGTTGCTTGCCGGTAGGCAGATAACAGCAGAGGACTTAAAACCAATCATTGATGAAGAAATGGCTGAGTTAAAACGTCGCGACCAGGTCTACCGCAGGGATTTGCGTTGTAAGGAAATCCCCGGCAAAACTGTGATTGTAGTAGATGACGGGATGGCTACAGGATTTACGGTTTTGGCGGCACTTCATGCATTAAAAAACAAAAAACCTAGCCGGCTTATTCTTGCTGTACCGGTTGCCGCTAGGGAAGCAGTTGATTTGGTTAGTAAAGCAGTGGATCAAGTTGTTTGCCCGGCCACGCCGGAACCATTTTTTGCTGTGGGCCAGTTTTATGATGATTTTGGGCAGACCACTGACGAAGAGGTTATCAGCATTATTAGAAGACTTGATAGCAATCTCTAAGGTATTCCCCGGCTGATAAAAAGAGGAAGGGTGATTAAGCATAAAAAAATTGTTGAATAAAAAGGAATTATGATAAATCTATAGAATGTATAATTACTGACATATTTACCTACAGAAGGTTTTGATAATTTCAATAATTTTTTTGCTATAACATGTATATACAGGGATACCCCATGTAAAATGATCGCCAAGTACCAATATTTCTATTATCAGAACCCCTAAAGTTTGGAGGTGAAATAATAAACATTCGCTAAAGAGCTATAATGGAATAATCTGGAGTCTCAGAAAAGGTAACATTTTATCAATTGAAGGGGAGGAAAAGTAATGATTATTACACATTCAAAAGGAAAGATATTTTTCTTGATAGTTGTGTTATTACTGACGGTGACTATTACTGGTTGTTCCCAAAAATCTGCTAACGAAACGGGCCAAGAAGAAAAGGTTGAGATTGTAATGGGACACCCTTTTTCGGCCCAACACCCAATTAGTCAGGAAATCCTGATTCCTCTAGCTGAGGAGCTTGATGAAAAAAGCGATGGCCGTATACAATTGACAATACATGCGGGCGGCTCTGTAACAAGTCCCGCGACCATTCGGGAAGATGTTGCCGCCGGCGTTATTGATATGGGGTGGACTCTACAAGGTTATACATCAGGTAAATATCCGCTTACAGAAGTGGTTGAACAGCCTTTCCTGTTTGATTCTGCTCTTCATGGCTCAAAAGTGCTTTGGAAGCTGTATCAGGAATCTCCTGCCCTTCAACAGGAGTATGATGATGTTCAAGTGCTGGCACTTTGGGTAACCGACCCTGGTGAATTTTTAAGCAAAACGCCCGTCGAGAAACCTGAAGATCTATCTGGATTGAGAATTCGTTTTGCAGGTAAGGCACAAGAAACTTTAATTAAAAAATTTGGTGGAGTACCAGTAGGGATGCCGGCACCGGAAATGTATGATGCCTTGGAACGCGGGGTTCTGGATGGTGCTGCCATAGGATTGTCGGTTATTGACTCTTATAAATTGAACGAAGTAATTGGTGCAGCGACCTATGGTTTGCATTCCTTTGTTTCTCCTCAGGTAATCTTCATGAACAAGGCAAAGTGGGACAGCCTGTCGCAAGATGATCAAGAACTTCTGGCCAGTCTAACAGGAGAGAAAGTTGCTATCCAAGCGGGAGGAATTTATGATACAGAATTACAAAAGGGTTTAGAATTGGCTAAAACCTCTAATGTGGCGATTCACGAAGTATCTCTCGAGGAGCAGGAGGAATGGCGTACATTAACATCTTCGGTATCTGAAGAATGGATTAAAAATTTATCAGATCAGGGGATTCCAGCAAAAGAATTATATGACCAGATGATGAAGATCAAAAATGATTTAAAATAGCAGATATCTTTTTTGTCAAAGAATTTTCCGAAACAAATAGGGGATAAATAGGATATGTAGTGCTGTGGCGGCCGGCTAAGGGGCTACAGCGCTATCTTTCTTTTTAAGAAGTGTCGCGGTAAGGCTGCTGCCAGAGTCGCTTAATTGACAGGATTTAATTTGTTAAACGCTATAGAATAAGGGAAGGCCATTACGAAGGAGGTTATTTGCATGGAGAGGGTTTCGTTTTTTATTAACCGTGTTGCCAACTACATCAGTATAGTTGCTATGATGTTGCTGACTTTATTGACTGTGGCAGATGTATTTGGCCGCTATCTTTTTAATAAGCCCATCCCCGGCACCTTAGAAGTTACGGAGTTGGCTCTGGTGATAATTGTCTTTTTGGCGGTTGGTTATGCAGAGCACTATAATGACCACATCGTGATTGATACGGTATATGAATTGTTACCCAAAACAATAAAAAACATTGTTTACCTGTTTTCATCAGTGCTGACCTTTGTGGTGATTATATTGATGGGATGGCAGTTGTATGTTTATAGTGAGCGCATGCTGGCCGGCGGGTATAACACCGCGGTCTTGGGAATACCCCTTTACCCAATAGTACTGGTTGCTGCCTTTGGCTCCATCTGTTATGCATTGGCTCAGTTCTCTAACATAGTAACGTTTATTGGTAAAGGGTGGGGGGGTAAAAAGGAATGACACCAGAGATAATTGGGGTAATTGGTATTATATTCCTGCTTGCACTTTTAGCAATGCGGGTGCCTGTTGGTATATCCATGATTACAATTTCTTTATTAGGAACTGCTTTGATTGTTTCACCCAATGCGGCTCTGGCCAAATTGGGTGCTGATGCTTTTGCCAGTACCAAAATATATACTTTGAGCGTTCTTCCCTTATTTATACTAATGGGATCGTTTCTTTCCAATGCTAAATTGGGGAATGAATTGTACCAATTGTTTGATGCCCTTCTTGGCAGAATCCGGGGCGGTATGGCCATGGCTACTATTGGGGCAAGCGCACTATTTTCAGCCATTTCCGGCTCAGCGGTAGCTACTGCTTCAACTATTGCCAGCGTTTCGGTTGAAGAAATGCGCAAATATAAGTACGATGAGGGATTAGCGGCCGGATGTGCTGCTGTTGGCGGAACCCTGGGGATTATTATTCCGCCTAGTTCGAGCCTGGTGATTTATGGAGCATTAACCGAAGAGACTATTGGTGCACTTTTAATTGCCGGAATTATACCCGGAATCATGGTAACAATAATGCTGTTGATTACAGTGTATTTGCTGCTGCTGAGGAAGCCTGAGCTAGCGCCGGAACCGGACCGTGAGAATCAGACCAAACTCACTTGGGGCTTAGTAAAGTACGTTTGGAGTGTACCTGTTATTTTTATAACAAGTATTGGAGGCATTTATCTAGGAATCTTCACGCCGACGGAAGCTGGGGCAGTGGGTGCCTTCTTATCTCTAATCTGTGCTTTGATGTTACGCCGGCTAGGTTGGAAGGGTTTTCTCAATTCCCTAAATCAGTCTACTCGTATCACGGCCATGACATTTTTAATTTTGATTGGTGGAAAAATGTTTGGCAGTTTTCTGACTTTGAGCCGTATCCCAATCTATCTTACAGAATACTTACAGGGATTGGAAATAGCACCTTTCTTTGTGATAATGGTTATATTTGTGATTTATTTTCTCCTTGGCTGTTTAATGGATGCTATGGCAATCCTAGTGTTTATGACTCCGATTATTTACCCTATTGTCATATCCATGGGTTTTAACGGGATATGGTTTGGTATTATGACTATTATCATGCTCAATACAGGCCTTCTAACTCCACCGGTAGGTGTAGTATCGCTTATTGTTGCCTCGATTACGAACATATCACCAATGAAAGTTTTCAGAGGTGTCATACCCTTCTGGATCACGCTAATAATTGCTGGCATCCTCATAACTATTTTCCCGCAAATAGTTACTTATCTGCCCAGCTTAATGTAATAAGCTAAGTCAAAATTTGGATAGTCGCACCCATCACGAACGGTGGGAGGGGAAAGGTAATACCAAATGGTTGGCGGGAGAAGAACTTTCTGGAATGGAACGTTCGTTTTACAAGTTGATGGAATGGCTCAAGGATGCAACCTGCATGGATTCATAGATGATTCCCCCTTTTTCTATTTGGCATTAGAAGGGGGAATTTTGCCGCTTATTTGGAGGATTGTTATTGACAAATTGCTAGGGCAGTAATAAAATAAAAATATGCAATACAAGTATACACTTGTATATACATGAAGGGTTTTAAGGGGCAGACATTTCTCTTGGGAAAGGCAGTGTTTTAACTCCTAATGATAAAGGTTAATTGAGTCTGTATGATAATTATATCTTTAAGGAGGCAGGTAAGAGTGATAATTATTGGAGAGAAGATTAACGGTACTATTCCCAGTGTAAAAAAGGCAATAATAGAAAGAGACGAAGAGTTCATTCGTAACCGTGCGATTAAGCAGACTGAAGCAGGTGCTCACTATCTTGATATCTGTGCTAGTACTGAGCCTGAGGTTGAAGCAGAAACTTTAATTTGGTTGATGAATACTGTGCAGGATGTGGTTGATACGCCATTATGTATTGACAGTCCAAACGCAAGGACTATTGAGAAAGTGTTCCCTTATGCAAAGCGTCCTGGCTTGATTAACTCCGTATCCGAGGAAGGACAAAAGTGTGAAGTCATCTATCCTCTGATTGAAGGAACCGAGTGGGAAGTCATAGCCTTGACTTGTGATAGTAAGGGTATTCCCTCTGACGTTCAGACTAGAGTGGAAATAACAAAAACAATTGTTGAAAAAGCACAAAAACATAATATTAACCCTGATAGAATCCATATTGATCCTTTGGTTATGGCTCTGTCTGCAGACAATAATTCATTGTTGAATTTTATGGACACATTGAAAGCTGTTAAAGAGTTATACCCCACAATTAAGGTTACCTCGGGATTAAGTAACATCTCTTTTGGTATGCCTTTAAGAAAAGTAGTCAACCAGAATTTCTTGACTATTGCTATCTTTGCCGGCATGGATTCTGCTATTATGGACCCTTGTAACAGGGATATGATGACTGCACTTCTTGCTGCCGAAGCCCTGCTGGGACGAGATAAGTATTGCAGAAAATTTTCAAATGCCTATCGGAAAAACAAGATTGGGCCTCTGCGGGACAAGTAGTTTTTAAAACTATATTGTTAGTAATTTTGTTGGAAGAAAGACATTATATACTAAATCGGAACAACGTTTGGTTACGATTGAGGCTGGTATGAAGGTGTAAAGATTTTTCAAGGATGGGTGGACTAGGGCCTTAGAATTAGTTAAAGTGCTTAGCATACACAGAGAGAGTTCTTACTCCTCTGTGTATTATGGATTTCCAGGAATACCGACATTCAAGAGTTGACAAAAATATTTATTAAATTATATGATAGTAATGAGCGGTATATTGTTGTATATACGTCTCGTAGTGTCAACTATTTGATTGGTGGTGGTTGCAATTAAACAGTTCGATGAAGATAAGAAATTATTAGTTGATTATGTTGAACAATTAGATGAAGAAAAGGTCATAGAGTTAGCTAACAAACTTTTGGGCGATGGCATAGACCCGCTTTATCTCCTGGAACTATTGAATGAAGGTATGAATAGGGTAGGCAGGCTATATGAGAGCAAAGATTATTATATAGCTGATTTAATTATGGCTGGGCTTATCTTTAAACAGGTGCTTGATTTAGATAAAGTGAGCGCTCATTTTAATGGTAGGCACAATCATAAAATTGGGAAAGTGCTTCTTGGAACAGTAAAAGGAGATATTCATGATCTTGGAAAAGATATTCTAAGGGGTATGTTAGAAGCAAATGGTTTTGACGTTTTTGACCTAGGGGTTGATGTCCCTATAGAGAATTTTGTAAAAAAGGTTCAGGAATATAAACCGGATATTGTAGGGCTCAGCGGTGTACTTACTTCTACAGTAGATTCCATGAAAGAAACAATAAATGCTTTAAAAGAAGGCGGGATTCCAGAAAGAACAAAGTTTATCGTTGGTGGCAGCCATTTAACAGAAGATACTTGCAAGTATATCGGTGCAGATGGCTTTGCTAACGACACGTCTACAGGGGTAAAGATATGTAGAGAATGGATGAAGCGCGATGATGGGCGGGGAGTAAATGATGATTAATCCGGTGTATTTGAATATTGTTGAAAATATTAAAAAGAAGATTAATAGTGGACAATTGAAGCCAGGGGATATCATTCCTTCAGAATCTGCATTATGTAAGGAATATGGAGCAAGTCGCATGACTATCAGAAAAGGGTTAGCCATATTGGCTAATGAAGGTTTTATTTATTCTATTCCCGGTAAAGGAAACTTTATTCAAAAACCGGAACATGACAAATATATTATCTATTATGATGAAATGAAGAATTCTATTAGCAGTGTTGATAGAACAAAGCTATTGGAAGTAAATATAATCATGCCCGATGAAAAATTGGTAAGTGAATTACAAACTACAAGGAACAAAAACGTTATTTTAATTCGCCGTATATTTTATACTGATGGAGAGCCGGTTGCTTACGATGTAAAGTACTTGCTTTACCAAAAGGGGATGCCGATTGTTGAAAAGGAAATAGAACATGCGACTTTTCCTGAAATGCTGTCCAATAGTATGCCTTTATTTACATTACAAAAAGATTTAACCATCTATGCTCAAATGCCTAACGACGATATTAAAAGGTCTCTAAATATCTATGATGAACAAGCTTTAATGGTCGTGGAACAGAAATTATACAACGGTGAACATAAGCCGATGGGCATTGGGATAACATATTATCGAGGAGAGTTCATAAAATTACAAGGAACTAGCTATTAACCTTTATCAGGGAATAGTCATTTACTGCATCTAAATAGGTGCAGTTTGTTTTATATAGTCCGAAGCTTGTGGTATAGTGGATAATTTACATGACGTAATATGGAGGGTTTTCTTTGCAGACTTATAATGTGATTATTCAGCCCGAAGGGCGGGAAGTTAAAGTGCTGGAAGGTAGTACTATTATGGAGGCCATGAATGATGCCGGAGTGGACTTCGATTTTCCGTGTGGGGGCAGGTCAACTTGTGGAAAATGTCGGGTGCGGGTTGTGAATGGACTAGGTAAGCCTACGGCTCAGGAAATGGGTATGCTTGCAGAAAATGAAATAGAACAAGGTATTAGATTAGCTTGTCAGACAAGGGTTTATGAAGATATTACTGTAGAAGTTACTAACCGAAAGCTTCATCATAACATTTTGATAGCCTCAGAAGAGCGAGCGTTTAGAGTAGAACCTCACTTGAATAAAATATTTATAGAAGTAGATAAGCCGTCGTTGGATAATCAACGTTCGGATTGGCATCGCTTAAAGGATAGTCTAGCTAAATTTGGTTATAACCGAGTTGAACAGGAGGTTCCACTACCTTTATTGCGTCAGTTGCCGGAGGCTATACGTGAGGCAAGAAACCAATTAACTGCAATTATGTATGGTAATAAAGTGGTGGCGATGGAACGGCAGGATACTTCAGACATTATGTTTGGAATGGCATTTGATATCGGTACTACTTCAATAGTCGGTTATCTATTAGACCTTTTTTCCGGACAAGAACTAACTGTGGTGTCAACACTTAATCCTCAAACAAAATATGGGGCTGATGTTATTTCGCGTGTCAACTTTGTGGCTAGGGAGGAAGGCGGACTTGATAAGCTTCACACCATAGTGATAGAGGCTATAAACAGACTAATTGAAGAAGCTGCCCAAAAAACAGGTATTGGCAAAAGTAGTATTTACGCAATAACAGTAGCCGCAAATACCTGTATGCACCATCTTTTCTTGGGGATAAGTCCCCGTAACGTTGCTATATCGCCATATGTATCAGCTTTCAGTGAACTTGTAGTATTAAACGCGATTGAACTTCATGTTGATATAAATAAGGCGGGTAAGGTCTTTGTGCTTCCCAATATTGCGGGTTTTGTAGGAGCTGATACAACGGCTGTATTATTGGCTGTTAAATTAAACCAGAGTGAAGATATTAAGCTTATCATAGATATTGGTACCAATGGGGAGATTGTTCTTGGGTCAAAAGATAAGATGGTTGCATGCTCTGCTGCCGCCGGACCTGCCTTTGAGGGTGCTCAAATAAGCAGTGGAATGAGGGGTGCTGTAGGAGCTATTGATCATCTTACTTTTGGAGATGAGATTGAATATTCCGTAATTGGAGGCGAAAGCCCTATCGGTATTTGTGGTTCTGCTTTGCTTGATGCTGTTGCAGGTTTATTGGAATTGGGCATTATCGATAAAAGAGGCAAGTTATTATCCGCTGACAAAATAGCTAACACAGCAGCGAAAGAGTACAAAGAAAACATCGTACAGCATGAGGGGCAGGCTGCATTTTTGTTGGTAGATGCAAGTAAAACCGGTCATGGCAGGTCAATTGTGGTTACACAGAGTGATATTAGGGAACTTCAAATGGCCAAGGGCGCAATGGCAGCAGGTGTGAAGGTACTGATGGAGATCCTCGGTGTTGAAGTTGGTGATATCAAGGAAGTTTTATTGGCTGGAGCCTTTGGGAACTATTTAAATCCACATAGCGCATGTATAATTGGGCTCATTCCTTTGGAGTTAGAAAATAGGATTAAGATGGTTGGGAATGCCGCTGGCACTGGGGCCAAACTGGCATTGCTTTCTTCAGGTGAATACCAGAAGGCGGGTGATCTTGCTCGGTCTGTTAACTTTGTTGAGCTGGGTAGTTACCCGAAATTTAACAGTATTTTTTCACGAGCAACTTATTTTAATGTAAATTAGTTATTCGGCGGGTTATTCAAATCAAACGGTTTTGCTAATCAGTAAGGCTTTTTGTAAATTTATTGATTATTTGATCGATTTTTTTGTTTTTATTGAATATGGTAAATAAATATGGTACAATCAAATAAAATAGACTTATATATACATGTAGACCCCTGAAATATTCGAAAGATTACAATAGAAGGGGGGAGACAGGTCCGGCTAAGTTGAGGAAAACTAGGTGGGATAGTTTATTTAATGTTGCTTGTATATACAGCTAGATAGCGATATAGCCGGGATATGTTAATTATTATTTAACAGGGGTATTCATTATTAGCTCTGGCTAAGAAAAAGTAATAAGGGGGAAAATAATTCATGGTAGATTCACAGGTATTAAAACAGGCAGTTGGAGACTTAGATGAAGAGGCAGTATTGAAAATGTTAGACGAGTTTATAGCAACTAACCCGAATGGAGAAGAGGCAAACAAGGTAGTTAACGCTTGTCAGCAGGGAATGGCTATCGTTGGGGACTTATACGAAGAAGGCGAATATTTTGTTGGAGATTTAATTTTTGCTGGTGAATTACTTTCTACAGCAATTGATAAGCTTAAGCCTGTTTTAGGAGGAGATCATACTGGGAATGTTGCAAAAATTGTTCTTGGTACGGTTGAAGGAGATTTACATGATATAGGTAAAAATATTTTTGGTAGCATGGCAGAAGCAGCCGGTTTTGAGGTTGTTGATTTAGGAATAGATGTTCCAGCTAGTGCATTCGTAGAAAAAATAAAAGAGGTGAAGCCTGATATAGTAGGGATGAGTGGTGTGCTAACCCTGGCTTTAGATGCAATGAAAGGCACGGTGGATGCAATCAAAACAGCTGGGTTACGTGATGATGTAAAGATAATTATTGGAGGTAATCCAGTTACTGAAGATGCATGCAAACAAATCGGTGCCGATGCTTTTACCACTAATGCTGCCGAAGCTGTAAAAACATGTCAAGGGTGGGTGAAATAAATATGACTGACTCAGCAACTTTAGCAGAGGAAAGAGAACAGTTATTTAAAGATCTATTAAGCGGAAAGACCCCGAAAAGAGTGCCCGTTTCTAATCCGGCAACATTGGAATATGCCATTCAGTACTATGGTGAAGACCTAGCGACAGCCCAATGGGATGTTCCGAGTTTGGAGCCAATATTAGATAAGTTTTGCCAGGATTTCCCTACTGACACTACTCCTATTGGCAGCTTAAGACTTCCGGCATATTATCAAATACTAGGTTCAAAAGCAATTGTTATGGGTTCCGGCGGTTTTATGCAGCATCCGGAAGTTATGGGTCTACTGGCTGAGGAATACGATGACTTTATTGCGGCTCCATATGATTTCATTGTTGATACTGTTTTACCGCGATTGTATACAGAGCTTGACGCAGAACCAAGTCACAAAGCCATGACTTTAGCCAAGGCCTTAAAAGCCCAGCAGGATGACTATGGGTACTTGGGCCAAATTAGAAGCAGGATTAATGCTAAGCATGGACTGACGGCTCCTATGGTTGCTTTGACTGAGGCACCGTTTGATTTTATGGCTGATTTTTTAAGAAGTTTTAAAGGTATTTCCAGTGATGTAAGAAGGCACCCTGATAAGGTGGTTGCCGCTTGTGAAGCGGTATTACCGTTAATGGTCAAGAAAGGTAAACTGCCGGTTCCGGGAGCGCTCGGTTTCTCCTTTATTCCTCTACACATGGCGCCTTATATGCGGAATAAAGATTTTGAGAAATTCTATTGGCCGACATTTAAAAAATTGGTGGAAGAACTTGTTGCCATGGGACAAAATGTTCAGTTATTCGTGGAAAGTGATTGGATGAGATACCTGGACTACCTTAATGAGTTACCCGAAAACACTATTATGAGATTTGAATACGGCGATCCCAAACTTGTTGCGGACAAGTTAGGTAAAAAGCATATTCTTTCAGGTTTTTATCCTGTAACTATACTGCAAACAGGAACAAAGGAGCAGTGTGTGGATAAAGCTAAAGAATTAATGGATATCCTTGCTCCAACCGGAAAGTATTGGTTCCAGGCTGATAAAAGCATAATAAGTACCGATGCAGAGGGTAAGGTTGCAGAAAACCTCTTTGCTGTCTTGGATTATACGATGAATAATGGCAGCTACTAATAGTTGGAAGGAGGCGGGAACGTTATGAAGTCAAAATACTACACGACATGGGAAGAGTATAGAGAAAAGCATTCGGAATTGGAAGGAAAGCCAGAAAAAGCAATAGCACCTAAAATTGAAAAGTATGAAGACATAATGTTTAATTTCGTTATCGGTCTATTGTTGTAAGGTTTCGTCGGAATTATGGGGGATTTTACGAATTACAGGCAGGGAGAAATAAAGAAATATATTCCGGGGAGGAAAACTTAATGGCAAAGCAATTAAATAAATCAGTTATTAATTTGTATGGAGTACCTTCGTTTGGATTTCAATTATTTGTAAATATGGAAGTATTCTATTTTGCAGCATTCTTGACAGATTTTGCAAAGCTTCCAATGGCTCTGGTTGGTATAGTTTTGATGGTTACAAGTATATTTGATATTTTATGGGTTCCTACAGCAGGAGTTATATTGGAGAAGAGTAATATGAAATGGGGGAAATACCGTTCATGGTTATTGGTAGGACCGCCTTTAGCAGCATTGTTTTTTATTTTGCAATTTTCTAAAATTGGTTCGCCGACAGTAAATGCGGTCATGATTATAATTGGATTTCTTGTAAGTCATTTAATTTGGAACGTTTTTTATGGAGGACATATCGCAATGAACTCCTCTATGACATCCGATAGAAAAGAAAGAATTGCCATGTCTTCAAGCAGAGGGATGGCTAATGGATTAGGTGCTATTGCTTTCTCTTTGATCGGTATGCCGTTGATTTTGGCTCTTGGTAAAGGTGATCCGACAATGGGTTATACGCTCACTGTTATAGTTACAGGTATTGTAATGATTGCTTCCTATTATGTACTATTCTTTATTACAAAAGACTATGCTTTCCACGGTACTGCTGAGCAAACCGGTAAACCGGAGGAAAAAATGTCAATTGGTGATATGCTAAAACAAATTGTAGTCAATCCGCCGCTCATTGGCTTAATGTTAGGTGAAACCGGAAGATATTTAGGACGATTTGTTATCTTCGGATTGGCCTTTTATTATTTTAAATATGTAGTAGATAACTTGGCAGTAATAACTATATTCTTTACAGGACTTAATGTAGTAATTTTCTTTGGGTCCGCTTTGGTTAATCCAATTGCTAAAAAATTTGGCGAAAGAAATGTATATCTTGCATCCCTTTCAATATTTGTAGTAGGACTGTTGGCTGTACGGCTATTACCAATGAATCATATTTCCTTTATGATATTAATGTTCGTGACCTATTTGGGATATGCTATGCCCGATGCATTAGGTGTTGCGATGTACTCGTCTACTGTTGAATATGCTGAATGGAAAACAGGAAAGAATGCAAGGGGCTTTATTATGTCATTAATCAGTTTTCCAATTAAAACCGCTATACTTTTAAGAAGTGTTATTATTACGGCTGTTCTTGCAGGAGCAGGTTATGTAGCAGAGATGGAGCCTACGCTAGAACTGGTAAACGGTATTAAAAACGGAATTGCGCTAATTCCTGCAGTTATTATACTGGTAGGGTTGGTACTTAGTGCATCCCTTTATAAAATTACACCTCAGAGGCTTGAAGAAATGCAAAATGAGATTGCGGCAAGAAAGGCCTAAGGAAGCAGTTTAAGTCATTATGAATAATATGGAAAAATACTTCATATTAAACTTTGTTAATACTAAAACAGGGCAACCGCAACTTGGTTGCCCTGTTTTAATAGTGCGCCCGGCATGGGCGCAGTCTAACGGGTGAAAGTCCCGAACACGCCCGGTAGCGGGAAGTGTATAGCCAAGGCCAAGCGCGTCCATCGTGAGATGGAGTGTGAAGGAAGGCGGCGGCAAATCTCTGGCCTGACGAACAGAAACTGCATCAGGCACAAATTGAGGATAAGGCTGCTATACAAGTCGAAGTCCAATAGCTACACGGAATCAGTTTGTGTAAATGCGGCAGGTGGATGGAGAGAAAGACTGCGTACTTACCCGGGGAGGCCTCACGGACGGCACAAGCGTATTTGCTAAAGCCGGTTGAAACAAGATTTGTCGTGAGGAGTCAGATGAAGCCATACTAGCAGTACAGTCGACGGTACTGTGAAGGGCGGAACCCTTGGAGGTGATAGTAAATGAATGTTACCGGGAATCGGGACAAAGACAGCAGAAAACACTGTGACAGCAGTGGCTGGCCGCAAAGGGATAGTGCGGAACACAAAGAGTATGCGGGAGCGCTTACTGATTCAGGGATAACTGAAAACAACATCACCAATGCCGACAGACCCGAGGGTGGACTGCTGGAGGAAATCCTTTGCCCAAGCAACCTTAACCAGGCGTATAAACGGGTTAAAAAGAATAAAGGGGCAGGCGGAGTCGATGGGATGAACGTGGAAGATCTTCTACAATATCTCAAAGACAATGGGGAAGAAATCCGGCAGACCATCAAGGACGGAAAATACCGTCCACAACCCGTACGGAGGGTAGAAATACCCAAAGAAAACGGGAAAAAGAGAAAGTTGGGAATACCAACAGCCGTAGACCGAGTCATACAACAGGCAATAGCCCAGATTCTAACGCCAATCTACGAACCACAATTCTCGGACAACAGTTATGGATTCCGACCAAGAAGAAGCGCGCATGATGCTATCAGGGCGTGTCAGGAGAATATCCGCGATGGATACAAGTACGTCGTGGATATGGACTTGGAAAAGTTCTTTGACACA
>Ga0209347_1004749_pt1 | contig 13725 bp, 6 predicted proteins | sample AutmiccommuBRH23_FD_187382 | JGI IMG/M metagenome (GOLD analysis project Ga0209347, IMG submission 187382) | Deep subsurface microbial communities from Mt. Terri, Switzerland - Autotrophic microbial communities BRH/23 (SPAdes) (version 2) | ecosystem: Environmental > Aquatic > Deep subsurface >... | reverse complement strand
TCCCGGCCGATCACCTGATAGAGGATGTGCCAACCTTTCACCAGGTACTCCGCACGGGCGCCGCTTATGCGGAAAATGGCCATCTGATCACCTTCGGGGTCATCCCGGACGCGCCGGAAACCGGTTACGGGTATATCCGGAAAGGAGAGCCCGTCCATTCCGGCGCTTCGGCGGCAGTCCCGGAAGCGGCGTATGCGATCCGCGAATTCGTTGAAAAACCGGATCTTGCGACGGCGCGAAAGTACGTCGATTCGGGTGAGTATTGCTGGAACAGCGGGATGTTCATGTTCCGGGCCCACGATATTCTCGAAGAACTTAATCTGTTCGCGCCGGATATTCTGGAATCCTGCCGGAAGGCGTGTGATCATGGGAAGAAAATGGGTGATGCCTACCTCCTCGATCCCGGGGCCTTTTTCGATTGCCGTTCCGATTCCATCGATTACGCGGTCATGGAAAAGACCGGCCGCGGTGTGATGATCCCTTTTGGCGCGGGATGGAATGATGTGGGGTCCTGGGAGGCATTATGGACCCTGGGCGAAAAGAATGCCGACGGCAACGTGATCCGGGGCGATGTGCTGGGTCACCATAACCGAGACAGCCTGGTTTTTGCCCAAAGTCGGCTTGTTGCCGTTCTCGGGGTGTCCGACATGATCGTGGTGGAAAGTCCCGATGCCGTACTGGTCGCCAGCCGCGCACGCTGCCAGGAGGTCAAATCGGTGGTTGACGCCTTGAAAGGGCGCAAGGAGGCCCGGGTCCACAATAAGACCTATTTCCCATGGGGAACGGTTGACATCCTGGCCGATGACGGGCGGATGGTGGTGCGGCGGGTCATAGTGGACGGAGGTGTTTCGTTTACGGTCCGGCCGCCGGCCGGCCGGGTGCTCAACTGGGTGGTGGTCGCCGGAAACGGGGAATTTGATCTGCCCGACGGCATTGTGCCCGCCCGGGCGAACACCGCTGTCCGGATTGATTCCGGCACGGACGTATGGATTCGGAACCGCACCGGTGATCCGCTTGTTTTCACGGAAATTCATATTCCGGAAGGTACTTCCGGCGACCATTTCGGGCAGACGGCGCCATCCTGACCCATTTTTTTAAGTTCACCAGGGAAGAAAATAAAGGGGAACCGATGGATCTGGAATTGAAAGACCCCGAACTCCTTTTTGACAGACAGGACCTCATGATCCGGCTGGACGGGGACATGGAACTCGCCGGGGAACTGGTGGTGCTGTTCGTCGAGGATATGGAGAAGAAACGGGCAGCGCTCCGATCGGCCATTGACCGGAAAGATGCCGCGTCCGTGGAAAGGGAAGGGCATTCACTCAAGGGGGCGGCTGCCAATCTTTCGGCCGGGGCCGTTCGGGACCTGTCCTGCCGAATCGAGATCGCCGGAAGGGATAAGGACCTGGAAGCGGCCGAACGGGTCTATGCCGCCCTGGTCCCGGTTATCGCTCAGACCGCGCACCGGCTGCGGAAAGAGATCCTGGCCGGTAGTTGAAAACTGCCTTTATGCCCGGTCCGATAACCGGATCTCCGACCACTCCGGACGGCACATGGCATGGTGGACCCGGTTAAACAGGAAGGCGATCAGAAAATCAGAGGGAACCGGTGCGGACAGGCGCTGTTCGGCCGGTTCAAGATCTTCTTTCCACCGTTTCAACGGCTCGATCCGGGAGAGAAGGCCGATAAAGTCCTCCCTCCCTTTTCCGGATCCCGGATTTTCATGGGCCTGGGCAATGATCCCGCGGATCCGCGAGTGTGATGCCGCGATCAGCTTTTCCCGGTATTTTTCCGCCGGGCGGCACTGGTCAATGCGGCCCGCCACCCAGGAATCGATTAGACGGTGTTCGGTCCGGCATTCGGTAACAAGAAAGTTCGCCAAGTGGTCCGGAAGTGCGATCTCAACATCCCGCAACCGTTCCTGGTTCTTTTTTAAACTGTCGTTTAACTCCTCGGATGCGGTTTTCCAGAAAATCCGGCTTCCGTTCTCGAATACTGCTCGCGGGTTCCGTTCGTTTCTGGCGTCTTTTTTCTTCATCCGGCTGATTTCGGGCATGAGTCGTGCCGTTTTAACAAAGAGGGGGCGGCCGGTCAGTATGTTGAAAATCATGACCAGTCCCGCATACCAGTCCTGCAGGTAAAACACCCGGGGGAGTTCATTCCGGAAAACCGCACCCAGAATCCGATTGTTGAAGACGTGGGTGGGAGTGGCATAGGAAGGCGTCCCGGCCAGAAGCGGCTGGGGAAGGCTTCCTTCCGTCAAATCGAAACATACAGCGGTTTCCAGATCGATCAGGCCGAGATCATAGGCATTGGGGTCGGCCAGGATATGGTCGGCGCCGTCGAGCTGGGCGGCCACGTACATGTTGTCCGGTTTCAGATCCCGGATGGAGACCGAGCGGTTTTTCAACCGATAGAGCAGTTCGATCACCTTGACGCTGAGCCCCTTCACCCGGGCCCGGTTCTTATCGAAACACTGCCGTCTCACCGCCGCATGCACGATATTGTGAAACTCGTCAATCAGCGCTTTTTTTGCCGATAGCATCCGGGTGGTCACCGCATCGATTTCCACCGCCAGGTCGGGGGGGAGTTCCGAATTTTCGAAATCCGGCCGGGAGCCGGCCAGTCGCTGAAAGAACCATTCCTGCACCTGGTAGTCCGCAATCCATAAGGTTGCCCCCGAATTGCTGATGATTTCCTCGATGGATCGCTCGTACGCCTTCATCAATGCGTGCATGTCAAAATAAGCGCCGTCGTTGCATGCGCCGTACAGGGTTTCGAAGGCATGCATGTCGGCAATCGCTCCCGGCCCGTTCCGGAGAATTTCCTGGCGGACCAGGTCCTTGGAAAAATGGATGGAATCGATGACCTGGTTGAAAAAACGGTATTGGGACAGGCTCATGAAAAAAACGAACCCGCCGGCGATCTGGAGGTATTTCTGGTAGTGCGGCTCGCGAGTCAGCCGCTCTATATATTCTCTTTCAACCTGATCCGGTGGGAAATCGGCCGGCAGTCGCAGCGAAGGGACTTTTTTCAGGATTGCCCCGAGGTGGGGGTATACACAGGCGATCGACGGGGTCAACCGGTCGGCGATGGCATGTTCCTGGTGGATATGGTTCAGGTAAACATCAAAATGGGTAATGGGGCGGGGCGGGATTTTGACCACGATCAGGTCATCATAGATGATTTTGTAACACATGCTTTTGCTCTCGACCTGTTCGCCGAGAGACCGGATGCTCATCCGCCGGGTCCGGTCCGTACCCCGATGCCGCACATTGAGTTCATAAATGACGTCCCGTCCCGGTTTATCCGAAAAGATGGCGGCCGAGGCGGCATCAACGGCTTCAGTTTCCCCCGCGACCTGCATTTTGAATAACGACAGGAAATAATCGATCACCGGCTTGAAATCCGGAGCCGCTTTTGCCATGAATTGCCTTTCTCTGTTTTGATGACCCTTTCGTTTCACATAGCGTTTACGGGCAAGCCCCGTCAACCGAAATTCGGTTGACCTCGCATTTAAACTCGCTTATAGTCATGCAAACGTAGTGATTAATATTAAATAATTAAAATAAATACTTATCCATATACTGTAGATCGTATTCCTTCTATCAAGGTCGGATTAAGAAGATGCCATTCCTTGTCCACCACTGCAATCAGAAGATCATCAAGAAAATTCAACTTATTCCGGATCGCCGGATGCGGATCGGCCGCGGTGAGGAAACCGAGATCCGGATCGATGATTCGGCGGTGTCGACCCTGCATGCCGAGATCGAGCGGGATGGGGATCATTACTTCATCACCGACTTCAACAGTCGCAACGGCACCTTTGTCAACCGGGAACTGGTGATTTCCCGGCGGCTCTCCCATGGGGACATGATCTCCATCGGAACGCAGCGTTTCGTTTTTGCCTATGCCCGGCATGAAACCCGGCCGGCAGAAATGGCGGAATCGCCCGAAGGAGCGACCCTGTGTATCGACACCCCCGATCATCGCTCCCAGCTTGCCCGCAGCGTGGCGGAACTCGCCAACCGGGGAGAACCACCGATTCCGCCAGCCGACCCCGAGGGGATCGGCCGGTCCGATCCGCCGCTGGAAAAGAACCTGCTGCGCCGGTTTTCCTGGGTGTTTGAACGGAACGAAGCCCTTACCACGGAACTGAAAGCCAAAAACCAGGAATTGGAACGGGCGGTGCGCGAACTCCGGCAAACCTACAGGGAACTGAAGCATCACCGCGATCACCTCGACGACCGGGTCCGGGAACGGACGGTCGACCTGATGGAAATCAACCGCCAGCTCCAGGAGGCTATGGAGAATGCCCGGATCCAGGCCCGGGCGGCCGAGGAAGCGAATAAAGCCAAAAGCCAGATCCTGGCCAACGTCAGCCATGAAATCCGCACCCCTTTAAATGCCGTGATCGGTTTTTCCGACATGCTCATCGATACCCGCCTGAGTGACACCCAGCTCGATTTTGCCCGGACCATCCGGAACAGCAGTGATGCGCTGCTGTTTCTCATCAACGACATTCTCGATTTTTCAAAAATTGAGTCCGGGGAAATTGTGCTTGAAACCATCGATTTTTCTCCTGAACTGCTGGCCTACGATGTCTGCGAACTCATCCGTCCCCAGATCGGGGAAAAGCCGATCGAACTGGTCTGTCGAATCGGAGAAGACGTCCCGGCGTACCTGATGGGGGATCCGACCCGTTTCCAGCAGATTTTGCTCAATCTTATGGGAAACGCCCCGAAATTCACCGAATCGGGCGAAATCAGCCTGACCATGACCGTAACGGAGCAGGAGGAAAATCGGGTCCGGATTCTTGCCCGGATTCAGGATACCGGCATCGGCATTCCTGAGGAAATGCAGGCAAAAATTTTTGAACCGTTTCGCCAGGCCGATGGCTCGACCACCCGGAAATACGGGGGGACGGGACTCGGACTCTCCATATCCCGACAGCTGGCCCGCCTGATGGGCGGGGATATCCGGGTTACGAGCGAGCCGGACGTGGGGAGCACATTTTATTTCGAGGGTTGGTTCGGCTGCTCGAACCGGGAGGAATCCTGGAAAACAACCGCCGCCGGGATTGTCGGCAAACAGGTGCTCATCGTCGACGACAGCCAGAACAATCTCGACATCCTTTCAAGCGCCTTGAAATCGGCCGGCATGCGGGTCAGTGACCTCCGCTCCGGCATGGAAGTGGTCCCTACCCTGGAACGGGCGATCACGGCCGGCAATCCATTTGATTGCTGCATTATCGATATCCACATGCCGGGAATGAGCGGGTACGAGGTCGCCCGGCAGATCCGGGCGTCGGATAATCCGAAGATCACCCGGCTCCCCCTGGTGGCCGCCTCCTACCTGGTCGAGCGGGACCCCGAGCTGTTCGCCCAGGTCGGCTTCGATCAATCGGTGGTCAAACCGGTCCGGCGGGAACGCCTTTTTGAAGTCCTCGGCCAGGTTACCGGTGGTTCTCCCCAGTCGAAGATCTCGCCGGTATCACGCATGGAAGGTCTCCCGGTGGAGAAGTTCAATGCCCGGATCCTGGTGGCCGAGGACAATGCCGTCAACCGGAAGCTGATCGAAATGATGCTGAAAAAGCTTGGCGCAGAGGTGTCCCTGGCCGAAACGGGGAAGGAAGCGCTCGACATGGTCCTGGCGGCGCCGGACCGTTTCGACCTGATCCTCATGGACATCCAGATGCCGGAAATGGACGGTTATGAGGCATTAAAGGCGATCCGGGGAAACGGTTTCACGACGATTCCCGTGATCGCCATGACTGCGCATGCCATGAAGGAACACCGGGATGAATGCCTGGAGGCCGGAATGGACGATTACATCTCCAAGCCGATCCGGAAACCCGCACTGGTCGAGGTATTGAGCCGGTTTTTGAAACCCGGGCATTGAAAAGAACGGCCATCAGGGGCAATTACCGTCCGATCCCTGCATTCGCAAGAGGGCGGGTTTGAAACCCGCCCCTACGGAGGAACGAGTGTCGGGCGGGTTTTAAAATCCGCCATTTACCGGTGGTCATTGTGTTTGGGCGTGTTATCTGCCATTTACCGGTAGGCAAGGTGTAGGGGCGGGTTTCAAACCCGCCCTCTCAGAAAATTCGTGTGCGGAATCGGACCTTCGAAACCCGATTATGCTTACGCGCACGCGCACGATAAAAATCAGAGTTTACGCCGCCTCCACCCCTTCCTCCGGCCGGTGCACTTTCGCCAGCAGCATGTAAAACGACGGGACCACGAACAGGGTGAAAAGGGTTCCGATGGTCATCCCGGTGATGATCACCAGCCCGATGTTAAACCGGCTGACCGACCCTGGACCCGTGGCGATCACCAAGGGGAAAACCCCCATGACCGTGGCCGCAGTGGTCATCAGGATAGGGCGCAGCCGGATCGCCGCCGCCTCCTCCACGGCTTCCCGCTTCGATTTTCCGCTGCGCTGCAACTCATTGGCGAACTCGACAATCAGAATACCGTGCTTGCTGATCAGGCCGATAAGGGTGATCAGCCCCACCTGGGTGTAGATGTTGATGGTGATCAGGCCGATGGTGCTGGCGGCAAGCGCCCCGGCAATCGACATGGGAACGCTGATCAGGATGATCAGCGGGTCCCGGAAGCTCTCGAACTGCGCGGCGAGCACCAGGAAGATGACCACGATCGCCAGAAAGAAGGTCACGACCAGGGCACTCCCTTCCTGCACATACTGCCGGGACTGCCCCGCGTAATTGGCCTGGTACCCCTTTGGAAACAGGTCGTCCGCCTGCTGCTGTAAAAATCCGAGCGCTTCGCCCATGGAAACCCCCGGCGAGGGGACCCCGGAAATGATGGCGGCGTTCAGCTGCTGAAATCGTTTCAACTGCTCGGGTTCCACTGTCCAGTCGAGATCGATTATCGTGGACAGGGGAACCATCCGGCCGTCGGCGGACCGGACGTAATACTGCTTCAACTGCTCCGGATTCAGCCGGAAATTCCGCTGGACCTGGGGAATGACCTTGTAGCTGCGCCCCTGGATTGAAAACCGGTTGACATAGTTGGCGCTCATCATGGTCGCCAGTTCAACACCCACCTGCTCCATGGTCAGGCCGAGGTCCGCGGCCTTTTCCCGGTCGATGATGATTTCGACCTGGGGGAGATCATACTTCAGGTCCGTGTCGGCAAAAACGAACAGTCCGCTCTCCCGCGCCCGCTTGAGCATTTCCCGGGAGATCCGGTCGATTTCGATCGGCTCATCGGTGGTGCCGATGACGAACTGCACCGGCAATCCCTCGCCGCCGCCGGGCAGGGGAGGAACATCAAAGACCACCGATTCGAGCCCGGCAATCATGTGAACCTTCTCCTGGGTCAACGATTTGACCTCCATCTGGGAGCGTTCCCGCTGGCTCCAGGTTTTGAATACCTGTCCGGCAAAGACGGTGTTCCCGGTCGTCGCCGCGCCGCCCGGCCCCCGGCCGGCGACCATGAAGACGTGCTCGGTTTCCGGAAACGAGGCAAGGCTTTCGTATACCTGGCGGCTGTAGAGTTCGGTCATGTCGATCGAGGCATACGGCGCCGATGTGGCGGAAACCAGCAGGATTCCCCGGTCCTCGGTCGGCGCCAGTTCCTTGCTTGACAGGTCGTAAAGGAAATAGCAGCTTACCAGCACGACCGTGGCAAAGACCAGGATGACCGGGAGGTAGTCCAGGGTCCGGTGCAGGGAGCGCCGGTAGCCGGATTTCAGGCGATCGAAGAAGGCTTCCAACCTGCGGACCAGGCGGTTGTTCCCCTGGGACGGCTTCAGGATTTTCGAGCACATCATGGGCGAAAGCGTCAGGGCGACGATCCCGGAAATAAAAACCGCGCCGGCCAGGGTGAAGGCGAATTCGGTGAACAGGCTTCCGGTCAGCCCCCCCATGAACCCGATGGGCGCATAAACGGCAATCAGGGTCGTGGTCATCGCCAGGACCGGTACGGCCAGTTCCCGGGCGCCGGCAATCGCCGCCTTGAAGGGGGGACTCCCTTCCTCGATATGCCGGTGGATATTTTCCATCATCACGATGGCGTCGTCGACCACCAGCCCGATGGCCAGCACCATGGCCAGGAGCGTCAGCAGGTTGACCGTGAAACCGAAAAGGAGCATCAAAAAACCGGCGCCCACGATCGACAAGGGGATGGTTACCGCGGGAATCAGCACCGAACGGACCGAACCGAGGAAAAGGAAAATGACGACGACCACGATCAGCAGGGCTTCCACAATGGTCCGTTCCACTTCGAAAATCGCATCATGGATATAGAGGGTGGCGTCATAGGGGATGGCCATTTCCAGCCCTTCCGGGAGCTGATTTCGGATATCCGGGACCACCTGGCGGACCCGGTCGATGACATCGAGGGCATTGGCGGTCGGCAGCACGGTGATCCCCATAAATGTCGCGCTCGTCCCGTCAAAGCTCACCCGGGACTCGTAATCCTCCGCGCCCAGGTCCACCTCGGCGATCTCCGCCAGGCGGGTAATTGTTCCCCCGGATTCGGCGATCACCAGATTCCGAAACTCATCGCGGGTATGCAGGTTGGTGGTAGCCCGCATGCTGACAGCCACCATCGCGCCTTTGGTGCTCCCGACCGCGGCGAGAAAATTGTTCTCGGCCAGTTTCCGCCGCACCATGCCCGGGGTAATCCCCACGGCCGCCATTTTTTCCGGATCGAGCCAGATCCGCATGGCAAATGTCCGGGCTCCCAGGATTTCCGCCTGCTGGATGCCGGAAATTGCCTGGAGCTGGGGCTGGACCACCCGGATCAGGTAGTCGGTCACCTGATTCGGTTCCAGAACATCGCTTGAAAAACTCATGTACATCGAGGCTGTCGATTCCCCGATGGTTACATCCAGAACCGGTTCCTCGCTTTCTTCCGGGAGTTCGTTCTTGACTTTGTTGACGTTGGCGGTGATCTGGGTGAGCGCCTTGTACGGGTCGTAATCGAGGTTCAGGTGGGCCTGGATGACGCTGACCCCCTGCATGCTGCTCGAATCGAGATAGTCGATCCCGTCCGCGCTTGCGATTTCCCGTTCCAATGGGGTGGTGATGAAACCCTTGACCAGGTCGGCATCGGCCCCCACGTAGGGGGTCATCACCGTGATGATGGCGTTGGAGGTTTCCGGGTATTCCCGGACATTCAGCAGGAACAGGGACCGGCCCCCCAGAAGGAGGATCAGCAGGCTGATCACCGTGGCCAGGACGGGCCGCCGGATGAAGATATCCGTGAACGTCATGAACCGCTCCTATTCGTTCGCCAGTTCCGGGGAAGGATTGCTGGAGGGCACGATGCTGTTGTTGATCACCGCCCTGTCGCCTTCCTTGAGCTTGTGCGCTCCGGCGACGACAACGCGTTCGCCCGGTTCGATTCCTTTTGTCACGGCCACCTGATCGCCCCGGGTTTCGCCGGTGACGATGAACCGCCGGCGTGCCGTATAGGTATCGGATTCCCTCGTTTCCCCCGCTTCGGGAACCAGGATGAAGACGACATTTCCATATGGATTATAACTGATGGCGGTCTGGGGGAGGGTGACCCGTTTTTCCGGCTCCCCGACACGGATTTCCACCTGCCCGTACATGCCGGGACGCAGCAGCAGATCTTCGTTCCCCAGTGTTGCCTGTACATTGAAGTTGCGGGTATCGGGATCGATCTTCGGGCTGATGGCATTAATGGTGCCGTCGAACACCCGGTTCGGGTAGGTGTCGATCGTGAAGAACACGGGCATTCCGTTCCGGATGCCGTTGAAGAGCTGCTGGGGGAGGGTGAAATCCGTGAATATCGGGTCGAGGGACTGGAGGGTGACGATCGGGAATCCCGGCGACAGGTATTGCCCCACGTCCACCTGGCGGATCCCCAGGATGCCGTCGAACGGGGCCTTTATTTCCATTTTGTCGATGAGGACTTGCTGGCTGCGGATCTGGGCCCGGATCTGTTTGAACTCGGCATCGGCCTGGTCGAGGGCCGACTGGGGGGCCAGTTTTTTCTCGACCAGCTCCTTCTGACGCTCCAGCTGGACCCGGGCGAGTTCCATGGCGGCTTCCAGACGCTCGCGTTCGGCAATCTCCGCCCGGCTGTCGAGAGAGACAAGCATCTTTCCGAGGGTCACCGGCTGTCCGGAGTCAAAATCGATGAGCGTGATCAGTCCCGGGACCGCCGCGGTGACATCGACCCCGTGAACCGCCCGGAGTGAGGCGACCGAGGTGATCGCCGGCTGCCAGGAAAGCCGCTCCGCCTCGACAGCAGCCACGGCCACCGGGGGCTGCTGCTGGGTGGCGAGATGCTTCCGGATCTGTGCGTTCATGAAGAGCCGCCACCCGAATATGGCCCCGAATACGATGGCAAGCCCCAGCACCGTCAGAATGAGGCGTTTGGTCATGAGTGATCCTTTCAATCACATCCGAATGGCTTTTCGTAAAGCTATTTCCCCGTTGCGTAGTGTTTTTGCAGAAAGCAACCGTAGTTTGGGCTGAGCTGTGAAGCCCAACATGCTGGGCTTTGCAGCTCAGCCCAGCCTACCTCCTCGTGCTCGTACGCGCAGCATGAATTAAAAAAATGAAACATGAGTTTCTTCCATAAGAAGGCCTGTCATTCTGGAAGCTGTTGGCGATTACCCCTTGCATTAAACCCCCACGATTACTCGGAGTCGCTGGTTCCCAAGCTCCAGCTTGGGAACCCCGTTAACTAAGAATGGGCCAATCTTAATTTCCCTCTTTTTCCATACAAAAACCGGAGGCCCTATAAAATAATGCACATATCCAAATAGTTTAGCCTCTTAAAAATGAAGATTTTTTTTTTGGAATTTCAGGAGCCGCAGGTAGGGCGCGGGCGCCCGTGAGGGCGCCCGCGCATGGAAAAAGGAAGGGGAATGCTGCTGGAATTACGGTTATGAGCGGTTCCGCGGGATGTATAATGTCAGAACACCTGCGTCCGGCTGCTTTACTCCGTCCCCGGTTTATCGAGAAGACCGGCGGCAAAGGTTCCGGTGGCCACCCGCAGGTTCAACCGGTCGAGCTGGTACAGATAGTAGGTGATGGCCAGACGCCGTTCGGCTTCATTAAGCGCTGTTTCGGCGTCGACCACATCGACCGCGGAGGCGAGCCCTTCCTCGAACTGGGCGGTCACCTGGCGGTAGTTGGCGCGCGCCGATTCCAGCTGATCTTCCAGGCTGGTGATCACCCGTTTTTGGGTCTGGATATCGGCATAGGCGGAACGGACGGCTACCCGGATCTCCTGTTGCAGACGCCGCCAGCCGGCGACCGCCTCGGCTTTTACCGCCCTGGCCCGGGTGATTTCCGCACGGTTCCGGAAGCCGGTGAACAGCGGGTATGAACCGATTACGCTGACATCCCAGACATAATCCTCGCCATAATACAGTTCATCTTCATTCGCGCGCGAATACCGCCCCTGCAGGGCGAAATCAGGAATGAAATCCGCCTGCTCGGCATTGACCTGCTCACTTGCCGCGTTGAATGCCTCTTCCGCGGCCTGGAGGTCCCGACGGTTTTCAAAGGCGAGGTCAACATATTGTTCAAGGGGCATCAACTCCTCACTGATCGACTCGGGTTCCTGGAGTGATTCCGGGGGCTCGGGGACGCCCATTTCCAGGGCCAGCTGTTCCATTGCCACGATGTACTGGTTTTTTGCCCGCTCGATATCTTCCCGGGCAGCCGCCACCTGGACCTGGGCCCGCAGGACGGCGGTCATGTCGACCAGGCCGACCTCCTGCCGCTGTTTGGCCTGCTGGAGCTGTCGCTGGGCCCGAATCAGCTGGTTATCAGCTATTTCAATCGCCCGGCGGGAAAACAGGACGTTGTAGAAACCGCGGGCCACGGCAAACAGTACTTCCTGCCGGGCCCGGTAGAAGCGGAAGGTCTGCCCCTGGGCAGCATAGCGGCTGGCATCGTAAATGCTCTTGAGTTTGCCGCCCGTGTAGAGACTCTGGGTCGCCTGGGCGCTCAGTTCAACATATCGGTCCAGATCGACAAAAGCAGTTTCCTTCTGCTGAACCGCCCGGGCCAGCAGGTCCACCTGGGGGAGCATGGGTGACCGGGCGATGTTCACATCGGCTTCGGCCTGGTTGAGTTGCTCCGCGGCGGCGGAGATCAGTTCATTGTTTTCCAGGGCGATCCGGTAAGCCTCCTCGATGGCGAGCTGCTGCATCGCCTCCCAGGCATGGAGCTTTCCGGGAAACATTGCCCCCGCCGCCATTATCGCGCAAATGGCGATACAAAAATACAGCCGTTGACGAAACGCGCACTTCATTCTTGATTTCCTTTTTATAAAATCGGGATTGTCATCGCGGGGATCCGAGATTAATGCCGTCGGCAGAAGACGATCGCGCTGCCCAGTTCCGGGTGTCCGCCGGACCGAGCAACGGCATGTGAGTAAAGCCGAGAGCCCGGCCATTCGGCAATCTCCAGCGTGGTGTTTCCATAAACTCTTTTTCTGCGAACAGGCGGGTCGCCATTTCAAGGATGGGCGATTGCCGGGTCAAAACGCCTCCGGTAGGATGTCGATTGATTTGACGAACGGTTGTTCAATACGAAATTGTTGGCAAAACCTGATTAAGTTGTCAATTAGTTTTTGGGGGAGATCCCAAGGGCAAGTGTTTGGAGTCCGGGGCATTTGTTGCTTGAATTGGGGATGTTTTAAATAAAAGGGCAGGACCGGTAATCCGGCCCTGCCCTTTTTCATTTGTTTGAATACTCGATTAATTCGTTACATAACACTCATTCAACCACTGGTTATAATCATTGGCATCAATGTCCAGATCCCCGTCCGTATCGCATTTTACGTGAACAGGATTATTCGGGTCGTAAGGCTTCCCTATCAATCCGCGGATAGTAGCCACATCGGTGAAGTTGATCTTGTTATCACCGTTCAGGTCGCATCCGCAGGCATCCCCATACCCGTCACCGTCGGAGTCGATCTGATCGGGATTGTACATGCCGGGGCAGTTGTCGGTGTTATTTGCGACATACCCTACCGGTTTTTCACATTGCGTCAATGTAACCGACGGATCACCGAAACCGTCGTTATCCGCATCAGCATACCAGATTTTGCCGGGATATTCATCGGCGTCTGTGTCGTCGCAGTCGGTGTTATCCGGTGAGTATCCGAAAGGCTGAGCGCAGGCGGATAGCCAAACAGCAGGATTGCCGAAGCCGTCACCATCGAGATCTTCATAGTAAGTGACGGTGAGGCCTTCGTCGGTGCTGCCGTCACAGTTGTCGTCAATGCCGTTGCAGGCCTCGGCGGCAGCGGGGTTGACGGCGGCGACCGCATCGTCGCAGTCACCGGCGGGGGCGGTCAGGTCAGCGGCCAGGAAGTGATTGGCGGGCTGTTCGCAGGCAACCAGTGTGTCGCCATTGGAATAGCCGTCACCGTCGGCATCCTTGTACCAGGTCTGGCCGGGGAACTCATTGCCATTAGTGTCATCGCAATCGGTGTCGTCAAGGACGAAACCGGCGGGCTGAGCGCAGGCATCCTGGAAGACGGCGGAGTTGCCGAAGCCGTCACTGTCAGCGTCCTGGTAATACCGGGTGGTGACGCCTTCGTCGGTGCTGCCGTCGCAGTTGTCGTCAATGCCGTTGCAGACCTCGGCGGCAGCGGGGTTGACGGCGGCGACCGCATCATCGCAGTCACCGGCGGGGGCGGTCAGGTCAGCGGCCAGGAAGTGATTGGCCGGCTGTTCGCAGGCGACCAGGGTGTCACCGTT
>Ga0209347_1004748_pt1 | contig 13727 bp, 14 predicted proteins | sample AutmiccommuBRH23_FD_187382 | JGI IMG/M metagenome (GOLD analysis project Ga0209347, IMG submission 187382) | Deep subsurface microbial communities from Mt. Terri, Switzerland - Autotrophic microbial communities BRH/23 (SPAdes) (version 2) | ecosystem: Environmental > Aquatic > Deep subsurface >... | reverse complement strand
CGGCGGGCCGAACCGCATCGGGCAGGGCATCGAGTTCGACTACTGCTGCGTGCACGCATCGCTCGCCCTGCGCGAAGACGGCTACGAGACCATCATGGTCAACTGCAATCCGGAGACCGTGTCGACTGATTACGATACCTCCGATCGCCTGTACTTCGAGCCCCTGACCCTGGAGGACGTGCTGGAGATCATCCACAAGGAGCAGCCGGTGGGCGTGATCGTCCAGTACGGCGGCCAGACGCCTCTGAAGCTCGCCCGCGATTTGGAGAAGGCCGGCGCGCCGATTATCGGCACCTCGCCCGATTCGATCGATCTGGCCGAGGATCGGGAGCGATTCCAGAAGATGCTCGACAAGCTCGGGCTGCGTCAGCCGCCGAACCGAACCGCCCGCACCGAGGCTGACGCCGTGCGGCTGGCCGCCGAGATCGGCTATCCGCTGGTGGTGCGTCCTTCCTACGTTCTCGGCGGCCGCGCCATGGAGATCGTCTACAACGAGGAAGACCTCAACCGCTACATGCGCGACGCGGTGCAGGTGTCCAACGAATCGCCGGTACTCCTGGACCGCTTCCTGGACGACGCCGTGGAGGTGGACGTGGACGCCGTCTGCGACGGCGAGCGGGTCGTCATCGGGGGCATCATGGAGCACATCGAGCAGGCCGGCGTGCATTCCGGCGACTCCGCCTGCTCCCTTCCGCCGTACACGTTGTCGGCGGAGGTCCAGGACGAACTGCGCGAGCAGGTCGCCGCCATGGCCCGGGAGCTGAACGTGGTCGGCCTGATGAACACCCAATTCGCCATCCAGGACAACAAGGTCTACATTCTGGAGGTGAATCCCCGCGCCTCGCGCACCGTGCCGTTCGTCTCCAAGGCCATCGGCGCTCCGCTGGCGAAGATTGCTGCCCGCTGTATGGTGGGCCAGCGCCTGGACGCGCAGGGGTTCACCGAAGAGCGAATCCCGTCCTATTTCGCCGTGAAGGAGGCGGTGTTCCCGTTCATCAAGTTCCCGGGAGTGGACACCATCCTGGGACCGGAAATGAAATCCACCGGCGAGGTCATGGGCGTGGGACGCAGCTTCGGCGAGGCCTTCGCCAAGGCGTTGCTCGGTGCCGGCGTGGAGCTGCCCGGCGCAGGCCGGGTATTCGTCAGCGTGCGGGATCGCGACAAGGAAGGCGCGGTGGACGTGGCTCGGGATCTGAGCGAGCTCGGGTTCGAGATCTTTGCCACCCGCGGCACCGCGACCGTGCTGTTCGAGGCCGGTGTCGAGTGCATGGTGGTGAACAAGGTCAACGAAGGCCGGCCCGACATCGTCGACATGATCAAGAACGACGACATCAGCTTCATCATCAATACCACGGAGGGCAAGCAGGCCGTTGCCGATTCGTACACCATCCGCCGCTCCGCCTTGCAGCACAAGGTGACCTATGCCACCACGCTGGCCGGCGGTGAGGCCACGGCCATGGCCCTGAAGCACCTCGATGCCTTGGCCGGGGTCAACGCACTGCGCGACCTGCACCGGGAGACGGTAGTATGACCAAAGTCCCATTGACGGCGACCGGCGCCGAGAAGCTGCGCGAAGAGCTCAAGCGGCTCAAGAGCGAGGCGCGCCCGCGCATCATCCAGGCGATCGCCGACGCTCGGGAACACGGTGACCTCAAGGAAAATGCCGAGTACCACGCCGCCCGCGAGCAGCAGGGATTCGTCGAGGGCCGGATCCGGGAGATCGAATCCAAGCTGTCCAATGCCCAGATCATCGACGTCACCAAGGTCGACGCCGGCGGCAAGGTGGTGTTCGGCGCCACCGTGGTGCTGGAGGACGTGGACGGCGGGGGTGAAGTGACCTATCAGATCGTCGGCGAGGATGAGGCCGACATCAAAGCGGGTCGGATCTCGATCGGCTCGCCCATCGCCCGCGCCCTGATCGGCAAGGCCGAAGGTGATGTGGCTGTCGTGAAGGCACCGGGCGGCGAGAAGGAATTCGAGGTGGTCGAGATCAAGTACCTGTGACGTGTGCAGGGCACAGGGTTCAGTGAACAGGAATCAATCGGCGCCGCGAACCCTCCGGAATCCTGTTTGCCATCGTGTCTACTGCAAACGGTAAACCGTCCACTTTGACCGCGGGATCCCTCATTGGCGAGCGCATACTGCTTACCCTCTGGGTCGGCAGTCTCTGGGCTATCGGCTATATCGCGGCGCCGACGCTGTTTTCCGTGCTCGAAGGCGACCGCCAGCTGGCGGGGGAGCTGGCCGGGCGCCTGTTCACGGTGACCGCCTACGTCGGCCTGGTGTGCGGGGCGCTGCTGCTCGCCGGAGCGACCGCCCGCGGCGCCTTGCGCAGCTGGCGTGCCGCGCTGGTCGGGATCATGGTGGCGCTCACCGCTATCGGTCAGTTCGGAATCACCCCGCTCATGGGCGAGCTCAGATCCGGCGGACTGGCGGCGGGGAGCGAGCAGGCGGCTCGCTTCGGCATGCTGCACGGGATCTCGTCGACGCTGTTCCTGGTCACGAGCTTGCTGGGACTGGCGTTGGTGGCGTTCGGTTTGCGGAGCGGCCGGACGGACTGACAGGCCACGGGACGCATCGGTCGCGGCACAGTCAGGGCAGCTTCAAGCGTGGCGGTTCCGCGGCGCGATACAGGACCGCGACGTGCCCGATCCGCTGCACCAGCTCGGCGCCGCTCGCTGCGCACAAGCGGCCCACCAGTGCGTCGCGCTGGTCGCGGTCGCCGGCCTTGACCCGGACCTTGAGCAGCTCATGATGAGCCAGGGACAGGTCCAATTCCCTGAGCAGGGATTCGGTGACACCCTTGTCACCCACAAGGACGACTGGTTTGAGGTCATGGGCGAGCGCGCGCAGATGCCGGCGCTGAGGATCGGATAAAGACATGGTGGGCTCGACGAAGTCGATGGAAATTCAAAGGCGGTGGAGTGTACCACGGCGCCTGCGCCGCTTCACGGCGGCTGCGCACCGGCGGCTTGCGGGCGCGCCTCACGGCCGGTCGATCGAGGCTGATTGAGCATGGCCCGCAGCAAGAGCAGCCGCCGCTGGTTGAAGGAGCACTTCGACGATGAATACGTGCGCCGCGCCCAGCGTGAAGGTTATCGCGGCCGGGCGGTGTACAAGCTCATGGAGCTGCAGGACAAAGATCACCTGCTGCGGTCGGGAATGACCGTCGTGGACCTGGGTGCCGCCCCCGGCGGGTGGTCCGAGTACGCCGCCCGGGTGGTCGGGGAGCGGGGGCGGCTGTTCGCCCTCGACCTCTTGCCGATGGACCCTGTTCCGGGCGCCGTGATTCTGCAGGGGGACTTTCGCGACCGGGAAGTGATGGAGCAGCTGCTGGAGGCCCTCGGCGGAGCGCGCGCCGACCTTGTAATGTCCGATCTGGCGCCCAATATCAGTGGTGTGAACGCCGTCGACCAGCCGCGGTCCATTTACTTGGCGGAACTGGCGCTGGATCTCGCCGCACGGGTGCTGGTGCCCGGTGGCGATTTCGTTGTGAAGCTGTTTCAGGGCGAGGGGTTCGATGGGTTCGTCGAACAGACCCGGAGGCGGTTCCGCACAGTCCAGTTCCGCAAGCCCAGAGCCTCCCGGGCGCGTTCCCGCGAGGTCTACTTGGTGGCACGGGACCATGTTCTGTAGTAAGGTCGTAAGTAACTGTCTGCGCGCGCATTTGCCGCACAAATCGGGCCGGTTTTGCGAAGCAAAAATGTTAGATCAATGAGGGACATGCCTTGAACGACATGGCCAAGAATCTGATTCTCTGGATCATCATCGCGGTGATCCTGATGTCGGTGTTCCAAAGCTTCGGGCCGAGCTCGCAGCCATCCAACACCCTGACCTACAGCGATTTCCTCGAGCAGGTGCGCGCTGGCGGCGTGCGCGAGGTGAAGATCGACGGGCGCAGCGTCACCGGACAGCGCAGCAGCGGCGAGCGCTTCGTCACCTTCGTGCCGAGCGGCGACGAGCGCGGCATGATGAAGGACCTGCTGGACAACAACGTCGATGTGGCCGCGTCGCCGCCTGACAAGCAGTCCATTTGGGCGCAGATCTTCATTTCGTGGTTCCCGATGCTGTTGCTGATCGGCGTGTGGATCTTTTTCATGCGTCAGATGCAGGGCGGTGCCGGCGGACGCGGCGCCATGTCCTTCGGCAAGAGCCGGGCGCGTATGCTCGGTGAAGATCAGGTGCGCGTCACCTTCGGGGACGTCGCCGGCGTCGACGAGGCCAAGGAGGACGTGGCCGAGCTCGTGGAGTTCCTGCGCGACCCGGGCAAGTTCCAGAAGCTGGGCGGCAAGATCCCCCGCGGCGTGCTCATGGTCGGCCCTCCGGGCACGGGTAAGACCCTGCTCGCCAAGGCGATTGCCGGCGAGGCGAAGGTGCCGTTCTTCACCATTTCCGGTTCGGATTTCGTGGAGATGTTCGTGGGCGTGGGCGCCTCCCGCGTGCGCGATATGTTCGAGCAGGCCAAGAAGCACGCTCCCTGCATCATCTTCATCGACGAGATCGATGCCGTGGGCCGTCACCGCGGTGCGGGACTTGGCGGCGGTCACGACGAGCGCGAGCAGACCCTGAATCAGCTGCTGGTTGAAATGGACGGATTCGAGGGCAACGAGGGCGTCATCGTCATTGCCGCCACCAACCGTCCCGACGTGCTCGACCCGGCCCTGCTGCGGCCCGGGCGCTTCGATCGTCAGGTGGTGGTGCCGCTGCCCGACGTGCGCGGCCGCGAGCAGATTTTGAAGGTGCACATGCGCAAGGTGCCCCTGTCCGACAACGTCAGGCCGTCGATCATCGCCCGCGGCACTCCGGGGTTCTCGGGCGCGGATCTCGCCAACCTGGTGAACGAGGCGGCGCTGTTCGCCGCCCGGGCCAACAAGCGACTGGTGACGCAGGACGATTTCGAGCGGGCCAAGGACAAGATCATGATGGGCGCCGAGCGCAAGTCGATGGTCATGTCCGAAGCCGAGAAGAAGCTCACCGCCTATCATGAGGCGGGGCACGCCATCGTCGGGTTGAACGTGCCGGACCACGACCCGGTCTATAAGGTGACCATCATTCCTCGCGGCCGCGCACTTGGCGTGACCATGTTCCTGCCCGAGGAGGATCGGTACAGCTATAGCAAGCGCCGCCTGGAGAGCCAGTTGGCGAGCCTGTTCGGTGGCCGCATCGCCGAGGAGCTGATCTTCGGTCTGGAGTACGTCACCACCGGCGCCCAGAACGACATCAAGCGCGCCACGGAGATCGCCCGCAACATGGTGACCAAGTGGGGGCTGTCCGCGAAGCTCGGACCCTTGAGTTACGGCGAGGACGAGGGAGAGGTGTTCCTCGGGCACTCGGTGACTCAGCACAAGAACATCTCGGATGGCACGGCCCATCAGATCGATGAGGAGGTGCGTTCCATCATCGACAACAGCTACGCGCGGGCCAAGAAGATCCTCGAGGACAACGACGACAAGCTGCACATGATGGCCGATGCCCTGATGAAGTACGAGACGGTCGACGCCGACCAGATCAAGGACATCATGGCCGGCCGGCCGCCGCGCCCGCCGGCGGAGTGGGACGACAATATGGGCGGCGGCAGCGCACCGCTGACGGAGCCCGGCAAGGATCAGGGAGCCGATCCAGGTTCAATCGGGGGTCCCGCCAGCGAGCACTGAGGGCGAGCGGCTGGTCGCCAGGAACTACGATCGTGTGAAGCGGCGGAGGGAACTTCGCCGCTTTTTCCTTTATTGGCTCAAAACATAGCCCGTGGAACCGTTTCGCCGTGGAACTCGTTTGTAGAGACAGGACGCTCGATCTCTCCCGCACCCACGTGATGGGAGTGCTGAACGTCACCCCGGATTCCTTCTCGGACGGGGGTGCCTACTTCGCCCTTGAGGCGGCGGTGGAGCATGCCCGGGCCATGGCGGCGGAAGGGGCAAGCATCATCGATATCGGTGGCGAGTCCACCCGCCCGGGTGCTGATTCGGTGAGTGTCGACGAGGAGCTGGCACGGGTGGTGCCGGTGATCGAGGAGCTGCGCGCGGCGGATGTGGACGCGGTGATCTCCGTGGACACCAGCAAAGCGGCGGTGATGCGGGCGGCGGTGGCGGCGGGCGCCGGGTTGATCAACGACGTTCGTGCGTTGCGCGAGCCCGGAGCGCTGCAGGCGGCGGCGGAACTGAATGTTCCGGTGTGCCTGATGCACATGCAGGGTGACCCGCGCACGATGCAGACGAACCCCCGCTACGGGGATGTCATCGCGGACGTGGCGGCGTTCCTGTCGCAGCGTGTCGCCGCCTGCATCGACGCCGGGATAGGCCGCGACCGCCTGCTGTTGGACCCGGGGCTGGGCTTCGGCAAGACGCTGGAGCACAACCTCACGCTGTTGAAACACTTGGACGCGTTTTCCCGATTGCGGCTGCCGCTGGTGGTGGGGCTGTCGCGCAAGCGGTTGATCGGCGCAATTCTGAATGCCGATGTGGGGGATCGCCTGTACGGCAGCATCGCTGGCGCGGTGATCGCGGCCGGCAATGGCGCGCGCATCATTCGGGCCCACGACGTGCGTGCGACGGTGGACGCCGTGCGGATCTGCGATGCCGTATACGGGGCCGAATGACCCTGAATGCGGTATCCTTTAAGCTTTATCAAAATAGATCGCGCGCTCGACGCGAATTCGGGGAGGGCCCGGCCAGATGAAACGCAGGTATTTCGGCACTGACGGTATCCGCGGGCGGGTCGGCGAGGCGCCGATTACGGCAGAGTTCGTCTTGAAGCTCGGTTGGGCGGCCGGGCGGGTGTTCAGCCGCCGAGGTAATGGCGGGAAGGTCCTGATCGGCAAGGACACCCGGATTTCAGGCTATATGTTCGAGTCGGCGCTCGAGGCGGGCCTGTCCGCGGCGGGCGTGGATGTCCATCTGCTCGGTCCGATGCCGACACCGGCCATCGCGTATCTCACTCGCACTTTTCGGGCCGATGCGGGGATCGTCATCAGCGCCTCCCACAACCCGTACTACGACAACGGTATCAAATTCTTTTCCAGTCAGGGCTCGAAACTCGCGGACGAGGTCGAGGCGGAGATCGAGCGCGAGCTGGAGGGGCCAATGGCCACCGTGAATTCCGCCGAGCTCGGCAAGGCGTGGCGCGTGGAGGACGCACCGGGGCGCTATGTGGAGTTCTGCAAGAGCACCATTCCGTCGGGAATGAGCCTCGAAGGCCTGAGCCTTGTGGTGGACTGCGCCAATGGCGCCACGTATCACGTCAGCCCCGCGGTATTCGAGGAACTCGGTGCGCAGGTGCATGCCATCGGTGACGAGCCCGACGGCCTCAACATCAATCAGCATTGCGGCTCCACGGCTCCCGAGCGGCTGCAGCAGGCGGTACTGGAGTACGGCGCGGACGCGGGCATCGCCCTGGACGGCGACGGCGATCGCGTGATCATGGTGGATCGCACCGGTGCGCTGGTGGATGGCGACGAGCTGCTCTACATCATCGCGGGTGCGCGTCACCGGGCGGACCGCCTGAAGGGACCCATCGTCGGCACCCTGATGAGCAATCTGGGACTCGAACACGCGCTACAGCGTCTCGGTGTGCCGTTTCTGCGCGCCCGGGTGGGCGACCGCTATGTGATGGAAATGCTGATGGCCAACGGCGGCATCCTGGGTGGCGAGGGCTCCGGGCACATCATCTGCCTGGACCGCACGACCACCGGGGACGGTACCGTCGCGGCACTCCAGGTATTGGCCGGAATGGTGGAAAGTGGACGCAGCTTGGCGGACCTGCGGGCCGGTATGGACAAGTATCCCCAATGCCTGCTCAACGTGCCGCTGGCCGCGCGGATAGACCTGGACGGCGATGATGGCATCAAATCGGCCGTGCGCGAAGTCGAGTGCGCACTGGCCGACCGCGGTCGGGTTCTGCTGCGCCTGTCGGGCACCGAGCCTCTGGTGCGGGTGATGGTCGAGGGTGCCGACGAGCGCCAAGTGGCGGGCCTGGCGCGCCAGATCGCCGATGCCGTGCAGCAGGCCGTCGCCCCGGGTAATTGCGCGTAAATACCCCTGTATTCATTGATTTTGCGCGCTTGCCTGGGTAAGCTTGCGGACGCTTTCGATCGGGACGACGTGGGGAGAAGGCATGCGCGCAAAACTGGTGGCAGGCAACTGGAAGATGAACGGCTCCCTGGAGAGCATCCGGAGTCTGCTGGATGGTATCCAGCGGGGGATGGGTTCCGTTTCCGGCGCCGCGGTGGCGGTTTGCCCTCCCGCCGTGTACATCCCCGAGGTGGCGCGCCTGATCGCGGGCACCGACATTCGTTTGGGTGCACAGAACGTCGGCGATCGGGACGAGGGCGCATTTACCGGCGAGATATCCGGCCCCATGCTGGGGGAGTTCGGCTGCACCTATGCCATTGTCGGCCATTCCGAGCGCCGAGGCCTGTATGGCGAGTCCGACGAACTGGTCGCCCGCCGCTTCGCCGCCGCCCGGCGTGCCGGGCTCACGCCCATACTGTGCGTAGGCGAGCTGCTGGAGGAGCGCGAGCAGGGCACCACGGAGCAGGTCGTGGGACGCCAACTCGATGCGGTGCTGAAGCTCGAAGGGATCGACGCGTTCGTTGACTCGGTCATCGCCTATGAGCCTGTTTGGGCCATCGGCACCGGCAAGACCGCGACCCCCGAGCAGGCGCAGGACGTGCATGCCTTCATCCGCCGCAAGCTTGCCGGCCAGCGTAGCGCGGTGGCTGAAAAGGTGATCATCCAGTACGGCGGGAGCGTCAAGGGCGCCAATGCCGCCGAATTGTTCTCCCAGCCAGACATCGACGGAGGCTTGATCGGCGGAGCTTCCCTCCAGGCCGATGAGTTTCTCGCCATCTGCCGGGCAGCCGGCTAACCGAATCACGGATCCCAGTTCATGCAGACCCTCTTGTTGGTGGTACACGTTTTGCTGGCGGTGGGTCTGATCGTGCTCATCCTGTTGCAGCACGGCAAGGGCGCCGATGCGGGCGCTGCGTTTGGCAGCGGTGCATCCTCCAGCGTGTTCGGTTCACGAGGTTCCGGTTCGTTCCTGAGTCGTACCACGGCGGTTCTGGCGACGCTGTTCTTCGTGGTGAGTCTCGCCATGGCGATCCTTGCCAACCGTCAGGGCGGCCCCGGTGTCAGCCCGGCCATCCCGTCGCAATCACCGATGTCCGAGCAGCGCGACGGGCGGCAGTCGGAAGACGTGCCGGGATCTGTGGACGAGGCGCCTACCGGCGGTGGCGGCGACGTGCCGTCGGCTCCCGGGCAGTGATGTTCCGGAATCAGCTGCCTGGCGGCAGCTGACGTAGTAAAATCCCGATTACCTGCCGACGTGGTGGAATTGGTAGACACGCCGTCTTGAGGGGGCGGTGGCGAAAGCCGTGCCGGTTCGACTCCGGCCGTCGGCACCATCATCTGCAGTTTCCTTCCGAGTCCGAGTCGCACGCCGTGTGCACTCCGTAGCGCGTGCATCGCGCGCCTTCCGCGCGCATGCTGCGGGCGTCGGCGTTCACCGGGTTCGCAGAACTTTTTTATGCCCCCAGTAGCAGTGTAAGCCTCGGATTGCGAAAGGATTCTGACCACCGATAAACTTGACACCCTCGCGCGAACTGGCCTAGACTGCTCGCCACTTGTTCGCACGTCAACAATTCATAACAACGATAACGACGAGGCTGGTCCGCCCGCATGCGGGGGTGCGCGACGGTCGGGCGGGGGCATAGGCGTAATGCTCGAGAACTATCTGCCCATTCTGGTTTTCATCGCCATTGGCATTCTGTTTGGGGTCGGCCCGATGATCGCAGGGGCCATCCTCGGTCCCCATCGTCCCGACAGCGAAAAACTCTCTCCCTATGAGTGCGGATTCGAGGCCTTCGAGGACTCCCGCATGACCTTCGATGTGCGCTATTACCTGGTCGCCATCCTGTTCATCCTCTTCGATCTGGAAATCGCCTTTCTCTTCCCCTGGGCCGTCGTGTTGGATCAATTGGGTTGGTTCGGATTTTGGGCCATGATGGTGTTCCTTGGCATTCTGGTGATCGGCTTCGTCTACGAATGGAAGAAGGGAGCGCTGGAATGGGAATAGAGGGCGTATTCGAAAAAGGGTGGGTGACCACCAGTGCCGACACGCTGATCAACTGGGCCCGCACCGGCTCGATGTGGCCCATGACCTTCGGCCTGGCCTGCTGCGCCGTCGAGATGATGCACGCCGGCGCGGCGCGCTATGATCTCGACCGTTTCGGTGTAATGTTCCGCCCGAGCCCGCGCCAGTCGGATGTGATGATCGTCGCCGGGACTCTGTGCAACAAGATGGCGCCCGCGCTGCGCAAGGTGTACGACCAGATGGCCGAGCCGCGCTGGGTGATCTCCATGGGGTCGTGCGCCAATGGCGGCGGCTACTACCACTACTCCTACTCGGTCGTGCGCGGCTGCGACCGCATCGTCCCCGTTGACATCTATGTGCCAGGTTGCCCGCCGACCGCCGAGGCGCTGCTGTACGGGATCATTCAGCTGCAGAACAAGATCAAGCGCACCAACACCATCGCGCGCTGAAGAGACCCTATGGCCAACGCCCGCACCCTGGCAGAACGGCTTCAGACGCGTTTTGCCGAAACCCTGCACCGCTGCACCGCCGATCGTGGCGAAGTCACCGTCGAGGTGGGCGCCGGCGATCTCCTGGCGGTGTGCACGGCACTGCGCGACGAATCCGATCTGCATTTCGAGACCCTGCTCGACGTGTGCGGCGTGGATTACGCCGCCTATGGCCTGACGGAGTGGAAGACCGACGAGTCCTCGGAGACAGGCTTCGCCCGCGGCGTCGAACCGCGGCTGTTCCAGCCGGAGGTCGGGTCCGATGAGCAGCGCGAAGGCTCGCGCTTCGCGGCCGTCTATCACCTGCTGTCGCTGAAGAACAACCACCGCCTACGGGTGCGCGCCTTCGCGCCGGATAGCGATTTCCCGGTGCTCGATTCCGTGACCCGCATCTGGAGCTCCGCCGATTGGTACGAACGCGAGGCCTTTGACCTCTACGGAATCGTCTTCGACGGCCACCCGGATCTGCGCCGCCTGCTCACGGACTACGGCTTCATCGGACACCCGTTCCGCAAGGACTTCCCGCTGAGTGGGCACGTCGAAGTACGCTACGACCCGGAGAAGGGCCGTGTGATCTATCAGCCCGTCACCATCGAGCCCCGCATCCTGGTGCCGCGGGTGATCCGGCACGACCACCGCTATGATGGACGCGAGACGGGGGAGCAGCCGGACAATGCCTGAGCTGCGCAATCTCACCCTGAATTTCGGTCCCCAGCATCCCGCCGCCCACGGCGTGCTGCGCCTGGTGCTGGAGATGGACGGCGAAGTGATCGTGCGCGCAGATCCGCACATCGGGCTCCTGCATCGGGCTACCGAGAAGCTCGCCGAGAGCAAGCCGTTCAACCAGAGCATCGGTTACATGGACCGGCTGGACTACGTCTCCATGATGGCCAACGAACACGGTTACGTTCTGGCCATCGAGAAGCTGCTGGGTGTCCGCCCGCCGATCCGCGCCCAGTACATCCGGGTAATGTTCGACGAGATCACCCGCATCCTGAACCACCTCCTGTGGCTCGGCGCCCACGCATTGGATGTCGGCGCCATGACGGTGTTCCTGTATGCGTTCCGTGAACGCGAGGATCTGATGGACTGCTACGAGGCGGTGTCGGGAGCGCGCATGCACGCCACCTACTACCGCCCGGGAGGAGTGTACCGGGACCTGCCGGACCGTATGCCCCAGTACGAGGAGAGCCGCTGGCACAGCCGCACCGAGGTGGAGTCGCTCAACAAGGCGCGGGAAGGATCGCTGCTGGATTTCATCGAGGATTTCACCGAGCGGTTTCCCACGTACGTGGGCGAATACGAGACACTGCTGACCGATAACCGGATCTGGAAGCAGCGCACCGTCAACATTGCCGTAATCTCGCCCGAGCGGGCGCTGCAGTTGGGATTCACGGGCCCGATGCTGCGCGGCTCCGGAGTGGAGTGGGACCTTCGCAAGAAGCAGCCCTATGAAGTATACGATCGCATGGACTTCGACGTGCCCGTGGGCACCAACGGCGACTGCTACGACCGCTATCTGGTGCGCATGGAAGAGATGCGCCAGTCCAACAACATCGTCAAACAGTGCATCGATTGGCTGCGCAAGAATCCGGGCCCGGTGACCATCGACGATCACAAGATCACGCCACCGAGCCGCGAGGACATGAAGGACGACATGGAGGCGCTGATCCATCACTTCAAGCTGTTCACCGAGGGCTACTGTGTCCCGGAAGGGGAGGTCTACACGGCCATCGAGCACCCGAAAGGAGAGTTCGGCGTGTACCTGATCTCCGACGGGGCCAACAAGCCCTATCGCCTGAAGGTGCGTGCACCGGGATTCGCCCACCTGGCCGCGCTGGACGAAATGGTGCGCGGACACATGCTGGCCGATGTGGTGGCGGTAATCGGCAGTCAGGACATCGTGTTCGGGGAGATCGACCGATGAAGCTGCGGCACGCCGAGTCGCGTCCGGTCCCCGCTTTGCCCGAAGGGGTGCGCGCGGAGATCGACCGCTGGGTGGCCAAGTATCCGCCGGAGCAGACGCAATCGGCGGTGATGGCCGCCCTGCGCATCGTACAGGAGGACCACGGGGGTTATCTCACCGAGGAGCTCATTGGTGCGGTTGCCGATTATCTGCACATGCCGCGCATTGCCGTCTACGAGGTGGCGACCTTCTATGCCATGTACGAGATGAAACCGGTGGGACGGCACAAGATTTCCGTGTGCAACAGCATCTCGTGCATGTTGGGCGGGTCCGAGGGTGTGCTCGACTACCTGAAGCAGAAACTCGGCGTCGACCTGGGCGAGGTCACTCCCGACGGCAAGTTCTCCATCAAGGAAGTGGAGTGCCTGGGCGCCTGCATCGGCGCGCCGATGTTCATGGTCGGCAAGCGGTATTACGAGAATCTCACGCCGGACGAGATCGACCGCGTCCTGGATGAATTGGAGTGAGGAGTCTGCAGTGCACAGTGGACAGTGGAAAGGACAAGCATCCGTTCCTCACCTGTACACTGCAGACTGCAAACGGTTAACTGTCATATGAGCAACGAAGTCTGTTTCAGCCATTTGCACCGGGACGAGCCCTGGACCCTGGAGGCGTATCGCGCTGACGGGGGCTATCAGGTGCTCGAGCGCATCCTGCGCGAGCAGACCGATCCGGCGCAGATCATCGACGAGCTGAAGCGCTCCGCGCTGCGCGGGCGCGGCGGTGCCGGGTTTCCTACGGGCGTGAAGTGGAGCTTCATGCCGCGCAATGCGCCGGGGCAGAAGTACATTGTGTGCAATTCCGACGAGGGCGAGCCAGGTACCTGTAAGGACCGGGACATCATGCGCTACAACCCTCATTCGTTGATCGAGGGCATGATCATCGCCGGCTACACTATCGGCGCGACGGTCGGCTACAACTACATCCGCGGCGAGTTCTGGGAGCCCTACGAACGCATGGAGGCGGCCATGGAGGAGGCCAGGGCAGCGGGCTACCTCGGCGGCGACCTGCTGGGTTCTGGCTTCGACTTCGAGCTTCACAGTCACCTCGGCGCCGGTGCCTACATCTGCGGCGAGGAAACGGCGCTGCTCGAATCGCTGGAAGGCAAGAAGGGATTGCCGCGCTTCAAGCCGCCGTTTCCGGCGAACTACGGCCTCTACGGACGCCCGACCACCATCAACAAC
>Ga0209347_1004747_pt1 | contig 13729 bp, 14 predicted proteins | sample AutmiccommuBRH23_FD_187382 | JGI IMG/M metagenome (GOLD analysis project Ga0209347, IMG submission 187382) | Deep subsurface microbial communities from Mt. Terri, Switzerland - Autotrophic microbial communities BRH/23 (SPAdes) (version 2) | ecosystem: Environmental > Aquatic > Deep subsurface >... | reverse complement strand
GCAACTGCGACAAGCTCAAAAATATACCTGAACGGAAAAGAAGTACAGTTTACCGCCTATAATATTGGCGGCAACAATTACTTCAAGTTGCGGGATGTTGCTGCTGCCATCAATTTTGGTGTTACTTGGGATAGTAAAACAAGTACTATCGGAGTTGATACGTCCACAGGCTATGTTGCGCCGTGACCGGGATGTTTTTATAAGTGGCTCCAAATACCCCGTAGTCGAAACAAAAAGAATACAGGCAGAAATGGATGGATTTGTTAATTGGATTTTAACCGAAAGAGATCGGCTTCATCCGGTTGTTTTTGCTGCGCAACTGCATAAAAGATTTGTTTTTATCCATCCCTTCAAAGACGGAAATGGTAGAATTGCAAGACTTCTTTTGAATACAGCATTGATACAGGACGGTTACCTGGTGGCTATGATACCTCCTGTACTTAGACATGAATACATTGAGCTTCTTGAAAAAGCACACAGAGATGATAAACCATTTGAGTTGTTTATTGCAGAGCGTGTTATCGAGTCACAAAAGGAAATTATGCGACTTTTACACATACCAATACCAAAGATGGATGGAAATAATGGATGAGTTAATAAAATTACAAAACAGTAATAAATATACCTATTCAAGCTACCCTTTTCTGAAGTTAATTAAGAGGAGGGTTTTCAGTTTTGAACGAAGCTGTTACTGGTTAAGACTAAAGAACTATTTTATCCCAAAAATAGACTAATAATTAAATACATATAGGTCAATATTACTATTTTTAACTTTTTACTTTTACCTTATATTAAAAGTGTCTTATAATATCAGTAATAATGTTATGTTGAGGGATTAAATATGTATCTTAATGATAAGGTCATTCTTTCAACTGTTGATAGTAATCATGTTATGGAAGGGATTATTGGAAACTACTCATCCGATAGTCTTACTTTTGTTTACGAAAAAAATGAATTTGAATCAGTAAATATAGGACAGAAGATCGATTTATATATAATTTGTCTATAAAAAGCAAATTGAAAATAAAAAAAGAATGTTATCAGAAGAAAAAGCTGATTTCTAACTATTTTTAGAAAGGGACAAGGAGCCTGTCCCCTTGTCCCTTTCTAAAAATAATTACATTCTCCTAATTACTTCATATTCGTGTGGTCGAGATTATTCGCAAGTTCTTTTATGCCAACTATTCGTACCTTCTAGCTTTCAAACTTTCTTTTAACACCTTCACTCTTACTAAGAATTCTTTCCAATACACTTTGAAATCTCTTCCGCCCTTCGCATCTCCCACAAGCTTTTGGTTTACGATAGTCACATCAACTCTATGATGTGTCGCCTAAGTTTTCCCTTCCATACGATTACTCGCTTTCATCGGCTTAGGTTTCATTACTACTACGGCTTCATCTGCATACTGCACCCTAATTCTGCCCCTTGCTTTCGCTTGTGAGCAGAACTTACGGCTTCGAATACAGTACTTCCAAGGTTAAGTTGCTCCGCCTGTTGTTGAAACGACCATCATAACACATGTAGTTAAGCTAATTTTAGGACGTTCCCACTTTATGGAGGGTTATCCACTACATATGCCAACATTGGTTCACTTCTATTCCGTTCCAACAGCCGCCATCAGCTTCCTTCAGACCTTTTCGTCACCGAAAACGCCCTTGCCTACAGCTTGCCTTCCCATTAGCTAGGTGGCAGATTTTCTTTCAAACCATCGGCTCGGCAGCATGCCTCGCAAACATAAAATGACCCCTGTACAATACAGGGATCACCTTCTTAAAGTTACTTAGTCTTTTTTTTATGTCATTACATAGGGTACATTTTAATTCTCGTTTCTTTTTTTGATCTGAGTGCATTAAAAATCTTTATTTTTTAGAATTACTTGAACTCAAAATAGTACCAAGTGCAGTTCCAACAATCAAACCTATTATAATTCCCATTCCTACGTTACCGTAAATAGCTCCAAATAAGACACCAAAAGATAATCCTGTGCTAACAAAAATCGGCAATTTGTTTTTTAATAGCTTTTCCAAAGCTTCTTTTTCATTTTTCATTTAAATTTTCTCCTCATCTTATTTTTGATTTTTATATTCAAAGTAGCCATACGAAATAATATGCATCAACAGAAAGATACCAGTCAAAACTATCGGAATTGCACCTGTTTTGAGTGTTAAATTAAACATTATTGCTATAATTAATAGAACTAAAGATGCGTTCTTAGTAAATTGAAATGCTTTATATCCTGATTTATAAATTCTAAGTTTTTGTGCTTCATCACAGCTCTCTAAAAAATCTTTAGCAAATCTTAAGGATATAGGATCACCTTTTAAGCGCTCATCCATTTTTTGAACAAATTTTATTGTCACAATCTCTAACACAGAAGTAGCAATTGTACTAATTAGGAAAATGGATACTACAAGTAATCCACTGTTCGTCGTGTTATCAAAAGCCATTCCAAAGAGCATAAATGTTAGTATCATAAACACACCATTTACTGGTAATACTAAGTCTAAATATTTAGAGCCAATTTTTTCAATTTGATCCATTTCTTGATCAGAAACAGAATCTATATTTTTAAGTGTTTTCTTTCCCTTCATTAATAGGTAAACAGCAGGGAAATATATTAGAAGAAATAAAAATGCTTGAAGTAAGATAGTATTATCGAAAATAAATTCACTAATTATACTACCATAACTCATCGCACCTGCTTCATTTAATTCAATTAACCCGAATGAAATTACTGCACCAAATATTGATCCAATAATCATTAACATTGATATCTTTAATACTGTTTTTTTATTCATTTTTATCCTCCTTATAACTAAATATTTCTTCAACATTTACCCCGAATATTTTTGAAAGTTTTAACACCAAAGTTATCGAAGGATTATAATCTCCTCTTTCTATTAAACTTATTGTCTGTCTTGACACTCCAGCTAATTTACCAAGCTCTGCTTGATTTATACTTAGTTTAGCCCTTTGAGTTTTTAAATTGTTTATTAAAGGCATCTTTTCCTCCTCCTAACTTCATTTTGACAACTAACATATGTTATATGACAACTTTATTTGTCACAATCAGTATAACATTGACAAATAAAGTTGTCAAATCTAATCTTAACAACGTTTGAAATATCTCTGGCTATAGAAAAAAGGAATCAATACTATAACTAATATCTTAAAGAACCTTGAAGAATACCCTCAGCTAGTTATTGATCAGAGCAAGCTTGCTGATAAAGGTCAATATTTGAATCATTGCAACTATAATGGCTGCGATTAAGAGTATTCATCCATCCCAAAGAGGAAGCTGATAACCTCTCACTTCTAGAATGGTGAGATTCTTGTTAAAAAAAAATATGAAAGATCTGAAAGGGGATCAAAATTAGATGGTTATTAAAGTTTTAGGAACAGGTTGCTCAAACTGCAAGAAGTTGGAAGCTTATGCTAAGGAGGCTGTCAAAGAACTTGGCATCGAGGCTGTCGTTGAGAAAGTAGAAAATATTCAAGAGATTATTGCCTATGGAGTAATGAAAACACCAGCTCTTGTTGTTGATGAACAAGTAAAGATGATGGGCAGGGTGCCATCCGTTGAAGACCTAAAGCAATATTTAAAGAAATAAAATTTAAAAAATTCAGAAAATATGTTCAAAAATATCTTAAAAAATTATACAATAAGGGTAGGATCTAAATAAAGTTAGATAGGAGGAATGTTAATGACAGATTACCTAGACAACAGAATATGGCTAGAATCCTACCCGGAAGAGGTTCCAAACACGATCGACTACCCTTCCATCTCGTTACACCAACTTTTAATCAACTCAGCAAGAGATTTTCCTAATAATGAAGCCATTGCTTTTTTGGGTAAAAAGCTCAAGTACCAAACACTTCTAGAATACACATACAGATTCGCTAATGCCCTGCAAAGCTTAGGGGTAAAGAAAGGTGAACGAGTGGCAATAATGCTCCCAAATACACCGCAAAGTGTAATCAGCTATTACGCCATATTAATGTTAGGGGCAATTGTAGTCCAAGTAAACCCCTTGTATACAGAGAGGGAGTTGGAGTATCAATTGGTTGACTCGGGAGCAACAACTATTATCACTCTAGATTTACTCTTTAAAAAGGTTTATAACATTAAACCTCGGACAGTGATTAAGAACATTATCGTAACCAGCATCAAGGATTTTCTACCTTTCCCTAAAAACCTGCTCTACCCATTAAAGCTCAAAAAGGATGGTCATGTTATTAATATCCCCAAGGAAGATGATATTTACAGCTTCACCGCATTAATGAAAGCGCATTCATCCGAAGCTGTTACTGCAGAGATTAACCCTGATGAGGATCTGGCGTTATTACAGTATACGGGCGGGACTACCGGTTTGGCAAAAGGAGTTATGTTGACTCACAGTAATTTGGTCGCTAATGTGCTACAAGAGAGTTATTGGTTATATAAAGCCAAGAAGGGTGAAGAACGGTTTATGGGGGCATTGCCATTGTTCCACGTTTTTGGGATGACAGCAGTTATGAATTTTGCAATATATATGGCAGGGGTGATGATTCTAGTACCCCGTTTTAACGTTGATGATTTTCTGAAAACTATCCAAAAGGAAAAACCCACCTATTTTCCTGGGGCGCCGACAATGTATATTGGAATTCTAAATCACCCAAAAGTGCTGGAGTATGACTTATCTTCAATTGAAGCCTGTATTAGTGGTTCGGCCCCGTTGCCGGTAGAGGTTCAGGAAAAGTTCGAAAAACTAACAGGTGCGAGACTGATTGAGGGTTATGGTTTAACGGAAACCTCTCCGGTAACCCATGCTAACCCAATTTGGGGTAAAAGAAAAAATGGTAGCATTGGCATCCCCTGGCCAGATATTCAGGCTAAGATTGTTGATCCAAATTCTGGTGAGGATGTGGAACTTGGCGCAATTGGTGAACTGGCTGTAAAGGGCCCTGTAGTGATGAGAGGCTATTGGAACAAACCGGACGAAACAGCTAAGGTCTTAAGCGATGATGGTTGGTTGTTAACAGGTGATATGGCAACCATTGATGACGAAGGATATTTTTATATCGTCGATCGTAAGAAGGATATGATTATCGCCGGCGGCTTTAATATTTATCCGCGTGAGGTCGAAGAAGTGCTTTATGAACATCCTGCGGTGCTTGAAGCAGTTGTGGTTGGTGTTCCAGATCCTTATCGCGGGGAAAACGTCAAGGCTTTCATTGTTAAGAAGGATGGGGCAGAGGTCACGACTGAGGAGTTAGACCAATTTTGCCGAGAAAAACTGGCTGCCTTTAAGGTTCCAAGAGCCTATGAATTTAGAAATGAGCTGCCAAAGACCATGGTTGGTAAAGTGCTTCGAAGAGCGCTGTTGGAAGAAGAATTAGAGAGAAAGAATGCCGGGTAAGGAAAAAGATCGAATTTTCTGAATTTAAAAAAGATATTGATTTTTAAAATAATCTGTAGTATTCTAAAGATAACTGAATGAACAATCATTCAGTTATCTTTCAGTCATTATTCTTAAAAACAATATTAAGAAGGGTCTTTGTGAAATATGGCTAAAAAAACTGGGGAAAAATACGATGCAATAATTGAAGCAGCAGTTAAGGTAATAGCAAGGCACGGATATCACAACTCGCAGGTCACTAAGATTGCTCGTGAGGCACAGGTGGCGGATGGGACAATTTATCTGTACTTTGAGAATAAAGATGATATTCTAATATCTTTGTTTCGCACGAAAATGAGTGAATTTGTTGATCAGGTTGAGCAAAAAATTGATCAGGTTGAATCGGCAGAAGAAAAGCTTTATCAATTAATTTACATGCACTTTAAGCAATTTGCCCTCGATAGCAGTTTGGCAGTAGTAACTCAAATTGAGTTGCGTCAATCAAACAGGAAAATCAGGGAAGGGATCGGGGCTACTCTAAAAAAATATCATCTCTTGATTGAAGAATTAATCAGGATCGGGATAGCGGAAGGAATCTTCAATGCTGAGCTAGATATCCGGCTAATGAGACAGATGATCTTTGGAACCCTAGATGAGACGGTAACCTCTTGGGTGATGAAGGATATGAAATATAGTCTTTTGGAGTTGGTGCAGCCAATAAACGATTTAATTTTAAATGGTGTGAAAAAGAAAGAGAGCCTGCAAACACAGCGATAATATGCCCTTCCTAGGTTGAAGTGACGAGGTAGAGCTATTAAAATAGGTGGCATCTAGCTGATACAACTGTTATATTTCAATATAGGGGTATTAATTCAGTAGAAAAAAATTTTAGGGGGAGAACGCTATGCAATTCGAGAGGGTTAGGTACGAAAAGGGAGACCGGATCGCGATTATTACTATTAATCACCCACCGGTAAATGCTCTCGGTGGCCAAACGTTACGAGATTTGGAGTTGGCTTTGGACGCCGCGGCTGCAGATGATTTTATCAAAGCAATTATTATTACTGGAGAGGGTAGGTTTTTTGTTGCAGGTGCAGATATTAAAGAAATTAACAACATTACTAGCCAAGAAGAGGGAGAACGTTTAGCTCAGCATGGACAAAGAATATTTAATAAAATTGAGCAAATGAGCAAACCTGTAATAGCGGCGATTAATGGTGCTGCTCTTGGCGGGGGAATGGAGTTGGCGATGGCGTGTCATCTTCGTTTAGCTGCTGAATCTGCCAAGTTGGGACAGCTAGAGATTAATTTAGGAATTATTCCAGGTTATGGCGGAACGCAAAGGCTTCCTCGTTTAACGAATAAGGCGATTGCCTTGGAGTGGCTGTTAACTGGAGCTACATACAGCGCTCATGAAGCATATGATTTGGGAATTATTAATCATTTATACCCTGATGAACAGCTTATGGCTGAAGCAGAGAAGCTAGCTTTAAAAATTGCCGCTAAAGGCGGAATTGCTCTAGCAAAAATAATTAAAGCGGTAAACTTAGGAGAAAACTTAACCTTGCAGGAAGGACTTCAAGTTGAAGCACAGTTGTTTGGTGAGGTTGTGATGACGAAGGATAAAGAGGAAGGGGTTCAAGCATTTTTAGAGAAGAGAGCCCCGATTTTTCAAGATAAATAAATAATTAGGTAGAATGAGCACCCTAAGGGCATAACGATCATATTTCAACGAAGTTAGATTTGCCATAAGCAGCGACTTTTGGGAGTTGCTTTTCTACAACCTTTTCATTCTAGAAAAGCAACGGACGACGGAGCGCGTTGGCGAATCTAACTTCCAACCTGAGAAGCTAAATCGGCGTAGTTGGAAAATATATTATAGGAGGCACCCTACGGGCACAACGATCATATTTCAACAAAGAAGAGGCTCGACGTAGTAGAAATATATTATAGGAGGCAAAAAGATGAATATTCTTGTGTTACTAAAACAGACCTTTGACACAGAAGAAAAAATCAACTTGCAGAATGGCAAGATAAGCGATGAAGGTGTTGAATTTGTAATCAACCCTTATGATGAATATGCAGTTGAAGCAGCCATAAAGCTGAAAGAGGAGTTTGGCGGAGAGGTAACCAGCATTTCTTTAGGTCCTGATCGTTTTGAAAGCTCAATTCGTACAGCTTTAGCAATGGGTGTAGATAAAGCGATATTGGTGGATGATCCTGCTTTGTTTGGCGATGAGTTTATGGCAGCACAAGTTCTTGCGAAGGTAATTAAAGAGCAAGATTATGATTTGATTCTAGCTGGACATGTTGCAGTTGATGACGGATCTGGACAAGTACCGCAACGAATAGCGGAAATACTGCAAATACCGATTATTAGTACCGCGGTTAAAATTGAGATTGAGGACCTGAATATTACTGTACATCGGGATGTTGAAGGCGATACCGAAATATTGACGACAACCTTGCCGGCTTTAGTAACTGCCCAGCAGGGCTTAAATGAACCAAGATATCCGTCCCTGCCGGGAATTATGAAGGCCAAAAGAAAGCCGTTAGACCGTAAGGATAGTGGTGTTATTGGATTAACAGGAGAGCAAATGGCAGTAAGAACTGAAGTAATCGAGACATTTTTACCGCCGAAAAAAGAGGCTGGTCGGCTATTGACGGGTGAATTAAACCAGCAAGCGAAAGAGCTTGTTAAGCTTTTACATCAAGAAGCAAAGGTAATATAAAGCGAAACATATTTAGATAGAGACATCTAGAAACTCCCCTAATGGGACAACGGTCTTATTCCAGCAATGAGGCGGTAACAACGTAGTAGGAATATTTTGAGAGGGTGAATGTGGTGAGTAGAAAAGTATTAGTTTTTACCGAAGCGAGAGAAGAAAAATTACGCAACGTATCCTTGGAAGCCCTTACAGCGGCTAAAAAAATTGCTAATGGTGGCGAAATAGCAGCGGCGATTTTCGGCAGCTACGGAGAACAGCATATTGATGTTTTGGCTAGTTATGGTGCAAATAAAGTATTTATTGTTAATAATCCCATACTTGATCAGTATGTGACAGATTTATATAAAGAAGCTTTTCTGCAAGTGGTGGGCGAGTTTCAGCCTGACGTAATTCTTGTAGGACATACTCCGATTGGAAAGGATTTTTCTCCAAAAGCGGCAGAAACACTTAATATCGGAATGATTTCTGACGTCATTGCTCTAGAACTACTGGATGAGAAAATTGTTTTCACTAGACCGATTTATGCCGGGAAAGCTTTTGTGAAAAAAATAGTTAACACTAATCAGGTATTTGCGACAATTCGTCCGAATAATATTCCAATGGGTGAGAGCGATTCCGGCAAGACGGCCGAAAAAATCGCAATATCCTATCAACCTTCTGAATATGCTCTTAAGGTGAAAATAAAGGATGTTATTAGAAAAGCCAGCAAAGGCGTCGACCTAAGTGAAGCTAAGATAGTTGTTTCCGGAGGTCGGGGTGCGAAAAGCAAGGAGGGCTTTGAAAAGCTATATGAGCTAAGTGAATTGCTAAATGCCGCAGTTGGCGCTTCTCGGAGTGCTTGTGATGAAGGCTATGTCGATTATTCACTGCAGGTTGGGCAAACAGGCAAGGTAGTAACTCCTGATTTGTATATCGCCTGTGGAATATCCGGTGCGATTCAGCATGTTGCCGGAATGTCGAATTCTAAGGTAATAGTAGCAATAAATAAAGATCCAGAGGCGCCGATATTCCAAATTGCTGATTTTGGCATTGTTGCCGATCTGTTTGAGGTACTGCCATTGCTTATAGAAGAGTTTAAGTTAATGCTAAGTGAAAATGCTTAAAAGATAATTAAAAAGAGTCTGTCGGTTTTTGGTCAGGCTCTTTTTCCTAAATGAGAGGGGGGGCATAGGTGGGATTACCCTCATTTATTACGACCGATATTGAGAAATGGTTAAGCTCCTTTAGCTTCTTTACTACAATTCGCCCACGTTTCAGTGAGACGGATGCTTTTGGACATGTGAATAATATCAGTTATTTTACATATTTCGAGCAGGCGCGCTTAGATTATTTTGCCAATCTGGGATTAATAGAACCTTTATTGAATTCGCTTGAAAAAAGTATGGTGGTAACTGCCAATCTGGAATGCCATTATTTGGCGCAGCTCTTTTATGGGCAGACGATAGAGGTCTATGTCAGAACAGCTAAGATCGGCAGAAGCAGCTTTGAATTAGAGTACGCCATTGTGGAAAAGGATGAGAAATCGATTGTGGCAGTAGGTCGGGGAACAATAGTTCATATTAATAAAACAGCTAATAGAAGTGAGGAATTACCTGATTTTGTTAGATCGGCGATTCGAGAATTTGAAAATTATCCCTTATTAGGATAATTAGAAAAAAACAATGAACAAACATAGTATATTTGCTAAAATAAAGATAGGCCTAACAAAAGGAGTGGGGAGAAATGTGGTTTTATCTCAATTTGGCAGCCTTTTTGGCTGTTACGTTTACGGCTCTTTGGATGTTTTATCAGGCTGTAAAAGCGCGTTTGATCTATCTCAAGATGGGAAAGCAGATTGATTTAAAAACTGAGGGCAAGGAGCGGATAAAAGCCCTTTTAGTTAACGTCTTTGGGCAAAGGAAGCTTTTCAAGGACAAAAAAAGCGGAATAATGCACTTTGCACTCTTTTACGGCTTCATTATCGTCCAGTTTGGCGCGATCGATTTAATTGGTCGGGGGCTTGCCCATTCATGGCATTTACCTGTACCTTACTATGAATATTTTACCTTAGGGCAAGAAATTGTTGTTGGAATTGTGCTTCTGGCAATCTTATATGCAGTTTATCGCCGTTATATCGAGAAGCTTCCTCGCTTAAAGCAGGGTATGAAAGCCGGGCTGGTTTATTGGTTTATCGGCGGCTTAATGCTTTCGGTCATTCTCGCCGGTGGAGCTGAGTTAATTATCGGTGGAGTTGGGCCAAATTGGTTTATGCCTCTATCCTCGTTATTTTATTTACTGATTGCCGGTGTACCGGCTGGTTTGGCATGGGGGATTTTCTACTTTGCTTGGTGGGTGCACCTGTTGTTAATTTTGACCTTCCTTGTTTATATTCCACAAGGCAAGCATGCCCACTTGATTGCGGCGATTGTAAACGTTTACATGAAGCGTCAAGACTCGCCGGGTAAGCTAAGCTCCATTAATTTTGAGGATGAGGAGCAAGAAGAGTTTGGGGTTGGCAAGATTGAAGATTTTACGCAAAAGCAATTGCTGGATTTATATGCCTGTGTAGAATGCGGGCGCTGTACCTCGATGTGTCCGGCGACTGGTACTGGAAAAACCTTATCGCCTAGAGAACTCATCACTAAGCTGCGCGATCACTTGATTGATAAGGGAAGAGTTCTCCAACCGGAAACTAGACCTTTTACACCTGGAGAGCTTTTTAAGCCAACCAGAAGTTATCCGGTGATAAGCGCCGAAAATCCGAGTGCATCTACTGCAACTGCCGGATCAAGCGCTTTAAGCGTTAAAGAATTAGCGGAGTTGAATTTGCTTGGTGAGATTATTAGCGAAGAGGAGATTTGGGCCTGTACGACCTGTAGAAATTGTGAAGATCAATGTCCTGTTTCCAATGAGCACGTTGATAAAATTGTTGATTTACGAAGGTATCTGGTAATGACAACGGGAGAAATGAGCCCGGAGGTTACGCGAACTTTTAATAATATTGAAAGACAAAGCAACCCTTGGGGAATTAATCGTAATGAAAGAATTAATTGGCGGGAAGAGCTGGATAGTGTAGCAGTGCCAACTGTTAAGGAAAAAGCGGACTTTGATTATCTGCTGTTTGTCGGTACAATGGGCTCCTTTGATAATCGCAGTAAAAAAATTACCCAATCCTTAATCCGAGTCTTAAATAAAGCAGGAGTTAACGTTGCCATCCTTGGGAATGAGGAAAAAAGCTCGGGGGATTCGGTACGACGTCTTGGCAATGAATATCTTTTCCAACAGTTGGCGATGGAGAATATCGCGAACTTCGAGAAATATAATGTAAAAAAAATAATCACCATTGATCCTCATGCCTTTAATACCTTGAAGAATGAATACCCAGAGTTTGGTCTAGGTAAGGATGTAGAGGTTTACCATCATACGGAGATTCTTGCCAAACTGCTTGAAGAGGGTAAGCTTAAAGCAGAAAAGGAAGTAAAGGAGAAAATCACTTACCATGATTCCTGCTATCTTGGTCGCTATAATGAAGTTTATAGTGCTCCCCGCTTGATCTTAAACTCGATTCCCGGGGTCGAATTGCTGGAAATGGAGCGAAACAGACAGGATGCGATGTGCTGTGGTGCTGGCGGCGGACTAATGTGGTTGGAGGAAAAGGAAGGTACAAGGATTAATGAAGCGAGAACTGAACAGGCTCTTAAGTGCAATCCCAACACAATTGCTTCTGCCTGCCCATACTGTTTAACCATGCTGACTGATGGAACAAAAGCCAAAGGGGTGGAGGAAGCTGTACGAACCTTAGATGTGGTGGAGCTTCTGGAAAAAGCTTTAGCTTAGGAGCATAGGAAGTTAGAAGTTAGTTTTGTCAACACGCTCCGTCGTCCGTTGCTTTTCTGGAATGAAAAAAAATGTTGAAAAGCAACTCCCAAAAGTCGCCCTTATGGCAAATCTAACTTCCATCCTGAGAAGTATAACCACGAAGCAGGAATATTTTAATAGGAGGAAAATTAATGCGGAGAACTGTAATTTTAAGTGCAGCTAGGACACCTTTCGGCAAGCTGGGTGGTGGGCTTCATTCGCTACAAGCTGTGGATTTAGGTGGAATAGTTATCCGAGAAGCAATAAATCGGGCAAAGATCAGCGATAAGCAGATTGATGAAGTTATCATGGGAATGGTGTTACAGGGCGGAGCGGGACAGATTCCTTCGCGCCAAGCGGCAAGAAAGGCCGGTCTGGACTGGGATATCCCTACGGAAACAATCAACAAGGTTTGTGCTTCCGGACTTAGAAGTGTTACCTTAGCTGATCAGATTATCAGAAGCGGTGATGCTGCGACAATCGTTGCCGGCGGGATGGAGAGTATGAGCAATGCTCCTTACGCGATCAAAAATGCCCGTTTTGGTTTGAAAATGGGTAATGACCAATTGATAGATTTGCTCGTTCATGACGGATTGACCTGTTCTTTCGAAAATGTTCATATGGCTGTCCACGGCAGTACAGTAGCTGCCGAATATGATATTTCCCGCACAGCACAGGATGAGTGGGCTTTAATTAGTCATCAACGGGCGTTGGCGGCGATAGATGACAGCAGGCTGGCAGAGGAAATTGTACCTGTGACTATTAAGACTAAAAAGGGTGAAGTCGTGGTAGATACCGACGAAGGACCGCGAAGAGATACTGATATTACTAAGCTAGCGAAGCTTCCTCCGGTCTTTACCGAGGATGGATCGGTAACAGCAGGAAATGCCCCCTCGGTAAATGATGGCGCTGGAGCACTGGTACTTATGGCAGAAGAAAAAGCACTAGAGTTAGGTTTACAGCCGATGGCAACCATCTTAGGTCATGCAGAGGTTGGACTTTCGGCACCTTATATCGCTTCTGCTCCCGGTAAAGCAATCGAGAAGCTCTTGCAAAAAACCGGATACAAATTAGAAGAGATCGACTTATTTGAAGTTAACGAGGCATTTGCAGCTGTTGTACTTACTAGCGAAAAAATCGTCGGCTGGGACAATGAGAAGGTTAACGTAAACGGCGGCGCAGTTGCCTTGGGTCATCCGATCGGCGCCAGTGGGGCAAGAATCCTGATGACCTTGATTTATGAGCTAAGAAGAAGAGGTGGCGGTCTGGGGATTGCAGCAATCTGTAGCGGAGCAGCTCAAGGAGATGCAATATTGATTAAAGTAGCTGGTGAGGCGCGTTAAGGAAAACTAATATTAATAGAAAAAGAAAAAATAGGAGAGTGGGAAAATGGAGATTAAAACAATTATGGTCGTCGGCTCAGGGCAAATGGGTAGTGGCATTGCTCAGGTTGCTGCACAAGCAGGATTTCAAGTTATCCTCCACGATATTAAGGAAGAATTTACTCAGAAAGGTCTTGCTGGCATTGAAAAGAATCTTGCTAGAAACGTCAGCAAGGGACGGATTACCGAGCAGGAAAAATCAGATATTCTTGCTAGATTTACAACGACAACAGAATTAAGCTCCGCTAAGGATGCCGATTTTGTAATAGAGGCAGCTACTGAAAAAATGGAGATAAAGAGCAAAATATTTCAGGCATTGGATGATGCAGCGCCAGCCCATACTATTTTGGCAAGCAATACTTCTTCTTTACCGATTACGGAGATCGCGGCAATAACTAAGCG
>Ga0209347_1004745_pt1 | contig 13733 bp, 13 predicted proteins | sample AutmiccommuBRH23_FD_187382 | JGI IMG/M metagenome (GOLD analysis project Ga0209347, IMG submission 187382) | Deep subsurface microbial communities from Mt. Terri, Switzerland - Autotrophic microbial communities BRH/23 (SPAdes) (version 2) | ecosystem: Environmental > Aquatic > Deep subsurface >... | reverse complement strand
TGTATATGTTCAACGAACTGACTGGTTAAATTTTCAGTTGTCATCCTGTGATTTTAGTATCCTGATCCTGAAGAAGTCAACAACCTCATTTTTTATAAAACCGGTCTGCTCATGCCCTGTATTCATAACTGTTATGATTTCTGCATCTACATTTTCATCTGAATATATTTCCCTGCATTTCTGCCACCTGACAGGTTGCATTTCTTCCCCAAGAAGCCTGAAGATAAGATTGCGCTCATACTCATCGTAACCGTCATCAAAGAGGATGGCATCATTATCGTCATTTTCTCCCATAAAAAGGAACTGAGGTGTATTTTTAAAGGCTTTGGCATTGAAGGTTTTTCCGAAAAGGAGTTTAAAATCATGCACACCAACAGGAAACGGCAGGGATTCACCATTTAATTCATCAAGAGGCAGGATTAAAAGTCCGTTAACTCCTCCTGCGGCATATGCCATTACCCTTTCGGGATGAATGGCAGAGAAGCGGTTTATAAAGGTTCCTGAGGCTGAAAATCCCGTCATAAGAATTTCTTCATTAATACTGAATCCTTTTTCTGATAGTATTTGCCTGGCGTGATCAATCATTGCAAGAAGCTGCAGGTCGATCCGTTCCAGTTCATTTTCTTTTTGAAGGGCCAGGTCACGGTCATAAGCATGGGTGTATATTTTCCAATCTGATTCAGGACGGGGAAAAACGGGTACAAGCAACGGGTATTTTAATTTCCTGGCTACATAATTGCCCAGATAAAAGTCGCGGCTGGCTGTTCTTTCAGCCTTCTCCAGATGCCTTTTAAAGTCATCACTTGCAAATCCTGAATTGTTTGGTTCGACAATCAGAACCAGTTCATTTTCTGTTTTCATGTCGTCAGGAATGAAAAGCAGGTAAGGGAAATTGAATCCTTTTGACGGATCAGGTTTATTATAAAGCAACTGGCTGTTTTTTATTTCAGAGGAACATGAAAGCAGGGTCAGCAGGCATAAAAAGATAAATAATCTCATCAGGTGTATGTTACAGGTGTTCAACAGCTTTTTTAAGTAAATCATCAAGGTAAACATTTTCTGCAAATCCTTCTTTTTTCCAATCTGGCATCAGTCTGTCGAGCATCATTGCCTGCAACATGCCTCCATAATAAAACCTGGTTTCTCCTTCCCTGTTTGCAGATCGTTTTACTTCTTCTACCTGTTGTTTGAAGAATTTTTCGCGTGTGGTATAATATTTAAAGCCATCGATATCCCCGGCTACATCAACAGGTTGATAAGATTTACTTTCGCCTGCCAGTAATCCGATTTTCAGTTCTGCATATTTTGCAAGCCCTTCAAGCCATTCCCTGTTCTTTTCATATTGGATCATTTTTTCCGGAAGTTGTGATGACCTTCTCCGGTCTTCCCTTTTTTCCACAAAACGGACTACCAGTTGCTGCATGGAATCCATATTTTCACTATGGTACGCCTGCATCAAAAGGTTGGCTTCTTCCTCCCATCCAATTGCATTTTCTGCCTGATGCCATGGATATTCCCCTGAAAGACCGGAAGCCGTTTCTGCCTGCGCAAACTGCCGGGGTGTTATTCTACCCTGAAACGCATGAAAAGCTTCATGGGTCAATCCGCCGATGTAATTTTCTGCTCTTCCCATAAGCAGATTCCAGAAGATTTTATATGGAAAAACTGCATTCAGCAGTGGTGGCAGTTCTTCTTTAAACCCGTTGTAAAAAGCTACGCCTGCATATTCCCTGGTTTGCATGGTAGCCACCCACTGCTCACCCACCTTTACAGTGAAGTTTTCGGGATGGACATCCGGGTCAGGAAGGGGTTGCCTGTAATAAGTGCTTCCAAAAAAGTCATCTTCTTTCACAGTTTGCCATTCACTTCCACGGAAAGTTTCTGCCGGCATCTTTTTCCATCCGGCAGGTGGATTGGGATATCCGATAAGAAAGGCAAATTCTTCATTATAAACAATTATTGGAATTTGAACTTCTCCCCAACCCGGCCATACATCATTTCCCACTTTACTAAGCAGGTTTATGGTTTCTGAAATGCATGCTTTTTCCTTTTCAGGCAGTATGTTTGTTACTTTTGAACGTGAGGGGAGAGTGAGATTATATAAAGCTGAAACAACTGCCAGAAATAATATTAACAGTAAGGTCCATTTAACGGATTTGAGTATAAGGCGGAAGATTTTCTTAATTGTTTTCATGAAAGTTTAGTTACTTATTTAATGTATGTCTTTGTATTTCAAAGTTCATTACAAAACAAAAGAATCAAAGTACAGGATTTGTCCTGGCAGGTCTGGTATTGCCTTCCGTATGAAAATAGAAAATCGAATAATCGAATTGTCAAAGCGCTGAAGGATTAATACAGCCTGTATAAAATGAAAAAAAGCCGGTCCAGTAACGATTTTGACTAGAATGATCCCCGCTAGTGTTTCAGTGTCGATTCATAAACTGCAATCCACTCAGCTGCAGTCATTTTTGTAACCAGTTGGCCTATCAGTTCAAACGGAATATCTTTTTCATTTTTAAATCGGAGGCAGCTTTTCCCCATATCGGGTTTTGTTTTGCTATACCTTGAATATTCACCTAGAAACCAGTCGAGAAGGGTTTGTTGGCTATACATCCCCATGTGGTAAATGGCAATATGATTTTTCTGGGATGCAATGTGTATAAAGGGAAGCGGCGATTCAGGTTTAGCATGATAGCCTTTAGGATAGATCGTTTTTGGCACTACATAGCCAATCATACCGTAACTGATTTCTTCTTCAAAGCCGGAAGGAAGGTTATTTCGAATGATATCCCGTAATTTCTGAATGACGTATTTCCTTTCTTCAGGCAACATTTCAATGTATTGATCAGGAGTAGTTGCTTTCATGATGATCAGAAATTAGGTAGCATTTCAATAAACCGTACAAACAGATCAGGCTGTAAAAGGATGGGGAAAATAAAACCAAAAACAGCTCCAAGGAAGTGTGCATCATGGGCCACATTATCGGTTTTGCGTTTGCTCATCTGGTATGAATACAGGATGTAGCCCACACCAAATACTAACCCCGGTATTGGAACAATGGCAAACAAATATAGCAACTCCCATGGGGCAAAAAAAATGGATGTGAACAGTACAGCAGAAACAGCACCGGAAGCCCCAACTGCGTTGTAATAGTAATTGTCCTTATGTTTGATCAGGCTCCATGTATTTGAAACCAAAATTCCGCCCAGGTACAATATTACAAAGTACAAACCTGCCCTGGCTTCAAAATAATAACTGAAATAGGCTTCCACATTTCTGCCGAAGAAATACAATACCAGCATATTCACGATCAGGTGGGTCCAGTTCACATGTATAAATGCATGCGAAATGAGCCGGTAGTATTGCTTTTGATGAACCACCTGTGCAGCATTAAACTGGAGTTTTTCCATCAGAGCGGCATTCTGAAATGCGAGGTAAGAAACAAGGGTTGTTAATCCAATAATTATAAAAGTTATCATCAGTGAAGTATTTTATAGATTAATTCCTTTTGAAGTTCAGCAGGTGTTAAAAGGCCAGATACCCCCATTCCTTTGCTTTTTAAATCGTATTCACGCAAGATACCCATTATTTCATAGAGTTTTGCAGGATTGTATTTTTTTGAAGCAGCTACAATGGATTTCATATAAAAGGGATGGCCTCCCATTTCCCTTACAGCGCCTGCTTCTGATTTGTCTTTCAGAAAGTGAACCATAAAGACTTTCGAAAAAAAGCCAAAAAGTGTGCTGATGGTTACCTGCACCGGATGTTGAGTTGGGTTTGCCCCAAAATAACTGATGATCTGGTTGGCCTTAAGAACGTTTTTGGCCCCAAGGGCATTTTGCAGCTCCAGCAGGTTGTAATCTTTGCTGAGCCCTATATTTTTTTCAATATGTTCGGCAGTGATATGCCTGGTATCATTTACAGCGATGATAAGCTTGCCCAGTTCATTTGCTACCTTGCTGAGATCAGTGCCAAGTGATTCTGTAAGAATCTGGCTTGCCTGCGGGGCAATGGTATAATTGTGCTGTTTCAGATACTTTTCTATCCATGCCGGGACCTGGTAATCATACAGCTTTTTAGTTGTAAACACCACTCCGTTCGACTGAATTGCCTTATATAATTTTGTATTGGCTTTAATTGTTTTGTACTTGTAGTTCAGAACCAAAATTGTAGAGGGCATCGGTTTGCCGGCGTAGGGAGCAAGATCATCAATACGTTTCAGCGACTGGGCTTCCTTTACTATTATCACCTGTTTCTCGCTCATCATCGGAAAACGAAGGGCACTATGTGCTATGGTGCGTTCTTCCGTATCCTTTCCATAAAATACAGTCTGATTAAACCCTTTTTCTGAATCAGTCAGAACATTTTTTTCAATATAATTTGAAATCAAATCGATGTAATAAGGTTCCTCGCCCTGCAGGAGATATATTGGATGGTAAATTTTCTTCTTAAGGTTTTGGAGTATGATTTCAAAGTCCATTTTAAAATTTTAAGTGTTTAACCGAGAGGCCATGATTCTTAATTTCGAGCAGTGCATCAATACCTGCCTGAAGATGGACATCCACAAATTCGAGAGTTACCAGTTTATCGCTGTCGCTTGTTTTTACACCAGTTGAAATCATAGGCTGGTCTGATACAAGTAGCAGGGCACCGGTGGGGATTTTATTGGCAAACCCCACAGTAAATAAAGTAGCAGTTTCCATGTCAATAGCCATTGCCCTTGTTTTGGTGAGATATTTTTTAAATCTTTCATCGAATTCCCACACACGCCTGTTGGTGGTATAAACAACGCCTGTCCAGTAGTCGTGACCGCTGTTGCGCAATACGTGCGACACTGCCCTTTGGATGTTGAAGGCAGGTAGTGCAGGCACTTCAGGAGGCAGGTAATCAGATGAGGTACCGTCATTTCTTATGGCAGCTATGGGCAGGATAAAGTCGCCCAGTTTGTTTTTCTTTTTCAGTCCCCCGGTTTTACCCAGGAATAAAACTCCTTTGGGTTTGATTGCACTGAGCAGGTCCATCACAGTTGCAGCATTTGGGCTTCCCATACCGAAATTGATGATAGTGATACCTTCTGCGGTGGCGTTAGGCATATTTTTATCACTTCCAACAACAGGCACTTCAAATCTTAGTGAGAATTTTTCTATGTAGTTCATGAAGTTTGTCAGCAGGATATAGTCACCAAAGTCATCCAGCTTTTTACCGGTATAGCGGGGCAGCCAGTTGTCAACGATTTCTTTTTTTGTTTTCATTCGCCAAAAGTTAGAGAAGAATGGTTTATTTTGCCACTTAAATCAGCGGGTAGCACAAAAATACATTTTTCCGTTTGGCCTGCAATTAATGTTTATAAGTTAAATAAAACCTGCACTGAAATGCAAACACTGAATCTGCCGGTATATGATTTCAGATTCAATACAAAGGGAGCAAGAACCTGCATTTTTGATTCCATCCGCCGCCGGTTTGTTTTACTTACTCCAGAAGAGTGGGTGCGGCAAAATTTTATTCAGTACCTGATCAGGGAGAAGAACTATCCGCAGTCGCTGATGGCAGTGGAAAAGCAGATTTCGCTTAACGGAAAGCTGTTCAGGTTCGACCTGGTGGTGTATAACAGGAATGGACTGCCTTTGCTTGTAGCTGAGTTTAAAGCACCTGATGTTAAAATAACGCAGGAGGCATTCGACCAGGTAGTAAGGTATAACTATAAACTACAGGTAGAACATGTAGTGGTAACAAACGGGATGCAGCATTTTGCTTGTCGGATCGATTACGTGAGCAACAGCTTCAGTTACCTGGAAGAGATCCCTGAATTTCAGGTTAAAAACCTCTGAAACAGCAGTTCATCGGTCCATCCCTCTGAGGTTCGGAGCCAGTTCTTTTTTGTGCCTGCCAGAATAAATCCCGCCTTTTCAAATAATAGGATGCTTTTAGTATTGCCTGCCCCGATATTGGCATATAATTGCCTTAATCCAAGACTGCTTAGGGCATAGTTCGTTAGTGCATGAAGTGCATCCAGTGCATAACCTTTTCTGCGGTCGTCTTCATTGTGTACTAAAATACCTACTCCTGCACGCTGGTGGTATGGATCGAAATCAAACAGGTCGACAGCGCCCACAGGTTTTTTCTCCTGGTTCTCTATAATCAGGCGTAGTTGTTTGGTTTCATAAATGTCTTTTGCAGAATTAAGAATGTATTGGTTAAGGACATATTTTGAAAAAGGTGTACGCGTATTACTCAATTCCCAAATTTCCATATTATTTTCCCACTGGTAGAGTATATCTACATCTTCAGGCTCCACTGGCCTGAGTACAATTTTCCCATAAACAAGCTGATCGTTCATTTTTGCTGTAAAAGGTAAAACAGATAACAATTTATGGATTAAAGGGCTTTGAAACAAATTACACCTGCTGATTTTGGGAAAATATTTATGATCCGATTTTTTTCCATCCTTTCAGCAATATTTCAGCATCTGTTAAAATGCTGTAATCGCGGGCATAAAGCATATTTAAACCGGTATAGGAAGAATCTTTAACAGATGTTGTTTTTTTATCCGGAAAAATATCTGCAGGTGTCAATACTCCTGATTTAATGTAGGGCAATTCTTGCTGACTGTTGCCGGAGCCATGATAGCCAACCCATGTATTCTTCCCGGTGAGAACATATAAGGTATTTTTGAGGTAGAGGATTTTCCTGCTGAAAAACCAGATAATTACCGGACTGATCAGCAGAAGGATTAATGCAGAAACCAGGTCAAACAATCTCTTTTTTCTCCTGTTGGAGGGACTCGAAACAGAATTTATATGTACAACATACAGATCGCCTGCGGTATGAATGGAATTGCTACCTATGATGCTGATGCTTTCGGGGGGAGCAATTTTAAAATCAACATCGAGTGATGTAAGTTCAAGCATGGCTTTGATGATGTCGGCGGAACTGATGTTTTCAGCACAAAAAATAATTTCATCGATACGGTTGATCTGCACGATTTCGTTCAGCCGGTTAACTGTGCCTATATATTGGGCGCCCGATGTCTGTTCATCAATGGAAATAAATCCTGCAAATTCCGATTGAATTCTTGTCTGGCTAAGTATTTCCTTCACTCTGTAAGCTTCTGCGGGGTGACCTGCTATGGCGATTCTTTTTACCCGCTTTAGCTCAAGCCCAAGAATTTTTACATTCATACTGTGCAGCAGAAGCCTGTAAGAGATAAGAACAATGGCAGCCCAAACAGAACCAAACAGGATGAGTGCACGGGAGAACCGGTATTCTTCATCGACCAGCGAATAGATCAGCAAAATGGCAATAGTTCCCCACAAAATACCTCTGGCTACATGGAAAAGCCTGACCGGCTTCTTGTAGCCTCCCGAAAAAAAGATGGCTGTAATCCAGAAAAAAAGGTAAACTGGTACGACCAATTGTAAATATTCAGATGGATAATAACCCGGCTGGTAGCGAAAGTTTTCCCAAAGAGGTGTAAGAATAAGAAACCCTGCATAAATCATCAGTGCATCGAGCAGGGGTAATGCAAACCTGTCGAACATTCTACCCACCACTGAAATAAAAGCCCGGAACCATATAGCCAGATGAATCAGAAAAGAAAATGTCCCTGCTTTGCCTGAGGAAAAGTGTTTTTGTGCAAATATGATCATCGCCTGGTAAAATACTTTCACATAGTTGAGTGAGCCTTTTTTTGTGCTTTCACCCTTATAGTGTATGATTGTTGTTTCGGGGAAGTAATAATTGTGATATCCGGCTTTCTTGATCCGGTATGAAAGGTCAATATCCTCCCCGTACATAAAAAATGTTTCATCAAGCAATCCTGTTTGATGAAGTACCTCCATGCGCAGCATCATAAAAGCTCCTGCAAGGACATCAATACTATGGATTTCATGATCGCTGAGGTAGGAAAGATGGTATTGCCCGAATCTTTTGGATTTGGGAAACAACTTCGATAGTCCGAACATTTTGCAGAAAGCCACCCAGGGAGTAGGCAATCCTCTTTTTGATTCTGGAAGAAAGTTGCCTTTGCCATCAATCATTTTCACGCCAAGGCCTCCGGCTTCAGGATGCTGTTCCATGAATGTAATGGTTTTTAGGAATGTGTCTTCTTCCACTACTGTATCCGGGTTCAGCAGCAGTATGTATTTTCCTTTGGCTTGTTTTATTGCCTGGTTATTGGCCTTTGAGAAACCAACATTCTCCTTGTTCTCTATGAGGATGACGTTTGGGAATTTATCCCGGACAAGTTGATTTGATCCATCGGCTGAATGATTGTCAACTACAAATATTTCAGTACTTATGTTGCAGGACGCTTTCAGCACAGAGTGCAGACACTGCTCCAGAAAATGTTTTACATTATAATTTACAATGACTACTGAAAGTTCCATCCGATTAGCCTGGCTTTTATGGTCCAAATGTAACGAATCAAAAGGATATTGAAAAATAGGGAACAACCTGAACCTGGTGCTTAGTGCTCCGGAGAAGTTTCATAGGGTACACGGTTAATCAGTGAACGGCCAAGAGTTACTTCATCGGTATATTCCAGGTCATCTCCAATGGCAACTCCCCGTGAAAGAGTAGTAACACGAATGGGTTTTCCTTTCAGTTTGCGGAAAATGTAAAAATTGGTTGTGTCTCCTTCCATTGTGGCAGGCAATGCCAGAATAATTTCAGTGGTTTCAGGTCCGGATGCCCTTTCAAGAAGTGAATCAATTTCAAGTTCAGAAGGACCCACACCATCCATCGGTGAAATGATGCCACCAAGAACATGGTAAAGTCCGTTGAACTGGTGGGTATTTTCTAAAAGCATAACATCGCGTATGTTTTCCACAACACATATTATTGAATTATTTCTGGCCGGATTGGCACAAATCTGGCAAATATCGGAGTCAGAAATATTATGACATACTTTGCAGTTTCTGATCTCATTGCGCAACTGGATCAGGCTGTTTCCAAATGCAGAAACCGATTCCTTGTCCTGCCGGAGAAGATGCAAAACCATCCGCAGGGCGCTTTTCCTGCCTATACCCGGAAGTTTTGAAAACTCATTTACTGCATTTTCAAGCAGCTTGGAAGGATATTTTTCAATATTCATTGTTCATTTTTTCCAGTTTCAAAAGTAATGTGAATTTTATGAAGAAAAAAGCAACATGATACACAGGTTATATTCATCAGCTGAAAATAAAACTAACTCAGGGATCAGGTTGCTTCATGCACCATATACATCTTCAGTTCTTTTCTTTTCATTTCAGTTTAAGCTGTCTTTTAAATTTCAATTATATTGAATAAATTTACCTGTAAGTTATTTTTTGTATTCTAATCCGGTAAAATCTCAAAATCATGGTAACAAATTCAAAGGGAACATTTTCACGGCGAAGTTTTATAGGGACAACGGCAGCTGCCGTTGCAGGGTTCAGTATTATTCCAAGTCACGCAGTCACAGGGCTAGGTCACATAGCTCCCAGCGATAAATTGAACATTGCAGGTATTGGTGTTGGAGGCAAAGGGGTTGTAAACCTCAGGAATATGCCGGGTCAGAATATTGTTGCTTTATGTGATGTTGACTGGGATTATGCTGACAAAGTTTTCAAAGCCTATCCCGATGCAAAAAGATATAAGGATTTCCGGGTGATGCTGGAACAGCAAAAAGACATTGATGCAGTGGTTATTGCCACACCCGATCATACACATGCAGTTCAGGCGATGCTGGCAATGCAGCTTGGCAAGCATGTTTATTGCCAGAAACCTCTGACGCATTCCATCTGGGAAGCACGTCAGCTTACAGAAGCAGCCCGGAAGTATAAGGTGGCAACCCAAATGGGGAATGAGGGCCATTCAAACGATGAGGTGCGGCAGGTAACTGAATTGATTCATGCGGGGGTGATCGGTGATGTGTATGAAGTACATGCTACTACCAATCGTCCAATCTGGCCGCAGGGTCTGCACCGTCCGGAAGAGGAGCATAAGATTCCCAAAACCCTCGACTGGGACCTGTTTATAGGCACTGCTCCATACCGTCCATATAATGAGGCCTATCATCCCTGGAGCTGGCGTGCATGGTGGGATTACGGAACAGGGGCACTTGGAGATATGGGTTGCCATGTGCTTGATGTTCCTTTTTATGCCCTGAACCTGCAGTATCCTGTTAAGGTACAGTCAAGCTCAACTCTTGTAAATACTGAAAGTGCCCCACAGGCCTCCCGGGTGGAATTTGTTTTTCCCGCCCGGAAAAACCTGCCCGATTGCGCAATGCCTGAGCTTAAGCTGGTGTGGTACGATGGTGGCTTCACACCTCCGCGGTTCGATGATATGCCTTCCAACCTGCCACTTGACCAGGTGAATTTGTATATAGGAACAAAAGGGAAGATTATCAGTGCAAATTATGGAGCCAGGTATAAAGTGCTTCTGGATGATTATAACACTCCTCCACAGGTAATTGAGCGTGTTCCTGATCATCCGCTTGGAGGTGGACGTCATGAAATGGATTGGGTGCGTGCCTCTAAGGAAAGTGCTGATTCCCGTAAAGAAGCATGTTCAAATTTTGAATATGCAGGGCCACTGACCGAAATGGTGCTTATGGGAAACCTGGCTATCCGGCTTCAGGGACTGAACCGTGAATTAAAATGGGATGGTTCAGAAATGGCTTTTAAAAATATCGGAAATGATGAGAAACTGAAACTGATAACCTCCCATGTATACAGGAAGGTTAACAAACAGCCTCAATTCAGAACCGAAACCCAGGAAGTAAATGCAGCTGAGTTTGCCCGGGAAATGGTTAAACATACCTACCGGGAAGGATGGGGTTGGTAAAGTCTTTTGTGTTTAATAATCTGATGAATAAGTAGTGCCTCCCTTTTTTTCAGGGGGGCATTACTTATTCAGCGGGAACAGACTGAGCATCGATGACAGCAATGGCAATCATATTGATAATTTCACGGACAGTGCTGTCACGCTGAAGTATATGCACAGGTTTTTTCATTCCCATCAATATGGGGCCAATAGCTTCTGCCACTCCCAGTGTCTGGAGTACCTTGTAGGTCATATTTCCTGAACTGAGATTGGGAAAGATCAGGGTATTTGCATCCTGGTCCCCCAGTTTGTTAAAAGGATACCGTGTGTAGCGCAGCTTTCCGTTCAGTGCATAGTTGGCCTGCATTTCACCATCCACTATTAAATCCGGATATTTTTCATGCAGAATGGCAACAGCTTCCTTGACTCTTACCGGGCTTCCCAATCCTTTAAACTCTCCAAAGTTGGAGTAGGAAAGTAAAGCAATGCGTGGTTCAATATTAAAACTCTTTACTTCATTGGCAGCTAAAATGGTTGTATCGGCAAGCGTCTGGGGTGACGGATTCATATTCACTGTGGTATCAGCCAGAAAAATGGGGCCTCGTTTGGTTATCATGATATACATGCCGGCAATATGATTATGCTCTTGCTTTACACCTATAACCTGCAGTGCGGGACGAATGGTATCAGCGTATTTTCTGGAGAAGCCTGAAAGAAATGCATCTGCTTCCCCTGTTTCCACCATTAATGCCCCCAGATAATCGTTGCTATAGGTTTTCTCAACAGCTTCATCATAGGTCATTCCCTTTCTTTTTCGTTTTTCATAAAGAATCTTGGCATACTTATGTCTCTTTTCTTCAGGAAGGGCAAAAGCATCAATAACTGGCAGATGTCCTATTTCCAGCTGATTTTCTGCAATAAGTGCTTTAATCTTTTCAGTATTTCCCAGGAGGACAGGATTTGCTATTTTTTCTCTTGAAACAAACTGGGCGGCTTTAAGTATCTTGAAGTTATTGCCCTCGGCAAAGACAACCCTTTTGGGATTTTGCCTTGCCTTATTCCGGATTGTCATCACCAGTTTGCTGTTGAGCCCCAGTCTGCTGTCGAGTTCCTGTTTATAGGCGTTCCAGTTCTTAATAGGTTTTTGTGCAACACCGGTTTCCATTGCTGCCTTGGCCACTGCAGTTGAAACTGTTGTAATAAGCCGCGGATCCATAGGCTTTGGAATAATATAATCCCTGCCGAAAACTATATTTTGTTTGTTGTAGGCACGTGCAACCATCTCGGGAACATATTCTTTTGCCAATTTTGCAAGGGCCCTGGCTGCAGCAATTTTCATCTCTTCATTGATATTCGTGGCTCTTACATCCAAAGCTCCCCTGAAGATGAAAGGGAACCCCAGTACATTATTGATTTGATTTGGATAGTCGCTGCGTCCTGTAGCCATAATGATGTCGCTTCTTGCCTCCGTGGCATCCTCATGTGAAATCTCTGGATTTGGATTGGCCATTGCAAACACAATGGGATTTTTGGCCATAGATTTTACCATTTTTTTTGTGACAAGTCCACCAACCGACAGCCCCAGAAATACATCAGCATTTACCATTGCCTCTTCCAGTGTATTTAACTTCAGCCTTGTCACAAACTGCTGCTTGTACTTGTTAATATCTGTGCGGGATTCATTTAACACACCTTTGCTGTCGCACATGACAATATTGTCAGGGTTAACCCCCAAACTAATATATAACCTGGCACAAGAAATGGCTGCAGCACCTGCACCGCTGATAACCACCTTTATATTTTCAATGGGCTTTCCATTCAATTCCAGTGCGTTTAAAAGACCGGCTGCTGAAATAACCGCCGTACCATGCTGGTCGTCATGGAAAACAGGAATTTTTAGTTCCTTCTTTAACCTTTCCTCAATCTCAAAACATTCAGGGGCTTTAATATCTTCAAGATTAATTCCTCCGAAAGTGGGAGATATCGCTTTTACCACTTCTATAAATTTATCAGGATCCGTTTCATTTACTTCTATATCAAAAACATCGACATCGGCAAAAACTTTAAACAGCAATCCTTTCCCTTCCATTACAGGTTTACCTGCTTCAGGTCCTATGTTTCCCAACCCCAGTACCGCCGTTCCGTTTGAAATGACAGCAACCAGGTTCCCCTTGGCCGTATACCTGTACACATTATCAACATTTTTTTCAATTTCAAGGCATGGATGCGCCACCCCAGGCGTATAAGCCAGCGATAAGTCATGCTGTGTATTATAGGGTTTTGTTGGCACCACTTCAATTTTGCCTGGACGGTTCTGTTCATGATATTCAAGTGCTTCCTGCCTGCTGATTTTTGACATAGTTTTAAACTTTAGTGTTGATGCATAAAGATAAAAAAAATATAGAGGCAGCTAAAATATTTAAACAGGTTTAAGAACATAATAAACTGAAGTTTATATTGTTTGCACATGCTGAAGAATTTTATCCACATCAATATTTATCTGATTAAATTCTATTAAAATTGCATGATTATTTTCTGAAATATTTATGAAGTCTTTATATACGATTATACTGCTGGTCTTATCGAACACCTTTATGACCTTTGCCTGGTATGGCCATTTAAAATTCAGGGAACTAAAATGGTTCGAGGCCTTACCTCTGGCAGCAGTAGTTTTGATTAGCTGGGGAATTGCCCTTTTTGAATACTTTTTCCAGGTGCCGGCAAACAGAATTGGTTACCAGGGGTATGGCGGCCCTTTTTCACTGGTAGAATTGAAAGTGATTCAGGAAGTGATTACCCTGGTTGTTTTTATGGTCTTCACATTGCTTGTTTTTAAAAACGAAACATTCAGAATCAATCATATTATTGGGTTCCTTTTTTTAATCCTTGCTGTATATTTTATTTTCAAAAAATAGTAATCCTTTTCTTTGCTATGTATCATTTATTTT
>Ga0209347_1004744_pt1 | contig 13733 bp, 13 predicted proteins | sample AutmiccommuBRH23_FD_187382 | JGI IMG/M metagenome (GOLD analysis project Ga0209347, IMG submission 187382) | Deep subsurface microbial communities from Mt. Terri, Switzerland - Autotrophic microbial communities BRH/23 (SPAdes) (version 2) | ecosystem: Environmental > Aquatic > Deep subsurface >... | reverse complement strand
GTGCCATTGCACGCATATTTAGATCTTCTATCACTACTGCATCGTAGGCATTGGCTATCTGCCTTGATCGTTTGTGCAAGAAGTCTTTTCGCTGATTAACTACTTTTTCATGGAGTCTTGCTACTTTTTGGCGTTGTTTTTCTCTGTTTTTACTACCTTTTTTACGTTTTGAATGTTTTCGTTGCTCTTTTTTTAGTTTTGCTTCTGCTTTACGATAAAATTTAGGATAGTCTCCACTATTTCCTTGGCTATCGACATAGAGTGTTTTTGATGAGTAGTCTAATCCTAACGTCGTTTCCTTTCTTGGGATTACTGGATGTATATCAATTTCTATTTCCACAAGTATAGATATGTAATATTTCCCTGTTGCAGTTTGACTAATGGTTGCAGATTTAATTACCGCATTTTTTGGTAACTGTCTATGCATTTTTATTTTTATGTTCTTTAGTTTCGGGATTAGGATATGGCTGTAATCTATGAGCCTTATGCTTCCTTTTTGATTATTAGTGGTATAGCTTTTTTTGTCTTTATTTTTGCTCTTGAATTTTGGAAAGCCTACAGATAGATCTCTAAAGAAGTTGTTATATGCTGTATTTAAGTTCATCTGTGCATTAGCAAGAGCCAAACTGTCTATTTCTTTCAACCAAGGGTACTCACTCTTATAACTAGCAGGAGTAGGGGGCTTTTGCTGTTTCAGTGTTACCTTATCATCCTTAAAGAGGGAGTATATCGCTTTCCTATCTTCAAGCATTTTGTTATAGATAAAACGCACACTACCAAATGTTCTTTTGATAAGGTTCTCTTGTTCTTTGTTTGGATATATTCGATATTTATAGGCTTTATGATGAATGTACTCTTTTTCCGTTTTCTTCTTCATAAATTTCACCTCGACTTTCGATATATCGTTTGACGACTTCCATTGATACTCCATCAGTAGTTTTATATGTTACATTACTGATTATTTATATTGTAACATATGTTCGCGTATTTTTCAAGGGGGCAACAATTCATCCCCCACTTAAAGAGGATGAGGGACTTCTTTTCGCATTAGGTTAAAAAAAGAAAAATTCCCTACTTAACCCCTATTTTCGTTAGCAAAAAATTTACACTGACAAAACAATAGCTTTATATTATTTTTATATAATTTACTCAAAAGCCTGTAAAGGGGAATGTAGAATGCAGACAATTGCCAATTGGTTAGAAAGAAGTGACCGAAGCATCTTTACTATTATTAACAAACAGCTTCAGTGCAATGTGTTAGATGTGATTATGCCGAGAATTACACATCTTGGCGGGGCAACTTTTACTATTTCATCTTTGCTAATACTATTGATTTTCACATTTGGAGAGCAACGATTCTGGACAATTGAAGCTATCGCTTCACTAACGATTAGTCATATATTTGTTCATTTTATAAAGAAGCTATATGGTAGAAAAAGACCTTACATGATTATGTCGGACGCTAGAATATTTGACAATCCTCTTGTGGATTATTCTTTTCCGTCGGGGCATACGACTGCTAGCTTCGCGATTTCAATAGTTTTTGCTCTTCATTCTTTTATTCTGGGAGTAATTCTGGTTCCCTTAGCAGCTGTTATCGGAATTTCTCGGATGTATCTCGGTCTTCATTATCCAACTGATGTATTTGTCGGGGCTTCTCTAGGTTCTTTAACAGCAATCTTAGTTGTTCAATATTTTGCCTAATAACGCCGATGATAAAGGGGGAGTAAATGATGTCTGAGAAAAGAGTCTTAATATTATCCGAAGCATTTGGTGCCGGACATACTAAAGCAGCAGAAGCGATCAAGTCTGGTATCGAGCTTTTAAATCCCGGTTGGCGGATTGAAGTTATCGAATTAGGTTCTTGGCTACGACCAAAACTAAATTACCTGATTACCGACATTTATCTCAAGACTTTACGTTTCTCTCCTAAACTATGGGGGGTCATCTATAGACGAATTCAGGATAAATCCAGCAACCCCAAGGTTGAGTTTATTTTGCATCGCATAATATATGCTCATATAATGAAGCTTTTACAAGAATATCAACCTGATGTGATTATCAGTACTCATCCGTTTCCGAGTGCGGTAATCTCCCGTTTAAAAAGGTTGGGATTAAAGGTTCCATTGCATACAGTGCTGACTGATTTTGGAGCACATGGATCTTGGATAAGCTCAGGTGTTGATTACTACTATGTACCTTCTATACAGACTAAAAAAGAACTAATAAAACTAGGGGTAGCAGGGAATCGTGTTATTGTAACTGGGATCCCGACAAACCCTAAGTTTTGGAAAAAACAGAACAAAGAATTTATTCGCAAGAAGCTGGGTTTAGAGGATAAACCAACAGTGCTTTACATGGGTGGAGGATTAGGATTAGGGCTTACTAACGATTTTATTGAAGGATTGTCACATTTTGGCGATATTCAGCTGTTAATTGTAACTGGGAAAAACAAAAAGCTCTTTAGTAGTTTGCATGAACATATTCAAAACAAAAATCTAAATATCCGACTGTATGGCTTTGTGGAGAATGTAGATGAGTTGATGGACGCTGCCGATTTACTAATAACCAAACCGGGTGGAGTCACCTCGGCAGAGGCGATTGAAAAGGGCTTACCGATGCTATTATTAAATCCGATTCCCGGGCAAGAAGAAGATAACAGCTCATATATCGTACGGAATAAATTAGGTTTGGCGATCCATGACGAAAAAGAGATGAACCAGATACTAGAAGAATTTTTAAATGAACCAACTATGCTATCTGGCTTTAGATACCCAGCATTTAATGGGAAAAAAACAATTGAGAAAATTGCTTTAAGGATAGGGTAGGTGGGCTTCAAGCTGATAGTGGGGTAGAGGCTTGAAATCAGGAAATATAGAGGTGAGAAGTGGGAATGGAGAAATCGGCGAGAAAGCCGATTTTTTTTGACCAGACACACAACCTGTCCCCTTGCCTAAAACCCAGCTTCCCTGACAGCGGACCTGGACCCCTTGTCCCTGAAAAAGGTCTTTTCGGGAGGGCTTATGATATGTTATCATATGGTCATATGATGACCAATCAAGATTAAGAAAGTGAGGGGAAGAGATGCTTGCACAGGAACTACGTCAGAAATTAATTGCTGTCGTTGGCGAACGATGGTTTATGGATAAGCCGGAGGAGTTAATTGCCTACTCCTATGATGCGACGCCGATGTACCAGCAAAACCCGGATGCCGTAGTATTGCCGGCAACTACTGAAGAGGTTGCCGAGGTAATGAGAATTGCTTGCCAAAACAGGATTAATGTAATACCTAGAGGAGCGGCTACTAATCTAAGTGGCGGAACTGTGCCGTTAGAAGGTGGTTTAGTTGTAGGTCTTAATCGGTTGAATAAGCTGTTGGAGATTGATCAAGAAAATTTAACTGCCACGATTCAACCAGGCTTAGTTACTGCTGATTTTCACAAAGCTGTTGAAGCAGTGGGGTTATTTTATCCACCAGATCCAGGAAGCATGAAGACCTCGACGTTAGGGGGCAATATTGCTGAGGGGGCCGGTGGGCCGCGAGGATTAAAATATGGTGTGACGAAGGATTATGTAATTGCTTTAGAGGCGGTATTGTCAAATGGAGATGTTATCAGAACCGGTGGGAAATTGGCTAAGGATGTTGCCGGGTATGATTTGACCAAGCTATTAGTCGGCTCTGAAGGAACACTCGGGATAATTACTGAGGCTACGGTTCGTTTGTTACCGCTTCCAGAAACCAAGCAGACGATGCTGGCGATGTTTAAAAGCCTGCCTGCAGCTGCAAAAGCAGTTTCGAGAATTATTGCTAATAAAATTATTCCTGTTACCTTAGAATTTATGGATCAAGCCACAGTAAACGTCGTCGAGGATTATGTCAAAATCGGCTTGCCTACCGACGTTGAGGCGGTACTTTTACTAGAGCAGGATGGAAGTCCTGACCAAGTCAAGCGGGATATTGAAATAATGGCGCGAATATGCAAAGAGGAAGCCGCTTCTGAGGTTAAAGTTGCTAATACTCATGCAGAAGGTGAGCAGCTAATGGTTGCTAGACGAACAGCCCTTTCCGCGCTGGCAAGATTAAAGCCAACGACAATTTTAGAGGATGCGACGGTTCCACGTTCCAAAATTGCCGAGTTAGCTGAATACATTATTTTGACAGCCAAGAAATACGATTTACAAATCTGCACTTTTGGTCATGCCGGAGATGGCAACCTACATCCAACCTGTTTAACAGATATTCGAAATAAGGAAGAGATTGAACGTGTAGAAAAAGCCTTTGATGAGATATATGAGAAGACGATCGAATTTGGGGGTACGATTACCGGTGAGCATGGCGTGGGGATTGCCAAAGCCGGCTATTTGGAGTGGAAGGTTGGCAAAGAAGGTTTGGCGGTGATGAAGGGAATTAAGCAGGCTTTTGACCCATACGGAATTCTAAACCCCGGCAAATTATTTGTTAATGAAGCCAGGCCGCGGGTGGTGGTGGAAAAGAGATGAGCAACAATTCGATGTTATTAGGAATTGCTGAGGATGATCTGCTTAATTGCATCCAGTGTGGTTATTGTCTTCCTGCTTGCCCAACCTATCAAATTGAACAAAAGGAAACGGCTACTCCGAGGGGTAGACTGGCTCTTATGAAGGGTGTTCAGGATGGGAAACTGGAAATCAAGAACCTTACCCCATCTATTGAAGTATGTTTGGGGTGTAGAGCTTGTGAAGCTGCCTGTCCGTCAGGTGTAAATTACGGACATATCTTAGAGCAGGCGAAGGATGTTATTGCTTCGCAGACCAAATACTCGCTGCCTGTCCGGATGATTAGAAATCTAATGTTGAGAAAACTCTTGCCATTTCCTCAAAGAATGCGTTTTATCAGAGGAGGTATTCACCTTTACCAAAAGTTAGGACTGCAAAAAATAGTCAGAAAAACTGGAATCTTAAAAATCATGCCGTGGCAAATGGCGACTTTTGAGAGCGTGTTGCCAGAGGTAGCGCCGATGTCTGCAAAACTGCCGACAAAGGTTGTCGGATCAACTAGTCAAAATAAGATCTCGGGGAAAAAGCTGCCAACAATTGGACTCTTTACTGGCTGTATCCAAGAGACTATTTATCATGAAACGAATAAAAATACCCTGAAGCTTTTGAAAGCTGCCGGCTTTACCGTTGTTGTGCCTGATGAACAAACTTGCTGTGGGGCGATTCATGCTCATGCGGGGGAAAAGGAACAGGCTAAGGAGCTTGCCAGAAAGAATATTGCCATGGCAGAACGAATTAAGGTTGATTACCTTGTTAATAATCAAGGTGGCTGCGGAGCAATGTTGAAAGAGTATGACCATTTGTTGGCTAATGATCCCGATTGGTCTGATCGAGCAAAGGAGTTTGTTAAAAAGGTTAAGGATATTAACGAAATATTAGTAATGCTTGAAGAACTACCAAGATTGAAAGAGATCAAGGAGACTGTAACCTACCAAGACTCCTGTCATTTGCTTAATGTCCAAGGAGTTAAGTTCCAGCCTCGGCAAATGATTCAAGCTATACCTGGTATCGTTTACCGAGAGTTAGAAGGAGCTGGCTCTTGTTGTGGTTCTGCAGGGACATACAATATTACTCAATACAATAGTTCAATGCAAATATTAGATGAAAAAATGCAGAAGGTGCAAGATACTAACGCAACTATTATCGTAACTGCCAATCCAGGCTGCCTGCTACAGATGCAAATAGGGATTAAGCGTGCCGGACTCACTGGGAAAGTGCGGGCAATTCATATCGTTGATCTGCTGGCGGAAGCATTAGCCGATTCACTGGAATTGTAAAGATAGAAGAGTGCGAATAAAATTGCCAAGATAAAATTAAATAAATAAAAATTAAAAAAATAAAAATTAAATAAAATATTCAAAAAATTATTGTTAAATCAAAAATTTTGTAGTTTAATAGATTTAGTGATATTCAAAACATCTGATGACCCTATCATAATATGATAAGCAAATTGAAAGCGTTTAATATTTAGTTTTTTTCGGCTAAAAGGTATTTTGCCAATCCTTTTGGAGAAAGTTAAAGCTAAATTAAAATTCGCGATCAACCGCGTCATTAGTTGTTAAAAATCCAGAATTCAGGAGCATCCTACGGGCACAACGATCATATTCCAACGAAGGAGTATTTCGGCGAAGTGGGAATAAATTAATAAGGGAGGAAAAATTATGTATTTATTGACAGCACTAGCAGCAATTATTGCACCTTTTACTTTTTTAGTTTTATTAAGGATGCCCGGAAAACGAGGAATGCTTTACAGCGCCGTAATAGTACTGATTTTGGGCTATTTTGTGTGGGGAATCGAAGGAAATATCCTTTTTGCATCAACCCTGCAGGGCTTTCATAAGGCTCTAACAATTCTGCTCATCTTATTTGGGGCAATTGTTTTACTTAACACTTTACGCCACACTGGGGCGGTAACACGAATTAATCAGGGATTCAAAAATATCTCACCGGATATGCGGGTACAAGCAGTTATTGTCGCTTTTCTATTCGGCGCTTTGATCGAAGGTGCTGCAGGTTTTGGTACTCCGGCAGCGGTGGCTGGTCCCCTTTTAGTTGCTTTAGGTTTTACACCGATGGCTGCTGCCGTAGTATCTTTGATTGCCGATAGCACATCAGTTTCCTTCGGTGCTGTAGGTACTCCTGTAATTGTTGGTTTAGGAAACATTCCCGAATCAGGTCTGGAATTCTTTCATCAAATCGCCATAACTATTACTAGAATCGAAGTTTTTGTCGGAACATTCATTCCCTTCATTTTGGTTTTAGTTTTGACTAGATTTTTTGGGAAAAAGAAATCGTTTTCACAGGCACTTGAATTACTACCATGGACATTATTAGTTGGTGCGATCTATACAGTATCTGCAGCGGTCTATGCTACGCTATTTGGACCGGAGTTCGTCTCAATTCTTGCTTCCTTAACCGGTTTGGCAGCTGCCGCTTTAACTGCTAAAAAAGGTATTCTCTTACCAAAAACACCTTGGCGCGATGCTTTAGCCGAGGGTCATCAGGAGGAAACAGAAAGTTCGAAGATGAGTCTGGTTTCCGCCTGGAGCCCTTACCTAATCGTTGTCGGCTTGTTGCTCTTAACCCGAGTTGTACCAAGCATTAAAACCTTCGCCCTTAAAGCGATTGATTTAAGTTGGAAGAACGTTTTGGGTGTTGAAGGTATTAGCTCCAGCTGGCAGGTTTTATATTCTCCGGGAGCAATCTTAATTATTGCCGCGATACTTGCGATATTTATTCAGCGCAAATCCTTTAAGAATTTTACATTGGCTACGAAGGAATCGCTTAAATCAGTCGAAGGGGCCGCTTTAGCGCTATTACCAACTTTAGCTTTAGTGCAGGTCTTTACCAACTCAGGAATGAATCTAAATGATTTAGTTAGTATGCCGCAGTATATTGCTAATTCTTTAGCGGCAACATTTGGTTCAAATTGGGTTTTCGTTGCTCCGTTCTTAGGTGAGCTGGGGGCGTTTATTGCCGGAAGTGCGACGGTTTCTACCTTAACTTTTTCACCAATTCAATACGAGGTTGCTATGCAGGCGGGTCTAAGCACCAGTGTAATACTGGCGGTACAGGTAATCGGTGGTGCTGCGGGGAATATGATCTGTGTTCATAATGTAGTAGCTGCTTCTACTGTAGTTGGCTTGCAGGGTAAAGAGGGGGATATTATTCGAAAAACTCTTGGCTCAGCAATTTTTTACGGTGTAATGGTTGGTATAGTAGCATATATTTATCTGCTGTTTGTATGATCTAGAAGATAGAAGTAAGAAGATAGAAGTAAGAAGTAAGAAGTGAGAAGTGAGAAGTGAGATCACCTCTTACCTCTCACCTCTAGAATGGGAGGGGTCGTTTGTATGAAAGCATCTCTTTTTATAACTTGTGTAGCGGATGTGATGTATGCTCATGTTGGCGAGAGTGCGGTAAAAGTCTTGCGGAGCCTCGGGGTAGAGTTGGATTTCCCTAAGGATCAGACCTGTTGTGGGCAACCCGGCTATAATAGTGGGTATTTTGCCGAGACTAAGCGTTCTGCGAAGCAGATGATTAAAACTTTTCAGGATAGTGAATATGTAATATTTATGTCAGGATCCTGTGCAGCGATGATTAGGGAAACCTATTTGGACTTATTGAAGGATGAACCTGAATGGCTGGATCGGGCTCACCAATTGGCTGAGAAGACATATGAGTTTTCAGAGTTCTTGGTCAAGGTTTTAAAGAAAACCGATCTAGGTGCTAAATTAAATGCCAGAGCAACCTACCATCACTCTTGCCACATGACGAGGCATTTACAGGTAACTGAGGAGCCAATAAGTTTACTGGCAAATGTCCAAGGATTGGATTTCGTAGAAATTCCCTATAAAGGCGACTGCTGCGGCTTTGGCGGTACTTTTTCTATAAAAATGCCGGAGATTTCTGAAGCGATGGTTCATGAGAAGACAGAACATGTTAGAGAAACAGCTGCTGATATTCTAGTAGGTTCTGATATGGCTTGTTTGATGAATATAAAGGGTCGTCTGAATCGAAACGGGCAGGATGTTCGTGTTATGCATGTTGCCGAGGTTTTGGCGGAAGGATGTGGTCTTATATGAGTAAAAATCAGACAGCTTTTCAAGAAAGAGTAGATAAGTCGTTAAATGACGATTTCTTACGCAAAGCTTTAGTAGCAGCGCAGGAGAAGCTGCGAAACGGCAAGAAGGAGCAAAGTGAAATACTAGGAAATTGGGAAAATTGGCGGAAAAGAGCTGAGCAAATTCGTCAACATACCATTGAAAATCTGGACAGCTACTTAGAACAGTTTGCATTAAATGCCGAAAAACAGGGGGCTAAGGTTTTTTTCGCGACTGATAAAACCGAAGCTGTGGAATATATTAAAAGTTTAGCAATTCAAAAAAAAGCCAAATCTATCGTCAAGTCTAAATCGATGGTCTCGGAAGAGATTCATCTGAATCAGGCGTTGGAGTCCGCGGGAATTGAAGTAGTAGAAACGGATTTAGGTGAATATATTATTCAATTGGCTAAAGAGACTCCTTCGCATATTATCGTTCCGGCGATTCACAAAACTAAGGAACAGGTAGCAGAACTGTTTTCTAAAGTAGCAGGTGAGGAGCTTCCGGCAGACCCTCAGGAATTAGCGAAATTCGCCCGCAAGGTCTTAAGAGAGAAATTTTTACAAGCTGATATTGGAGTTTCAGGAGCTAACTTTGCAGTTGCAGAATCCGGTTCAATTGTCTTGTTTAGTAATGAAGGGAATGCGCGGTTAACAACTACTTTGCCAAAAACTCATGTTGTAACTATGGGGATGGAGAGAATCGTTCCGAATTGGGAGGCGTTAGATTCTTTACTTTCTTTATTACCACGATCCGCCACAGGTCAAAAGATCACCAGCTATGTAACCGGAGTTACCGGTCCGAAAAGAGTTGGTGATGTGGATGGACCGGAGGAGATGCATATTGTGATTATTGACAATGGCCGCTTGAAGATCTTAGGAACAGAGTATCAGGATATTTTACACTGCATTCGCTGCGGAGCCTGTCTTAATCATTGTCCGGTCTATCGGCATATTGGCGGACATGCTTACGGTTCTGTTTATCCGGGCCCTATAGGCTCGGTACTAACTCCATTATTGAATGGGCTTGATGAGTGGAAAGAATTGCCTTATGCTTCTTCGCTGTGCGGCGCCTGCTCGGAGACCTGCCCTGTCGGGATACCATTAGATAATTATTTGGTTAAATTGCGCAGGGATGTAGTAGAGACCGGCAGAGCATCAAAGTTAGAAAAAATAGCCTTTCAAGCTTTTGGGTTTGCTACAGGCAATCCGAGCTTCTATAAATTGGGTGTAAATATGGCGGATTCCGCTCTTAAGCCTTTTGCCAAAGGTGAGAGGTATCTAGTTAAGGCGCCGTTCGTCTTAAAGAATTGGACTAAAGTTAAGGATTTACCGATGCCACCTAAGCTATCGTTCCGTCAATGGTGGGCGAAGGAAGGAGAGAAGCAAGATGGCAGATAGAGAACAGTTCCTAAAAAGAATAGCTGATCGACTAGGTAGAGATCGGCGCCATAATGTTGAGTTGCCGGAATTTCAAGAGAATCCTTGGGATGAGATGTACGCAAATTATGCTGAGGAAGATTACCTTAATCTCTTTATTGAGAATTTAACTGCCTTGACCGGAAATGCTCTAAAGGTTACCAATCCGACTGAGTTATCTCAGACTATTGAAGGAATAATTAAAAAAGAAAATGTGAAAACAGCAATTTTATGGAAAGAAAAACGTTTAGAAGAGTTAAGCCTGCAGCAAGCTTTAACAGAAAAGGGCGTTTTCGTCAAAGTTTGGGATTCTGCACTTGCAGAAACAGAATTGGTTGGCTTTGCTGAGCAGGCAGATATCGGGTTCACTTTTGCCGAAATGGGGCTGGCAGAGACCGGTTCAGTGCTTCTTTATAATCAAGGAGATTTAGGCAGAAGTGTCAGCTTGCTTCCGAGGGTTTATGCTGCCATCCTTCGTAAGGAGGACATTAAACCTCGCGTCACCAGTGCCTTAAAACAGATTCGGGAAAAGCACCAAACGATCGGCTTACCCTCATTAATCAATTTGATTACCGGCCCAAGCAGGAGTGCGGATATTGAAATGAGTCTAAGCATTGGTGTTCACGGACCGGGAACTGTTTATGTAATTGTTTTGGATTATTAAGTGACAAAAAAGAGAGCCATTGCTCTACGAACCAATCCGGTTCGTTTTGCAACTGTAGCCGCACAAAATTTTTGGCAAACTTTCTCAAGATTTTTGGCAAAAATAAGAACCAGTTCTATGTACCTCTATCTTGTTAGATATTTTAATATAGTGTAAAATCCTTGCAGGAGGGTATGACTAGTGATCCAATATAATTAAACATTTAGCGAATGTAATCTTATTGTAGCGGCTTTCACTAGCTTAGATGCTACACCCCTTTCGCTCAAAACTGCGGATAATATTTATTATTCCGCAGTTTTTTTATTGTTATTGTACTAGATGCTTTTTGTATTCAAATTTCACATTATCATTACTAATTTCAGCGTAAATTTGGGTCGTAGCTGGATCTTCATGTCCAAGTATTTTTTGAACTGTTACAAGATTCGCTCCGTTATTCAGCAACATTGTGGCTGTTGTATGCCTTAAAAGATGAGGGTAGATTCCCTTTGATAAGCCTGCCATTTCCCCTATTTTTGCGACTTCTTTTTCATAACTTCTTCTACCTAGTCTTCTAAAAGGTTTTCTTTCTGTAACAAATAATGCTTCTGAGTTATCTAATCGACTCATAAGGTATTTCTGGAGATGAATTTTAGCTTTCGGCGTAATATAAACAATCCTTTCTTTATTCCCTTTCCCAATTACTCTTACACTCAGATCATGCCAGTTGATATCCTCTTTGTTTAATTTTACAACCTCGTCTAGCCTACAACCACTTGAATAAAAGAATTCAAGTATTGCTCTTTGTCGAAATGTCTTGCATGCTTCCCGACATAACTCTAATTCCTCGATTGAAAGAGCTTTTCTGAGTCTTTTTTCTACTTTGATTGGTTTGATTTTGCGCATCGGACTTTTAAGTATATATTCTTCATCCTCTAACCATTTAAAGAAACTCTTTAGAACTGATGCTTCTGTAGCTATCGTCGTATTTTTAACCCCTGTTTTAGCATAAGCAGCTAGGTACATTCTGATATCCATAGTTGTTATGTCTTCAACGTTTTTTCTCATAAAAATCGAAAATCTGATAAGATGACGATAATAGCCTTTTAATGTTAATTTGCTAAGACCATCGATTTTTTTAGAAGCTAAGAATAACATTATTTTGTCACTCATGTCGTTTCTAATCACTAATGATCTTTCTGCTGGTTTGAGATCGTAATCATAAAGTACCTCTTGTACTATCTCACGAATAACTCGCTGATCAATATCAGGAAAGCGAAGATTAACTTTCCCAACAATGCGAATAACAACTTCTTCTTTCACGCTATGACACCCCCGTAAGTGTATTTATCCCGTAGAATTAGTAAAAGCAGGCTATGCCTACGGGGACATAATAAGTTGGCTCATGACTTCCAACTTGCCTGCTTCCAGCATATCATATCATGAGGAAAAAGGGTAGTCAAAACAGAACATTAGTTTGTTTATTTGACTTCGCAAAAATATCCTTATACGTACTACTTTTTCAGCAACTCATAAATCTCGCTCAATCTGTCGGTTGTATCTAGCAATAGTTGCTGTATATCCTTGTTGCTAGGATTGGCTTTAGGACTAGCTTTTAAGTCAGCAATCCTTTGTTCTCTTGCCTGTTTGTCTAGATATTCTTGGCTAGTCTTTACCTCAAAGCCTTTATCAGTGACTGTTACATCATGTTTTTTCATTGTGCGGTCACCTCAATTTCAGCATTGCGGAAATTACCTTTTACAGTCTTAACTAAATAAGTGTCTGCTACAGATGCCTTGAAAGTAGTTGATGCAACCCCATTTACAACATCTAAGTCTTTGGTGACGCCATCAATGTCTAAAGTAATAATACCGTTCCAGTCGTTTTGGAATACGTCTTGATAATCATACACTTCAACGGTAATAGTCATAGTATCTATTCCGTCAGCTAATAAGGAGTTATCAATCTTATTTGTTGTTAATTTTGTGTAATACCCCTCAATAACTCCGTCTGCATAGTAGCAAATAAAGATATTCTTATTCGCATATTGTGCATCCGTTATTGGGATTAATTTAGGGTCATTTACCTGAAAGGCTAAATCGCTAACACCAATCACATTAGCGACATCGTCTAATTGTGCGTATTTATACATATTCAATAACCTCCCACCCCAAAATATTAGTGTTAAACGTTATTTGTCCTCCCTGAAAATGTATGTTTGTACTGGTTGTGAGCCAGCCACTTACATAAGATGCGCTCGAACCACCAGCAGCTGAACCGTTCAAATTTAAAACACTCTTAGCCAAGTTTACAGATGCTATTGTTACATCAACGGATGGCGACGAACCCCATAATGAAACTTGCCCTCTTTGAATTGACTTAATTTTTAATCCGCTTTCCTCGATAAATGGCACCAAAGTATAAATCTCACTCATATTAACCCTCCTACACTACTGTTTTGGTCGTGCTTAAAAATTTACCGTCAACATCACGATTAATAGTCGTCGTGATGGTTTTACCGTTTACAGTTTCTATAATAGTTTCAATTAACCCTGTTGTGGCGTTTCTGGTGTAACTTACAGAGCTAACTGTCGTTGCTCCGTCCTTGAGCGCTAATGTGCTAACTTTGCCGTCGACGTCTCTAGTGACATTAATCGAGCGAGTGTCTGTCTGTGATAGTAAAGCGCTATGCTCGACTACTGCTTGATTTCCGCCTAAAAAGTTTAGGTTGCCTGCGTGCCAAACTCTCTTCCACGTTGTCCATGTGGTGCTGAAGTACGAGCGGAAATACATTTCGTCGATTGTGCCGTTGTATCTAATCGCCATCTGTGCTCTGTTTCCGGTTAGGGTCGAGTAGAAAAACGTACGAATGTGCCAGTACACCCCCCCACTGTTCGGGGAATTAGCGTGGTTGGTTAACATATAAGCTGTTTGAGTAGTGTTTGGGTCAACGGCAGGTGAACCTGTATAGATTGCATTTGACGCCCCAATTTGAGCTACTGTGACTCCATGCGGATTCGTAACATCAGCCTCATG
>Ga0209347_1004742_pt1 | contig 13737 bp, 15 predicted proteins | sample AutmiccommuBRH23_FD_187382 | JGI IMG/M metagenome (GOLD analysis project Ga0209347, IMG submission 187382) | Deep subsurface microbial communities from Mt. Terri, Switzerland - Autotrophic microbial communities BRH/23 (SPAdes) (version 2) | ecosystem: Environmental > Aquatic > Deep subsurface >... | reverse complement strand
CTTGTTTTTTTGTCTTTAAGGCGACAATCAGAAAAAAGGAGTGGAAAAAATTGATTGGCAAGGTCAACGATGGTTTTTTCAGGGTAGCTATACTGCCGGAAACAGGGGCTTTATCCCCCGAGGTGGTGGTGGGACCCGGCATGGGGGTAGACGCGGCCATTTTGAAGCTGGGAGACGAGTTTATGGCTATTGCCGAGGATCCCATATTCCCCGGGCCGACAACCTCGCCGGAGGATTTCGGCTGGTTCACCGTCCACATAGGGGCTAGCGATGTGGCCGTCATGGGCATCAGGCCCCGGTTTATGACCTATTCCCTGCTGATCCCGCCAGGTACCCCGGAGGAGTACATAACCCGCCTTGTGCGCGGCATCAGCGTGGCCGCCCGGGATCTGGGGATTTCCATTGTGGGAGGACACACCGGTTTCTATGGCGCGGTCACCGTACCCACCATCGGTGGCGTCACGGTCTGGGGAATGGGCCGGGAGTACGTGACTTCCGCAGGGGCCCGGGTGGGTGACGCGGTGATCATCACCAAGGGGGCGGCCATTGAGGCGGCGGGCCTTCTAGCCAGCGAACTGGGCGCCGATCTGAGGGCGGCCGGGATAGCCGGAGAGCTGGTGGATCGGGCTGCCCGCAGGATCAGGGAAATGACTGTGGTGGAGGACGCTCTTCTGGCAGCATCCTGCGGCGGTGTGCACGCCATGCACGATGCCACTGAAGGAGGTTTGGAAAGGGGGCTTTGGGAGGTGGCTGAGGCCTCCGGTGCGGGCCTGCTTATCCAGCGCCCCAGGGTCATGGTGCCCCCGGATGTGGAGGCCGTCTGCGGGCACTTTAAGCTCAATCCCTACCAGGTAATCAGTGAAGGCACCCTGGTGCTGGCGGTGGCCCCCGAAAGGGCCGCCGCAGTCCTGGCGGCTTATGAGAGGGCGGGCATACCCGCCTCGGTGATCGGGAAAGTGGTCCCACTGGTCCAGGGCCGCCGCTGGGTGGAGGGGGACGGCCGGGAAGAGGAGCTGCTGCCGCCGCCGGTGGACAATTTCTGGGAGGCCTTCTTCGGTGCGCTGGAACGGGCGCAAAGGGGGGGAAAAGGATGAAAAAGGCATTGACTATAGCCGGGTCCGACTCCTGCGGGGGGGCGGGCATACAGGCCGACCTGAAAACCTTCAGTGCCTTGGGCGCTTACGGTATGAGCGTAATTACTGCTGTCACCGCCCAGAATACCAGGGGGGTGTTTAAGGTCCGGGAATTGGACCTGGAGATCATCAGGGATCAGATCGACGCGGTTTTTGACGATATTGAGGTGGATACCGTGAAGATAGGCATGGTCTCCAGCGCCGCCATCATCAAAACCATCGGTGAGGCGCTGAACAGGCACAGGGCTAAAAATATCGTGGTGGACCCGGTGATGGTCTCCAAAAGCGGCTGCCATCTCTTACGGGAAGAGGCCCGGGAGGCATTAATCCATGTGCTCCTGCCCCTGGCGGCGGTGGTCACCCCCAATCTTTTTGAGGCTGAGGTTATGACCGGTCAAAAAATCACCACCCTGTCCGGTATGGAAACCGCCGCCGCTGTTATCCGGCAAATGGGGTCCGGGTATGTGGTGGTGAAAGGAGGGCACCTGGAGGGTGAAGCCGTGGATGTGCTTTATAATGGGAAGGATTACCAACATCTTAAGGGTGCGAGAATTTCCACCCCGCACACCCACGGCACCGGCTGCACCTTCTCCTCGGCCATTGCGGCTTTTCTGGCCCGGGGCTGTCCGGTACCGGAAGCCGTGGCCAGGGCCAAGGAGTACATTAATGGGGCCATTGCCCATTCCTTCCCCCTGGGGCGGGGGGTGGGGCCCACCAACCATTTTTATAAGTTTTTCAAGGGGGGCGAACTTTAAATGAGTGCAACGGCAAAAACCAGCGGCTTTAGCATGTTTGCTCTCTGGTTCGGGGCAGCCATCTCCCTGGCCGAGATTATGACCGGCAGCCTGCTGGCCCCCCTGGGCCTTACCAAAGGGCTGGCGGCAATTATCGCCGGGCACCTGATTGGCACCCTGATCCTGGCCGTAGTGGGACTCATCGGCTTTAAGGAAGGCAAGCCCTCCCTGGTGGCCAGCCGTATCTCCCTGGGCAGGTACGGTTCATATGCCGTCACAGTGTTCAATATTATCCAACTGGTGGGCTGGACGGCTATTATGCTGATCCAGTGCGCCCGCTCCCTGCAGAGTATCACCGGCCGGATCTGGGGTTTTGAAAATTTTCCGCTGCTGGTTATCCTAACCGGCCTGCTGGTGGGGGTCTGGGCGCTTTACCTGAACCGGGGCGTAAGCCTGATCAACAATATCGCCGTGCTACTGCTCCTGGGACTTACCTTCATACTTATGAGGGTGGTTCTGCCGGGAGGGGGATCACCGGCGCCGGTGACCGGTGAAATATCTTTCGGGGCCGCCCTGGAGTTGAGCATCATCATGCCACTTTCCTGGGTGCCACTGATTGCAGATTACACCATGTCAGCCCGCAGCGGGCGGGGGAGCTTTTGGGGCAGCTTCTTGGGCTACTTCCTCGGCAGCACCCTGATGTATAGCACCGGGCTGCTGGCCGCCCTGTACGCCGGCACCTCCGATGTGGTCCAGATTCTTACCGGACTGCACATGGGGGTCTCGGTGCTGCTGCTGGTGGTTTTGTCCACGGTGACAACCACTTTTCTGGATGTCTACTCGGCTGTCATGTCCACCCTCAACCTGAAAATGAACCTCTCCAGGAGTGGCCTGATCCTGATCTTCACCCTCCTGGGCACGGTCCTGGCCATTTATTTCCCCATGGAGGAATATGAAGGCTTTCTTTACATGATTGGTTCAATCTTTGCCCCGGTGTTCACCGTGGTCATCATTAACCACTTTCACACCCGGGGCGACTGGGCTGAAGAAAAGTGCAACACCTTGGGCCTGGCAGCTGCGGCCCTGGGCGTGGCCGCCTATTACACCGCCGGGGAATATGACCTGGCGCTGGGATCGACCTTACCCGCCATGGCCTTCACCACTATGGCCTACCTTTTTTTAACCGGGTTTGGCAGGATGATAAAGAAAAGGCAGGTTAGAAGTAATGAAATGTGACTACAGTCTGTACCTGGTTACTGACCGGGCTATTTTAGGGGGGAGGGACCTCTGCCGGGCGGTGGAGGCCGCCATAAGCGGCGGGGTCACCCTGGTGCAGGTACGGGAAAAGGATGTTTCCAGCCGGGAGTTTTACCAGATCGCCCTGGCCCTAAGGGATCTTACCGCCAGGTACCAGGTGCCCCTGTTGATCAACGACCGGTTGGATATCGCCCTGGCCGTGGATGCAGACGGTATTCATATCGGCCGGGAGGATCTCCCCCTGGGGGAGGCCCGCCGCGTACTGAGGCCTGGAAAAATAATAGGTTATTCCGTTTCCGATGTCGGGGAAGCGGTATATGGGGAAAAAAACGGCGCCGATTACCTTGGGGCCGGCCCGGTCTATATGACCAGCACCAAGGAGGTTGACATTGAACCCCTTGGGGTGGAGGGTCTGCGCAGGATAAAGCAGTCGGTGGCAATTCCGGTAGTGGGCATCGGCGGCATAAACCGGGATAATGTGCGTGAGGCCGGGAAGTCCGGGGCCGACGGAGTAGCCGTAATTTCGGGGATCCTCGGCGGCAGCGACCCGGCCCGGGCCTCCCGGCTGATCCGGTACGCCTGGCAAAATTGCTGAGGGGGGTGGAAAGCTGATGAACAGGGTATTTTTCATCGACTTTGATGGGACCATCACCAAAAAGGACACCTGTGCGGCCATGGTGGAGGCCTTTGCCGCCGAGGGCTGGAGAGAGATCAACGAAATGTGGGAGAATAGGGAGATCTCCACTGGGGAATGCGCCGGTAGAACCTTCCGGCTCTTTCGGGCCACCCCTGATGACCTGCGGAGTCTTCTGGAGACCATTGAAATTGACGGGGGCTTCAAGTCCTTTGTCGATTTCTGCAGGCGCAAGGATTACCCCATCTTTGTAGTCAGCGACGGCTACGACTTTTGTATTGACTACATTTTTAAAAAGTACGGCCTTGATTTAACTTATTTCGCCAATAAACTGGTCTACCAAAATGGATTTGGCATTACCTGCCCCCACCACAACCGGGACTGCGGCCGGTGCGGCACCTGCAAGTCAGCCCTGATGAAAAGGCTGGCTGATCCCGGCAGCCAGACGGTTTATGTGGGTGACGGGGTTTCGGATATTTGCCCCGCCGGCCACAGCCGGCTGGTCTTCGCCAAGGGCCGGCTATTGCAGCACTGTCGCGAGAAGGGTATCCCCGCTGTGCCCGTCACCGGATTTGATCAAGTTTTGGACTGGCTCCGGGGGGAGTGAAGGAGTATTTGCCTATTGCCCGCTTCATAATTATGGAATATTATAACGGTGTCATCTGACAGGATGGCACCTGATTTTTTGGCAAGGCGGATGCTACGGAGGTTTATATGCTGGAAAAGGCCCGGGGGATTTTAAAAAAGGTTTTTGGCTACACTGATTTCCGGCCCGGCCAGGAGAAGATCATCAGCAGCATTTTGAGCGGCCGGGACACCCTGGGCATTATGCCCACCGGGGGCGGCAAGTCGGTCTGTTATCAGCTTCCGGCCTTGCTTCGGCCCGGTACGGCGCTGGTTATTTCACCCCTGATTTCGCTGATGAAGGACCAGGTGGACGCATTGAAAAGTCTGGGCGTACCGGCGGCCTTTATCAACAGCTCACTGGACTATAGTGAGGTTGCGGACCGGATGAGGGATGCCGCCCGGGGCGGCTACAGACTTTTGTATATAGCCCCGGAGCGGTTGGAGGCCGAGGGGTTCAGGGGTTTTCTGCAGCGCCTCAACGTTTCCCTGCTGGCGGTGGACGAGGCCCACTGCATTTCTCAGTGGGGGCATGATTTCAGGCCAAGCTATCTTGGCCTTGCCGGCTTCCTGGCGGAGTTTGCCTCCCGGCCGCCGGTGGCCGCCTTTACCGCCACGGCCACCGCCGGAGTAAAGCAGGACATCATCGGCCAGCTGGGGCTCAATAATCCCTTTGTGCAGGTAAGCGGCTTTGACCGGCCCAATCTTTCCTTTGCGGTGGAGCGCGGTGAGAATAAACAGCATTTCCTGCTGGATTTTCTGGCCCGCAGTCAAGACCAGCCGGGTATTGTCTACGCGGCCACCCGCAAGGAAGTGGACGGTCTGTGCGATTTATTGCTGGCCAAGGGTTTTGCCGCCGGCAAGTACCATGCCGGGCTCAGTGACGACGACCGCAGCCAGGCCCAGGAGGCCTTTATCAACGACGACATCCAGGTCATGGTGGCCACCAACGCCTTTGGCATGGGCATAGACAAGTCAAATGTCCGTTTTGTGATTCACCACAACATGCCCAAAAACATGGAGGCCTACTACCAGGAGGCCGGCCGGGCAGGGAGGGACGGCGGGGCCGGGCGGTGCGTGCTTCTTTTCGCTCCCCGGGACATCCAGATTCAAAAATACCTGATTGAGCAGAGCGAGTCCGGGCCGGAGCACAAAGCCGGCGATTACCGCAAGCTGCAGGCCATGGTGGACTACTGCCATACCCCGGGCTGTTTGCGCCGGTATATCCTGGCCTATTTTGGCCAGGAGGAGGTTCCGGACCAGTGCGGCAATTGCGGCAGTTGCAATGACGACAGTGACCTGGTGGAGATTACGGTGGAGGCGCAAAAAATATTCTCCTGCCTCTGGCGCATGGGGGAGCGTTATGGCGCAACTATGCTGGCCGATGTTTTAAAAGGGTCGCGAAACAAGAAGGTGCAGCAGCTGGGGTTTCAGAAGCTGCCAACTTACGGGCTGCTGAACAATCATACCGCCGAAGATATTAGGGGCATGATTAACTTGCTCATCGCCGAGGGCTATATCGCTGTGACCGAAGGCGAATACCCGGTGCTGAAGCTGCTGCCCAAAGCCCACACGGTCCTTAAGGGACAGAGTGCCGTTTACCGCAAGGTGCGCCGGGAAAAACAGCTGCCGGCGGACGATCAGCTTTTCGAGCGACTGCGCCAACTGCGCAAGGAAATCGCCCGGCAGGAGGGACTGCCCCCGTACATGGTCTTCCCCGACGTCACCCTGCGGGAGATGAGCCAGTTTTGTCCTGCCGGGGAGAGTGCCCTGCGCTCCATCACCGGGGTGGGGGAAGTCAAGCTGCAGCGATACGGGGCCAGATTCCTGGCAGAAATCCGCCGCCACATGGTATAATTGTAGAAATGATTACGGTTGAGGATGGTTATGAAAGAAGCGCGGATAATATCGCTGCTGGCACGGTATTTTGAGAAGAGGTCCGAGGTGATAGCCGCCTACTTATTCGGCTCCCGGGCCGAAGGGGTGGCCAGGGCCGACAGCGATGCGGACATCGCTGTTTTAACCGATCCACTTCCACCGGACAGCCTAAAATACCGCCTGGAGATAATGGAAGAGACCGGCAGGCTGATCAGGCTGAATACTGAAATAGTGCTGTTGAATGAAGCGCCGACATTACTGCGGTTTCAAGTCATTCAAAAAGGCAGGATTGTCTTTGAAAGGGACCCCCGCCGGAGGGCGCTTTTTGAAATGCGCACAGCCGGACGTTATTATGATTATAAAAGGTACTTTGACTTTCACGCCAGGCAGTTGGCTGAAAGAATAAAGGAGGGAGGCCTGGGTGCTGGATAAAAGCGTGATCATGGCCCGCCTGGCCAGCCTGGACCGTTACGTGTCAAGGCTTAGGCGCTTTGAAAGCATTAGCCTGGAGGCTTATTTGAGTGACTACGATACTCAGGCCATAGTTGAGAGAAATCTGCAACTGGCCATACAGGTCTGTATGGATATCGCCAACTACATAATCGCCAGGGGCAGGCTGACCTTCCCGGCCGATCAGGAGAATATTTTTACTCCCTGGAGGAGCAAAGGCAAGTGTTATAAGCCGGGTTTCCGGTACGCCAAGAGACAGTTTATTCTCCGGGGATCAGTAAAAAACCGGCCTGGGTAAAATGGCGGTCGAAGGCAAAGGAACGGCTCAGGCCGTTTTGTTTCATCAGTACGAAGCTGGTGCAGTCGGTAAAAGAATAGTCCTTGTCCCGCTGCTTTTCAAACATTTGCCAGGCATCCTGCCACGCAGCTTCAGTCACCCGGAGTATTTCCACAATCCTGCTGGCCATAATCGATCTGATAAACTGTACCGCGGGACCGTGGCCTATTTTTCTTCGGATCAGGGTAATGGTTTCATCCAGTACATAGTCACTGGTGTAAATTTTGGCGGTGGCGCCGCTTATTTCACGCCATAGTTTGGCGGCCCCGGGGTGATTTTGGTCGGACGAGTCAAGCAGCGCGCACCAGCCTGAAGTGTCTGCGAACATCAGCTTTTATCTCCCTGCTTGTCTGACTCTCCGTAAAGGTAACGGTCGTGCCCGGTGGAAAGGTCGCCCGGCCCACCGCCCGCCATGCCGGCGATCCCCCAGACCGGGTCGCCGGCGTCCGGTTGCTCCTTTTCCTCTCCGGCAAAATAAACCTCCAGCGACTCCCGGATTTGCTCGGACATGGGCTTATTCAGTTTTTCAGCCCTTTTTTTCAGCTTGGCATACAGAGAATCGGGAAGATAAATCTGCATCCTTACAGACATGGCGTCTTCCCCCCTTTATTTATATACATTATACATTATGTGTATAATGTCGGTCAAATAAACCCTGTGGGGTCCCCGAAGGAAGATATTATTTAAGGGTATGATCAGCTTAGTCTGGCCCGGGCCAGGGCGGCGGCGGGGCCGGCGGTGGGGGTGAAGTCGCCCCGCATTTGTTTCAGGGCGGTTTTTTCCTTGCTGATCTCGGTGTAGGTGCGCACCCCCAGGCTGCGGAAGAGAGACACCGGTGGGCACCAGCCTTGCAGGGCGTGCTGGATCAGGAAGCCTGAAGCGATTCCGGAGAGGGCCAGCCATTTTTTATCCACCAGCAGACCCAGGGCCAGGCCGCTGAAAATCATCAGGGCGGCGTTGGCCTCCAGGGTCCTTTCGATGTCCCACTCCCGGTCCAGTTGCCGGATGCGGGCGGATATTTCGGCCGGGCTTTTGTCGGCGTAGCGGGCCAGGTTGATCCCGGTCCGCCGGCGGATTCTTTCATTTACTCTGTCCCCGGTGTTTATCTGCACCCGGGTGGCTGTGGGCGGGAAGGCATTGAGAATGGACATGCGGGGTCCCTCCTTATTTGCAGGATGAAAAAATAAACAACTATAACTTTCCCGGAGGATCACTGATATATTTATCCCCGCCCTTATTTTCCAGCCAGTCAGTTATTTTTCACCTATTGATATAAACAGGAGGTTTTTTGGACAATATATGGAAATATGAAATGTTATAGCGTGATATAATATAGATCTGTTTACCACAATGGAAAGGGAGTCGGGGCTAGTGTCCGGTAGTAATGTCTCAATGTTTTCCAATTTTATCCACGATATTATTGATCAGGACCTTAAATTCAATAAATATAAGGGCCGGGTGCACACCAGGTTTCCGCCCGAGCCAAACGGCTACCTGCACATCGGGCACGCCAAGTCCATCTGCCTGAACTTTGGCACGGCTTTAAAGTACGGGGGGCTGTGCAACCTGCGTTTCGACGACACCAACCCCACCAAGGAGGACGTGGAGTACGTGGAGTCGATCCGGGAGGATGTCCGTTGGCTGGGCTTTGACTGGGGAGACCGGATGTTTTATGCCTCAGACTATTTCGAACGCCTTTACCTGTATGCCGAAGGGTTGATTAAAGCCGGCCGGGCCTATGTCTGCGACCTGAATGCCGACCGGATCAGGGAGTACCGGGGCACCCTCACCGACCCTGGCAAGGAGAGCCCTTACCGCGGCCGGACGGTGGAGGAGAACCTGGACCTTTTCCGGAGGATGAGGTCCGGTGAGTTCCCGGACGGGTCCCGGGTGCTGCGGGCCAGGATAGATATGTCCTCACCCAACCTGAATCTGAGGGACCCGGTGCTTTACCGCATTGTCCGGGCCACCCATCACCGGACAGGGGATAAATGGTGTATATATCCCATGTATGATTATGCCCACCCCCTGTCGGACGCCATCGAGGGGATCACCCACTCCATCTGCACCTGCGAGTTTGAGGACCACCGCCCGCTTTACGACTGGGTGCTGGAAGCGGCGGAGATACCTTCTCCCCCCAGGCAGATTGAGTTCGCCCGGCTCAACCTGACCTATACCGTGATGAGCAAGCGCAAGCTGCGCAAACTGGTGGAGGAAGGCCGGGTCAGCGGCTGGGACGACCCCCGCATGCCCACCATCTCGGGCCTGCGCCGGCGGGGCTACACCCCGGAGGCCATCCGGGACTTCTGTGAGCGCATCGGCGTGGCCAAGGCCAACAGCACGGTGGACATCGCCATGCTGGAGCACTGCATCCGGGAGGACCTGAATTTCCGGGCGCCCAGGGTAATGGCGGTGCTGCGGCCGCTTAAAGTGGTTATTGAAAATTACCCCGAGGGCGGGGTGGAGTACCTGGAGGCCGGGTACAACTCGGAAAACCCCGGGCTGGGTTCCCGCCAACTGCCTTTTTCCCGGGTGATCTACATAGAGCGGGACGACTTTATGGAGAACCCCCCCAAGAAATTTTTCCGGCTGTCGCCAGGCGGCGAGGTGCGGCTTAAACACGCTTACATCATCCGCTGCGACCGGGTGATTAAGGACGAAAAGGGGCAGGTCAGCGAGCTGCGCTGCAGCTACGACCCGGAGACCAGGAGCGGCACCCCAGGGGGTGATGCCCGCAAGGTCAAGGGGACCCTGCACTGGGTCTCGGCGGACCACGCCTTGCCGGCCAGGGTGCGCCTCTACGATCACCTTTTCCTGAAGGAAAACCCCGACGACGACAGTGAGGGGGCCGATTTCACCGCTCACCTGAATCCAGGCTCGCTGGAGGATCTCAGCGGCTGCCTGCTGGAGCCGGCGCTGAAAGGCGCGGCGCCCTGGGGACGGTATCAGTTCTTAAGGCACGGCTATTTTATGGTGGACCCGGTGGACAGCGGGAAGAAACAGCTGGTGTTCAACCGCATCGTCTCGCTGAAGGACTCCTGGGCCAAGATTCAAAAGGTGGTGGAGGCAAGCCCCCGGGAAAACAAAAAATGCGCGGGATAAAAAGGGACCGGCGCCACTCCCGCGAAGACATAGCGCATCTTGCATCTGGAGCTTTTCGGCCAGTCCCCGTGGGCTGGCCTCATTTTTTGCAAGGGGGTCACTGCCATGGCCGGGATTAATTTCAAGTACGGGCTGGATGAACTGCCTCCTCCCGGGGAACTGTTGCTGTATGGGCTGCAGTGGCTGGCCATCACCGTACCCACCGTGATCATCATCGGCAAGGTGGTGGCGCCGCTGCATTTCAGCCTGCCCGGGGATCAGGTGGCCTATATCGGGAAAATGTTTTTTGTCACCGGGATCACCCTTTTGGCGCAGATTATCTGGGGGCACCGGCTGCCCGTGGTGCTGGGGCCGGCCACGGTGCTGCTGGTGGGCATTGCGGCCAGCCGGGGCAGCAGCGTGGAGGTGATCTATACCTCCATCCTGGCGGGCGGGCTGGTTCTTTTCGCCCTGGCCGCCACCGGGCTTTTCGGCTGGCTGAAAAAACTGTTCACCCCCAGGGTGGTGGCCGCCATTCTAATACTGATCGCCTTTACCCTGGCCCCCACCATCATGAATCTGATCATTGCCCCGGCGGGGAAGGCCACCTCACTTTTCAACCTGGTTTTCGCCCTGCTTTTTATTACCGCCGCCTTTGTGGCCGGCAGGCTTCTTTCGGGCATCTGGAAGTCCACCTTGATCATCTGGGCGATACTTGCCGGCAGCCTGGTCTATTTTATAATTTACCCAGCCTCCCTGCCGGCCCCAAACGCCGCCGCCGGCCTTTCAGCCTGGTTTTTGGGCTATCCGGGCTTCGGGCCGGAACTGGACCCGGCCGTGCTGTCGGCCTTTCTGGTCTGCTTTCTGGCGCTCTCCATCAACGACCTGGGATCGATCCAGTCAACGGGGGACCTGGTCCGGGCGGACAACCTGCCCCGCAGGATTACCAGGGGGGTTTCCCTGACCGGGCTGGCCAATGCGCTGTCCGGGCTATTGGGTGTCATCGGGCCGGTCAATTTTTCCGTCAGCCCGGGCATGATTGCCTCCACCGGCTGCGCCTCCAGGTTTGCCCTGATCCCGGCCGCCCTGGGGCTGGTGGCCATCTCCCTCTGGCCAGGGGCCATTACCTTCTTTGGATCGATACCCTCGGTGGTGGTGGGAGGAATACTGGTTTATATCATGTGCTCACAGATTTCCGCCGGACTTCTGGTGGCCTTCGGATCAGGGGTTTTCAAATTTGAAGACGGTCTGGTCCTAGGGCTGCCCTTTATGCTGGGGATAATTATTTCCTTTCTGCCGGCGGAGGTGGTGGGAGGCTTTCCCGCCCCGCTGCGGCCGGTGCTGGGCAACGGCTTTGTGCTGGGGGTTCTTTCGGTGATGTTTATGGAGCACGTTATTTATAGAAAGATTGTCCACCGGTGACAGGTTTAATTTAAAAGGAGCTGTCTTAAAGAGTGCGGAGGAAGTTAAAGCCCGGTCAGCTGCTGGTGGCCGGTTACGCCTTGGTTGCACTGGCCGGAGCCATTTTGTTGATGCTGCCCTGGGCCTCAGCCCCAGCCACGTCCACCAACTTTTTACAGGCTTGGTTTACGTCGGTTTCGGCCCTGACCGTCACCGGACTGACGGTTGTCCCCACCAACACCCACTGGACCCTGTTCGGGCAAACGGTCATCCTGGTCCTGATGCAGATTGGCGGGCTTGGCCTGATGGTCCTGACCACGGTCTTCCTGGTTCTCTTGGGGATGAAGATTCAGCTGGGCCACCGTGTGCTCACCGCCCAGGATCGAAACTACTATAGTTTTACCGGCATTGTCAGCCTGGTGCGCAGCGTGGTTCTGCTTACCCTGGCCATTGAGGGCGCCGGAGCGGTAGTTATGGCCCTGCTCCTGCCGGAACTGTGGGCCCAGGGTTGGCCCGGGGGCCTTTTTTTCGTAATCTTTCACTCAGTCAGTGCCTTTAACGGCGCCGGCTTCGACCTTACCGGGGAAAGCCTGGCCCCATTCCGTTTCAACCCGGGACTGAACCTGCTTTTTTCAGGGCTTATTTTGATCGGCAGCCTGGGCTATGTGGTTCTGCAGGAACTGGTTGTTTTGCGCCGCTGGCGAAGGTCCAGCCTGCACAGCCGTCTGGTGCTGTGGGTGACCGGCATGATCACCCTGACCGGCTCCCTCTTTTATTTTTTTACCGAGTATAGCCGCAATCTGGCCGGGCAGCCTCTGATCGGTAAAATGGCGGAAAGCCTGTTCCACGCCGCCACCAGAACGGCGGGCTTTACCACCGTGCCGGTGCCGGGCTGGAATGAGGCCTTTACTTTTTTAATGATTCTGATGATGCTGGTGGGGGCCAGCCCGGGATCGGTGGGCGGGGGTATTAAAACCACCACCTTTGGCACAATTGTACTGGCGGTCTGGGCAATTGCCCTGGGCAAAAAAGAGGTGGTTGTCTTTCAGCGGGAAATAGCCCCCCAGAGTGTGACCAAGGCCTTTACGGTGACGGTAATCGCCTTTATCGTGACCGCCCTGAGCACACTGACCCTGATGACGGCTGAAAAACTTCCTTTTATGCCGGTGCTGTTTGAAGTTGTTTCCGCCCTGGGCACGGTGGGGCTGTCCATGGGGATCACCCAGGAAATGTCCGCCTTTGGACAGGCGCTGCTTACCCTGCTCATGTTTGTGGGGCGGATAGGAGTGCTGTCCCTGGTTTTATTGCTGGCCGAAAAAGAATACCGGCGTCTTCGCTACATCAAGGAGGAAATTCTAATCGGTTAGGGGGTTTGACGGGAAGTGAAAAAATCCGTGCTGGTGGTAGGCATAGGGAGATTCGGGCGAGCCGTCATCGAGGGGCTTTATGAAAGAGGCCATCACATTTTTGCCATCAACAAGGACGAGGAGGCCCTGGACAGTGTCCGTCAGATGGTTGTTTCCGGGGCTATACTGGACGTAGCCGAGGATGATGAGGAACTGGCCCGCATTGTGGGCGAGAAAAATTTTGACGAAGCGGTAATAGCCATGGGCGAGGACTTTGAAGGCACGGTCATCGCCACCCACGTGCTCAAGGATGCCGGGGTTTTCGTCTCGGTCAAGGCCTCCAACCAGAGAAGGGGAACGGCCTTACTGAAAATGGGGGCCGACCGGGTGGTATATCCCGAGCGGGATATGGGGGAGAGGCTGGCCCGGCTGATCTCCAACGATTCCTATGTGGATATGCTGGAGCTGCCCCGGGGATTTATTGTTGAACAGCTGGAGGTAGGCCCGGGCTTCTCCGGGCAGACGGTGGAAAAGCTGGATCTCTCCAACCGTTTTGGGGTCTGGATTTTGCTGATTTACCAGAATGGTGAGCCCGTTCAGCCCTCCAGAACCACCCGCTTAAACAAGGGTGATCTGATGGTGGTCTTTGGCCTCAAGTCAAAAATGAAAAATTTTGAGACTCAAAATTTTGGCTAACATTGGGATCCTGGATTCCAGCCGCCTGAAGGGCGGCTTTTTTAAATTCCGCCCTTCGATGGCTGCCTTCCCTGGGGGTGGGCAGGGTTTCCAGATGGGCGATGTTGAACATTATTTTTTTCCAGGAAATCATACCTGCGGGGCCCGCCGATAGGGCGCTCAATGA
>Ga0209347_1004741_pt1 | contig 13737 bp, 11 predicted proteins | sample AutmiccommuBRH23_FD_187382 | JGI IMG/M metagenome (GOLD analysis project Ga0209347, IMG submission 187382) | Deep subsurface microbial communities from Mt. Terri, Switzerland - Autotrophic microbial communities BRH/23 (SPAdes) (version 2) | ecosystem: Environmental > Aquatic > Deep subsurface >... | reverse complement strand
GACCACGAACAGCAGGATCACCAGGATCTTGATCTCCCACACCCCCGCCGGCGCCTCGGCCTGCGCCAGATCGCGGGCGAGCCCCGACAGCTGGTCGGCATTGCCGATCAGGGCGATACCGCCGCCGATCGACAGCATCGTCGCCGACACGAAGAAGGTGGTGCCCCGCCGCAGGCTGCCGATGATGTTGCCATCGAAGATGCGCGGGCTGCGGGTCACGAACTCCATCATCCATGCCCGCCGGAAGTCGCGCATCAGCACGGAGACCGAGGGTTTGCCCGCCGGCGGGCGCTCGATCAGGCGCCCGACCGCCCACCAGCCCAGGAAGAGCCACACAAGGGCGACGGCATCGAGCGGGCCGAAATGGAAAAGGTGGTTCAGGATCATCCGCGCAGCGTAGCGGGCGAGGGATCGCTTGCCAAATGCCAAAATTGGTCATATTACCTTACCGCATAGCCAGCCATGCCACTGGAGGATACCCCCCGTGCAGATGCCCGCCCCCGATGCCCGCACCCTTGGCCGCAAGGCTGCCATCGTCGCGCGGCTACGCGAGGTGCTGCCCGCCGATGCGGTGATCGACGACCCGGTGGAGCTGCGCGCCTATGAATGCGACGCGCTGGCCGCCTATCGCTGCCCTCCCCTTGCCGCGATCCTGCCGCGCAGCACCGCCGAGGTCGCCGCCGCGCTGAAGGTCTGCCATGCCGAGGGCGTCAAGGTGGTGCCCCGCGGGGCAGGGACCAGCCTTGCGGGGGGCGCCATGCCGTCAGAGGACAGCGTGATCCTGGGCATCGCGCGGATGACCCGGGTGCTGGAGGTGGACTATGCCGACCGCATCATCAAGGTGGAGGCAGGCCGCACCAACCTGTCGGTGACCGGCGCCATAGAGCAGGACGGCTTCTTCTACGCGCCCGACCCCTCCAGCCAGCTCGCCTGCGCCATTGCCGGCAATATCGCCATGAACTCCGGCGGGGCGCATTGCCTCAAATACGGGGTCACGACCAACAACCTGCTGGGCGTCACGCTGGTGACGATGGCGGGCGAGGTGCTGGAGATCGGCGGCGCGCATCTGGATGCGCCGGGGCTGGACCTCTTGGGCGTGATCTGCGGCTCCGAAGGGCAACTGGGGGTGGTGACCGAAGCCACGCTGCGCATCCTCGCCAAGCCGGAAGGCGCCCGGCCGGTGCTGATCGGGTTCGACTCCTCGGAGGTCGCGGGCGCCTGCGTCGCCGACATCATCCGCGCCGGGGTTCTGCCCGTCGCCATCGAATTCATGGACCGCCCCTGCATCCGCGCCACCGAGGATTTCGCCCATGCCGGCTATCCCGATTGCGAGGCGCTGCTGATCATCGAGGTCGAGGGCTCCCCTGCCGAAATCGACGAACAGCTGGGCCTGATCCGCACGATTGCCGAGCGCCACAGCCCGGTAGAGTTCCGCGAAAGCCGGTCCGAGGAGGAGTCCAAGCGCATCTGGCTTGGCCGCAAATCGGCCTTCGGCGCGATGGGGCAGATCAACGATTACATGTGCCTCGACGGCACCATCCCTGTCTCGGCCCTGCCCCAGGTGCTGCGCCGCATCGGCGAGCTTTCGGCGGAGTATGGGCTGGAGGTCGCCAACGTCTTCCATGCCGGCGATGGCAACATGCACCCCCTGATCCTCTACCACGCCAACACCCCCGGCCAGCTGGAGCTGTGCGAGAAGCTGGGGGCCGAGATCCTGACGCTCTGCGTCGAGGTCGGCGGTTGCCTGACCGGCGAGCATGGCGTGGGGATCGAGAAGCGCGACCTGATGACCGTGCAGTTCACCCCGGCGGATCTGGAGGCGCAGATGCGCGTCAAGGACGTGTTCGACCCGGCTTGGCTCTTGAACCCGGCCAAGGTGTTCCCGCTGGCGGCCAGCGCTGGCCGCCGCGGCAACTGACAGGAGACCGGCGTGCGCCCCACAAGCGAAGACGATCTGGCCACCCTCGTGCGCAGCGCCAATGGCCCGCTGCGCGTGCAGGGCGGCGGCACCCGCAGCGCCGCGGGGGAAGGCGAGCTGCTGGAAACCGGCGGCCTCAGCGGCATCGTGCTCTATGAACCCGCCGCGCTGACGCTGGTGGTCCGCGCCGGAACCCCGCTGGCCGAGGTGCAGGCGGCCCTCGCTGCCGAAAACCAGCGCCTGCCGTTCGAGCCGGGGGAGATGGGCGGCCTGCTGGGCCGCCCCGGCGCCTCGACCATCGGCGGCGTCGTCGCCACCAACGCCTCGGGCCCGCGCCGGGTGCAGGCGGGGGCTTGTCGCGACGCGCTGATCGGCGTGCGCTTTGTCGATGGCCGCGGCACGGTCATCAAGAACGGCGGACGGGTGATGAAGAACGTCACCGGTTATGACCTCGTCAAGCTGCTGGCCGGCAGCCACGGCACACTTGGCGTGCTGACAGAGGTGGCCTTTAAGCTGCAACCGATCCCCCCCGCCACCGCCACGCTGATCCTGCCGGGACTGACCCCCGCCCGCGCCGTCGCGGCGATGTCGGCCGCCCTCGGCTCCCCCTTCGACGTGACCGGCGCCGCGCATCTTCCCGGCATCGGCACGCTGATCCGGCTGGAGGGGCTGGCCGCCTCGGTCGACTACCGCGTGGACCGGCTGCTGGTGGCGCTGTCGCCCTTCGGTCAGGCGGTGGTGGAACGCGATCCCGCCGCCGCCGCTGCCCTGTGGCAGCAGGTGCGCGACGCCGCGCCGTTCCACGGGCGCGAGGGCGATGTGTGGCGCATCTCCGTCCGGCCGTCGGACGGGCCAGAGGTTGCGGCCCGGCTCGGCGGCGAGGTGGTGATGGACTGGGGCGGCGGCCTGATCTGGGCGCTGTATCCGGCAGGGATGGACGCGCGGGCGCAGCTGACCGGGATCGCCGGCCACGCCACCCGCATCCGCGGCACCGCGCCCGGCATCCCCGACTTCCCGCCCGAACCCGCCCCCGTGGCCGCCCTGACCGCGGCCCTGCGCGCGCAGTTCGACCCGCGCGGCATTCTGAACGCCGGCCCCTGAGGGAGCGACATGCAAACCAGTTTCACCCCCGAGCAGTTGCAGGACCCCGGCATCGCCCGGTCCAACCAGATCCTGCGCGCCTGCGTGCATTGCGGGTTCTGCACCGCGACCTGCCCCACCTATCAGGTGCTGGGGGATGAGCTCGACAGCCCCCGCGGCCGCATCTACCTGATCAAGGAGATGCTAGAATCCGGCCGCCCGGCCGATGAGAAGACCGTCAAGCATATCGACCGCTGCCTGTCCTGCCTGGCCTGCATGACCACCTGCCCCTCCGGGGTCCATTACATGCATCTGGTGGACCATGCCCGCGCGCATATCGAGGCGACCTACAAGCGCCCGCTGATGGACCGGATGCTGCGCCGGGTGCTGGCCTTCGTCATCCCCCATCCCGGGCGCTTCCGCCTTGCGCTGCTCGGCGCCAAGATGGCGCGGCCCTTTGGCCGGCTGCTGCCCGATGCCCGGCTGCGCGCGATGGTGGCGATGGCGCCGAAGCAGGTGCCCCCGGTCAGCCGCAACGACGATCCGCAGACCTTCCCGGCCACGGGCGAGCGCAAGATGCGGGTCGCGCTGCTGACCGGCTGCGCGCAAAAGGCGCTGAACACCGATATCAACGACGCCACCATCCGCCTGCTGCGGCGGCTGGGATGCGAGGTGGTTGTGGCCCGCGGCATGGGCTGCTGCGGGGCGCTGACCCATCACATGGGCCGGGTGGATGACAGCCACCATCAGGCCGCGGCGAACATCCACGCATGGATGGGCGAGAAGGCGGCGGGCGGGCTCGATGCCATCGTCATCAACACCTCGGGCTGCGGCACAACGGTCAAGGATTACGGCCACATGTTCCGCAACGATCCGTTGGCGGCGCAGGCGGCAGAAGTCTCGGCCCTCGCCTGCGACATCTCGGAACTGCTGGTGCGGATCGGCTTGCCTGCGGGGGCGCCGCAGGGCCTGCGCGTCGCCTATCACGCCGCCTGCTCCTTGCAGCACGGCCAGCAGGTCAAGACCGCGCCCAAGGATCTGCTGAAGGCGGCCGGCTTCGAGGTGGTGGAGCCTGCGGACAGCCACCTGTGCTGCGGGTCCGCCGGCACCTACAACCTGCTGCAACCCGAGATTTCGTCCGAGTTGCAAAAGCGCAAGGTCCAGACGCTGGAGGCGAAGGCGCCGGACCTGATCGCCGCGGGCAATATCGGCTGCATGATGCAGATCGGGTCGGCCACCGGCATCCCGGTCGTGCATACGGTGGAATTGCTGGACTGGGCGACAGGGGGACCACGGCCGCGGGCGCTGGCGTAAGGCTGGCTGCTTGCGTAAGGCTGGCCGGCTGGCGGCAGAATGGCGATGCTGGCGCGGCGGCCGGCGTGGCGATCTGTGGGTTGGCGATGGGCTGGCAGCGGCGATGACCTGCCTGGGTCTTGCTGGCTGCCGGACCCATGGGTCGGTTGCTGGCGGGATCGCAGGGCTGTTCCGGGAAAACGCACTGGCTGGCTGGCAAAGGCTCGCTTGCTGTGCGTTGCATATCGATACCCTGTGCGCCCGGCTGCGCATATGCGACACCCGCGCCCGACTGAAACGCTAAGGCACCTTGCCCGGCCGCAAGACCGGCCCTCGCAAACACCTCCTCCAAGGGCCATAATCTTGCCTCACGCCGCCGGTAACCCGGTTGAAAGCCACCCCGGATTCCCTGCCATGCCCCAGATCACCCGCCGCCTGTCCTTGCCTGCCCTGTGCGCGGCCCTTCTGGTGCTGGCCTTGCTGCTTGGCCCGGCCGCGGCGCAGGACTCGCCCCTGCGCGCGCTGACCACCGGCGACGATACCCGCGGATGGGAGGCGGTGGGCCGCATCGACCTTGGCGGGCGCGGTTTCTGCACCGGCGCGCTGATCGCGCCCGATCTGGTGCTGACCGCGGCGCATTGCCTCTATGACAAGACCACCGGCAAACGGTTCGAGGCTTCGGAGATGGAGTTCCGCGCAGGCTGGCGGCAGGGCCGCGCCGCCGCCTATCGCAAGGTGCGCCGCGCCGTCGCTCATCCCGACTACATCTACCAGACCAGTGCCGATCTAACCCGTGTCGGCCATGACCTTGCTTTGCTGGAGCTGGAGCAGCCGATCCGCCTGCCCTCGATCCAGCCCTTCGCCACCGACCTGCAACCCCGCCGCGGCGATGAGGTGGGGGTGGTCTCCTACGCGCTCGAGCGGGCCGAGGCGCCCTCGTTGCAGGAGTATTGCGAGGTGCTGGACCGGCAGGGCGAGGTGCTGGTGCTGGGATGCGAGGTCGATTTCGGCGCCTCGGGCGCGCCGATCTTCAGCATCAGGGACGGTGTCGCGCGCATCGTGTCGGTCGTCTCGGCCAAGGCCGAGGTCGAGGGGCGGCCTGTCGCGCTTGGCACCGCATTGGCCGGCCCGCTGACCCAGCTGCGCGCCGTGATGACCGGGGCGGTGCTGCCGGTCTCCGGCCGGGTCTACCGCCGCGGCGCGGGCGAGGCTGGGGTGTCGGGCGGGGCGAAATTCGTGCGGCCGTAGGCGCGCAACGCCTCTTGAACGCCGGCCAAAGCCTTCCCACCTTTCCTCTGTCGGAATGCCGCAATCGGGTTCCGGCAGTGCAACCGTCCCCGCCGCCAAGGGTGGTGGGGCCCAGCATCGCTCAATGGAGGATGACTATGCGTAACATTGATATGGCGCCGCTGTACCGCGCAACCGTCGGTTTCGACCGGATCGCCGACCTGATGGACCGGGTCCTGGCCGCCGATGTCGCCCAGCCGACCTACCCCCCCTATAACATCGAAAAGACCGCCGAGAATGCCTATCGCATCTCGATCGCCGTGGCCGGCTTTGCCGCCGATGAGCTTGCCGTCGAGGTCAAGGACGGGGCGCTGATCGTCGGTGCCAAGAAGGCCGCCGAGGAGACCGGGCGCACCTATCTGCACCGGGGCATCGCCACCCGTGCCTTTGAACGCCGTTTCGCGCTGGCCGACCATGTCCGCGTCACCGGCGCCGCGCATGGCGACGGGATGCTGCATATCGACCTCGTCCGCGAGATCCCCGAGGCGCTGAAACCGCGCCGGATCGAGATTGCGCGCACCACTCCGGCCCAGACTTCGGTCGAAACCACGGTCGAGGCGAAGGCGCTGGACACCCCGCAGCACTGATCCGCTGAAACGACAAGGGGCGCGCCACAAGGCGCGCCCCTTTTGCTGCGCGGCCCTCTCAGACCGACAGGCAGATATACTTCATCTCGAGGTAATCCTCGATCCCGTGGCGGCTGCCTTCGCGCCCGAGGCCCGATTGCTTGACCCCGCCGAAGGGCGCCACCTCGGTCGAGATGATGCCGGTATTGACCCCGACGATCCCGTATTCCAGCGCCTCCTGCACCCGGGTGATACGGCCGATGTCGCGGGCGTAGAAATAGCTGGCGAGCCCGAAGATCGTGGCATTGGCCTTGGCGATCACCTCTTCCTCGGTGTCGAACTTGAACAGCGGGGCGACCGGGCCGAACGTCTCTTCGGTCGTCACCACCATCTCGTCGGTCACGCCGGTCAGGATGGTCGGCTGGAAGAAGTTGCCCCCCAGCTCATGCGCCATGCCGCCCAGGATCACCTGCGCGCCCTTGGCGGTGGCGTCGGCGATATGCTCCTCCACCTTCTCGACGGCGGCATGGTTGACCAGCGGGCCGAACTGCACGTCCTCGGACAGGCCGTCACCGACGCGGGTGCCGGCGACCGCCTCCTTCAGCTTGGCGGCAAAGGCGTCATAGACCCCGGCCTGCACATAGATGCGGTTGGCGCAGACGCAGGTCTGGCCGTTGTTGCGGAACTTCGAGGCCATCGCGCCCTGCACGGCGGCATCCAGATCGGCATCGTCGAACACGATGAACGGCGCGTTGCCCCCCAGCTCCATCGAGCATTTCATCACCTGATCGGCCGCCTGCCGCAGCAGGATGCGCCCCACCTCGGTGCTGCCGGTGAAGGTCAGCTTGCGCACGGCATGGTTCTCGCAGAACTCCTTGCCGATATCGGAGGATTTCTTCGAGGTGATGACCGAGAAGATCCCCCCCGGCAGCCCGGCCCGCTCCCCCAGCACCGCCAGCGCCAGCGCCGAGAGCGGAGTTTCCGCGGCGGGCCGCGCGACGAAACCGCACCCTGCCGCAATCGCCGGCCCGCATTTGCGGGTGATCATCGCATTGGGGAAGTTCCATGGGGTGATCGAGCCGACAACGCCGATGGGTTGCTTGATCACCGTGATCCGCTTGTCGCGCATATGGCCGGGGATGGTCTCGCCATAGATGCGCTTGGCCTCCTCGCCGAACCATTCGATGAAGGATGCGCCATAGGCGATCTCGCCCTTGGCCTCGGCCAGCGGCTTGCCCATCTCGGCGGTCAGGATGCGGCCGAGGTCATCCTGGTTCGCCATCATCAGGTCGAACCACTTGCGCAGCACCTGCGCGCGCTCCTTGCCGGTGCGGGCGGCCCAGTCCTTCTGCGCGGTCTCGGCGGCCGCAATGGCGCGGGCGGTCTCGGCGCGGCCAAGGTCGGGGACGGAGCATATGACATCGCCGCGCGCCGGGTTGGTCACGTCGAAGGTGGAGCCGTCATCGGCGTCGATCCACTGGCCGGCGACATAGGCCTTGGTGGCCAGCAGCGAGGGATCTTTCAGCAGGGCGCGCAGATCGGTGACGGAATCGAGCATGGGGGCCTCCAGCCATTCAGGGTTGCCCCGATCATGAGCATGGCGATTGGCGAGTGTCCAGCGGGGGGGAGGGGGAGCTGCGCCGTGGTTGGACGGTCGGTGCCCGAGACCATTTCGGTCGTTCTCTTTGCCCACGGCTTTGCTAGGCTTCGCAGATGGACAACATCGAACAGAATCTCGCCAATTGGCAGGCGTCCCTCGCGCGGAGCATTCCGGTCGCAGGCCTGCTCTCGCGCAATCCTGTCGCCTACAAGTGGAAGGCTCCGTTCCGGTGCTGGCTCTTACGCGAGGCGGCGTTTTGGCGGGTGATGGATTTGCTCACTCAGTCGTATGCGCTGCATCAGCAGGGGCATGGCCTCGGTGCACGCATCCTGCTGCGCAGCGGGTTCGAGACACTCGCCGCGCTGATCTACCTCAACCAGCTCATTCAGCAGGTATTGGACGGCAAGCTCGACTTCCACCTGTTCGCGCAGAAGACCAGCACCCTCCTACTTGGCTCGCGCGACGGCTCGACCAACCACCCGGCGCTCAACATCGTCACCATCCTCAGCAAGTGTGACAGGCGGTATCCTGGCCTTGAGAAACTGTATGGCCTCCTGTCGGAAAGCGCCCACCCGAACTATGAGGGCATGATGGCCGGTTACTCTAAGGTTGACCACAGCGAGCGTGAAACGCACTTCGCGAATCGCTGGATGCAGCTTCACGGCGCATCGCACCTCGAAGCGATGGATCTGTGCATGATGACCTTCCACCACGAATACGATGAAGTGTGGGCCGACCTGATGGGCAAGCTGGAAAGCTGGATTGCTGAGAACGATGACAGCTTGGAAGCAACCAAAATTACAGCGGTGTCAGACTGACGATCGCCCAACGCATCCCCCTACCGCCCATGCCGCACCGCCCAAGCCGGCAGCGTATCCCCCGCCTCCGGCGCCGCCAGATACACCGCCCGCGCAATTGCCCTTGCCAGGCAGCAGGCGGCGGCATGGCCCAGCTGGAACGGGTCCGCAATCGGGTCGGCCATCTCGCGCGCCCCGGTCGCCGCGGCGAACACCAGATCGCCGTCGAAGGGCGTATGGCTGGGCACGATGGCCCGCGCCATGCCGTCATGCGCCGCCACCGCCAGCCGCTGCGCCTGCGCCTGGGTCAGCGCCGCATCGGTGGCAATGATCGCGATGGTCGTCGCCGCGCTGGGCCGCTTCTCCAGCGCGGGTTCCTCCAGTGCCGGAAAGCTGGCGGGCAGGCCGAGCCCGCCGAACTCCCCGTCCAGTTCCCAGGGCGCCGCCCAGAATTGCGGGCCGTTCCCGACCGTGACCGAGCCAAGCGCGTTGACCGCCACCAGCGCGCCCACCGTCAACCCGCTCTCCAGCACCACAGACGCCGAGCCAAGCCCGCCCTTCAGGCCGTGACAGGTCGCGCCCGTACCCGCCCCCGCCGTGCCAAGCGCGAACTCTGCCGAGGCCGCCGCCAGCGCCGCCTGCCCCAGTGGCTTGTAGGGGTTTTCGGTCCAGCCCTTGTCGCCGCCGTTCAGCAGGTCGAACAGGATCGCGCCGGGCACGATCGGCACCCGCTGGTTGCCGACCACGAAGCCGCGCCCCAAAGCCCGCAGCCCGTCCGCCACGCCCGAGGCAGCATCGAGGCCAAAGGCCGACCCGCCCGACAGCACCAGCGCATCCACCTGCTGCACCAGCTTGTCGGGCGCCAGCAGGTCGGTCTCGCGCGTGCCGGGCGCGCCGCCCATCACATGCACCGCCGCGGTGAAAGGCAGATCGCCCACCAGCACCGTCGCGCCGCTGCGCAGGCCGGCGTCGCTGGCATTGCCGACCCGCAGCCCCGTCACATCGGTAATCAGGTTCCGTGGTCCCGCTCGCATCGCATCCCCTCCCGCTCGCCTGGGGCCATTCTACGCCGTTCGGGGGGAAGCGCCACCGGGGGTGTGCCTGTCCGGCCAACACCTCTCTCCCTTGCCCGGAATCAAGGCGCTTCAGCGCCGCCGGGCAGCGCCCGTCCGCCCCCTCGGGCGGGCGCTCTTCAACGCCTGCGCCTAGAAATTCGGTGGAAGTAGGCCGCACCATAAATTGCCTAGAACAGCCGTTGCAGCGCCCACCCGGCGGACAGGCGCTGCCCTCTGACGGTGCAGGGGCCGCTGCACATCTCCCCCATCACAACCACTGGACCCTCCCGCCCGCAGCCTCTAGCCTTCCCGCAAATCATCCATATGGAAACCATACGGTTTCCATATGCCTTCCAGAGGCGGTCGAAAGGTCCCGATGCTGCGCTTCCTTGCCCGCCGTCTGCTTGCCCTCGTGCTCAGCCTGGTCGTGGCCAGCCTCGTGGTCTTTGCGGTGATCGAAGTCATCCCCGGCGATCCCGCTGCCTTCATGCTGGGCCTGAACGCCAGCCCCGAGACCGTCGCCGCCCTGCGCGAGACGCTGGGCCTGACCGGCTCATTGCCCGCCCGCTACCTCTCCTGGCTCGGCGGAATGCTGACCGGAGATTTCGGGATTTCATACACTTACAAGGTGCCCGTGGCCGATCTGGTTGCCGACCGCATGGCGGTGTCGCTGCCGCTGGCGCTTTTGGCACTCGCCCTCTCCACCGCCATCGCGCTGCCCGTCGGCCTCCACGCCGCCGCCCGCCGCGGCCGGCCCAGCGACTCCGCGGTGATGGGCCTCACCCAGCTTGGCATCGCGGTGCCCAACTTCTGGTTCGCCATGCTGCTGGTGCTGGTCTTCGCCGTCAACCTGCGCTGGCTCCCCGCCGGCGGATTCCCCGGCTGGGACGCTGGAATTGTGCCTGCCTTCAAAGGCTTGCTGCTGCCGTCCATCGCGCTGGCCTTGCCACAGGCCGCCATCCTCGCCCGCGTCCTGCGCTCCGCCCTGATCGAGACGCTGGAGCAGGACTACATCCGCACCGCCCGCGCCAAGGGCCTCACCCGCTCCCGCGCCCTGACCCATCACGCGCTGCGCAACGCGCTGGTGCCGGTGCTGACCATCCTTGGGATGCAGTTCTCGTTCCTGCTCGCCGGGGCGATCATCATCGAGAATGTGTTTTATCTTCCAGGGCTTGGCCGGCTGATCTTTCAGGCGATCACGCAGCGCGACCTGATCGTGGTGGAATCGGTGGTGATGATCCTCGTCTTCGCGGTCATCCTCGTCACCTTCGCCACCGACATCGCCTATGCCCTCGTCGACCCGCGCCTGAGGCGCCGCGGATGAGGCCGGGCCTGATCCTCGGCGCCGTGCTGACCCTTGCGGCGCTGCTGGCGGCGGGCCTGTCGCTGGTCTGGACACCCCATGACATCGGCGCGCTGGACATCGCCGCCAAGCTGCAAGGCCCATCCCCCGCGCACTGGCTGGGCACCGACCATTTCGGGCGCGACATCGGCTCGATGCTGATGGCGGGCGCGCGCACCTCCATCGCCGTGGCCGTGGTCGCGGTCGGCATCGGCATCATCGTCGGCGTGCCCCTTGGCCTGATCGCCGCGGCCCGCGCTGGCGGCTGGCTCGACGAGGTCATCATGCGCGGCAACGACCTGATCTTCGCCTTCCCCTCGCTGGTCATCGCCATCCTGATCACCGCGGTCTTCGGCCCCTCGGCGCTGAACGCGATCCTGGCCATCGGCATCTTCAACATCCCGGTCTTTGCCCGGGTGGCGCGCGGCGGCGCGCTTGGCCTCTGGACGCTGGATTACATTCGCGCGGCGCGGGTGGCGGGCAAGGGCACGGCGCGGATCTCGGCCGAGCATATCCTGCCCAACATCGCCAACCTGCTGATCGTGCAGGGCACCATCCAGTTCAGCCTTGGCATCCTGGCCGAGGCGGGTCTGTCCTATGTCGGCCTTGGCGCGCAGCCCCCCACCGCCAGCTGGGGCCGGATGCTGGCCGAGGCGCAGACGATGGTGACGCTGGCGCCGCATGTGGCGCTGTTCCCGGGGCTGGCGATCGTCTGCACCGTGCTGGGGTTGAACCTGCTCGGCGACGGGCTGCGCGATGCGCTGGACCCGCGCAGCCGGGGGCGGCGGACATGACGTTGCTGCGGGTGGAGGGTCTGTCTGTCCGCATCGGCACCGCGCCGGTGCTGTCGGACGTGTCGCTGGCGCTGGCGCCGGGCGAGACGCTGGGGCTGGTGGGCGAAAGCGGCTCGGGCAAGTCGATGACCGCGCTGGCGCTGATGGGGCTGCTGCCCGCCGGGGCAAGGGCCACGGGGCGGGCGGCGTTCGAGGGGCAGGACCTGCTGGCGCTGCGCGAGCGCGAGCTGTGCCGCATCCGCGGCGCGCGGATCGGGATGATCTTTCAGGAACCGATGACGGCGCTGAACCCGATGAAGACCATCGGCGATCAGGTGGCCGAGACGCTGACCACCCATGGCGCCGCCTCGCGGTCCGAGGCGCTGGCGATTGCCCGCACGCGGCTGGACCGCGTCGGCCTGCCGCCAGAGCGCTTCGGGCTGGGGCTTTACCCGCACGAACTGTCGGGCGGGCAGCGGCAGCGGGTCTGCATCGCGTTGGCCATTGCGCTGCGCCCGGCGCTGCTGATTGCCGATGAGCCGACGACGGCGCTGGATGTGACGACGCAGGCGCAGATCCTCGACCTGTTGCAGGATCTGGTGGAAGACGAGCGGATGGCGCTGCTGCTGATCACCCACGATCTGGCGGTGGTCGCAGGGCGTACTGCCCGCGTCGCGGTGATGCAGGCGGGGCAGGTGGTGGAGACCGGGCCGACGGAGGCCGTTTTCCGCGCGCCGGCCGCAGACTATACCCGCGCGCTGTTTGCCGCCTCAGCCCATGTGCCGCAGCGGGTGCCCTCCGTCAGCACCGACCCTCTGCTGGAGCTGCGGGACGTGCGCCGCGAATACATCCTGCCGCGCCCCTCGCCCCTTGCCCCGCATCCGGTGCTGCGGGCGGTGGATGGGGTCAGCTTCACCCTCACCCGGGGCGAGAGTCTGGGGCTGGTGGGCGAATCCGGTTGCGGGAAATCCACGCTGACACGGGCCATTCTGGGGCTTGATGCGGTGCAAGGCGGCAGCATCACGCTGGCGAGTGAGGCGGTGTCGCCGGGGATGCCGCGCGCGATGCGGGCCGGGGTGCAGGCCGTGTTCCAGGACCCCTATGGCAGCTTCGATCCGCGCTGGCGGGTGGAGCGGCTGGTGGCGGAACCCTTCCACCTGCTGCCCGCGCGCCCGGCGGATTGGCGCGACAGGGTGGCGGCGGCGCTGGTGGAGGTGGGACTGCGCCCCGAGGATGCGCGGCGCCACATCCACGAGTTTTCAGGCGGCCAGCGCCAGCGCATCGCCATCGCCCGCGCGCTGATCACCCGGCCGGCGCTGATCGTGCTGGATGAGGCGGTCAGCGCGCTCGACGTGCGGGTACGCGCGCAGGTGCTGGACCTGCTGGCCGCGCTGCAGGAGAGCCACGGGCTGTCCTACCTCTTCGTCAGCCACGACCTCGCCGTGGTGCGGGCGATCACCGACCGGGTGATGGTGATGCAGGCGGGGCGGATCGTGGAGGCGGGGCCGACGGAACAGGTGCTGTCCGTCCCCACCCATGCCTATACCCGCAGCCTGCTGGCCGCGGCACCGCGCCTGCCAGGCTGAAATCCCGCTTGCGCGGCGCGGCCAAACCGCCAATATGGCCCCGAGCCGCGGCGATGGCGTCGCCGCAGGGCTTGGTCCTTCGGGCCAGCCCGTTGCTTGCGGCACACCCGCCACCGTCCTGAACGCCGGGATCTTTCGGGGTCCGGCACCGCTTCGGACCCATCCCAGAGGTCTGACCATGACGCTGAACCGTCCCGACAGCTACCGCTTCCACAATGGCGAGAAGGCCGCGCTGCCCTTTGCGCCCGAGGAATACGAGGCCCGCCTTGCCGGGCTGCATGACATCATGGAACTGCACGGGCTCGATGCCGTGGTGCTGACCTCGATGCACAACGTCGCCTATTACTCCGGCTTCCTCTATTGCTCGTTCGGGCGGCCCTATGCCTTTGTGGTGACGGCTACCGAGTGCATCACGATCAGTGCGGGCATCGACGCCGGCC
>Ga0209347_1004740_pt1 | contig 13744 bp, 10 predicted proteins | sample AutmiccommuBRH23_FD_187382 | JGI IMG/M metagenome (GOLD analysis project Ga0209347, IMG submission 187382) | Deep subsurface microbial communities from Mt. Terri, Switzerland - Autotrophic microbial communities BRH/23 (SPAdes) (version 2) | ecosystem: Environmental > Aquatic > Deep subsurface >... | reverse complement strand
CGCGCGGGTCGGCGGGATTTTCCGGGCTTCGCATCGCCAACAGGATGGCGCGGTCGTATTCGTGGGTGTCACCCTCGAACACGTCGTCGGCGATTTCCACGAACAGCCACACCGACGCCATCACCAGGAACATCGCGAGCAGCACCGGGAACTCGCGATGGCCGAACCAGCTCAACGCCCGTGACAATGGGCCCCAGCGCGCGTGTTCTGCTGCCATCCTCGGCACAGTCCCCCCGGCTGCTCGTCTGCTGACCAACGACGCCGGTGGCACCGGCCCGCCACCCGGAGTGTAGATGGGCGCCTCCTGACCTCCAAATCGATCCATGGCGCCGGAAGTCCCCTCGCCTAGACTGGGGCTGGACCCGAGGGGAAGCACCATGTCGTCCATCAGCGGCAGCGAACACCTGGAGAGGGGCGCCCGACTCGGCTATGGCGCCCGCGGACTGGTCTATCTGATCGTCGGCTGGCTGGCCTTCCTGGCCGCCTTCGGCAGGGGTGGCGAAACCACCGACACCAAGGGTTCGCTGCGGGAGATCCTGCAGCAACCGGCCGGGGAAGCACTCCTGGCGGCAGTGGCCGTGGGACTGGTGGGCTACAGCATCTGGCGCTTCGTGCAGGCCGTGCGTGATGCCGATGACCATGGTCGGGACGCAAAAGGACTGGTTGTACGCGCGGGCCTCGCCGTCAGCGGCATCGTGCACCTCTCATTGGCGTTCTTCGCCGTGAGCCTGATCTTCGGGTGGGGCAGCGGCAGCGGCGGCGGCAGCGAGGACTGGACCGCACGGGTCCTTGCCGAGCAGCACGGCCGCTGGCTGGTGCTGCTGGTGGGCGGAGCGATCGTGGGCGCCGGCGTCGCCCAGATCTGGAAGGGCTGGTTCGGAACGTTCCGCCGCCTGGCGGCGGACGCCGATATCATGCGCTGGCTCGGTCCCGTCTGCCGCTTCGGGCTGACTGCCCGGGGTGTGGTGTTTCTCATCGTCGCCGGCTTGGTCATCGTCGCCGCACTGGAGTTCAACGCCGGGAAGGCGCGCGGGCTCGACGGCGCCCTGGACGCGCTGCAGCGCCAACCATTCGGCCTCTATCTGCTGGCCATTGTGGCGCTCGGCCTCATCGCGTTCGGGATCTACAGCATCGTCGAGGCCGTTTATCGGCGCATCGGCACCCCGGAGGCGGCGGACACACGGATGGGCGCGCAAACCTGAGGATGGATCGGCATGTCAAACAACCGTGAGGAACTGGATCTGCTCTGGGAAGGACGCCGCAGCGTCGAACAGGCCGCGGTCGCCCTCGGCGCCGGACAGACGGTCGTGCTGCAGCTTCCGGCGGACTACAACCATGCATTGTTCGAGCGCCTGCACCCCCATGCCGCCCCGGGCGTGACGGAAACCGTCGACGCCCATGGCGGCGCCGAGCTTCTGAAAGAGGTCGCAATGCTTGCCGGTCTCGCGCCGCTGGCCCAGCTCGCGGAAGCCGCCCGCGCCGCCGGCGCGCAGGTGTCGGTGCGCTCTCCGTCCATCATCTCCATCCACCCGAGCGCGCCGGCGCCGCGCTGAACCCGCGCAAGCAATCCCCAGCGGCCGCGCGCGGCGCCGACGCAAGCTCCTATGGACCCGGATGTCCTGCCAACCCGAAAGATCGTCATCGCCGCCACGGCGTTCGGCGTCGCATTCGGGCTGGTGGCGCTGGCGCCGTTCGTCTTTCGGGTGCTGCTGGTGGTATTCGCCGCGGTGCTGTTCGCGATCCTGCTGAACGGCATGTCCTTGCCGCTGCGCCGCTTCGTGGGCTTGAAGCGCGTGTGGTCGGTGCCCTTGGCGGCGCTGCTGCTCATCGGATTGTTCGCGCTGTTCGCCGTGCTCGGCGGCCCGGCATTTGGGGAGCAGTTGAAGCAACTGGTCGAGCGGCTGCCGGAGTCGATGGGACGCCTGCGGGAGCTGCTGCAGTCCATCGGCGTGCACGGGCTCATGACCGACTGGGTCGAGACGTCCACCGAGGGTGGTGGACCGGACGCGAGCACCCTGCTCAAAGGCATCTCCGGATTTTTCTCCACGGCGGTCGGCGCCCTCACCAACATGGCGCTGGTGCTGATCGTCGGCTTATACCTGGCCATCAATCCGGACCCATACCTGCGCGCGATCGTGCGGCTCACGCCCCCGCGGGGCCGGGCCCGTGCCGAGGAAATTCTGGCCCAGCTCAGTCAGTCCCTGCACTGGTGGTTCGCAGGCCAGCTCAGCTCCATGGCGGTGGTCGGCGTGCTGACGGGCATCGGCCTGTGGCTGATCGACATGCCCCTGGTGTTCGCGCTGGCCCTGATCGCCGGCCTGTTCGGGTTCGTCCCCTACATCGGCCCGATCGCCGCAGCGGTTCCGGCGGTGCTGATCGGCCTGGCCCAGTCGCCGGTGATGGCGCTGTATGCGGTCCTCGTCTACGTGGTGGTGCAGATCATGGAGGGCAACTTCATCACGCCGTTCATCCAGGAGCGCGCCGTCGCCCTGCCCCCCGCCGCCCTGCTCGTCGGCCAAGTGCTGATGGGTGTGCTGTTCGGGCTGGCGGGTCTGCTGCTGGCCACTCCCCTGGCCGTGGTCGCCATCCTGCTGGTGCAGATGCTCTACGTGCACCAGGTCCTGAAAGACCCCGTCCCCCTGCTGGGCGCCAGCCACGGCGAGGAGGACTGACCCGGGGCCGAGGATCGACCGCGCGGTCGCCGGGCCAAATTGACGCCCCGGGGGCACCCCGCTAAAATGCCATTCTTCCCGACACCGGGCGGTTAGCTCAGCGGGAGAGCACTGCCTTCACACGGCAGGGGTCGCTGGTTCGATCCCAGCACCGCCCACCATCTTTCCTTGGGTGAATCAGCGCCTTACTGCTCTTCTACTTAGCTGCTGTGGCCGGATTCGTGAGACAGGCCGGCAACCGGTCTGCATAGGTCGCTAGGTGCGCGGCACTCAGATGGGCGTCCCGCCGCACGATCTCCGCACTCGCCCAGTTCCCCAGCTCCTGTAGCACGTTCAGCGGTGTGCCGTTCTGCACATGCCAACTGGCCCAAGTGTGCCGAAGGTCATGCCAGCGAAAGTCCTTGATTCGGCGCGACTGTGAAGGGCGCCCCGACAATCGGACGGGATCGTGGTCACGTCCGTAGGCCGAAGCTCAATTGCGAAGGACGATGCTCGCCATAACAGTATCGACATCAGACTCGCCGGTGGCATTGTCGTCGCCCACTTGAAAATGCCGCGCCCAGTCCAGGCGAACGGTCCAATCAAATAGCGATCGGCCAAGACGGTATTCCAGACCAGCTCCGACTACCGGCGACCAGCCGGTTTCCTTATCAGACGCCGAAGCTCCGCCTGACTGAGCTTTCGCTTTCGTGCCCCAATGACTTGCCCCGATCCTGCCGAAGATTCGCGCCCGCCCCATCTGCGCATATGGCATCGCCGCGAGGTACACTGCGCTCGCCTCGGTGTGGCCGGTGAACGGCGCCCCGTTCGCGAGGCCGGAGAAGTCGAACTTGCCGAAATCGACTTATCCAAGCTCTGCCATCCAATTCGCACGCAAGTGGCCCCCCACGGCAATGGCCGCCGCCGTGTCATTGTCGTCCACGCTTGAGTTCGTGATCGAAACACCGAGACCGGCGAGGTCACGGATTGCGTGGTCGGCCGAATCGTCCGCCTCCTGGGCATACGAGCCCCCTACGCCCAACATGAGATAGAGTCCCTCGGCGAGGGAGGTCACTGGAAACAGTGCGGCGAGAAGAACTAGAGCGAATTTCGTCATCGAAACTCCTTCGCAGTGCCGTAAGACCATGTCTTGGCCTTACCCGTTAGGCTAGGGTTTGCCCCGGCGGATAGGTAGAACTTTCTTGCAGGATATTTGCCTCCTGTTGCAGATCGTACCCGGGGAGGGCCTCGAGTGAGTCAGGTAGCTGACAGCAAATGCAGCGAAGAAGCCCCGCCATAATGGGCGGGGCGCGTGTTCTTCTTCGCGGGCTGCGCACATCCCTGAAGTCGTCCTCCAATCACTCGAGCACGCCGCTCGGCTTCGGGTGGGTAGCGGGATCACATCGGCTTTACGAAAGCGCGCCGCTCATGCGAGGGCCAGATGCCTGTTCCAGGTGGTGCAGGTTATTGAGCCCGTATCTGCCTTATGCGACTGCTGCCGAACTGCGTCGCACGGATCGTCACTCTCACGGCGACGTCCCCGCTCTTCCACGAAGATTGCTGCCGGGTTGAGGGGCATCAACCACTCTGGGGGCGCAAACCAACGGCCTAGTGGGTCTCGCCCTCCCCGAACCCGATAGCGGACCAAGAACCCCCGGTTCCACACATCGCGCTTGGTCCCCGGCACCAGGACCCAACCGGTGAACTCGGAATCCACCACACAGGTCTCCCCGGCGAATTCGCCATGAATGACCCGGCCAACTCGCCCGGACTGAGCTGACGCTCGCTCATGGTGCACCTCCTGCGGCATGGCATCCAACAACAACCCGAACTCGCTAAATACACGATAGCTTCCGGCGGGTCCCTATGGCTTGGCGGTAGACACTGTCGCACAGCTGCGGGAAGCCGGCCCTGACAAGGCGACTACAGGCGTCGCGATCCCCGGCTTATCAGCTGACACGACCGCGGAGACGAAAGCGATCGCCGCTTCCGAGCACGAAAAAATAGCAGAAAGTGTCGCCATTCAGACGAAAGGCAGATGGCGAATCTCCTAAGCTGTCTATGACGACGACGGAATAGCGGTTGGAGCGCACGTAACCGGGCTCTCGTTCCATATCCGTGGACGAACAAGGACACCACTATGTATGTGTGCATCTGCAAGGCAGTAACGGATCATGACATCCGCCGCGAGATCGAAGAGGGCGTTCGGAGCCTGCGCCATCTCGCTCGGCGGCTTGGGGCCGCGACCGAATGCGGCCGATGCCGGCGGTGCATAGTGGAGATCATAAAGCAAGCGAATGCGGCCGCAGACGAGGCCGCCCACCGACCTGCGGTCACAGCCGCGCTTCCTTGTGACCAGGCGCCATAGATCCTTCCCTATGATGAAACCCCGAATTGCGCGTCTTCTTAAAGAAGGAAGCGTTCTGATACCAGTGCGTTGGCCGCCCGAACGATTAAGCTGGCGTAGGTGACTGCGACCAGAGCGGAGCGTCTCGCAACTGAAACTCTTCGGGCGGAGCGACGCAGCGTAGTCCATTCACTCTCACAGCCGGTCACCACGACCGGCCCATTCTGCGCCTCGAGTTCATTCTCGGTGCGCGCGATCTCCGCCAACAGCTCATCCTCGGTGGGCTCGTGCAGGGCCTCCCAAACCAGCGCTTGAAATCCCCGTTCATTACCGCTTCGCTTTGTCCCCGATCATGCCGTACTCTTGCATCGCCTGACGATTCTCTTCGTACTGCTCTCTTATGAACGCCTTGATCTGGTCCGGCTTCGCGCTCTCATAGCAGCTGAACGTCTTGGCGCAGAAATCCTTCCAGGCCTTGCTCTCGCCGACTTTCATGGCGGCCTCGTGCAATGTCCGCAGCCGGTCCTCGGGCGTCCCCGGAGGTGCCACGAGGGCCCGCCAGTTCGGCAGGCCGATATCATGGCCGAACTCGCCCGATGCCGGGACGTCGGGAAAATCGGGGTGACGCTCCTTTCCGAACACGACGATGGGTACGAGTTGCCCCGAGTCGAGGTACTGCACGACGTCTCCGGGCTCTTCGTACAATGCTTCGACATGCCCGCCGAGAGGTGCGCTATACCGCTGCGCGGGCTTCGAGAACGGGACGTTGATCATCGGAAAACCCTCCCGCTCGAGATACCTGATGGTTATGTCGTCCGCCGACCCATAGCCCACGGTGGCGATCCGTACCTTCTCCGGATTCGCTTTGGCCTGGTCCAACAGTTCCTTGTAGCTCTTGATCGGACTGTCCTTCGATACGAACATCATCGACGGCGTCAACTGCGGAAGAATGATGTACTCGAGATCGTCGACGTTCAGGCGCCCCATCCCTGCGGCCCAACCCGATACCGTCACGCCGGTCAGCGTTCCGATGGTATAGCCGTCCGGCGTGCTGCTCGCGACGCGCGCCAGCCCTGCGTTACCGGCCGAACCGGTGACGTTGACCACGGGCATGGACACGTTCAGAGCCGATTCCATTTGCCGCGCCATGATGCGCGCAAAAATGTCGGCGCCGCCGCCCGGTCCCCAATTGACGACCACTTCGATCGGCCGTGTCGGGAAGTCTTTTTCCTGAGCATGGGACATGTTGGGCGCCAAAATCATCGGCGCGGCCAGTGCAAACGCATACAGGTATCGCATTCGTTATTCCTCCGGAATCGGATTGTGAGGTCAGGTCTGATCTAAAGTAAAAAACAAATCTTCAACAAACGACGATTTCGTTCTAGTGTAGCGCTGAGGTGAAGTTCACGTCTTATCATGGCAACGGCCGCAGTCGCCTCTAGGCCGAGAACACAACCAAAGGAGAAGCATCATGCGAGCCGTGATCGTGACCAAGTACGGCGGTCCCGAGGTCATGGAGGTGGTCGACCTGCCGATGCCGGTCGCCGAACCTGGATGGGTGATCGTCAGAGCCGCCTACGTTGGCGTCAATTTCAAGGACATCTATTTGCGCACGGGCGTCTATAAGGACCGGCCCACGGGGCCATCGGGTATCAGTTATGCGCCGCGCTTTCCTTTCACCCTCGGTCTCGAAGCTGCCGGGGAGGTGGTGGAGATCGGCGAAGGCGTCGAGGATGTCAAGGTCGGCGACAGAGTCGCCTTTCAGGAAGGCATCGGCGCTTACGCCGAATACGTGGCAGTACCCGCATGGCGGTGCACCTTCGTGCCCGAGCGTATTTCCATGCAGATGGCGGCGGCGACTCAGTTGCAGGGCAGCACCGCACATTACCTCTGCCACGGCTTCGTCACCTTGGGCCCGAGCAGCGCATGTCTGGTGCACGCCGGTGCAGGTGGGGTCGGGCATATTCTCATCCAACTGGCCAAGCATCAGGGCGCGCGTGTCTTCACGACCGTCGGCAGTCCGGAGAAGGCCGCCTTCGTGAAATCGCTCGGTGCCGACGAGGTCATCGAGTACCGCCGCGAGGATTTCCACTCGATTCTGAAACAGCATACCGATGGCCGGGGCGTGGATATCGTTTGGGATTCGGTTGGAATTGCCACGATTCACGACAGCATCAAGTGCGCCAAGATCCGCGGCCACTGCATCCTTTACGGCTCGGTGTCGGGACAGGTTCATGAGATCGCTCCGCTGGAGTTGGCCGCCGCAGGGTCGGTGTTATTCACGCGCAGCCATCTCGAGCACTTCACCCGCAATGCCGAGGAGGTGCGGATGCGCGCGGATGCCATTTATGCGGGCATCGACGAAGGGTGGCTTACCGTCACCATCGACCGCGTACTGCCGTTCGAGGACTTTGCCGAGGCGCATCGGGTGCTCGAAGAGCGCGAGAACAAGGGCAAGGTCCTGTTGAAGGTCTCCGGCAGCTGAACCCGCGAGCCGGGCAGACCCAACGGCGCGCCTCGAGGCCCGCCTGTCGCTGGACAGCGAGCTTGGTTCCCGACTCGTCCTCACATCGCTCTCCCCCGATGAAATGGACCGCATCCCGTCCCGAGGCGCCGCGCCGGGGAGGCGGGCAATCCCACAAAAGGGAGCCCCGCGGGCGCGGGGCGAAATCTCCTGGGAGGATCGGCTTCAATGCTACCGGTGGTTTCCCCGCGCCATGTGTCAGGCAGTTGACCAAAATGCACGATATTGTCCGGTCAGCGGATTACCGCCATGTGCATTCGAGCCCGCTCCCCCCGGGAGCGGCGGCGGCGGTGCCGACGCCACTGAATCGACCCTACACGCGTTCGCGGTCACGGCTCACTGCAGGGCTGCAGCCCGCCCCGCGTGTCGCTTTGGCGGATCGTATCCTGGAACATATCGATGAAATCCTGCTGGAACGTACGCAAGTACTTACCGCGCGCGTAGGCGATCTTCGTGGTTTCCCACGGAAACAGATGATGCAGATCGCGCATCCCGAGGTCCGCATCCAACACGGCATCATAGGCCAGGCGCGCGATAATCCCGATGCCGAGTCCCTCGCGCACATATGTCTTGATGACATCCGTATCGGCTGCACTCAGCACCACGTCCGGCCGCAATCCCGATTCTACGAACGTGTCACTGAAGTGCCCGCGTCCGGTGAAGCCGAACACGTAGGTGATGACCGGGTAGGCACACAACTGCTTTAGGGTCACACGGGGTTTGATCAAAACCGGGTGCCCGCCGGGCGCGATGACGCACCGGTTCCAGCGATAGCAGGGGATCGCACGCAGCAGGGGGTGTTCGCCCAAAGCTTCGGTGCAGATGGCGAAGTCCACGCTGTCGTGAACCGCCGCATCCACCAGCTGCGCGGGAGTGCCCTGGTGGATCTGCAGGCTCACGGCCGGATACTTTTCGGCAAAGCGCCGGATCACCGGCGGCAGCACATACCGGGCCTGTGTGTGGGTGGTTGCGATCCGCAGCTCACCTCGGCTCTGCTGCGTATGATCGCGCCCGATGGCAAGAATGCTGTTGGTCTGGGCCAAGACCTGGCGCGAATACTCCAGCACCCGTTCGCCGGCCTCCGTCAATGCGATCAGGCGCCTCCCCTGGCGGACGAACAAGCGGGCCCCGATCTCGTCCTCGAGCTGCCTTAGATGCTGGGAAACGGCCGGCTGCACCACGTGCAGTTGCACCGCGGCGCGGCTGACACTGAAGCCCATATCAACCAGGGTCACGAGGGAGCGAAGGTGGCGCAGCTCCATATCACACTCCGTGATGCCGTATTATTTTAAATCATTTTACATGATCTGCTGGGATTGGTGACATGGCGCTCCGGGCTCGCGAAACCCGAGAGCCGTGAACCCGCGCCGCCTGCGCGTATGGAGCCACCAAATGGATACTCATTGCGATGCCTCGGCATTCAACCTGCCACGACTGGATCCGCTTGTAGACGAGGGTGGATTCCTTCGCGAATGTCACACCTGGACGCCCAAGATAGCCGAAGCACTCGCGTTGCGGTGCGGGATTGCGCCCCTTAGCGATCCCCAGTGGGAAGTCATTCGATTCCTCCGGCACCGATATCTGCGGCTGGGGGTTATCCCTGCCATGCGCACGGTAATAAAGAGCACCGGTTCGTCGCGGATAGCAATCGCCGCCTTATTCGGTGACGCCCACACGCTCGTGAAGGTGGCAGGACTTCCCGATCCCGGTGAGGAGGCCAGGTCCCATATGGACTGAGGACCCATTCGGCATGAGCACGACACACCCACAGCGTCCGCAGTCCTCTCCTTCGGCGCCTGTTTCCGAAGAGCGGCTGCATCAGTTGCAGCGGCTGGTCCAGGATCTGAATCCCATTCAGACCAGCTGGCTCAGCGGCTATTTGGCCGGGCTCGTGCAAAGCGCCGCTGGCGAGCAGACGTGCGGGGACGAGACCGATCCGCCGTTAACGATCCTTTTCGGTACCGACACCGGGAACAGCCAAAAGGCTGCCGAGATCGCCGCTGCCGAAGCTCGCAGCCGGGGCTTTTCCGTGCGCACCGCGGACATGCGCGACTTCGGTAAGTCGTCCTGGAAAGCCGTGCGCGCCCTCCTCGCGATCGTCAGTACCCACGGTGAGGGTGAGCCCCCCGATGGCGCGCGGGAGGTATACGACCAACTGCACGGTAAGCGCCCGCCCGATCTTGCGAACGTCCCTTTCGCAGTGCTTGCTCTCGGGGACAGTAGCTACGAGCACTTCTGCCAGACGGGCCGCGATCTGGACCGGCGACTTGAAGAACTGGGCGCCAGGCGCCTGCACCCGCGTGTCGACTGTGACCTCGAGTTCGAGGAGCCGGCGCTGCGGTGGATTGGCGCCATACTGGACGGGCTGCAGCGGGACCGCTCGTCTCCGCCGGTCACCATCGTAGCGCCCCCCGGCGACGCGGCACAGACGCACGAGGTTTATAACCGGCATCACCCCTATCGCGCCGAGGTGCTGGAGAATGTTCGGTTGAGCGGTAAGGACTCGCGCAAGCGCGTGCACCATCTCGAGTTATCGGCCAACACCGTGGGCCTCGATTATCAACCCGGTGACGTCCTCTGGGTGTTGCCGGAGAACGCACCGCAGAACGTCGCGGAGATGCTACTCGCACTCGGCGCCGGCGGCGATGAGCCGGTGCTCACGCAGCGAGGCGAAATATCGTTGGCTCAGGCGCTGACCGAATCCTACGAGATTACCCGAGTATCGCGTGCATTTCTGACCCGCTACGCAGAACTCACTGGCTCTGGTTTCCTCAAGGAGCTGCTCGGACCCGACGCGGCGACGCGCTTTTTTGGCTACGCCAATGGCCGCTACGTCGTCGACGTGCTCAACGAGTTTCCAGTGCGCGGCGTACCAGTGAGCGAACTGGTCGGCGCTCTCCGCCCGCTGGCCCCACGCGCGTACTCCATCGCCTCCAGCCCTCGGACCAATCCCAATGAGGTGCACGTGACCGTCGGGCTGGCCCGCTATCGTGCGCGCGGCAGCGAACAGTGCGGCGTTGCGTCGGGCTGGCTTTCGGATCGGCGTGCCGACGAGACCACCGTTGCGGTTTACGTGGAGAAGAACGACCAGTTTCGACTCCCTTCCGACCCGACCGTGCCCATCATCATGGTGGGGCCCGGGACGGGAATCGCGCCGTTCCGCGCGTTCGTCGCCGAACGCAGGGAGCAGGGTGCGCCCGGGCGGAACTGGTTATTCTTCGGTGATCAGCACCTGCGCACCGACTTTCTCTACCAGCGCGAGTGGTTGACGCTGCGCAGCGAGGGTGTACTCGACCGCCTGGACGTCGCGTGGTCGCGAGATACCGCGCCGAAGACGTACGTACAGGCTCGCATACGGGAAAACGGCCGCGATATCTATGACTGGATGGAAGAGGGAGCCCACGTGTATGTGTGTGGTGATGGCAGCCGCATGGCGCCCGACGTGCACCAGGCCCTCGTGGATGTGGTTGCAGATGCGGGCAATCTCTCGCAGGACCGCGCCGTCGAGTACCTCCGCGACATGAGCCGGCAGAATCGATATCAGCGCGACGTGTACTGACCATGGACCAATACGACAAAAGTCCCGAAGCACCAATGAGCGAGTCCGAGCGGCTGAAGATCCAAGGTGACTATTTGCGCGGCACCATTGCAAAGGGGCTGCAGGATTCCGTCACCGGCTCGATCTCCGCGGATGACAACGCGCTCCTAAAGTTCCACGGCGCCTATCAGCAAGACGACCGTGATCTGCGTGTGGCGCGCCAAAAACAGAAGCTGGAGCCGGCCTACCAGTTCATGGTGCGGGTCCGTCTGCCGGGCGGTGTCTGCACTCCGGTCCAGTGGCTCGCGCTCGATACGCTCGCCCGCAGCCATGCGAACGGGACGCTACGCCTGACGAGCCGGCAAACCTTCCAGCTTCATGGCGTGCTGAAACACAACCTGAAGGCCACCATCGGTGGCATCAACGACACGCTGCTGACCACAGTGGCCACCTGCGGTGACGTCAACCGCAATGTCATGTGCCATCCCAACCCGCACCGCTCCGGGGTTCACGGCAAGGTCCATGGGCTGTGCGCGCAGCTCAGCGAACATCTGTTGCCGCGTACCCGCGCCTACCACGAGATTTGGTTGGGCGATGAGCGCGTTGCCGGCACACGGGCTCAGGATGCCGAGCCACTCTATGGCGCGCAGTACCTGCCCCGCAAATTCAAAATTACCGTGGCCGTTCCACCGAGCAATGACGTGGACGTCCTCGCCCATGATCTCGGCTTCATCGCGATCGTCGAGGACGATCAGCTGGCCGGATTCAATATAGCCGTCGGCGGCGGCATGGGGATGACCCATGGCGATACGACCACCTTCCCGCGCTTGGCGGACGTGATCGGGTTCTGTACCCCCGATCAGGTGATCGCGGCGGCGGAAGCCGTGATCGGCCTGCAGCGCGATGCCGGCGACCGCGGCGATCGCCGCCACGCCCGCTTCAAGTACACCGTCGAGCGCCTTGGTCTGGAGGCGGTTCGCCAAGAGCTCGAGCGCCGCTGCGGCTGGCGGCTCGCGCCGCCCCGCCCGTTCCGCTTTACCCATACCGGGGACCGTCTCGGATGGGACGAAGATGCCGACGGCTATCACAGTTTCACCGTCCACATCCCCAGTGGCCGTATCGCTGATTCCGCCGCACGCCGCCTCATGAGCGGTCTACGGGAGATCGCGGAAATCCACGTCGGGGATTTTCGTTTGACGCCAAATCAGAACGTGACCGTGTGCCGGATTCCGACGGAGCACAGAGGCAAGATCGCCGCCAAAATCGCCGAGTTCGGACTCGACAGCGCCGACAACGAAACCGCGCTGCACCGCAATGCGCTGTCCTGCGTGGCGCTCCCCACCTGCGGCCTCGCCATGGCCGAAAGCGAACGGTTCCTGCCGGACCTGTTGCACCAGATCGACCAAGTGATCGTCGCTTGCGGCCTGCGAGAGCGCCCCATCTCGGTCAGGGTAACCGGCTGCCCGAATGGCTGCGTGCGGCCGTACCTCGCCGAGATCGGTTTGGTAGGCAAGAGCCCTGGGCGCTACAACCTCTATCTGGGCGGGTCCTCCACGGGGGATCGCCCTAACCGCCTCTATCGAGAGGCAGTATCCGCCAAGGCGCTGTGCGACGTTCTGCGCCCGATCATCCAGCACTACGCTTGTGCTGGCGATACAGATGAACCGTTCGGCGACTTCGTGGTGCGAACCGGCTATGTCGCACATCCGCGGTCGGGGCCTGAATTTCACGGCTGAAGACAGCCGGATCATGCATGTCCCTCCTGGATCGTGGGTCCGCCGCACCTGGACGGGTGCTACAGAATGGAAGGACCCGAATACGGCAGCAGACGGTATGCGGGCGAATCGGAATGTGTTCTTCGTCGGCGGAGGAATTCGACTACGAGTCGAGTACCCGGTCACTCCACCATTACCGATTCAGCGCCACCTGCCCTCGCGCACTCCCAGGCTGACTTTGCCACGGCAGGCCCAGGTGCCAGTTTCTCCCTGCAGGATATCAGGGCCGATATAAATCCGTGACTTACGTCACACGCACAGCCATGCCGCAGCAGGCACTCTTGGAACGTTCCGGGGCAGCGCCATGCAACTTCTCATCGCCCGCTCAACCTGGGACAATGACGACGCACCGGCGCAAGGCCGGAACTCACAACGGAGCATACGACAGCATGCTGTCAGAACCGGACAAGATGCCCACGAAACGGATGCCGATGGCTACGGGCCTGGTGGCGCTCCTCGCCTTGATGTTGTCGTGGACCCTCGCCCTTGGCGAGGACCCCGAGCCCGAGCAGGTGGTCGAGGAGACCGCCAACCAAGTGGTGCAGGCGGTGGTCGCACGCCGGGAGGAACTGCGGCAGGATCCCGATGCCCTGCATGCCCTCGTGGAGGAGCACCTGCTGCCCCACGTGGATGACGAATACGTGGCGCGGCTGGTGCTCGGCGTGCATTGGCGCCGCGCGAGTCCCGAGCAACGCGATCGCTTTCACCAGGTGTTCTATCAGTCCCTGGTGCGCACCTACGCGGAGGGGCTGCTGGAGGTCACCGACGAGCGGGTGCGGGTGCTTCCACGGCGCGGTGAGTTGGATCCCCAGCGCACGATGGTGCGCACCGAGGTGCTTCGCGGCAACGCGCCGCCCATCTCGGTCAATTACGTCCTGCGCCGCGCCGAATCCGACTGGCTGGTGTATG